>WNFI01289209.1_pt1 | contig 83137 bp, 85 predicted proteins | sample 5400471 | NCBI WGS metagenome assembly WNFI01 (sample SAMN13153348, study PRJNA577476) | soil metagenome | isolation source: 100 cm saprolite on Douglas fir-dominated hillslope | place: USA:California | collected 2013-09-17 | reverse complement strand
CACCGGATCGAGCTGATCGTAAAGGGCAAGCCGGCAAGGGCTGGTATCGACCCGGAAGGGAAGCTCATGGACCGGATACGGGACGATAATATGAAGGACTTGTAGCCGGGCAGGTCAATGAACCGGATAATAGACCGATGACGGGCTGATCAATGAGGGGTGGCCCGGATGGGCCACCCTAAAAAATAATTCCTATCTCAGGCAACTCTTTGACCTCTGTTGCCAGTTTATTCCTGGTAAGCATTTTGATCAAACTGCCCTTATCATCTTTTGCACTTCTCTAAGCTCCTGAATTTTAGAAAATAATGATGATCCGTACCGGATCTGCCCTTTAGCAGGCTGATATTCTTTTGCCTGCAAAAAGACAGGCTATTCCCTACCCTCCTGTCCGGTAAACCCTCCTGTCCGGTGACTTTCCATTTATCAACACTTAAAATCAACGAAAAATGTCACTAACCTTGCCAAAAAAACTGCCCCCGCGACTCCGGGGCGCTGCAATCCTTTTATTGCCCCTGCTGATGGTTATCGCAGGTCCGGGCTGCAGGAAAACGGAGATACCGCATTCCTTTTTAAATGGTTATGAGCAAACCAACCTGGTATCCGATATTCCCGGATTGGCCGCCTTTACAGACAGCAGCCTGGTGAATGCCTGGGGTATTGCGGTAGCGCCATCGGGGCCGATCTGGATCTCCGCTAATAACGCCGGGCTCAGCACGATCTATGATAATGCCGGGGTGACAGTGCGGCCGCCGGTCATCATTCCCCGCCCGGATAGTTCAGCCGGTGGAGCGCCGACGGGCATCGTATTCAACAGCACCACGGATTTCGCTTTTATGTCTGGCAAGTCCAAGGTGGCCAGTCATTTTATTTTTGCCACCGAGGATGGCACTATTGCCGCCTGGGGCGGAGGCAATGCAGCTACCATTGTAGCTGACCGCTCTCCGTGGAAAGCTGTTTATAAAGGCCTTGCCTTAGCCTGGGATGGTTCGGCCAGTTTCCTGTATGCCACCAATTTTCGCGCTGGTACGATCGATGTATTTGACAAGAATTTCAACCTGGTGACCGGTATGCCCTTTCACGATCCAGGTATTCCCTGGGGGTTTGCCCCTTTCAATATCCGGAATATCGGAGGCTGGCTGTATGTCACCTATGCCAAACAGAAACCAGACAAGCATGACGACCAGGCGGGTCCGGGCAATGGATTTGTAGATATATTTAAAACTGACGGCTCGCTGGTGAAAAGATTTGCCAGCCAGGGCTCGCTGAATTCTCCCTGGGGGATTGTCCAGGCAACGGTAGGATTCTGCAAGGAAGCAGAGCACGCTATCCTGGTGGGCAATTTCGGGGATGGTCATATCAATGTATTTGATGACGACGGCAGGTTCGTAGGGCCTTTGAAGGATGAAGGCAAGCCCATCTTTATCGAGGGGTTGTGGGGGTTGGAAAACAATATTCCGAAAACGGATTCCAGCCGGGTATATTTCACGGCAGGACCGACAGAGGAGACCCGTGGGCTTTTTGGCTATTTGAAAAGGAAGTAAACAGGTTGTTCTCGGATAGAAAAAGCCGGTCCCTGGCGGGACCGGCTTTTTGATTTGCCATCAAAATAGTTTTGGCAAGTTCGGAAACAGTCGTATATTTGCTAACGATGTTATAAAAAGTAACAGAGATACGAAATGAGTATTATAGATCGTAAAATAAGGCAGAAAGAGGAGGTCAGGGCGAATATCCTTGACACGGCCTGGAGGTTAGTGGTCGCCGAGGGGTGGCATTCCTTCTCCATCCGGAAGATTGCCGATGCGATCGAGTACAGTGTGCCGGTTATCTACAGTCATTTTGAAAATAAAGATGCTATCTTATTGGAATTCAACAGGAAAGGATTCTCGCTCTTAACGGAAGCCCTGGCGGCTGCCAAAGCGGGTGAGTCGAATCCTGCGGATCAGATAAGGGTGATGGGGAGGGCATACTGGAAGTTTGCTTTTGCGAATAAGGAGTATTACCAGCTGATGTTCGGGCTGGGAATCCCTACCTGCGATGCGGTGCAGAAAATTCCGGCGATGGCTGATTTTCAAGCTGTGGTGAAGAGCAGTATTATGGCTATGGCGCCGGCCGGGAAGAAGCTGCCTTTTGATCCCTTCCTGAAATACCAGTCGTTCTGGTCCATGTTACATGGATTGGTGTCGATCAATATGGTGGCGGTGGATAATATGGCGGGCAGAACGGGGGGCCATGAGGGGTTACCGGAGTTGGTGCTGGAGGATGTAATGTGCAGCTTTATCCGGGGGGTTCAGGCAGCAGTCAATTTGGTCGATGAGAATGAGGGGAATGAAACCGTAAGCCCGGAGTTGTCCTAGTAGGAATTCGCTTTTTTTTGTCCTATTTACTAACGGTGTTATAATTAATAATTGCGCTAGAATTTATAATAGTATTTACAAAAATTTTAAAATAATAATATATGAGCTTTTTAGAATCACTGAAATGGCGTTATGCCACGAAGAGAATGAACGGGAAGAAAGTTCCTGCTGAAAAAGTAGAAGTTATCCTGGAAGCAGCCAGGCTGGCACCCAGTTCCAGCGGACTGCAGCCTTTTAATATCCTAGTGGTGAAGGATCCGGAATTACTGAAAAAGATCCAGCCTATTGCCAATAACCAGCCCCAGATCACGGAGGCTTCTCATTTACTGATCTTTGCCGCCTGGGATGATATCAACGACAGTCATATCGATAAGGTCTTTGACCATATCAACCGGGAACGTAATCTACACTCATCCGAGGCCCAGGAGGCCTATAAGAACCGGATCAAGGGGCATCTGGCATCGAAAACGCAGGAGGAAAGATTCCAGATTGCTGCCCGACAGGCTTATATCGCGTTGGGGATCGCCATCGCCGCCGCGGCGGTAGAAGAGGTGGATGCCACTCCTATGGAAGGGTTTAACAATGCGGAACTGGATAAATTATTAGGCCTGAAAGAAAGGGGTTTGCGCAGTGTCACGTTGCTGACCCTGGGTTACCGCGACCTGGAGAACGACAAGTTGGCCCATCTGAAAAAAGTTCGCCGGCCGAAAGAGGAATTGATAATAGAATTAAATTAATTTCATCGGCCATTAATCAATACATAATCTATAATTCAACCAAAAAACAAAAAAATGAAAAAGATCATTCTTTCAGCAGCATCCTTATTTCTTTTAGCGACAGCGGGTTTCTCCCAGACCTGGAATTGGGACAAAGCGCATTCCCAGCTTAATTTCGGGATCACGCACATGGGCATCAATGAAATCGACGGTACTTTCAGCACCGTTACCGCCAAGATCACTTCTTCCAAAGACGACTTTTCTGACGCCGTAGTGGAACTAAATGCAGATGTCAGCAGCATCAGCACCGGTAATGAACAAAGGAATAATCACTTAAAGAGCCCTGATTTCTTCGATGCCGCTAAATATGGCACGCTGACTTTCAAGAGCAGTTCTTTCAAAAAGACCAGCGGCAAGAACTATGAAGTAACCGGTGATCTGACTTTACATGGCGTTACCAAACCCGTAGTATTGACGGCTACTTTCAACGGTACGGTGGTAAATCCCCAGAGCAAGAAGACGGTAGGTGGTTTCAAAGTGACCGGTACGATCAAACGTACGGATTTCGGTATCGCAACCGGTTTCCCCGCTTCTATGTTAAGCGATGAAGTTGCGTTGAATGCGAATGCAGAATTTGTTAAAGACTAAATTTTTTCATACTATCCCGCCTAAAGGGCGGGATAGTATTCATCAATTTTTATCATGAAAAAGATTATTTATCCCATTATAGCCGTTGTCCTTTTGGCAGGAAGCGCATTTACTTTTATTGCGGGTCAGAACTGGCAGATAGCAGACGGTTATTCGATCGCGTTTTCCAGCAATGATGCTTCCGGCATATTCAAAGGTTTCAAGGGAACCCTGGTCTTTGACGAGCAGAATCCTGCCGGTTCGAAGTTCGATGTGACGGTGGATGTAGCCACGATCAATACGGGTAATGGTTTGCAGAACAAACACGCCAAGAGTGACGAGTGGTTCGACGCTACCAAATATCCACAGATCCGCTTTACCTCCCAGAAATTCGTCAAAGCCGGGAACGGATACCAGGTGACGGGTGATCTGGAGGCGCATGGTGTGAAAAAAGCCGTGACGATTCCTTTTACTTTCTCCAAAACCGCCAAGGGGGGCCAGTTTGCCGGCAGCTTTAACCTGAACCGGAATGATTTTAAAGTAGGCAAACCCGGTGGAGATGTAGGCGAAGAGATCAAGATCGAACTTTCCGTACCGGTGACCAAATAAGCCGGATCGTTAGCCCAATAACCATTGTAAATCAAAAATCATGTTTAAGAAAGCATTATTGTTAGGTATTGTATCGGGCCTGCTGGCGGGTATTGCCGCGCTGGTGTATGCCAGGGTATACCATTCATCCTTAGGTGCCGATTTTTCCAAAGTAGCCACATCTGTAAAGATCGTAGCGGGAAGCCTCTTCGGCGGAGTGTTAGCGGCGATCGGGTATTGGCTCCTGGACAAGATGCTGAAAGAAAAGGGAGAGATCGTCTTCAATTTTTTGTTTTCGATCCTGAGCTTTGCCACTTTGCTGGCTCCTTTTGCCGTGAAACTGCCGCTGGATATCGAGACGCCCGAATTGTTTCCCGGAATGGTGATCCCCATGCATTTTTTCCCGGCGCTGGCCTGGTATACACTGAAGCCACTATTTATTAAAAAATAAAAAATATTATTGAAGGCGGCCAGGCCGCCCCGCAGGGAGCAATAGGGCTGCTGCGGTTTTTAGTAGTGACATGCCATCCGGAGGGTGGCATGAATTTTTATGTTCCTAGTTGAGCGGGGGAACGAAGAAAGTTCACTAGTTTTAATTCTCAACTATGGATAAAAAGGTACTTATACTGGACGATGACCTGGATATTTTGCAAATTTGCACGATTGTCCTGCGGAAAAAAGGCTTTAATGTCTCCACGCTGAATAATTCCAATCATATCCTGGAGAATGTCAGGAAGGTTCAGCCGGATGTTATCCTTATGGACAACTGGATACCGGGTCCCGGGGGAATTGAGGCTACACGGCAGTTAAAGAGTGAGCCGGAACTACAGGATATTCCTGTGATCTTCTTCAGCGCCAACAGTAATGTCACCCAATTGGCGCGGGATGCCCGGGCCGATTATTTTCTACAAAAACCCTTTGATATCAGCGAGTTGGAGTCGATCGTGCAGATCGCTATCAGCCAGCGCGTGACAGGGGAAGGCTCGCGGGCGTGAGGTGAGCGGGCCTAAAACCAAATTATATTCTCAAAAATATATATTTTCCGCATTTAGTTCTTTTTTTACTAGATTTACAGAATAATATATGGGATTTTATTGATCCTTTCCATTTATATCTGTAAACTTAACTGTCTATGCCAACCCAAGCTATCTCCCTTCCCTTATCAGCTAACCAGCCTTTATCGGCCATCCGGAGCAGACGTATTGAATCCATCGATCTGTTGAGAGGGGTCGTCATGATCATCATGGCGCTGGATCATGTCCGCGATTATTTTCATGGAAGCGCGTATTTATACGATCCTACGGATCTCAGCCGCACCAGCCCAGCCATCTTCTTTACCCGTTGGATCACCCATTTCTGCGCTCCCATCTTCATGTTGCTGGCGGGGATTTCCGCCTGTTTGTACGGGTCGAAAAAGGGGCGTAAGGAACTGTCCTTTTTCCTGATGACCCGGGGGATCTGGCTGATCCTGCTGGAACTTTTCATCGTCACGCTGGAATGGACCTTCAATCCCCATTATTCCACTTTCATTTTGCAGGTGATTTGGGCTTTCGGTATCAGCATGCTGGTTCTATCCGTGCTGATCTATCTGCCACGCCCCGTGATCGCAGCGATTGGCCTGCTGCTAATAGCAGGTCACAATCTCCTGGATACGGTGCATGTGCCGGGCAATACTTTCCCCGCTTTCCTTTGGGCTTTTCTGCACGAGCAGGAATTCTTCCGTTTTGGTCCGCTGGGGGTCATGGTCGGCTATCCGATATTACCCTGGATCGGGATCATTTGCCTGGGGTATTGCCTGGGGACCGTTTATGCACCGGAGGTGGAGCCTGTGCAAAGAAAGAAAACCCTGTTGTTCCTTGGTTTGGGGATTACTTTGCTGTTCGTTCTTTTGCGCTTCCCTAATTTTTATGGGAATCCTACGCCCTGGACCTCTCAAAAAAATGCCGTCTTTACTTTTATGTCCTTTTTAAATGTGGCCAAATATCCCCCTTCCCTGCTCTATGTATTGATGACAACAGGGCCTGCGCTGGTATTCCTTGCGCTGATGGAAAAACCGCTAAATGCCTTCACAGGGAAGATCATCATTTTCGGAAGGGTGCCGATGTTCTACTACCTGGCGCATATATTCTTCATTCACCTGCTGGCGATCATCGGAGCCGTGCTGTCGGGCCATCCCTGGTCGGTGATGGTGGATCTGACTACCTGGGTGACGGCGAATGTGCAGCTGCAAGGATATGGTTTTAATTTGCTGACGGTGTATGTGGTTTGGATAGGGGTCGTCATTGCGTTATTTCCGCTATGCCGCCGCTTCGATCAGTACAAAAGGGCGCACCAGGCGGAGAAAAAATGGCTGAGCTATTTTTAGGGGGGCTTTCTGTAGATAAACTGAAGAAGGCGTGACCAAATCATTACTAAATCCTTATCTAATTACTAACAATGGTTTTTCGCTCAATAGTTTGCTGAGTTCATTGAAATATTTGCAGAAGAATTAAAAAAAATTTAAGACTTTATGCAACCCAAACTAGTGCGAATTACTAATTGCTTCATCAGATCTGCCTTATCTGTTTTGCTGATCTGTCTGGCTACTACGGCTTTTTCCCAAACCATTAAGGGGAAAGTATTCGATGTCAGGACCGGCGAACCTTTGGTGGGGGCGACGGTGCACCTGGAAGAAACCAAGTATTCGACCATGGTAAACCTGGACGGCACTTATATCTTTAAAAACGTTAAACCTGGAAAGTATGAGGTCGAGGTGAGTCTGGCAGGGTATAAGAAACCAACTCACCTGGAAGTGAATGTAAATGAGAATAGTGTGGGGATGGCTGATTTTCAGCTGGAAGCGACGGTGACCAACCTGACGGAGGTGATTGTTGCAAGTGGCGGAGACAGGAGCAGCGATCATTCTGTAAGGAATATCGAGAAGAATTCGGACATGGTGCAGAATATCCTGTCGGAGAAAACGATCCAGTTATTACCGGATCTGACGGTAGCCAATGCATTACAGCGGGTAAGCGGGGTAACCATTCAGCGGGATAATACCGGTGACGGGCGATATGCGATCATCCGGGGAATGGATCAACGCTATAATAACACCCTGGTAAATGGCATTAAGATCCCCAGTCCTGATGACAAATACCGTTTCGTACCCATGAATATATTCCCTTCGGAAATGCTGGAGCGCCTGGAAGTGATCAAGGCATTAACGCCGAATATGGAAGGAGATGCCATTGGAGGCACGATGAACCTGGTGATGAAAAGCGCCCCGGATCAATTTTTGTTGAGCGCCAATGTTTCGGCCGGATATTCTACGCTGTTTTCCACCCGGCCTTTTTCTACCTTCGATCATTCAGGCATCAACAAACAATCGCCTGCCGAAATCAATGGGAATAGTTATACAGCCACTCCTGCTAATTTCCCTCTCGGCAACCTGAATTATTCCAATAAATCAACTCCCATTAATGGTACGCTGGGACTTACGGTAGGCGATCGGTTCCTGAATAAGAAGCTGGGGGTGATCCTGTCTGCCAGTTACCAGAACTTCTACAAGGGCTCTATTTCAGAACGCCTGGTGCCGGATGCGCAGCCGCTGCCCTCCCCTGCCGCCAATACGCTGAATCCTTCAGATGCTTATACCCGGCAGTACAACACACAAACGAACCGGATCGGCATACAGAACAAGATCGATTATATCTTCAACAACAGGCATAAGATCTCGCTGTTCAACCTATACCTGCACCAGAATGAATATGAAACGAGGTATACGCCTGATAGTGTCGTAGGACTTAATTCCTCTCCTACCCAGGCGACCGTTACTCCTGAATACAGGAGCCGGTGGCAGATCCAGAATATTTATAACGCCACTTTGCATGGAGACCACCAGTTGAGCAATAAAGTAAAAGTTGACTGGTCCGGGGTATATTCCATTGCGAAACAAGAGATACCCGATATGGCTACCTACAAATTCGACCTGCAGGTGAAGTCGAATGCAGGGAAAGTGGTCGAGGCGGATTCTACTATTCCCGTTGGAACAGCCAATGTAATGACCCGTACCTGGCAACATAACAAGGATCAGGATTATGCGGGCTATGCCAACCTGATCTATAAGCCGACTATTTTTAACCGTGAGGTGGAATTTGCCACGGGGGGATTGTATCGTTATAAAACAAGGGACAATTATTACAATGAGTATGACCTGCAGTCTTCTGCCCCATCCGGGACGGCCTTTCACTCCATTGGCACGGTACCTCTTTACTTTCAGACCCCCGGGCAGGCAACGGGAGCGGTAAATGCTGCCAGCGCCAATACGTATACGGCCCATGAAAAAGTTGGCGCGGGGTATATCCAGGCTAAGTTTATGTTGTTAAGAGCCTTACAGGTACTGGGCGGCGTACGGGTAGAAAACACCCAGGACGACTATACCACGGCCCTGCCGCTTACTTCCACCATCGGCGCCTATGGCACTATTCATTATACGGATGTATTACCCAGCGTACACCTTAAATATCTGTTGACTGACAAAGAGAATCTGCGTTTATCTTATTTTAAATCCATCAGCAGACCCGGCTTCGGAGACCTCGTCCCTACCACGGATCCTTCTAATGAACAATTCACCAAGCTTGGAAATCCCTACTTAAAACACGTTCGGGCAGATAATTTCGATCTTCGTTATGAATTATTCCCCGGGCATGCAGACCAATTCTTATTGGGCGCCTTTTATAAGCAACTACAAAATCCGATTGAATATTTTGTAACGAACCTCAACGGCCCAAGTTCTTTATACCTTCAGCCGCAGAATACGGGCACGGCTAAGAATTATGGTTTTGAAGCGGTTTTCACCAAGTATTTCGGCATGTTCGGGGTTTCTGCTAACTATACCTATACCCATTCACAGATCACTACCAGCAAACTCTTATATCTTTTCGTACAGGGTGTTGGAAATCAGACACAAATCACGACTCAGAGCCGGCCTTTACAGGGACAGGCCAATCATGTGGGCAATGTATCGCTGTTGTTTAAAAATCCAAGGATCGGCCTGGATGTCCAGCTGGCTTTCTCCTATACAGGAGACAGGATAGCACAGGTATCTCCCTATGCCAACCTGGATATCTGGCAAAAACCATTCACCCAGTTAGACCTGTCCTTAGAGAAGAGCATCACCAAACGTTTTACCTTCTATGCCAAGGTGAATAACCTCACCAATTCGCCCAATAAGGAGTACATCAAATTCCCCTACAGTTCGGTGAACAGCAATTTCCATGGCGGCTATCAGATCCCTTTCCAGGATGCCGGCAGCAATTATACGGTAGCGCAAAGGGATATCTATAAACTCAGTTTCCTTGGAGGGTTCAGGTTTAAACTTTAACTAACCGAGAAGTAATAATACTACTAAGAACTGCGAATTAATCATGAGCACAAACAAAAAATTTATGAGCACGAGAAAAAAAATATTAATCCCGCTACTTATCCTCTCCGGCAGCTATTTATTATCCGGCTGCACCAAATGGGCGGAGGACAAACAGAATATCTATAAATACGTCGCGCCTCCCCCGCCAGGAGGAGCCATCAGCGAGACGACCCCACTTTGCGGCTCTATTAAGGGAGTGATGCTGGCAGGCAAGACCTACACGCTCGGTTGTACGATCAATATTCCCCGGGGAGATACCTTAATTATAGAGGAGGGGGTCACCATTAATGCAACGAACGGCGCAGGTATTATTGCTCACGGAACCTTAATAAGCCTTGGCACGCAGGCCAAGCCTAACATATTCACCGTACCAGGGGCTCACAAGAACTATACCCCTAATATTCCTTTAGCAAGTGATTCCGCCCATATCGGCTTGTGGGAGGGCATCCTGGGAGACACTTCCTGTCCCCTGATGGTACTCAAATGGACCCATATTGATTTCGCCGGGTCTGCCTATGGCAATATCGACGGGCCGGCCGTAGGAAAAAGTGCTGGTACCTCTTTCAATATCCTGTTCCAAAATCCCAATGGTTATTTTATCATGGAAGATAGCTGGGTGTATGGGGGAACGGATGATTGTATGAGGATATCGGACGGAAAAATCCATGTGTTCCGTAATACTTTTGAAAAAGCAGGTGGCAGTGGTGGTGACTGTGTAAATGCGAAAGGGGGAACGGTGGGTACGATGGCCTATAACTTTTTCATAGGGACAGCTTATAACGGGCAGAAAGCATCCAATAAAGGGCAGCCTGTAGGAGCTCCCGAAACGAATATCGTGATGTACAACAGCACTTTCGTGAATGGCGGGGTACAAATTGTACCCGGTACAAGAGCCGGTGGCATTGATTTCGAACAAGGAGCGAAAGGCTCTTTTTACAACAATGCCTTTATCAATTGTACAGTGGGTTACCGCGTGGTAAACAATCCCGTGGCGGATACAGCCAATCTTACCTATGGCAACAATTATCAATGGGCGGATTCTTTGTCAATCGCCAACCAGTTCTTTACATATGGGGGTGTTTGTACCAAGCCTCAGCCAACAGACCTGCCGAATCCTGCTACTTATCTGCCTGCGAACTTCTATTATCCGAACCCGCCGCAGAACGCCTATGACGGTACGCCGGTCGTCCAGAAACTGAATCCCTTGTTCGTGAATTACCCGCTGCCGGTGAACAATGGGTATCCCCTGACTGCGATTACTGCCGTCGGATCGTATAATTTCCATCTGCAACCCAACTCATCTTTGATTGGCAAGGGGAATACCAATATTATACCGCTAACCGTCGTACCGCTGGATCCCATTTATGGCGCTACGGAAGTGACCCTGCCGGGCGCAGATATCGGATGTTACCAATTCAACGGAAAAGGCAACCAACATTAGACCAACGCGTCTGTTTAGCTGTGCATATACCTTTTAAAAACATCGGAAGCTTTTTCGCTTCCGATGTTTTTTTTCCTGGCCCATCCCATCGAAAGAAATTAATAAACATATATATATCATGAAAAAAGCAGTACAGGTCCTTGTTTTAATTTTTGCCGGAATAGGCGTTTTTAATGGTAGGAGCTATTCCCAGACAGCAACCGGCATGGAAAATCTAAAGGTGGTTATTATCCGCCATGGGGAGAAGCCGAAAACAGGGGATAACCTGACCTGTCAGGGGGTAAACCGTTCCTTGCAGCTGCCGGAGGTTCTCCATGCCAAATTCGGGATCCCGGCCTATACTTATATACCCGCGCCGGGCCTGGGCGAATCGACCAAACATGCGAGGATGTTTCAGACCATTATTCCTTTTGCCGCTAAATATAACCTTGTACTAAATAGCAAGTATGAGGAATTCGATTCGGTGAATATAGCAAAGGACCTGTTGAGCAGAACGGGGGTGGTGCTGATGGTATGGCAGCATCATGCCATCACTTCCATCGTCAGGGCCCTGGGTGTGAAAACCAATGGGCTGCAATGGGATGATAATGATTTTGACAGCATCTGGATCATCACCTTCCCGAAAGGAGTAGCTACGCTGACAAAAGACAGGGAGGGACTGACTCCTTCGGCGGATTGTTCCTATTAGCTTCGGTCCAGTTCCAGGGAGCGGCTTCTTTCTTCCAGTTCCTGGTTGGTCTGCTGCAGTTCTTCCTGCTGGGCCTCTTCCAGGAGTTCCTGAAGTTTGCAGCGGGCCTCGACGTTATTGACGGCGACGCCGATATTCTCTGCGATGGCAGTATGAAAGTGATGACCAGGATCAGCAGGGATTTAGACTTTTGACTTTTTATTCTGTGATGAGCTCCTGGGGTGTGTTGGATTGGTGAGCTTTGGTGATGCCGATGCCAATGCCCCGCCCCTGGACAAAGAGCCGGTTGCCTTCGTATAAGCCGATGTTGCCGAACGGGTGTAGAAGTATTTCTACAGTTTTTGCCAAAATGCCGGATTCTACCGGGGATTCTTATCTTTTTACAGGTAGTTCGTTTTTGGATTAATAATTGGACGGCTTGATTTATGCCAGTCAGCCTCAACCCATATCAGAAAGCAAAAGTGAAAGTCACTCAAAAAAGAAGCGACCTGAAAACTTTCTTTTATGGGGCTGGCGACGGGGTGGCTTTTGCCGGCCGGTTCTTCCGGGAGGTCTTCCGTCCTCCGTTCGAATGGAGGGAGGTCCTTTATCAATGTTACCTGGTGGGATACAAATCTACTTTCCTGATCGGGCTAACGGGGTTCATTATGGGGCTGGTGCTTACGATTCAGACCCGCCCTTCCATGGCCGCTTTCGGGGCCGTGTCGATGATCCCCGGGATGATCTCCGTGTCGGTGGTACGGGAGATCGGCCCGGTGATAACGGCTATTATCTGCTGCGGGAAAGTGGGGTCGCGTATGGGGGCCGAGTTGGGCTCTATGAAAGTGACCGAGCAGATCGATGCGATGGAAGTGTCGGCTATTAACCCCTACAAATACCTTGTGGTGACCCGGGTGCTGGCTACTACGCTGATGATCCCGTTGCTGGCCATTTTCGCGGATGTGATCGCGTTGGTAGGTGGGTTTGCGGCCATGAATATCCATGATGCCACTACCTTTCGCCATTTCTTTTCGGTGGCTTTGGCTCACCTGGAGTTTATCGATGTCTTTCCGGCGATCATTAAGTCTTTTTTCTTTGGTTTTGTCGTGGGGGTCATCGGTTGCTATAAAGGGTATCATGCCCGCCGGGGAACGGAAAGTGTGGGGGTTGCGGCTAATGCCGCTGTGGTATCGGCTTCGCTGGCTGTCTTTGTCATCGATCTGCTGGCGGCACAGATTACGGATCTTCTAACGTAAGCAAGCATATGAATAAGGAATCCAATGATATGATTAAGGAGGATGAGGGCTTGCCCGGGGCTTCGGAAATAGAGGGTTGGAATGAAAGTGATACACACAGCAAGGAGGCGGAAGCGGAAGGATACGCGGAAGATCCGCAGGCCCTGGTCGTCTGTATCAGGGGCCTTCGGAAGTCCTTTAAAGACCATGAGGTGCTGAGAGGGGTCGACCTGCATGTCAACAAGGGCGAGAACCTGGTCGTGCTGGGAAAGTCGGGATCCGGCAAGTCTGTACTGATCAAATGCCTGGTCCGGTTGGAATGGCCCGATGAAGGAGAAGTGGAGGTCTTCGGAAGGAATATTGCCGATCTTAATTATGACGAGTTGAACGAGATGCGGCTGAAGACGGGGTTCCTGTTTCAGAATGCCGCGCTGTATGATTCCATGACGGTGCGGGAGAATCTCGCCTTTCCCCTGAAGCAACATAAGAAGAAGGTGCCGAAAGAAAAGAGAGAGGAGCTGATCATGGAGATGCTGGACAATGTAGGCTTGGCTGATGCCATCGACCAGATGCCTTCCAAATTATCGGGGGGGCAGGCTAAGCGGATCGGCCTGGCCAGGACTCTGATCCTGCGGCCGGAGCTGATGTTATACGATGAGCCGACCGCCGGTCTGGATACGGGGACTGCCAAAGAGATCAGTGAGCTAATGATAAAAATGAAAAACAAATATCATATTTCTTCGATAACGATCACCCATGATATGGCTTGCGCCCGGATGACGGCGGACCGGATCATTATGATGAAAGAGGGGGTCGTAGTGGCCGAAGGAAGTTATGAAGAACTCGGGAAGTCGGAGGATGAATGGATCCAATCATTTTTTGCGTAAAAAACCATGCTATGCCTAAAGAAAAAAATTATAAATGGAAACTGGGTTTTTTTGCCGTCACGACCCTTATCGTAGCTATTGGCGCGATCTATTATATCGGCAAGCAAAAGAATAAGTTCGGCTCGGTCTTCCGTCTGAGCGCGCTCTTCCATTCCGTGAGCGGGCTGAAACTGGGCAGTAATGTGCGTCTGGGTGGTATCGATATCGGCACGGTGGATGACATTGCCCTGGTGACGGATACTTCGGTGCAGGTGCAGATGGTGTTGCATAAGGATGTTCAAAAATTCATTAAGAAGGATGCCAAGGTCAGTATCGGTTCGGAAGGGTTGATGGGAGACAAAGTGGTCGTGATTTCTCCGGGGGTCTCGGGCTCGGGACAGCCGATGGTAGCGGAAAATGATTCACTGTCTTCCGTTCAACCGGTAGAGACCGATCAGATCCTTGCCAGCCTGAAGACTTCGGCGGACAATGCGGCTGTCATCACTTCCAATCTTGCCGATATCTCTAACCGGATCAATCACGGGCAGGGGGCTCTGGGCAAGCTTTTACGCGATACCGGCCTCTCTTCGAATATCAGCAGTACGATGAAGAATCTAAAAAAGAGCTCGGAAGGGTTGAATGAAAATATGGAAGCGGCGAAGCATAATTTCCTGCTGAGAGGGTTCTTTAAGAAAAAGGAGAAAGAGAAGAAAAAGAAGGAGGAGGAGGAGCGGAAGAAGCAGGAAGATGAAGAAAAAAAGAAGGCAGAAGGTTCCGATGGCGGAAAGAAGAAAAATTAAACATCCTGTTAGACCTTGATAAAAAAATGCGGCTTTGTTGAAGGGCCGCATTTTTCTTTATGCGTTCTTTTACAGGGAAGTTTTATTTTTCTACGGGAATTTTGGCTGTGGCGGTTTGTTCTACAAAGGCAGGCAGGGAGGTGCCGATGATATGGGTCCAACCCATGGCGAAGTTTTCCTTTGCGAAGTCGCGGTTGTTCTGCGGGAAGGTCTCCAGGCCTGCGTGTGTAAGTTTGAGCCGGGTCTTCTCTCCTTCTCCGAATAATTCGAAGGTTACCAGCGAATCTCCTTCGTATCCGTCATAGCGCCAGCTAAAGGAGAGCCGTTTGCCAGGCACGACTTCCTTTACTTTACATTTATGCAGGTAGGTGGTTTTTTCTTTTGTTGTTCCTGTGAATTCGAATTCAAATCCTGGTTCGGCTTCGAATGCTGCCAGGTCAAAATACCATTCTTTCATCTGGTCTTTGTCGGTGATGGCTTTCCAGACCTTTTCGATGGGTGCATTGAGGGTCCGTTCGATCGTAAATGGCTGTGTGTTCATTTCCTGTTGATTTTTAAATGATTTTGATTGGAGGCCGGGGAGTCGCCGTATTGAATGCCGGAGAGCCGCCATTCCGAAACCTTTCGGTTACAAATTTAATTAAACCTTTTGGTTACGCAAATTTATTTTGCGGGCCGTACAAAAAAATCCATTAAATGACCACCAATATCCAAGCGTTCTGTCCAGCTGGATGCGGGCGGCGAGGTAGTCATAGACAGCTTCCAGGTAATTGGACTGGGCTGTTGTCAGGGCTAACTCCGCGTCGGTAAGCTCCAGGCGGGAGGCTACGCCATTGGCGTAACGGTATTGGGTGATGTCGTAGCTGAGCTGGGCGGTTTCTTTGACGGTGGTGCGGGTCTGGATGCGGGAGGTCGCTTCCAGGACATTGGCCACGGATTGTCTCACTTCCGCCCGCAGCTGTTCCTTTGCATTATCATAACGGGTGACGGATTGCAAACGGGCGATCTTTGCCTCCCTGATCTTTGCCTGGTTGGCATACCCGCTGAACAGCGGCAGGGCTACCTGGGCTCCCACGAAGGGGGTGGAAGGATAATAGGCGTTGAAATAGTCGAAGCGGCTGGCCTGGGTCTGCACCTGGTATTGTCCTACCAGGGATACATTCGGTTTGCGAGCGGCAGCGGCGATGCGGATCTGCTGGTCGTCTATACCCGGCTGTATGGCCATTGCCAGGAGGTCGGGCCGGTTCTTTACGGCCTCTGCATATACTTCCTCATCCGTGGGGGTAATCCCAGGCGCGGGGAGAGAGAGAGAATCGCTCAGCACGATCTCCTGCAGGGAATCGATGCCTGCGAGGGTCTTGAGGCGGAGCAGTCCGACTTCAATGGAATAAGCCAGCCGGAGAAGGTCGGGCTCCAGGTTCTTTACCGAGGTAAAGGCGCGGAGAGTATCCACCCGGAGGGCTCGGCCTTGCGCCAGGAGCGACTTAGCGTCTTCCAGGGCTTTGCGGTTGCGGCTGAGGCTTTCTTTCTGCAGGCGGATCCGCTCACCAAGCACCAGCACCTGCAGGTAGGTCTGCCGGACTTCCGCGGAGATCTGAATCTGCTGATCGCGCAGGAGCTGGCGGCTCTGCTGTTCGGATTTTTCAGCGTGCTGTTGGGTCGGCTTTGCGGCTGGATTATACAGGGACTGGGTGACCCAGAGGGTGGCGGATACCTGGTCCTTTCCACCATAGCGCCCGTAGGCGACTTTGTCGCTGGTGCCGTTGTTGCCGAAGCCAAAGGTCACCGGCAATGAAAAATAATGGCTGGCCTGTGCACCGACGCCGGCGGCGGGGAGGCTGAGGCTTTTGGCTACGACCTTCTCCTGTTGTGTACGCTCGATATCAAGGCCGGCGACCTTTATTTCGCGATTGTTCTGCTGCGCCAGGGAGAGGGCCTCGCTCAGAGAGAGGGGCTTCGCCTGCACCTGCGGTTGTTGCGAGGAAGCCTGCACCTGCGGTTGTGCGCTGGCGATATAGGAGGCCAGGCACAGGATCAGGAACGCGAGGATCGTATATATGAAAGACTTCATTAGATTCGTATTCGTGTTGTTGCTGACGGGCCGGCAATCGTCGATGGCCGAGCCCGGCGGGCAATACCCGGATGGAAACCCGGGCTGGAAACCAGACTGTTGATGCGTATTCATTATGCTGCTATTTTTTATTCAACTGTTTTATTCTGAAATTTTTGGCGATAAGGCGACATTCGGGAAGCCGTGAGGCGTATCGGAAAATCCGGGGTTGGCGTGTCCTGATCCGGCGGCTCCCTCTCCCCCGGCCTTCGCACGATGCGGACGGGAGAAGTACGAATACACCGCGGGGATGACATAGAGGGTCAGAATCCCGGCGAAGATGAGACCGCCTACGACCACGATACCTAGCGAAGTCCGGCTACCGGAAGAGGTTCCCAGGGAAAGGGCGATGGGCAGGGTCCCGAAGATCATCGCGAGGGTGGTCATCAGGATGGGACGGAACCGGGACGAAGCGGCTGCCAATGCCGCCTGACGCACCGTCATCCCTTCTTCCTTGCGCTGGTTGGCGAATTCCACGATCAGGATCCCGTTCTTGGTGATCAGCCCGATCAGCATGATGATCCCGATCTCGCTGAAGATATTGATCGACTGGTGGGTAAACCAAAGGCTCAGGAGCGCTCCGGTAACGGCCATGGGCACTGTCAACAGGATGATGAACGGATCGATCAGGCTTTCGAACTGGGCTGCCAGCACGAGGTAGATCAGGATGATGGCAAAGATGAACGCGAAGATGAGGCTGGAGCTGCTTTCTGCAAAGTCCCGGCTCTGGCCGGCCATATCCGTACGGAAACCTTTGGGCAGCGTCCGTTTCGCAATACCATCGATCTCTTTGATTGCCTCTCCCAGGCTCACGCCAGGAGCGGGAGTCGCGGAAATGGTAGCGCTATAGGACTGATTGTACCGGTAGATGGCGGGCGGGCTCACAGATTCGTTTAGCTGAACCAGGTTGTCCAGGGACACCATCTCCCCGCCGCCTGTGCGGAGGAAGAGAGAGCGCAGGTCCGTAGGTGCAGCCCGTTCCTGCCGGTCGAGTTGTCCGATCACTTCATATTGCCGGTCATTATAGATAAAGTACCCGTAACGTCGTCCACTAAGCGCCAGTTGCAGGGTGCGACCGATCTCCTGCGTGGAGACACCCAGTTGAGCAGCTCTCTGGCGGTCGATGCTGATCCCGATCTCGGGGCGGTTGACTTTGAAGTCCGGGTCCTGGAAGCTGAGTTTTTTGCTTTGGTAAACTTCTCCCATCAGTTTGGGCATGATGTCCACCAGGGATTTCAGATCCGGCGCCTGTACGACATACTGCAGGGGCTGGGAGCTGGAAAAACCGCCGATTGTCGGTATCTGGATAGGAATACAGATCACGTTGCGGAAGCGGCCCGAGGCGGCGATCAGTTTCTGGTAGACCTGGCCCTGGGTCATTCCGGATTTGCGGTCTTTGGGGTCTTTCAGAAAGATCCATTGAAAGCCTCCGTTGACGGGCTGCACCAGGGTGCCGATGGAAGCGGCGATCCCGGCATAGGTCCGGTTCTCATTCAGGTCCGGGATGGAATCGGCTATATAGTTGCTGATCTCTTTCATGGTCTCTTCCATGCTCTCATAGGAAGTGCCTTCCGGGGCGATGACGGCCAGTCCTACCATGGAGCGGTCTTCCAGGGGCGCCAGCTCTGAGGGAAGCACCGGCAGGATCCGCCAGGCGATTACCAGGGAGATAGCCAGGATGCCAAAACCCAGCCAGCGTCTGCGGAAGAAGAGGCCCAGGGATTTTTCGTATCCTTTATTGAGGCCCACGAACCAGGGTTCGGTCTTGCGGTACAACCAGCCATGGGAGGCTCCGGCCTTCAGCAGGTAGGCGCTCATCATGGGCGACAGGGTCAATGCCACGAAAGCTGAGACGAGTACGCTGCCGGAGACGACGATGGCGAATTCTTTGAACAGGCGGCCGGTGATCCCTCCCAAAAACAGGATGGGCAGGAATACTGCGGCCAGGGTGACGGTGGTGGAGATAACGGCGAAGTAAATTTCGTCGGCGCCTTTGCGGGCGGCCTGTATGGGCGTCATGCCCTGTTCCACCTTGCTATAGATATTTTCCAGCACGACAATGGCGTCATCCACCACCAGTCCGATCGCCAGGACCAGTCCCAGCAGGGTCAATACGTTGATGGAGAAGTTGCCTATGTACATGATGAAGAAGGCTGAGATAATGCTCACGGGGATGGCTACCAGCGGTATGATGGTGCTGCGCCAGTCCCGCAGGAATATAAAGATGATCAGGGCCACGAGTCCAAAGGCCAGCAAGAGAGTATCCTGCACTTCCGAGAGGGAGTTGCGGACGGGGACCGTGAAGTCTTTACCCAGGGAGATGATATAATCCTTGGGGGCCGACTTTACGATATCGTTGAACCTTTTCTTGAATTCGTCCACGATGGCCAGGGAGTTGGCTCCCCGCTGGGGTTGTACGCCGGTACCCACGCCGTAACGGGCGGTTGGCCCTTCGCACACGATCATGGCGGTACGCTCGTTCTGGGAAGAGAGAATGGCGGTGCCGACGTCTTTAAAGCGGACGATGGCGCCATCTTTCTGGCTCAGGATCATGTTATTGAAATCATCTTCCGTCACCAGGCGACCTTGGGTGCGGAGGGTCAGCTCGGTGTTCTGTCCTTCGATACGGCCGCTGGGAAGATCGACATTTTCTCTCTGCAGGGCGGCCTGGATATCGGAAGGAGTCAGATGATAGGAAGCCAGTTTCACGGGGTCCATGCGGAGGCGCATCGCTCTTTTGCGGCCGGCGTAGGAGTCCACCAGGCGAACGCCGGGAATGGATTGGAGTCGTTCCTTGATATTGACGTTCACGAAGTCGGTCACGTCTTCCAGGCTTTTGGTATCGCTCTGCACGGTGAGGAAGACGAGGAATTCCGGGGGGCCTGTCTTTTCCACGATGGTAGGTTCGATGTCGGTGGGCAATTGCTGGCGGGATTTGGATACCTTATCCCGCACATCATTAGCGGCCGCTTCGAGATCCGCGTTGAGGTTGAACTCCACGGTGATGACACTCACCTGTTCCCGGGAAACGGAGGACATGGCGCGGATGCCGTTGGCTTCGGCGATGGCCTCTTCGAGAGGCTTGGTCACTTGCGAAGCGATGATGTCGGCGCTGGCGCCCGGGTAGACCGTGGTGACGGTGACGATCGGGGAGTCCGTTACGGGATATTCCCGGGTGCCCAGGTAGGTATAGCCGACTATACCGAAAAGCACCAGGAGGATGGATAAGACGCCGGCCAATACGGGACGGGATATGCTTACTTGTGAGATTGCGCTCATATACTTTGATTCAATGTGTTGAGTTAATTCGATTTGTTGGTCATGGCTCCGCCGGGGCAGGACACTTCATGCCTTTGTCAGGCTGGGTGATTGCCGGGATATTGCCAGGACGCCGGTGATTTTTATTTCAGAGTGACGAACTGGACGGAGGCGCCGGGCATCAACCGCAACAGGTTGCTGATAATAACCGTATCTCCTTTCTGCAAGCCCTTGGCGACTTCCACCGTGTTGGGTCCGCGCTGGCCTATCTCGATGGGCACCATTGCCACCTTGCTGTTGCGGCTCAGGTAGACGCTATAACCGCCTGCGGATGGGATCAGGGCCTGGGAAGACACCACCAGGGCATTGCTGGACTCATGTAAGGCCAGGTGCAAGCGGGCGCTTTGGCCGGGCAGTAAGATGCCGCCGGGATTGGCGCTGGCCGCTCTCACGAGCAGGGTCCGGGTGTTGGCATCGAGCCGGGATTCCCGGGCCACGACGATGGCTTTATATTCCTGCGAGCCGGAAGCCACGGTAAAACGCTGTTCGCTACCCGGTATGATGATATTGGCATATTTTTCGGGAACGGAGAACTCCAGTTTGACCACGCTATTGTCTTCCAGGTTGGTGAGTATCGTGTTGGTGGATACGATGGCGCCGGGATAGACATGGATGATACCGATGCGGCCGTTGAAGGGAGCCTGGATGCGTGTTTTGGCGATCATGACTTTCAGTTCGGCGATCTCGGCTTCCAGCACTTTGAGGTTAGTGAAAGCCTGGTCGTAGTCCTGTTGTACGACAGCTTCGTGTTTGATAAGGTCCCTCAGGCGTTGTTCGTTAAGCAGGGCTAACTTTTCCTGCTGGCCCAGTTTTTCCAGTTGGGCCTGAAGGTCCTGGTCGTCGAGTTGGAAGAGGAGGTCGCCCTTTTTTACGAAGGAACCTTCTTTTACATTCACCCGGACGATCTTGCGGGTCAGTTCGCTGGCGATGTCTACCTGCTGGTTGGCCACCAGGGAGCCGGTGACCTCCAGTTCTTCTGACAGGGAAGTAGGTTTGACGACCATACCGTCTACGGGAGTGGCCGGGGGTGCGGTATTGAGCTGTGCTGCTACTGCGGCGGCGCTATCTTTTTCTTTACCGTAACAACCGGTGAACAGGCCCAGGATTAACAGGCCGAAAAATGCGTTCCGTATTTTTTGAGTCGGAATGTTCTTGATCAAAGGTGATGTTGTACTGTTCATAAGCTTAAAATAATAATTGATTATTCAATGATTTATTCGAATGTTTCGATATTTTGTCGCAAAATCCGGGTACGGAGTACGAACGGGAGAACAAAGATAATTGATATATTCGAATATTTCGATAAATAAATGAAAAAAAATTCCTCCTACACTTTGGGCTACTTTTTTAGTCCCTGCAGAAAATGGATATACTCGTCGATCACGTCGTTGTTGAGGGTGTATTTAATATTCCGTCCTTCTTTTTCGGAGAGAATGATGGAGGTTTCGGTGAGTTGCTTGAGATGGTGGCTGATGGAGGGTTGGGCCAGGTTTATATTATCGTACAGGTCAACGCAATAGAGGCATTCTGCTTTCTTCTTGATCTCGCTGAGGATCTTTAGTCGGGTGGGGTCGGACAGGGCCTTGGAAATCTTCTCCGCCCTCTTTGCATCCATCGAAGCCATATATTAAATTTAGTGCAAGGTATAAAAAAAATCATACATCGAAGAATTGGGAAGATGGGTGATCTTTGGTGATCCCCGTAAGGAGGGGTAAATTGCATTCAACTAGCGAAGCGATCGAAGGGAGGCCATTAAAAGACATTAATAGCGAAGTATTATGACCGTCAATAATTTCAACCTGCAACAAATACCGGAAAGAACGGTAAGACCACGGACCTATGGGCTCACGATGATCAACGATAAGGGGCTTAGCACCAACGAAGCCAGGAACCTGTTATCAGTCGCCTATCCTTATATCGATATGGTGAAGCTGGCTTTCGGAACTTCTTTTGTAACACCCGACCTCCACGACAAAATTAAGATCTATCAATCGGCCGGCGTTCCCGTGTATTTCGGGGGGCTGCTGTTCGAGGCGTTCATCATCCGCAACCAATTTGCCGACTATGTGCGTCTGCTGGAAGAATATGCTATCCCTTATATCGAAGTGTCGGACGGATCGATCGATATTTCCCATGAAGAAAAGTGCGGTTATATCGAGAAGCTTTCCAAATATGGCGTGGTGTTGAGCGAGGTGGGTTCCAAAGACAAGGACCGGGAACATATCACGCCTCCTTATCAATGGATCCAGCTGATGAAGTCGGAGCTGGAAGCCGGCGCTTCCTATATCATCGCAGAAGCCCGGGAGACGGGTACGGTGGGTCTGTACCGCAATTCCGGCGAGGTGCGGGAAGGCCTGGTGCAGGAGATCCTCACGAAGGTGCCTGCCGAAAAGATCATCTGGGAGGCTCCGCAAAAAGATCAGCAACTTTATTTCCTAACCCTTATCGGCGCCAATGCCAACCTGGGAAATATAAATCCTTCCGAAGTGATAGCGCTGGAGTCCATGCGTATCGGGCTCAGAGGGGATTCGTTTCATTTGTTTTTGGGAAAATAAGGGGGTGGGCGAGTAATTCTGCCCAGGACAGCCCGCCCGGTAAAGCCCGGTTACTGAATTCAATATGTACAACCCGCCGCCTGTTGCGATTGGTGGTGCGGTTAGAGGCGTGCAGCAACAAATCCTGGTACCAGGCTACAAACCAGTTGGATTCTTCCGGTTTATCAAAATAGATAGATTTAATCAAGAAGTAGTCAGGGCCCAAATACTCTTTTATAATAGCCTTGAGCCGGCTATTAAAAACCAAGGGTTGAATCCCGGGAACCTCTTTCAGGAATTGCCGGATGGCAAACAAATCATTCGTTTTCCGGAATGCCGGACTGTCGGCGTTGGCCCGGGTCAGCATTGCTGTAATGCAGGCGATCTCATCTTCAGTGAAGATGTTCTCGATAACCTTGAAACCTTTTTCTTCGAGGTCTTGCATGCGTGGTAATAATGGTAAGTGGGTAGTGGTGATGAAAATAAAAAAGCCCCTGTAGACACAGGGGCCGTAACCAAAACTAACTGCTTATGAGAAAACGTTTATAATGAGATAAATTGTTCGTCGTTTCTTATGATGTAAAATTACATCAAGGGATGTTAAGCATTTTGTTAATTATTCCTAATAATGCGACGCAAGCTGACATTTAACGAGTTTTTAATTTGGGTATTGGACTAAGTAAATCCGTAGTGCCTAACAATTGTATTATTTACGGTTAGACCCGGAATTTCGATGTTAAGTAATTATCAAATGATGTTAAGCCATTATTAAATGCGGACACCCGGTGTATCAAAAGTGGACAGTCGCCGCGGGAAAACCGCCACAAACATGTGATTTTTAATAAAATATGGAACGGCACATTCTTGGATGCGCTAAACCTATGCTAAAAAATCATTTCACCATCGCCCTGAGGCATTTGCAAAAGCAAAAAATGTATTCTGCCATTAAGATCGGAGGATTTGCTTTGAGCATTGCCGCCTGTCTGCTGATTGCCTTGTATATCCGGGATGAATTAAGTTATGACCGATCTTATCCGGATACGGCTCGTCTTTACCGGATAACCGGCGAGTATGACCATGATGGGAAAATTGAAACGGGCGCGGATTGGCCTGCTCCTATGGCAAAGGCTTTACGGGAAGATTTTCCGGAGGTGGAAAGATCGGGGCGCCTGATGCCGCACGAACTCTTCTCCGGAGCGGGCAGCAATGAGATCCGACGCGCGGAAGCAACGCAGAACAACTATGAAGACAAGTTCACCTATGCCGACCAGGATCTGCTGGAAATGCTGAAACTACCCATGCTCTATGGGGACCGGGCTCATGCGCTGGCCGGGCCCAATACGATGGTGATCACCAAAAGAAAGGCCGACAAATATTTCCCGCATGAAAATCCTGTCGGTAAAACGATGATCCTGAATAATGACAAAACCCGCATCTACACCATCGGAGGCGTCCTACCTGATTTTCCTGCCACCAGCCATATACAATACGATTTTCTCCTGACGATGACCGGGTATCAACTCTGGTCCGGTGAGCAACAGGACTGGATGTCCAGCAACTATTACACCTATGTATTGCTGAAGCCCGGAGCTAATGCAGCGCAGCTTCAAAGCAAGCTCGGGCTCCTGCTCAAAAAATATTATATCCCCGCCTTGGAAAAAGAAGGGAATAAAGATGCCGCAAAACTGGAGCAACGATCGAAGTTCCTCCTGCAACCCATTGCCAATGTACATCTGGGATCCGGCATCGACGATGAACTGTCGCATGGCGATATGCGTTTCATCTGGCTGTTCGGCGCCATCGCCTGTTTTATTCTCACGATCGCCTGTATCAATTTCATCAATCTCAGTACGGCGAAATCCGCCAATCGCGCCAAAGAGGTGGGACTCCGAAAAGTCGTAGGATCGACCCGGGGCAGTCTGGTGTGGCAGTTTCTCTCCGAATCCCTGCTGTTCAGTTTCTTTTCTTTTGCACTGGCCTTATTGCTGGCCGGGGCCCTGTTGCCTTATTTTAATACGCTGGCGGCCAAATCCCTGACGATCCCCTGGAAGGAATGGTGGTTATTACCGGCGGTACTGGGAGCGGCCCTGGTCATCGGGATCCTTGCGGGTTTGTATCCTTCCTTCTATCTTTCTTCTTTCCAACCTATCCAGGTATTGAAAGGAGTAATGAGCAGGGGAAGTAAAAACTCATACTTGCGCAGCGGGTTGATCGTTTTCCAGTTTGCCACTTCCATTATCCTCATCATCAGCACGATCGTCATTTATAGCCAGATGCAATTTATCCTCCACCGGAAGATTGGTTTCGATAAGGACCAGGTGGTGCTGATCCAGGGCGCTCATACGCTGGATAAGGAAGTTCAGCATTTCAAGACCGAGCTGCTGAAGCTGCCGGAGGTAAAAAATGTCTCGATCAGCGATTTCCTACCGGTGGCGGGTACGAAGCGCAATGGCAATTCTTTCTGGAGGGAGGGTAAGACCAAAGAGGAAAGCGGCGTGGGCGCCCAGTCCTGGACAGTGGATGATGATTATCTCAAAACGATGGGCATCCGGCTTGCCGCGGGAAGAAACTTCTCTCTCGACATTGCCAGCGACTCGCAGGCCGTCCTCATCAATCAAACGATGGCCAGCCGGCTCAACCTGAAAGACCCGGTGGGCAAAAAGATCAGTACGCTCTGGGCCACGTTCAACGTGATCGGGGTTATGGAAGATTTCAATTTCGAGTCCATCCGCACGAATATAGAACCGCTCTGTATGCATCTGGGCAATAGTCCCACTATCCTATCGGTGAAAGCCAATACAAAGGATATGTCGAAGTTCCTCTCCGCTATCACCGGGGTATGGAAGACTTTCTCCCCCAGCCAGCCGATCCGTTACACTTTCCTGGATGAGAGTTATGCCAATATGTATGCGGATGTGCAGCGTATGGGTATGATCTTTACCAGTTTCTCCGTGCTGGCGATCATCATTGCCTGTCTGGGCCTCTTCGCTTTGTCCGCCTTTATGGCGGAGCAACGCACTAAGGAAATCGGCATCCGCAAGGTATTAGGTGCGAGTGTCAGCGGGATTACGGCCTTGCTGTCGAAGGATTTTGTGAAGCTGGTCGTCCTTTCCATCGTGATCGCCTCCCCGATTACCTGGTGGGCCATGAATAAATGGCTCCAGGATTTTGTCTATCATATCAGCCTCAGCTGGTGGATGTTCCTCTTGGCGGGTTGTCTTGCCGTGCTGATTGCATTAATCACTGTCAGTTTTCAATCGGTTCGGGCGGCATTGGAGAATCCGGTGAAGAACTTGAGGGCGGAGTAGTTTACTCTTTTGATGGAAGACTTTTTTAATTACTCTGATCGGAGGGCGGATATGGGGTTGCATTTAGCGGCTTTGATCGCCTGGAAGCAGACAGTTGCCAATGCAATCAGCAGGGCTAGTAAGCCGGATATTCCGAATGTCCACCAGGGGATATCGGTACGGTAAGCGAAGTTGAGCAACCAGTGGTGCATCGCCCCCCACCCCAGGGGAACGGCAATCGCAAAGGAGAGTCCTACCAGCCCGATGAACTCTTTCGACAATAAGCCAAACAGGGAAGGGATGCCAGCCCCCAGCACTTTGCGGATACCGATCTCTTTGGTCCGCTGTTCTGCCGTGAAGATGGACAGTCCCAGCAGCCCCAGGCAGGAGATCAGAATAGCGAGGACGGCAAAGATCACGGACAGGTGTCCCGTAACTTCTTCGCTTCGGTAGAGGAGTGCATATTCCTGGTCGGAGAATTTATAGCTGAAAGGAAATTTCGGATTGAGGGTCTTGCAAAGTTTTTCCAGTCCGGCAAGGGCCACAGATATTTTACCCGCGCCGGACCGCACCAAAATGGTAGAAAAATCCCCTTTTCTCCCCGTGTGAAGGACCAGAGGCTGGATGGGATCGTGGAGAGAACGAAAATGGAAGTCTTTCACCACCCCGATGATATGCGCCTGTGCATGGTCGAAAAAGAGCGGCTTGCCAATCGGATCTTTATAGCCCATGGTGGCCACGGCCGTCTCATTCACGATCACCCCCATCGAGTCGGAGGGAAAAGCAGGAGAAAAATCCCGCCCCTGCAACATTTGCAATTTCATCGTCTTTATGAAGTCCGGGCCCACGGCGTCATGGATAAATCGGATATGTTCATTGGGATCTTTGCCCGTCCAACCGATAGAGAGGATGCCGTTGTTCATCTCCGTTGGGTTCTCCGAAAGCAGGCTCAGCCCGTTGATGCCGGGCAATTGCGCCGCCTGGGTCCTAAACACATCGAGTTTGGCAGAGAGGTCTCCTTCGATCGGAATATAGACCAGGTTTTCGCGATCATACCCCAGGTTAGCCGTCTGCATGAAACGGACCTGCCGCGAGATGAGGATCGTGGAGATGATCAGCACGATGGATAGGACGAACTGGAAAACGACTAATCCCTTCCGGAACCAGGAGCCGCCCGAGCCGGGCCGCCAGCCCCCTTTAAATACCGTTACCGGATTCAAGGCAGAAAGGAAAAAAGCCGGATAGCTGCCGGAGAAGATACCGGTCAGAAAGGTGAGGATCGCTATGCTACCCCAAAAAGTCCACTGGTCAAGGGGAAGCAGGATCTGTTTGCCGGTGAGCTGGTTGAACCCCGGCAACACCATACCCACTAATACAAGAGCCAGGATCACCGACAGACAGGCCATCAGGATCGCCTCTCCGATGAATTGCCGGATCAGCAGGCCACGCACAGCTCCGATCACTTTGCGGATACCGATCTCTTTGCTTCGTTTGACCGAACGGGCCGTAGTGAGGTTCATAAAATTGATGCAGGCTATGAGCAGGATGAACAAGGCCACCAGGCTGAACAGGCGAACGTATTCGATCCGGCCGCCGCCGGGAACGCCATTCTTAAAATCGGAATGCAGGTAACGCTGGTCGAAGCGTTGTAAGGCTAATACGGTGGTGGCGCTGCCCTTTAACTCTGTGTTAAATTTGTCCAGGAAATGTGCGATCTTTTTTTCTACCAGTGCCGGGTCAGCATCCGGGCGAAGCAGGATACAGGTGCGGGGATCGACGCTGCCCCATCCTTTGGCCCAGGCATTATCTTCTTCATAGGCTGTCCAACTGATGATGTAGTTGAATTTATCCGAGACGCTGGAGGACGGGTTCTCAAAGACGGCCTTGACGGTGAAGTCTTTTTTATTCTCATAACGGAGGGTCTTACCGATAGCCTCTACAGGACCGCCGAAAAGATCGTTGGCCATCTTCCGGGAGATGGAGATGCTGGAGGGGGAGTTGAGGGCGTCGTGTGCGTTGCCTTCCAGCAGGGGGTAGCTGAACATAGTGAAAAAATCCGCGTCGGCGCTATAACCGTCTTCTTTGATGGCTTTGTCGCCGACAGAAAAAGTATTGGTATTCGACCAGGAGAAAGGGGTTGCTTGTTGAATTTCCGGGATCTCTTTTTTCAATTGTTCCGCCAGGGGGCCCTGTGTCCAGTACCAGGCTTCGGTCTTTCCGCCCAGGACCGTCCGCTCATAGATATAGTAGAGGTTCTTTCCATTCCGGTGAAAGGCATCCATACTGCGCTCATCCTGCACCCAGAGGAGGATGAGCAGGCTGCAGGCCATGCCCAAGGCCAGGCCGGTAATATTGATCGCGGAGAAACCCCGGTTTTTACGCAGGTTGCGGATGGCCGTCAGGAAATAGTTTTTAAGCATACCGGTTAAGGGCTAAAAAAATGCCAGATTCCTACCCTATTATAAATCAACAGGGTACATTAGTTTCCGTCTCTTGAACTGTTCGCTTTTGATACGATGGTGTGTACGGTTGTGTTAAAGGGTGTTTTAACGGTGTTAGGGTTCCATTAATTTTTCCGTTCTTTATGGTCTCCTTTCTGTTCCCGTACAGCCTTCACCGAATCCAATAAAATATTTAATGCCGGTCCCGCCCTTGTGCATGAACATTGTCAAAAGTGGTCAAAAAGATTTTCGTATGCAAACACAAGCAAAACCTAAAACCTTCATCCAACACAAAAGTCTTACCGATACTCCTAAAAATGAAGAAAAGCTATCAGGATGGGGGAACTATCCTATTGGCGAATCGAGGGTGATAACGCCCCGGAACCAGGATGAGATGATCGGAATTTTAAAAGAAGGTAATGTACTTGCCCGGGGGCTGGGAAGAAGTTATGGCGACCAGGCCCTGAATGATCATCATTGTATCGCGGTATGCACGAAGCTCAATCATTTTCTCTCCTGGGACTCCGAACAAGGGATCCTGGGATGTGAAGCAGGGGTCAGCTTAGACGAGATCATTTCCGTATTTGCCCCGAAGGGCTGGTTCCCCGTGATCTGTCCGGGCACGAAGTTCGTGACTGTCGGGGGAGCTATTGCCAATGACATTCATGGCAAGGCGCATCATATCGATGGTTCGTTTATCAATTGTGTTCTTTCCTTTACGATCCTCTTAGCCGATGGCAGGATCCTGCGGGCATCCCGTATGGAGAATGCCGATCTGTTCCAGGCTAATTTTGGCGGGCTTGGGTTGCTGGGAGTGATCCTGGAAGTCACCCTGAAACTACGGAAGATCGAGACTACTTATTTCAGCCAGAAGTCCATTGTGATCAGGAACCTGGACCATATGCTGGAGACCCTGGACCAGTATGATCGCGGTTATAATTATTCCGTGGCCTGGATCGACGCATTGGCGAAAGGCGATAAACTGGGTAGCGGGGTGATCACTTTCGGGAATGCAGCCAAACTGAGTGAATTGCCTTCCGGTTTGAAGGCCGATCCGCTGAAGCTGCATCCCAAAGCAAAATTATCTTTACCTTTCTTCCTTCCTTCTTTTGCCTTAAACAATCTTACCGTGCGAGCCTTGAACGGCGTCATCGCGTATGTGCTGAACTCTCCGAAGCCATTTGTCCATTATGAAAAATTCCTTTTTCCGCTGGACAGTATCAATCACTGGAATAAGGGGTATGGCAAAAGAGGCTTCATACAATACCAGTTTGTGATACCGGAAGAGGGCGGCCGGAAAAACCTTACAGAAATATTAAGGCTTATTGGAGAGTCTGGGTGCACGCCTTTTTTGAATGTGTTTAAGAGAATGGGGGAAGGGCAAGGTATTTTGTCGTTTCCTTTTAAGGGATATACCTTGGCTATCGATTTTCCTATCACGAAGCGACTGCTGGATTTTACTCCTTCATTGGACGAAAAGGTGTTGCAGGCCGGGGGACGTTTGTACCTGGGAAAGGATGCGTTATTGAGTGAGCAAATGTTCAAGGCCATGTATCCGCAATACAGGGAATGGCTGAAGATCAAACAGCGATTCGATCCGCAGAATGTGTTTAATTCGAATATTTCGAGGAGGCTGGGGTTAGGGGTATGAGGCGATTTACGCACTCGCCTTGTCCAGCCATTCGATCGCTTGTGCGTCGAGGGTCAATTCGGCGGCTTTGACCAGGTCCGTCAACTGTTGGGCTTTGGTCGCGCTTGCGATGGGAGCCGTGATGGAGGGACGGGCGATCAGCCAGGCAATGGCCACGCTGGCGGGTGTCGTCTTGTATTGGGCCGCTACTTCATCGAGGGCCGAGAGGATGCGGAGGCCGCGTTCATCCAAATACTTTTTGACTCCCCCACCCCGGACGCTCTTCGACAGGTCTGCTTCGGAACGATATTTCCCCGAAAGGAAACCGCTGGCCAGGGAGTAATAACTGATCACGCCCAGATTGTGCTTGAGGCAGAGAGGTTCTATTTCTTTTTCAAATCCGGCGCGATCATAGAGATTATAGCCCGGCTGGAAAGATTCATAGCGGGGATAACCGTTCCGGGCGCTGGCTTCCAGGGAAGCAGTCAGTCGCGCGGGCGAAAGGTTGGAAGCTCCGATCCAGCGAATCTTACCTTCCTTCACTAATTGTGCATAGGCTTCGAGGGTTTCTTCCACCGGCGTCGTGTCGTCGTCCCAGTGTGTTTGATAAAGGTCGATATAATCCGTCTGCAGGCGGCGCAGGGAGTCTTCGAGCGCCTTGAGAATATATTTTTTGGAGAGATCTTTTTTGCCTTGTCCCATATCGGCTCCTACTTTGGTAGCGATGATCACTTTGTCGCGATGGCCTCTTTGCCGCATCCAGTTGCCGATGATCGTCTCGGACTCGCCGCCTTTATTGCCGGGCGCCCAGCGGGAATATACGTCAGCCGTATCCACAAGGTTGAATCCCGCAGCGATGAATTGGTCCAATAAAGGGAAGGAAGTGGCTTCGTCGATGGTCCATCCGAATACATTGCCGCCGAAGGCCAGGGGAGCTACCTGCAGATCCGACCGGCCGAGTTGTCTTTTATTCATCTGTCAATCTTTTGTCCTAAAGCTAACGCTCCCAGAGGGTTGATTGTTCAAAAATAGGGTTCCCTCAGGCCAATTCTGGATTTCCCCCGCATAAACTACCGGGTTTAAGAAATACGATACAGTTCGGCCTGGTCCGGAGAGGTTATTTCGAGCGTTTTTGTCATTCCGGCCTGTAAGAACAGACTGGCTTGTTGTTGTTCGTAGGGGCCGGCATTTACCAGGGTGATGATCCCCTGTACCTCCGGGAAGCTCAGGAAATAATCCAGGCAAAGCCGGAGGCCACGAATATAAACAGGAAATTCGGTCTGGTCGAATCCGCCGGCCTTCAGGATCATAAAATACTCTTTCTCTTCGGGAATATAGGCTTCCTCATAAGGGAAATGCATTTTTGCATCATGAATTTCTACTTCAAATAAAGGAGTTCCTCCCAGCCAAACCATAAATGCCTGACTCCCGGATGATTTGGCGAAGCTTAAAAACATTTGTTTAAAGCTGACGAGCATGGCCTGCTCATCCCTATCGGGCGGAATTTCTTTTTTATAAAATCCGACGATGATGGACAGATCCTTTTCTACTACATAGAGTAAAAGAAGCTGCTGTTCTACGCTGGCTTCAGCAAGAATCGGGGAGTTGTTGAAATCGGACAAAGGGTCACATAGCATAGAGGTTCAGTATTGATACCGCTATTCAGTGCTTAACCAGCATAAGGCAGCTTTTTAAGGTACAACCAGGATACTATTCAGGGCAAGATCAGAAAGGAATTGAAACCAGCTCTCAACAGGGCATAGGGATAGTAGAAAGGAGTTAAAAGGGATAATCAATGAAATTGAGGAAAATAAATGGTTTGAGCAAGGGTAGCGAAACAAAAACTATAAGTACTTCGGGAAATTCCTATAATTAAATAAGTGCAACCATGTACCATCTGCCGCTTATCCGGCTACTATCGGGCATATGCCAGCGGGAGCAGGGAGGGACGGATTGTCCTTTTTCGCCTACCGATTGAGTATCGGCTGAAGGATGCAGTATGACACTGTTATGCACAGACGAAATTTGAAAAAGAGATCATCCAAAAAGAAGTTCCCGCTGTGGAAATTTTTTACGCAGGACCTTTAAAGCGCCGGTCTGGTGATTCTTCACCGTGTTCCGGGAAATATGGAGCTGAGCGGCCACCTGGTCATAGTTCATACCTTTGAGATAGAGCATCTTACATACCTTTCGGGCCTGGGGAGGAATGGTCTCGATCGCAGCCAGCAATTCACTGCCCGCCTCTTTGCGGATTAACTGCGAAAGGCTGTAATCTTCCCAGTCATGGCTGAAATAAGTACATAGGCTTTTGAAGTTCCTTTGTCGTCGGCCTTGTAAAACGGACCAGTTGATGCAGGCATTAAAGACGGATTTGAAGAGGAAGGCGCGTACCGCCACCATATTGTCAAAAGACCGTGGTTTATCCAGAAACCTTATAAATACATCCGTTACCAGGTCCTCTACATCGGCCGGATCGGAGATATATTTCGCCCCGTAATTGCAAAGAAGAGGCCAGTATCTTTGATAGAGAGGACTGAAGGTGGAAGTGTTCTCTTTTGAAAATTGCAGTTGCGCCCGGTTCATGAGAATAATTTTGACGGTTGAAAGGCGGCAGGAATGACTGGTCGATGTAATTTTATAATTAATTTTTTAAAATTCAAAATAACGCATAGTTATTACCGATAGCTTCATCCACCCCCACACCCCTATTGCTATTTTTAATTTTATCAGCTCTTTTGAAGGTTTTATACTTTGCAAAACCCTTTTTGCAACCGGCTGTGCCGGCATCCTGACAATACCGGATTTCCCTTAATATAGGGTGAAAAAAATGTTTTTGAGGATATCAGGCATCCTCATGCATCCAGCATTCGTTATCTTTACGTAAACAGCTAATTACCAGTTCCATTATGCCCAAGTCAACCGAAAAGCCCCCTCTTCCGCCAAAGACGGACGAAAATATACTGCTCACTCTGGCAGAGAGAACGGCCGGGTTCACCGGGGAGGATTATTTCCGGGAGCTGGCCAAATACATTACGGCCACCCTGGGGGTACGCTATGCGATCGTCACGGAATGCACCGATGAAGAAAAAACCCAGGTGCGGACCCTCTCCTATGTCGACCGGCAGGAACTGCAGGAATCATTCGAGTACGCCATCCAAGGCACTCCCTGCGAAATCGTTATGCAGGGAAAGGACTATTTCTGCCCGGAAGCCTTGGAAAAACTATTTCCAGAAACGGAAGAAGGCATCGAATTCTATATTGGCGTTCCCATCTACAGTCCCTCGTCCGGAGAAGTGATCGGGCATATTGCCGCCTACGATCCTATGCCAATGACAAATGAGCAAAACCAGACGGCTATTCTGAAGATCTTTGCCGCCAGGGCCGGAGCGGAGATCGACCGGCTCCATGCCTGGAAGAAACTGGAGATCGCCAACCAGGAGCTGCAGGTCCGTCTCAAAGAAATCGAGTCCCTGAAGAATCAACTACAGGCAGAGAATAAATACCTGCAGGAAGAGATCCGGCTGAACAATAACTTTGATGAGATCGTCAGCAAAAGCAAGATCTTTCATAAAGTCCTGCAGCAGATAGAACAGGTCGCCTCCACCGATGCCACCGTGCTGATCATGGGGGAGTCCGGCACCGGCAAAGAGCTGATCGCCCGGGCCATCCACAATATCAGCCTCCGGTCGCGGAAGCCCCTGGTAAAAGTGAACTGCGCAACCTTGCCGGCCAACCTGATCGAAAGCGAATTATTCGGACATGAGAAAGGGGCCTTTACCGGCGCCCTGGAGCGAAAGATCGGGCGATTTGAGCTGGCAGATGGGGGTTCTATTTTCCTGGATGAGATCGGGGAACTGCCGGTCGAATTACAGGCTAAACTGCTGCGGGTACTGCAAGAGGGAGAGTTCGAACGTCTCGGTAATCCCCGGACCATGAAAGTGAATGTGCGGGTGATCGCAGCCACCAACCGCAACCTGGAACAGGCCATCGAGAAAAAAGAATTCCGGGAAGACCTCTACTACCGGCTGAATGTTTTTCCCGTGCTCTGCCCTCCCCTACGCGACCGGAAAGAAGACATTCCTTTACTGGTGAAGCATTTTTGCCAAAAGCATGAGGTCAAGATCGGCAAGAAGATCACCAACATCCCTTCTAAAGTGATGGACGCCCTGGAAACATACAACTGGCCCGGCAATATCCGGGAACTGGAAAACATCATCGAACGGGCGCTGATCCTCAGCCGGAATGGAACTCTTGAGCCAGGGGAATGGCTGCCTACCGACAAACGGACTGTCGGTAAAAGCGCCGCATTACCTAAGCTGGGAGAGGTGGAGAAGAATCATATCCTGGAGGCGCTGAAGAAGACGGGATGGAAGGTGTCCGGAGAGAAGGGGGCGGCTAAGATACTGGGTCTGAATCCGACTACGCTGGAGGCGAGGATGAAGAAGTTGGGGATTAGGAGGGAGTAAGGGTGTCCGAGATAAATGCGTAGAGATGTTTTATTGTATCCCCGCCTGCCCCGCCCCTACTATCTTCCTACCCTCCTTACTCTGCAAATAGGAGATGATCTTACAATCCTTCGCCTGCAGCCCGTCCGGCAATTTCAGGGACACCACTCCTCCGTCCCCGGATTGGAGGGAGACTGATTGAAAGGATCTTACCACGTTCACATGCTGGAGCTTCCGGCCCTGGTTCTCGCCGCGAAGGACCTGGCTGGTGGCCTGGGATTGGACCAGAGCAACTTGTAAGTTGGCCTTGCCAGGGTTGTCGACGCTGTAGGACACTTTTATATTCCTTCCATCATCGCATTTGGCAGAGAGGGTAATCTTGCCGGTTGGGGTAGCCGCGGCGAGGCCTTCTTCTACGGCCGATCGTAAGCGGCTTTCGTCGGAGCCGACAAACTCCACCTTGCCATTCACCACGGCCTGGGGAGTATAGATGCTATTCAGGTGAAATTGCTGTGCATATTCCTGTTGCCGGTGGGTGTAATCTGCATTGCTATAGGTATCCTTCCACCCCAGCCTATCCCAATAGTCTACATGAAAACTCAACACATAAACATTCTCCGGATATTCCCGGGCTATGGCTGCTAAAGATTCATCGGCGGGCGGACAACTGGAGCAGCCCTCCGAAGTAAAAAGCTCGACTACGGCAAAGCCGTGCCCGGCTGGTGGTTTGGGGGCAGTCGCGGTTCCGGGCTGGCGAAAGCCATCGGCGACAAAGGCGATCGCTGCTGAAACCGTAATGGATAATAAAAGCTTGTACATGATATTTCTTTTATAAAAATACAATCATTTGGATGAGTGACCCGGACAAATGTAAAAAGAGGCTGGGCGTACCATTGTCAAGCCGCGGACATTCGGAGCGTTTTAACAAAGGCAGTGTCGCCCCTTCTTTTCCCAATCCCCTACTCCCAACATCTTGGGAGATTCCCAATATATTGGGAGAACCGGCGTTCTGAAAAACGAAAATCCCCATCATTCTAAATTTCTTCAAACTCACACCCACGCTGCATTTCAGCCCGGTCTCCTTTGACTGAAAACTTTCCTGGCATGCCGATTGGCTATAGAGCAGGTATAAAACAGCAGCCCATGAGCAGAACGATCAGTAAGACCCAGTTCAAAAAGGAAATACTGGAGAGCGGAAGCAGCCACTTATCCCTGGTACAGTTCAAAACGGAATGGAGCGGGGCCTGCCAGATCATCGCCCCTGTCTACGAGGAATTGTCGAAATGCTATAACGGGATCGCCGATTTCTTTTCGATCGACGTAGAACAGGAAGCAGATATGGAAAAAGAATTCGGGGTATTGGAACTGCCGACGATCCTGTTCTTTAAGAATGGAGAGCTGATCGATCACGTGATCGGACTGACACCTAAGAAGGCACTGATCAGCAAGATTGAAAATGCGTTAAAACATCTAAAAAACACCCTACTATGAGCGAAGTAACAAAATCCATCTACCTGCAGGGACATCCTCTGTTTGCCCATCTGAACAGCCAGAAGATCGAAACGATCAGCACCCTGATGAAAGTAAAGACCTATTCCAGGGGAGAGCTATTCGGCTATGGAGAGGGTTGCTATAGCAGGATCTGCCTGTTGATCAAAGGCCAGATAAAGATCAGTGAGAATGACGAAGCCGGCAATGAACAGGTAAAGGATATCCTCACCGCACCGGATATCTTCGGCGATCTAAGCCTGGACGGAGTCCCCTCCCCTTATGAATATGCCGTAGCGCTCACGGCCAATACCCTGGTATGCTCTTTCCCGGTAGTGGATTTTAAGAAGATCCTGGAAGACAATCCGCTGATGGCCCTGGACTATGCCCATGCGGTGAATAAAAAACTGAAACGGCTGGAAGACCGGCATTCCGACCTGGTATTCCGCGACGCCAAGTCCCGGCTGATCCGGTTCATCAAGACCTGGGCCCGCAGTGATGGCAACCGCATCGGCAATAAGATCATCCTGAACAATTACCTTACCCATAGCGATATCGCCGGTGTGATCGCCACCTCCCGGCAAAGTGTCAATGTCCTGTTCAATGAGCTAAGGGATTCGGGAATGCTGTATTATAATCGCAAAAGGATCGAGTTGAATGATACGGGGGTGTGGAATTAGTCCGCCGGCGAAAAAATATTCTGGAGAGCAAGATATTGAAGCAACAGAATGGTTTTCCCGTCCTTTATCTCGCCTGTGCAAATCATTCGCATGGCATCTTTCATTTTGAGCTCTAAAACTTCAATGTCTTCCTGTTCATGTTCCATGCCACCGCCTTCATTTACTTTCATGGAATCCGAATATTCCGCGATAAAGAAATGAAGGATCTCCGTCACGGAGCCAGGCGACATATACGCTTCAAAAACTTTTTTGATGGCTGAAATTTTATAGCCGGTCTCTTCCTCCGTCTCCCGTCGGATACAGTCTTCCGGATTATCTTTATCCAACAGCCCGGCACAGGTCTCGATCAACATACCTGTGTCATTACCATTCACAAAAGCAGGCAACCGAAATTGCCGGGTCAGAATGACCGTCCCCTGGTTCTTGTTGTAAAGCAAAATGGTCGCCCCATTACCCCGATCATAGACTTCCCGGCTTTGGGTCTGCCATTTTCCGTCTTTCTTTAAATACTCGTAAGTCATTTTCCTAAGGGTATACCAGTTGTCGGATAGTATTTCTGTATTAATGATTTTTACTTTATCGTACTGCATGAGGAAGATTCTTTTGCAAAGAAACGGGTTTAAAGTTGTTAGAGGGGTTAATGTAGATTAAGAAATCCTCTTTTCAGGAAACCACCTTAATCAATTCACTGACTGCATACAAGGGCAAGTTCGTCATCCATTCTTCTTTCCTGAAATCAGACATGGATGTTCTTATCGCCTTTTGAGGCGTAACCAGTTGTTGTAATACATACTGCTCCGTTAATGCCCCTTTGAATTCCTCAAATATTGCGCTTCCCTCCAGCAGTGTCTTTACATCCAGATCACCCATTGCCGACAGCAAACCGACATCCACCAGGAATAACTTAAACGCGGTGAAATCTTCATACGCTTTTAGGGGAACTGCTGGCTTTGTCGCCCGGTTTATCTTATGAATAAGACCACAATCAGTAAGCCAGGACATGGCCAACTCGTAATCTTTTGCCCTTGCGCCCTCTTTGATACTGCCGTAAATAAATTTTCGGGCATACCTCCTATATAATAATATTGCCGATATTCCGGGTTATTCTCCTGAAAGTATTTCAGCGAAGTTAGAGCGCCCCGAGCTTCTTGTATCTCGTCCAGGATGATAAGCGTATTATCTGCCTCAATAGTTATTCCTGTTTCTATTTGAATAGCCTGGATAATGTGCCGGATGTTAAAATCTTCGGTAAAAAGTGTTTTCAATACGGCATTACTCTCAAAATTGATTTTTGTCGCAAATACACTTTTACGTACGAATAAATGTAAAACTTGTGCTAATTACTGCTCAAAATCGTGCCATAAAACACACAATTAATTAAAAACCAATACATTAATAGATTTTCAGAACAAACCAAATTACTATGAACCTGAGTCTTCCATAAAATAGGTGGCCCATTCGGGATTGCGGGTTGGCCGCGCGGGAGGAACTAAACTTTAAAAACAGGTAATGAAATGTTTTCAACGGTCTGGCAGATCTTGTGTAAAGTGTCGATGGAAAAGCCGTCTTTGCTTTTGTTGATCATAAAGATTTCCCTTTTACCTTTTAAAAAAGAAAGGGTAAGTGCTCCCAAATTTCGCCGCCATCTGAATTTACCTTCGCTTACCTCCAGTCTGGCGTCATAAAAAGAAAGGATCTTTTGGTGGGAGCCGGAAAAAAGACTTTTATATAGGAAGACAATCTGCTGTTTGGCATTATCAAACCTGATTTCGTAAAGCCGGTCTTTATCTATTCCCTCCATTAAACTGGCAAGCAAAACAGCGCCGACCACATAGAAGGAGGAAGCCTTAGTAGCAAAAAGCATACCTGGGAACAGATAGCCAAAAATCAAAAGGAGAGACAAAATAGCTACGGTAATAAGCCAATCTTTGAAGATAGTACCCGTATTATTCGGTCTGTCGGTTTTGAAGGTTGCCATGGTAACAATTGATAAAGCCTGATCAATTATAAAAATAGGAATTTAAAAGGAAATTACGAAGGAGAGCCGGGGCCGTCTTCCTCTTTGATCAGTTCATGCATATACTGGTATTTGAGATGGTCGTAGAAAGAATGTTTGTCGACGAGCAAGGCGACCAGGCTCGCCGCCATCCCAGCCAGCATGAGGTGGAAGATCACATTGTGCCGGTCCGTCATTTCCAGCACGAGGATCGCCGAGGTGAAGGGAGTGCGGGTCACTCCGGTGAGGAAACCCACCATGCCGGATAAGATCAGCAGATTGGTATTCGTAGCCGAGAGATGCATCCACCCCGACAACATGGCCCCCAGGCTGGCGCCGGCACTCAGCGCCGGGGCAAATACCCCGCCCGCCGCACCGGTCGTGAAAGAAAATATAGGCCCGACGATCCGCAACAGGGGAACATACCAGGCCAGGTACTTATCGTGCGTAAAGAGCGTCGTCGTCATCAGCTCCTTTCCCGACCCCAGGGCCCGGATATCGATGAAATAAGCCAGGGAGGCGATCAGGAGAGCGCAACCCGTCACATACAGGATATGCTGGCGGGTGAATCGGAAGGCAGCCTTCCATCGAAAGATGGCCAGCATACATTTGGCCATGAGACTACCACAGAGGCCTGCCAATACGGCTACGAGGATGACCCCCAGAAATAGGTAACCGGAGAGATGGCTGACATCCGGATAGCCCAGGTATAGGTAGGGTCCCAGAAAAGCCTGGGCCGTCAGACCGGCAATGATGACCGCCGTGAACAGCGCCGTCTTGAAATAGCTGATATGCGTACGCGTCAATTCCTCCACCGCAAAGACGATCCCTCCCAGGGGTGTGTTGAAGGCAGCGGCCAGACCGGCGGCGGCGCCCGTCATGATCATATTACGCTTGGAGATCCTGGGCCACCAGGCTGGCAACCATTCATTGATCTTCAGGAAGACGGAGCCCGCTATCTGTATCGTAGGACCTTCCCGCCCGATCACTCCCCCACCCAGAGCCATGGTAAGACTGGACAAGACTTTGATAAAGAGTACCCGCAGGCTGAGGAGTTTGTTGACCTTTTCATTATGTTTTGGAGTTGCCAGCTCGATGGCGGCCATTACCTGGGGAATGCCACTGCCCCGGGAATAAGGGGCAAATTGCCTCACCAGCCACCAGGCCGTAATAAAACAAAGGGGGGTGACGATAAATAGCAACCACAGGTGCGTGTGTACGATGTAGGCCGTACCTTTTTCCGCCAGGCTGAAAAGCCGGCTGTAGAGGACGGCCGCCAGGCCAGTGACCAGGGATGCTATCCAAAAGGGGATGGCCTGAAGGAGATTATTTTTGAGTTTTTCATTGCGGATCTTGTCGAATGCCCGTTTTGCCACTGTACGAATCCTGCTGAAGAATCCCATAGTATAATTAATTGTAATAAATCCTGCAAAGATAGTTCCAAGGGGGGTGGAATAAGCCTCTCTAATTGATTTTTAATGGGAGAGGAATTGAGGATATTTATATATTATCCCGGGAATATTGTTGTTCTGAATTAAAATACTTACTTTGGTCAGTCGCTAATTACCCTTAAGCAGTCAATATTCCATGAAACTTCTTCCGCAAAAGCAGCTTATTTTCCAGGGCCGGCTCAAATCCTTCGGGATAGTGGAGAAGTTACAGGCTTTCCCACCAAAGTCTTTACAGTTCCTGCAACAGCTCTACCAAAAGCTGAAAGCTGGTCGCCTCTCCCCTCTTTATTTCCTGGAAAAGATCAAAATGATCGGGTTCACTCCTGTGCTGGAAGATTATGACAAACGAAAACTGGCCATTTTCAACCAGCTTAACTTTTTTCAACTGCTCACGGGTATCATCGTACCGATCGGGAGTATCTTCCATCATCAGCTTCCGGCCCTGACCTGGCTGGTGACGAGCCTGCCTGCCTTCGTCAGCATCCTGGTGTTGTGGCTCAACAGCCGCGGTGATTACTATATCGCGCAGATCTCTTATTTCGTCCTATATCCTTTTACTACCTGTATCGTATATCTGAGCGGGATCAACCTCGGGGTCGAGCTTTCCTTTATCCTCTATGGCATCCTCTCCGTCTTCTTCCTGCAGGAGATCAGCCAGATGCTCTTCTCCGTAGGGCTTTCCATGGTGAGTTATTTCGTGCTGGCGGTGATCTGTAAGACCTATACTTATCAGCTGGCGACAGCCAATATCTTCTTTTATTTTTTCAACCAGTTGCTGGCGATTACCTTTATCTTTTACGGGCTGTATCTGATCAAACGCGAAAATACCGGCTACCAGCACAGCATCCTGCAGCAAAAAGAGGAGATCGCCGCGAATGAAAAACTGCTGCAAAACCAAACGCAGGAGCTAACGGAGGTGAATGCTTTTAAGAACAGGCTCTTTTCCATCATCGCACATGACCTGAAGTCTCCTATCTATGCGATGAAACACCTCTTCCAGAATATGCAGCAATACGATCTGCCGGCCGAGGAGATCAAAGCGATGGTGCCGGAAATCGTGAACGAACTAACGTATACGACCAGCCTGATGGAAAACGTCTTACTCTGGACCCGAAGCCAGATGCAGTCCGACGCGGTGAGGCCTCAGCTGATCGATGTTGCCGGGCTCATGACGGAAGTTTCCAAATTATTACGGCTTCAGGCAGAGGCCAAGCTGATCCGGGTGAAGCTGGAAGTGGACACTACGATCTTCGCTTTCGCCGATAAAGACATGGTCAACCTGATCCTGCGTAACCTGCTGTCCAACGCCATCAAGTATACGCCGGAAAAGGGAGCTATCACCGTAGGCGCCTGCAAGGACCTCTCCAGGGTGGAGATCTACGTAAAAGATACCGGTATGGGAATCGACAAGGAAACTCTCGACAAGATCAACCTCAATAACTATTATACCACCAAGGGCACCAGCGGCGAATCCGGCACCGGCCTGGGCCTGATGCTCTGCCGGGAATTCCTGGCCCGCAACGGGGGGCAGCTACACATCGAAAGCCAGCCCGGAAAAGGCAGTGTATTTTCCTTTACATTACCGTTGGAGTCGTGAAACATTGTCGTACAGCCCGTGGAACGGTGAGCAGATTTTTCTCACACGAATATCTATCTTTTATACTTTTACGGAAATGATAAAAATATGGGACTGGTACATGCAGATATTGAATTGATCAATGCTATTGATCTGGAATTCGTTCGTCGGAATACTATTGACAAGGACGAGATGAGGAGTATAAAGGTACGCGCGCTGGTTGATACAGGTTCTCTTATGCTGGCTATTAATGAAAATATCCAGGAGTACCTGCGATTGCCGGTTGTGGGGAAAAAGACAGCTCAGTTAGCGAACGGGGATATAGTCGAATGTGATATAGTATCACCGGTAGAAGTACGCTTTAAGAACAGGGAAACAACTTGCCGGGCCATGGTGCTTCCCGGGGATTCCGAACCTTTACTAGGTGCGATCCCTTTAGAAGATATGGATGTGCTCATCCATCCGCAACGGCAGGAACTGATCGTGAACCCGGAGCATCCGGATTACGCCATGACTTGTATGAAAACAATTCCAAGAGTGTTTCATTGCAGTCCCGAGAAAGGGAGTGGACTTTCACGAAACAAGCCAGACGGCCTTTAGCAGTATTTATTAGATTTGCTCCATGAAAATACAGCTATGGTCTATCGGGAAGGAACATGAGCCCTACGTTAAGGCGGGGGTGGAAGACTTTACGAAGCGCATATCCCGTTATTATCCCGTGGAATGGAAGGTCATCTCCCCCCCAAAAAATGCAGGGACCCTGTCTCAGACGGAATTGAAAAAAAAGGAGGCCGCTACCCTGCTGGAAGGGCTGACAAAGGACGATTACCTGGTGGCGTTGGATGAAAAAGGCAGGCAATTCTATTCGGAAGGACTGGCTCAATTTATCCAGGGGAGGGCGAATGAGAGCGTGAGAAACCTTGTTTTCCTTATCGGTGGGGCTTATGGATTGGATGAGACGATCCTTCAGCGGGCCAATCACCAGTGGTCCTTATCGCAACTGACCTTCCCCCATCAATTGGTGAGATTGCTGCTGGCGGAACAGGTATACCGGGCCTGCACCATCCTTCGCAATGAAAAATATCATCATATGTGAGCGGTAGAGCGAAAATTAGTAGCCGCTTAGTCTAATGACGATAAAAACCTATCTTTAAAAAAAATTCCAATGTTCACCATTACCCTGAGTATCATAGTCCTAACCTGTCTTATTTCCGTCACTGCTTTTAACAATTCTAAAATACTGGACGACCTGATCTTCTGGCCACCCGCCATCAGCATGCGGCATCAATATTATCGTTTTATCACCTGCGGGCTGATCCATGCGGATTTCATGCACCTGGCTTTTAACATGTTCACGTTGTATTTCTTCGGCAAATATCTGGAGGCGCATTATGTGGGGGAGCTGGACCTGCCGCAGTATTCTTTCCTGATCTTGTATGTAGGGGCCATCATCGTGGCCAATATACCGAGCTATATCAAGAGGCGTGACGATTATAACTACAGGAGCCTGGGAGCTTCCGGCGGGGTATGTGCTATCTTGTTTGCCTTTATCCTGCTAAGGCCCTGGGCAACCATTTCGATTATTGTTATTCCCGTGCCTGCCATTATCTACGCGGGCCTTTTCCTGTTCTATTCTGCGTACATGTCCAAAAGGGGGGGCGACAATGTCAACCATGACGCGCATTTCTGGGGAGCTCTTTTTGGAGTGGTCTTTACTATCATTGCAAAACCCAGCGTGGTCAGCATCTTCCTGAATGAATTAAGCCATCCGAGATTCAATTTTTAAGATTCGGGCGGTCTGCGGGGTGATGCGGAAACGGTTGTCTATGCGAAGTCCCACTATCCAGATGATCTTTTTATTCATTTCGATCACCCAGACCTTCTCTTTATCGGCCAGGGAAAGCTTGTTGTCAATGAAAAAGCGGCCCAGTTTCTTCTTTTTCTCCAGTCCCAGGGGGTAGAAATAGTCGCCCTGCCGCCATCGTCTCAGCAGTAAAGGAAAGCGGATAGCATCCGCGTCGAGCTGTGCGATCCGGGGGTCGGTAGATATTTTGGGAACGGAAGCCGGGGCACCGGGACCAGCCGCGGCCAGTAACTCCAGCTTTAGCTCTCCGTTCTCATAGATGATTTTATCGTCCGCCGATTCGATAAGGATCGTCGACGATTGGATGGAGGGATGGGCGGAGATGATCAGCCAGTTACGGTTCTTCAGGATCCGATGCGTGGAAGACCGGATATATTTCCCCGACTCGCTGTCCAGCAGATCGATCACCCCTTCCACCTGCTGTGGAGAAAAGCCGAATCCGGCAATGATCTCGTAAACAAGGGTCGGCAGGGGCATCGATTTTTTTAATTTCAATACGGGAATGTGGATCTCCTGGCCTTTATACTCCAATAATTTTTTTTTGTGCTGCTGTACGGACTGCTGGTACAATATTTCAATCTCCCGGAAACGGGATATATTATCCGCCAGGTTGTGCAGGGCCCCGGGATAGAGTTGCTGCACCAGCGGGATCACCTGGTGGCGGAAATAATTACGGGTATACTTGTCCGATTCATTGGAGCTGTCCTCCACCCAGGATAGATGATGCACGGCGGCGAATTCCTTCAGGGCTTCTTTAGGGGCAAATAAAAGCGGGCGGACGATATTTCCCTGCCGGGGCAGGATCGCTCTCAGACCGGCGATGCCGGTGCCTTTGAAAAAATTCATCAGCAGGGTTTCGATATTATCGTCGAGATGGTGAGCCGTCAGTATCCAATGGGGGGGAGCCCACTTCCCTGTTATATTTTTTTGCCAGTTGCCGGACGAAGACCTCATCCCGTTCACTCTCGTCTTCCCTTAGCTGAAAGTTGCAATGAGCGATGATGAAATCAAGGCCGGCCTGGTAGCAAAGTTCGCATAATACGACGGAATCCACTCCCCCGCTGACAGCCAGCAATAACTTATCCGTTGGGGAGAAGAGGTGTTCTTTAGTCGTAAAATCTTTGAAAGATTGAAGAAGATCCATTAATTCGAAATTAGGAATTATGTGCCGTACTTTCTGAAAGTTCAAAATTTTCCGAAAGTTCTGAAACCCTGGAATAAAGGAAGGGCTAAGAGTCCGTCAGGTCCTCATAGGCCGCCTCTAATTCGCTATAGGCATGCCGCTCCCCTGCCGTCTTCGCAGCCGCCATGCCTTTCTCATACCATTGAAGGGCCAGCGCTTTTTCCCCTGTGCGTTCCAATAATTTCCCCAGTTGATAATACGAACCTACATAAGAAGGATCGCGTTCCAGTACCTCTTCCCAGAGGACGCGGGCGGTTGCCTCATCCCCTAGTTTGCTATACTCCAGGGCCAGGGCATGCTTCACAAAAGCATCGTGGGGATCGACCAGCAGGAATTCCTTTAATTTCTCTATCCTATCCATACAAGCGATCAAATTTTTTTAAAAATTATGCCCAAGTTATCTTTACAAAACTTATCTTTGTTTTAGTTGCATAAACAACTTTATTCCTCACCTCAAAACACTTCGGAATAATGAAGATATTAGTCTGTATCAGTAAAACACCGGATACCACGGCAAAAATAGCCTTCACCCAGAACAATACGAAATTCGCCGCCGAGGGCGTTCAATGGATCATCAATCCTTACGACGAATGGTATGCCCTGGTAAGGGCTATCGAGTTGAAGGAAAAGGATCCTTCCACGGTATTGCACCTTATTACCGTAGGCCCCGCCGATACGGAGCCCATCATCCGGAAAGCCCTTGCGCTGGGCGGAGATGAGGCCATCCGGGTAAATGCCGACAGCCACGACTCTTTTTATATCGCCTCCCAGATTGCCGAAGTCGCCCGGCAGGGAGCTTATGACCTTATATTCACCGGTAAAGAGACCATCGACTACAACGGGTCTTCTATCGGAGGCATGGTTGCGGAATTGCTGGACCTTCCTTATGTCTCCCTGGCAACCAAATTTGACCTGAACGGAACCCTGGCCACCATTGTACGTGAGATCGAAGGGGGCGAAGAGACCGATGAGGTGAGCCTTCCGGTGGTGGTAAGTTGCCAGAAAGGCGTAGCCGAGCAACGGATCCCCAATATGAAGGGGATCATGGGGGCCCGGACCAAACCGCTGAAGGCCGTGGAGCCAGCCGCTGTAGAGCCGCTGACCAGCGTGGTATCCTTTGAACTGCCTCCTGCCAAAGCCGGGGTCAAGCTGATGCCTGCCGATAACCCGGCGGAACTGATCCGGCTCCTACATGAGGAAGCGAAGGCGTTCTAACCCCTATAAAATCAAAATTGCTTGTTAAAATCGAACCTATGTCAGTATTAATTTTCATAGATCATTCCGACGGACACGTAAAAAAAACTTCCCTGGAAGCATTGAGCTATGGCGCGAAGATCGCTGAACAATTGGGCACTTCTGCCGAAGGCATTCTATTGGGCACTGTCACGGAGGACCTGGCCGCCCTGGGCAAATACGGGGTAAAAAAGATACACCAGGCCTCCCAGGAAAGCCTGAACCACCTGGATGCCCAGGTATTCGCTAAAATAGTGTCGGAAGCCGTTGGTTCGACAGGGGCTACCGTCGTTATCTTCTCCAATAACCTCAGCGGCAAGGCCGTCGCCCCCCGGGTGGCTGCCCGTCTGAAGGCCGGTTTAGTGGCCGGCGCCGTCGCTCTTCCGGATACTACCAGCAATGGATTTGTGGTCAAGAAGAATGTGTTCTCCGGAAAAGCCTATGCTAATATCGGCCTCAACACCCCGATCAAGGTCATTTCCCTGAATTCCAACTCCTACCCTGTCAAAGCGGGTGAGGGATCGGCGGAAATAGTCTCTTTAAGCGTCCCCGCCGACGCTCCCAAAGTCAAGGTCGTATCGACGACCCAGGCATCGGGTCAGGTACCCCTGACGGAAGCCGAGCTCGTCGTCAGCGGCGGCCGGGGGCTGAAAGGACCTGAAAACTGGGGTATGATCGAAGAATTGGCTAAATTGCTGGGGGCTGCTACTGCCTGTAGCCGTCCAGTAGCGGATGCCCACTGGCGCCCTCATAATGAACATGTGGGTCAGACTGGTATTGCGATCGCCCCCAATCTATATATCGCCATCGGCATTTCCGGGGCCATTCAACACCTGGCCGGGGTGAACCGAAGTAAGATTATCGTTGTTATCAACAAAGACCCGGAAGCGCCTTTTTTCAAAGCGGCCGATTATGGGATTGTAGGGGATGCCTTCGAGGTGGTGCCTAAAATGATCGAGGCCGTGAAAAAATTAAAGGGAATAGTATAAAGAATACACTTATATTAGATCCATGCGGCTGACGGGTTAATCCCGTCGGCCGCATATTTTTCTTTCAGCCCCGGCCTCAATTTTTTTGGATAAAATCCCTTAGTTTCGTGAATTATTTATGAAGAAGATCGAACTGGAAATAGTGGCATTATCACACAGTATAACGCAAACGCACTCCTATGCCGTTGTGCTGGGGGAAGTGAATGGTCTAAGACGGTTGCCCATTGTGATCGGGGGGTTTGAGGCCCAGGCCATCGCCGTTGCCCTGGAAAAAATGCACCCCAGCCGCCCGCTGACCCATGATCTCATGAAGAATTTCATGAGCGCCTTCACCATCGACCTGCAGGAAATCATTATTTGCGATCTGCAAGAGGGTATTTTCTATTCCAAGCTGGTGTGCGTCAGCGAGCATGATACCGTCGAAATCGACTCCCGAACCTCCGATGCGCTGGCATTGGCCGTTCGCTTTGGTTGTCCCATATATACTTATGAGCATATCCTCGACAGCGCGGGTATCCTGATGGAAGACAGCTCTTCCAAAAAGAAAAAATCCGGGGGAGTGACCGCCACGACGACTACCACTACCGAAAGCGGCGGATCCCGCGAGGATCTCAAGGCCCTGTCCATTGATGATCTGAACAGCCTGCTCACCGAGGTGCTGGAACAAGAGGATTATATCCGCGCCATCGCCATCCGGGACGAGATCAACAGTCGTCGAAAGGCAAGATAGGCTGCACTAAAAGGCCAATATGGTATTTTTCCCCAACTGCAAGATCAATCTCGGGCTGAAGGTCCTACGCCGGCGCGGGGACGGGTTCCATGACCTGGAAACGATATTCTACCCCCTGGCTGTAAGAGACGTCCTGGAGATTGTCCGGTCGGAACAGCTGGAATTCACCTCCACCGGCCTGCCGATCCCTGGAGACTCCGAAAACAATCTTTGTCTCCGGGCCTACCATCTCTTAAAAAAGGATTTCCCCCTCCTCTCCCCTGTCCATATCTACCTGCATAAACATATTCCCATTGGCGCCGGCCTGGGAGGCGGCTCTTCGGATGGAGCCACTATGCTGCGACTACTGAATGCCAGCTTTCATCTGCAACTACCGGATGAAAAATTATTGGAATATGCCGCGCAGCTGGGCAGCGACTGTCCTTTCTTTATCCTGAACAAACCCTGCCTGGCCGGGGGAAGGGGAGAAAAACTGGCGCCCATCGAATTGGATCTCGAGGGATATTCCTTTGCAATCGTCCATCCGGGCGTGCATATCAGCACGGCCTGGGCTTTTGCGCAATGTATCCCCCATGCGGGGGGCAAGCCCGTAGAGGCCATTATCCGGCAGCCTGTCGATACCTGGGCAGCCGAACTGATCAATGATTTTGAGAAGCCGATCCTGCAATCATACCCCGAATTGAAAACCCTCAAAGAGCAATTATATAGCCAGGGGGCCCTCTACGCCTCGATGACAGGTAGCGGATCCAGCTTTTTCGGAATTTTTGAGAAGGGTCAACTTCCTTCCCTTACTTTTGACCCGAAATACCAGGTGATCCTGCTAACCTAAATTGTGAATATTCCATGCGTGTAGCTGGCTTTTTATTTATCCGGAACGCCATCAAATATGATTACCCGGTGAAGGAAGCGCTCCTTTCTCTTTTGCCGCTCTGCGACGAGGTCATCGTCTGTATCGGGAATTCGGAAGACGATACGGAGCAATTGATACAATCCATTCAATCCCCCAAAATCCGAATCTACCATTCCGTCTGGGACGACACGCTCCTGGAAGGCGGGAAGGTGTTGGCCATCGAGACGGACAAGGCATTTGACCATGTATCCGCCGCGGCGGACTGGTGCATTTACCTTCAGGGGGACGAACTGATCCATGAAGACGACTATGCCAGCATCCGGGAGAATATGGCGCGTTATAAAGATGACCCGCAGGTGGAGGGCTTCTTATTCAAATACCGACATTTTTATGGCAGTTATGACTACCTGGGTGATTCCCGTCGCTGGTACAGTCATGAGATCCGTATAATCCGGAATGATAAGAACATCCGGTCTTACCGGGATGCGCAGGGATTCCGGAAAAATGGTCAAAAACTGCAGGTAAAGCCCCTGGATGCCTATATCTATCATTATGGATGGGTGCGGCATCCTTCCCAGCAATTACAGAAGCACCTCAATTTTGAAAAGCTATACAATCTCGACAAACTGGCTAAGATGGTATCGGTGGATAAAATAGAAGGCTATGACTATAACAAGATCGACTCTTTGCAAAAATTCACGGGAAGTCATCCGGCAGTAATGCAGGAGCTTATTCGTCAGAAGAACTGGCATTTTTCGGCGGACATAAGTAGGAAGAATTTCACCCTGAAGGGTTGGTTTCATTATTGGGCGGAGAAGCTGACGGGAAAAAGGTTTTTCGAGTATAAGAATTATAAGGTGGTGAGGAGATAAATTGTAAATAATCCAATTAGAATCAATAATCCAATTAGAATCAATAATCCAATTAGAATCATTGCCGAAGCAGTAACAATAGTATTACAATTAAGGGCAAAAAAACTAAACAAGCAAAAGTTATCTGTAAAAGTCAGCATTTGGCATTACAACAGTCGGAGGCAAAGCAAAACTTCATCTTACAGTTAATTTGTTATAACCGGACACCGGTATGTACCGAAATCGAACGGTTCTGTCTGCCCCATCCATTTAATTCGTTGACCCACAATTAACTAGAATTTGGCATTTGATGTGTATGAAATAGCAAATCCACCCGTCTTTTCACTCCCTAAGGATAACTTATGTTTTCAAACTATTTCAAGATCGCATGGCGCAGCCTTTTTAAGAACAAACTCCATTCCCTGATCAATATCACGGGATTGGCCCTCGGCATGGCCGCAGCGGTCTTACTCCTGTTGAACATCCAATACGGGTTGAGCGTCGATCAGTTTCATGAAAAAAAGGCACAGCTCTATGAAGCCTATGGCAAAGGGATGGCCAACGGCGAGTTATCGGTCGATAACTCTACCTCCGGTCTGTTAGGGCCGGTGTTGAAAAGCTATCCGGAGATTGGGAGTGTAGCAAGAGTAACGGGGTCCGCCATGCTATTCCGGTATGCAGATAAGAAGATAGCTGCCGGTGGTGACTTCACGGACCCGGCTTTTTTATCCATGTTCAGCTTTCCCCTGGTAGAAGGGAGCATGGAAACGGCACTAAAAGATCCCAACGATATTGTCGTTACGCAGCGGCTGGCCGCCAAACTCTTCGGCAACGACAACCCTGCGGGCAAGATCATCACGACGCCCACCGGCGATAATTTTACCGTCACCGGCGTGCTGAAAGACCCGCCCGCCAATACCCAGTTCAATTTCGAATATTTGTTGCCCTACAGCTATTTACATAATCCCGGCGCCTGGAATAATTGGAATGTAAACACATTCGTTGAATTGACGCCCGGCGCAAATGTCGATGCCGTCAATCAAAAGATTGCGGCGATAATGGCCCGAAACAGCCCGTCGCCGGATCGCTCGCTGGCCAAACAGATCATTTTTCTTTATCCGTTGACAAAGGTCTACCTGGAAAGCAAGTTCGAAAACGGCCGGCCTGTTGGAGGCAATATAGATTACCTGAAAATGTTGGGTGGTCTAGCCGCTATCATTCTCCTGATCGCTTGTATCAACTTTATGAACCTGAGCACCGCCAGAAGCGAAAAAAGGGGAAAGGAAGTAGGGATAAGAAAAGTAGTGGGCGCCGCCCGCCGTTCACTCATTTTCCAATTCATCGGCGAATCCATCTTGATGGCCTTCCTGGCCGGATTGATCGCGCTGGCATTGGTGCAGCTGGCGATTCCCTATTTTGATACCCTGACGGACGTACAGCTGATCCTGCCCTGGAGCTCCCCTGCGTTCTGGTTTGGCGCCCTCGGCTTTGTTCTGCTTACCGGAGTAATGGCGGGGAGTTATCCGGCCTTCTATCTTTCTTCCTTCAAGCCCGTGAGGGTACTGAAAGGAGTATTGAAAAATGGCAACGCGCTTGTCACCCCGCGTAAAATATTGGTCGTTGTACAATTCGTCTTCTCCATTTTCCTGATCAATCTCACCGTTATTTACCAAAAGCAGATCCGCTACGAGCTCGATCGGGAAGTTGGCTTCTCCAAAGATAACCTGGTTTTTCATCCGATGACCGCCGACCTCCGCCGCAACTACGCCGCCGTTAAAAATGAATTGATCGGTACCGGCACGGCCCTGAGCGTCTCCGAATCCAATACCACTGTCACGCGCAATGCGGGGCGGGAATCCGGCCTGAAATGGGCGGGGATGGATCCCCGGATCAATCCCTGGTTTGTATTGATCATGGAAAACGGAGACTTTATTCGGACAAATGGACTGACGCTCGTGGCGGGAAGAGACATTGATATCGAAAAATATCCTGGAGATACACTTTCCTGTTTGATCAATGAGGCCAGTGTAAAGCTGTTGGGATTCAAAAGCCCTCTCGGTCAAATTATTCGGGACGTGGACGAACGCTGGAAGATCGTCGGCGTCGTACATGACTTTTTAGTAGGCGACCCCGACCAGGCGTCCGAGCCGGTGTTGATCAAGGGCGCTGTAAACGCTGGTTATATCAGCATTCGCATCAGCGGGAGCCTGCCATTTGTTCAAAATGCCCGACGGGCCGAAGTCATATTGAAGAAATACAATCCTGAGTACATCACCGATCTGCAGTTTGCGGACAAGGATTATGCCGACAAATTCGAGCAAACCCGAAATACGGCGATGCTTATCAATACGTTCACGTTTATCGCCATCTTTGTCTCCTGCCTGGGATTGCTGGGCCTGGCCACTTACATGGCGGAGAACAGGACCAGGGAGATCGGTATCCGCAAAGTGTTGGGTTCCGGCGTAACCGCCATCGTTTCCTTGCTGGCCAGGGACTTTGTTCGTTTGATCCTGGTTTCCATCGTCATAGCCTCCCCGCTGGCGTGGCTATTTATGCATTCCTTCCTGCTGCATTTTACCTACAGAACCTCGCTAAACGCGTGGGTATTGGTAATCTCAGGGGCTGCGGCTCTGTTGTTCGCGCTGGCTACGATCGCCTTTCAGACGATCCGCGCGGCGATGGCCAACCCGGTGAAAAGCCTGAGAGCGGAATAGTTGTGGGCCTGGTAATAATTGCAAGGTTAAATAAGAAGTACCAATTGTTCCTTGTCCGATCAAATAGTGACCACTACAAGTTATCCTTGAACCAAAATCGCTTTCCAATTTTTGGGAAATTCTTTTTCATCCCAAAGAACATTGAATCTCTGTTGCGCAACTACACCTGCTTTTGTATAAAAAACAGCATAAAATAATTTATATTCAGGATGTTTACTATAGCCTTCCACATCTATTAGTATTTGGTCCATTGTTTCATTTAACTCCTTTTCATCTTCTGCATATTTATATTCAATCGCACAATTGAGTGAAGGCAATAAAATATCAGGTTTATAACATTTAGCTGTTTTTAGAAAAGAAAATCCCGAAGCATGATTTGGAAAAGTAGCTTCTATGACTACCCGTACTCCATTATATACTTCAGTCTCTTTTGTAGGAATTATATCTCGCTTTTCTAATATGATAGCTGTTTCATAGAGAATATGCTCTAAATATATTAATCCCGTCCGTTTAAGTAATTGTTCATTCTCGTTACCATTGCAAAATGGGAAAGGTAAGAAGTATTTCCAAATTAAAGACGTAAATGGGCTATATTCCTCACCCATTTCATCCGAATAATGACTTTCATACAATTTCTTTTTATCAACCAAGCTTGGTTTAACTTCAAAAATAAAATCGGATCTATATAAGATGAGATTCTTTAGTTCAAAATAAACAAGCCCTAATTGAAAAATTTTTTCGGCTAAATATTTAAAATTATTTTTATTTTGTTGTATGATATCAAATATTTCACCAATTACATCATCATCTTTATAGCGATCCGCATCCTTTTCACCATCGATTATGTCTTGAAAAACACTACTCATTTCTGAAAGGTTCTTTTTAATGTTATCCTCTATATTTTCCAATTCAGCGCTAATTAAATTGACTTTCGTATTTTCCATATAATCAAAAATTACGTCTATCTAAATAAATCCATAAACATGTATAAAAATTTATTATCCAAGCCACAATATACATAATGCCTACTGCAAAAGCAGGAGTAAAAGGAAACCAGGGTAGCTATTTTCATTTTCTGCCTGGGTTTGTTTGGTCTTGCTATTTTCATGGCCGAGCGGAGAAATAAGGGAATCGGCGTACGCAAAGTATTGAAGTTTTTTTTAACCATGAAAAACTGGTTGCAGCAATATGATTACCGGATCCATTTCAGCTGGTGGGTATTTGCCCTTGCCGGCCTGGGGGCAATCCTGATTGCGCTGATCACCGTTAGTTTTCAGGCGGTTAAGGCAGCTATTGCGAACCCGGTAAAGAGTCTCCGTACGGAGTGATCCCTGAGACCGGACAAGTATGGAAAGACGGTTGCTTATGAAAAATGCTCCTGTTTGAACTTTTATTTATTATTTTGAGGAATGCTGCATAAATCGCTTCTCTTAGCAATAAGCGCCTGTATGTTCTTTTCCTGCGGATCTGCCTCCCAAAAAGAGGATTGCAGTCTTTATAGGAAGGGAAGTTTCAATTCGCATATCAGGAGCGAGCACACTGATTACTTTTTTAAATTCGTAAGGGATGACTCAATTCAGATGGAGACAGAAGAAAAAACCGGCGATAAAGCCACCTTCAGAATAGTTTGGACAAGTCCATGTGAGTATGAACTTTTTCTTCTTACGACCACCCGGAAAGTGCCGGACTCTATTATTCAGCGCGCGAAATCGCATCCTTTAAAAACGACTATCGTTTCAGGGACCAACGACTATTATCTGTTTGAATCCACCTCGGAAGGCTCTACGCACATTTTGAAAGATACTATTTGGTTGGATCGTCGACTTCCGGAAAAAATGCCGGCTGACCATTACTCTCATTAACGAAGATTTCCATTCCCCCTATTCGTAGCAATTGCCTATTTTTGTAAAACCGAAATTTCTTTCCCTAACGGAGAAACTAATTCAAAAGAACCATGTCATTCCAGGATAAGCTGAAAAAAATCGAGGATTTACAGGAAGCTATACAAAGGCATGGGAAACTATCCGATGATGTTCTAAAAAAGATCAATTATAAATTCCGGCTGGATTGGAATTATTACTCCAATAGTATGGAGGGAAATTCCTTAACCCTTCAGGAAACCCGCACTGTAATGATAGGCAATATTACGGTAGACGGAAAGCCTATCAAAGATATTTGGGAGATGAAACTGCATGATGATGTTATCTCCAGCATCATTAGAATGGGAAGAGGGGAATTGAATATTTCGGAAAAGCGGATAAAAGAGATCCATACCGGGATCATGTATGATGAAGATCCGGAAAGAAGCAAACAAATAGGGCAATGGAAAAAAATGCCCAACTATTTACATAATTATAAAAAGGAGCGTTTCGATTTTGCCGCGCCACAGGAAGTTCCGGAGCGAATGCACAAACTTATTGATTGGCTAAACGCTCAAAAAGAAAAAATTCAAAGAGGCGCTAAAGACGCCTTACATCCTGTCTTTTTGGCTTTTAAATTTCACCTGGACTACATCACGATTCATCCATTTTACGATGGCAATGGCAGAACTTCCAGGATCTTAAGTAATATTATTTTGATTTCTTATGGATATCCTCCTATTTATGTCAAGACGGATGAAAGAAGTATCTACTATCAATATTTAGCCGACATACAAGGTTATGGGGGAGAGCCCGACCTGTTTTATGAATTTATGGCTGGCCTGCTTATCCGTTCCCAGGAGCTCATCCTGAACGCAATCGAGGGAAAAGGCACATCCGGTACGGAATAAGATCCGGACGACAAGGGTGCGGTGGAATTTCTATCCGTCTGCTGCAACATAATTACTTTCCGCCCGTCTTTACAGGCAGGGAAAGTTAATATGGCAAAAATCGCTAATAGAAACAATTGGCTGGATTATCTGCGTTCGTTCATCACCATTTTAGTGGTTGCGCACCATTCTTCTTTGGCCTATACCACGTTCGCGCACTTTAACAAAGACGCCTATATTCTATCGACTCACCCGATTGTCGATACCCACCGATGGAAGGGGTTGGATATTTTTGAAGATTTCAACGATATTTTTTTCATGTCGCTGATGTTCCTGATCAGCGGCATTTTCATCATACAAAGCCTGGAAAATAAGGGCGTTCAACGATTCATCCGGGACCGGTGGCGGCGTTTGTTCATTCCGTTTGTCATCGGGGTGACCATTCTCATGCCGCTTGCTTATTACCCGGCCTATTTGCTGGCGCATGGGCGGGACGGGCTGCACGGGGGCACCGGCTTGCCGGGGATGAGCGGACTGTTAGGGGTGAACGAGCTGCTCGGGGGAAGCGGCTGGCCAAGCATGAGCGGGCTGCGGGCCTACCTCGTTGACTTCTTCACCGTAGAGGCCTGGCCGGTAGGGCCGCCCTGGTTTATCTGGGTATTATTCTTATTCAATCTTGTTTTTGCAGGATGTTATCCTTTCATAAAGCAGGGGGTACACAAACTAAGCCTATTTCTTTCTTCGCAAACGCAGCATCCGGTAAGGGTAGGTATTGCCTGGCTGATCCTGACCTGGCTTGCCTATATCCCTTTCGTCCTTTGGCTGGGTCCGGATAGCTGGACGGGCTTTGGGCCTTTCGATTTCCAGAAGAGCCGGCTATTGCTGTATTTCTGTTATTTCCTGATAGGAGTATTGATCGGAGCGGCGGGATTGAATACCGGAATACTGTCCGGGGAATCCATTTTTGTAAAGTCAGGGTCTTTTTGGCTGGTGGGTTGTCTGGCGATCTATGCCTTATTGAAAATGCGCGAGGCTCCCCTGGCAGCCGCGGTCGCCCAGCATCAGCTAAATCCTTTGACCGCAAGGCTGATCTATCGCTCTATATGGGTAGTGTCCTGCACGTTCAGCTGTATCGCCAGCCTGACGACCTTTAAAGAATGGGCCGGGCGATCGCACGCCTGGTGGGAATCCCTTTCCGAAAATGCTTATGGCATTTACCTGACCCATTATATTTTTGTGGTTTGGTGTCAATACTGGCTATTGAATTACCATCTGCCTGCGGTGATAAAATTCTTTATCACTTTTGTCCTCTCCCTTGTGCTGAGCTGGCTGCTGACTTATTTGATCCGGAGAAACAAGCTTATCAGGAAATATCTTTGAGTCGGCGCCCCGTTTTGGCAAAGAGGATTGTCATTTCGGCAAAATGGAGTATCTTGCAGGAAAGCTATCTGTATTAAACGATATCAATCCATAGACTTTCTGGGTCAAAATCTCGACTTCCTCGATCATCAGCTCTGACGATATCGCCCCCTGCCGGTAAGATCTGCACCCTATCCCGGTCCTCCGGCAGCCTGTTCCCCAATCAATATTTCTCATTTTTTATTTTATTTCTATGCAAGCTATTTCTGCCGGAACGGCCTTATCGGATAAATCCCGTCATTACCTTGAATTGGAAGAGCAGTATGGCGCTCATAACTATCATCCCCTTCCCGTTGTGCTGAACCGGGCTGAAGGGGTGTATGTCTGGGATGTGGACGGCAAACGCTATTTCGACTACCTGAGCGGGTATTCCGCTGTGAACCAGGGGCATTGCCATCCCCGGATCATCGCCGCCTTAGTGGAACAGGCGCAGAAGCTCACCCTGACCTCCCGGGCTTTTCACAGCGACCTGCTGGGGGAATATGCCCGGTATATCACGGATTATTTCGGCTATGAGAAAGTGTTGCCCATGAATACGGGAGTGGAAGCCGTCGAGACGGCCATCAAACTATGCCGCCGCTGGGGTTACCAGGTGAAGAATATACCGGAAAACGAGGCCAAGATCATTGTCTGCGCCGACAATTTCCATGGAAGGACCAGCACGGTCATCTCATTCAGCACAGATCCGGATTCCAACCGGCTTTTCGGACCTTATATGCCGGGATTTATCATTATCCCTTATAACGATGTGAAAGCCCTGGAACAAGCCCTGCAGGATCCCTATGTGGCGGGCTTCCTGGTGGAACCCATCCAGGGAGAGGCAGGCGTGGTGGTGCCGGAGGATGGTTATCTCCGGAAAGCCAAACAATATTGCAAAGAAGCGGGAACCCTCTTCATCGCGGATGAAATACAGACAGGCCTCTGCCGCACGGGCAAGCTGCTGGCCTGCGATCACGAAGGGGTACGCCCCGATATCCTGATCCTGGGAAAAGCCCTGAGCGGAGGCGTGCTGCCGGTATCGGCCGTTTTAGCCGACGATGAGATCATGCTGACAATCCGTCCCGGGGAGCATGGATCTACCTACGGAGGCAATCCCCTGGCCTGTAAAGTGGCTATGGAAGCCCTGCAGGTGCTGAAAGAGGAGAAGATGGCTGAAAAAGCGCAGGGTTCGGGCGAGTTGTTGAGGCAGGAACTGAGAGCGTTGAATTCCCCCCATATCCGGCTGATCCGGGGAAAAGGATTGCTGAATGCCATCGTTATCGATCACCCGAATCCGGGAGCGGCCTGGGAACTCTGCATGGCCCTGAAAGAAAACGGGCTGCTGGCCAAACCTACTCACGGGGATAAGATACGGCTGGCTCCTCCCCTGGTGATCACCCGGGAAGAGATCCTCGAATGTGTGGGGATCATCAGGGAGAGTCTGAGGGTCTTATAGAATTGTTACAGATCACTCTTAAATATCGAATATGGTCGAGTCTAGATTTAAGACTTCCGGGATTTTCTCCATCGTCTTCAACCTATTCCTCTGTTTGGTGATCCTCGTCATGATCTATATACTGGCATTCCAGGTCATTCCCGGTAAGTATCCGCAGACGAAAAGAGGGTTAACGCCTGCCATGGGAGTTGTCTTTTTACTGTTTTTCGGATTCCTGCTTTTTGTCATTATCTACTCCCTGCTCCGTTATGCCTTCCTCATTAAGATCGATCCCGAAGCTCGGACGATCTCCTTCAGGAACATTATAACCTTCCAGGATAAAACATATGATTTCGATGAGTTTGAAAGCTACCTGGATACGTTCGCGAATTCTAAATCGGGTCAGTATAAAAATATTTATCTCATAAAAGGCGGAAAAGCGGAGAAAATAATAACCGGAATGTATTACGAAAATATTGACGAATTGCAAGCCGCCCTGAATTCCTTAAAATATCTTGGATTCCATGAAAATTCTTCCGGGATAGCCCGTAAAGCGCTTTTCAACAAACCAATCATAGACTGATTAGAAAAAGGATTAATTTTATAGGCTATAAACTCCAGGACTCAACCCAAGATGAACATGGATACACATTCACTCCACCACCACGAACAGAATCATACCGAGGAGCATATGCGGAGCTCGGATATATTGAGAGACATCGTCATCGGCATGTCCGACGGGCTGACCGTACCTTTTGCCCTGGCGGCGGGGCTAAGCGGGGCCGTCGGTCCGGGCAATATCAACCTGGTCTGGATCGCCGGGCTGGCGGAGATCGCAGCGGGCTCTATTGCGATGGGGCTCGGCGGTTACCTCGCCGGCAATACGGAAATGGATCATTATAATTCCGAATTGAAAAGGGAATACGACGAAGTGGAGCGGGTTCCGGATATGGAAAAGGAAGAAGTGCGGGAGTTCTTTTCCAAACTGGGTCTCAGCCGGGAGGTACAGGCGCAGGCCGTGGAAGAAATGACCAAGGATAAGGACCAATGGGTGGATTTTATGATGAAGTACGAATTGGGCCTTGACAAACCGGATCCCCAACGGGCGCGAAAGAGCGCTTTCAACATTGGATTTTCCTATGTCGTAGGCGGGCTGATCCCGTTGAGCCCATATTTTTTCGTCACCGAAAGCCTTAACGGGCTGAAAATATCGGCCGTCATCACCCTGATCTGTCTCTTCATTTTCGGCTACTTCAAGAGCAAAATGACGGGTGTGAATCCCCTTGGCGGCGCAATCCGCGTCATGGTCATCGGCGCCCTGGCGGCAGGCTGCGCATTCGGCGTGGCGAAGCTGATACAGCATTAAAAATGCCCTTCACTGACGTGAGGGGCATTTTTATGTTATAGATAGAGCGCGTTATTGATTGATGCCAAATTCTTCCCATCCCTGTGCCACGGCTCGGGTACAGGTCATGGCTTGGGTGCCGTTCTCGCTTGAAACAAAGAGGCCATTGGTGCTTCTCAAGGTTGTCTTACCATCGGAGGCTGTTATCCAGTCAAAAATTTCCCAGGTGCTATAGCTGGTACGGTTACAGTTGATCGCCTGCGTCCCGTCTTCGGAAGAGACATATTTACCCTGGCTCTGCAGGGCGACTTTACCATAACCGGCATTGACCACCAGGAATTGTTCCCATCCTTGCGCCACGGTCCGGGTACAGGTCATGGCTTTGGTGCCGTTTTCGCTACTTACATACAAATTATTAAAGCCTTTAAAAGTAACGGTCTGCCCAACAGGAGCGCCGGTACTTACCGTGCCGCCGGCAACGACCACCTGGTTGATGGCTGAAAGTAAAGAATTGCCTCCGGTGGCATCCCCTGACAATTCCCAGATGGCAATACCCCCACCGGTGCTCATGGCATAACTGGTCTTACTTCTCATAGTAAGGAGGCCGTTATACCCATAAGTGCCGTAGACATCCAGGTTGGGATTGGCGCCGGCAGCGAGAATGACATTATAGTTTGCTGTGGCGGTAGCCGAACTGGGGGGCTGTGAGGAATCATGTCCGTAAAAAGGCACTCCCAGAAGCGCTTTGGAAGCGGGCAGCCCTCTGCCAAGCCAGTAGCTCATACATTGAGCGCCTAATTCGAAAGTGGAATGTTGAAAGTTATTATCGTCATAGGCCATAATTACCAGGTAATCCACCACTGAAAATACGCCGCTTACTACATAATCGCCCCCAAGCCCTATAACCGCGGCGCTTAATAATTTACCATTATTGTGCATGGCCGTGGACAGTTGCTGCATCATGAGCAAAAAGTCATTGGCCTGGGTACCGACGCTGGGATATTCCCAATCGATATCGACCCCATCCAGGTTGTATTGATTGGTAAAGCTGATCATGCTGTTTACAAACGCCGTACGAGTGGCGGCGCTGGAAACAATACCCGCAAAACCACCCCCTCCGCCCCCACCGCCTACGGATATCAGGGCCTTTACGCCACTCGCATGCGCCGAGGAGACCATGCTGGACAGTTTGGAAGGGTTGTCAACAGCCTGGTATCCTCCGGTGGAAGTAGGGATCAGGAAAGCATAGTTAATATGGGTGAGCTTGGAGAACTGAACGTCGCTTACATTGCCTGACCAGGAAGGCAAATAGCCCACTACTTTGAAGGAGGAGGAGGCAGCTCTGGGCGTTGTGGAAACCGTTGAAGCGAGGTTGCTGGTGTCCTTACGACAGGATGCCATCAGCATCAAAAGAGCGGAACATCCGATGACTACAAAGACGTTGATCTTTTTCATAATAGAGAATAAGTTTTAAGAATGGTTAAAAAAAAGAGATTATACCAGGCTTGCCTGGGTGTTCAAAACTCCGGGATGTACAAAGCTGGTGATTGGTGGGGTGAGGGCTGCAGTGGTCAGGTTGCCGGCGTTCTTATTAGCGGGGGAGAGAGAGCCGGCCATGCCGGGTTTTTCACATTGAGACAGGAAGATAGCCGAGGCAAATAGGCTGATAGAGATCAGCCATGAATGAATTCTCCTATTTTTCATAGAAATCTAGTTTGGTTTAATGGGACAAAGCTATTTATCCGATCGAGGTTTTAGCAACGATCCATCCACTTTATTTACGCAAACGTTTTCGTTTAAAGATGAGAGACAGCGTGAGTTTGGCACGATAAGGGTCGTGGAGAGGGGGCAGCTATATGTTTACCAGTACTGTGAAAAGAATATTGCTTTTTGTACGTTACAAAAATTATTTCACCCTGACATATCGCTCGATGATCACTCTATCGATATTCTCTTTTTCTACTTTCTCGATGCCTTTTTGGACGAGGGTATCGTTGTGGATGGAAACGGTGAAATTAAAAGATTTGCCTTCCCAGTTGCGGTCGCCGTAATAATCCAGGTGTTCGGTATATTGATCACCGGCTAAGGTGTAACTGCCTCCGCCGGCGTCAAAATGATTGGTTGAATCTTTGGGAGGGTTGGAGTCATGCTTGAGGAAGGCGAAATGAGAATCATTGATGATCTTGATCATTTTCTGCCCTTTCGTGTAATCGGTGAAGGAAGAATCGCCTTTGGTAATGGTAGTTCCTGATACTAATTGCCAGGTGCCATTGATGGCCATAGCCGGGCGAAGGGAGGGCTCTGGATTTTGGTTGGCAGTATGATCGCAAGACGAAAAAAAGAAGAAGGCAACAGCAAGCGTTAGTATCGTGTATTTCATCTATTAAAGATATGGAATACTCTCAAAATAGCAACGCTTCTACGGGCGGTCCTTCAACTTTGTATCGGGTAAGATAGCGGCCAGGGTCATGAGGGCCGACGCGATCAGCACGAGGAAGATGCCCGGTTTTTTATCGGGGCAAATACCTTTGTAACAGGCAGTGAACAGGATGAAGCTCTTTATACCAAAGGCAATGGTGATGGCGCCGATGAATATATTGGCGCGTTTGGCCCAGATCTTTGGAATGAGGAAGAGGATAATAGCGATGACGCTCAGGAATACAAAGACCTTACCCGGCCGGCCGTAGGCATTTTTCTCGGAAAAAAAGCCGGTAAAATCCTTTTGAAGGTCCGGAAAATACGCCCAGGGGAGAAAACAAGCTCCGATCAGCAGGAGGGCTGCTGCAATACCTATCCATTGAGAATTTTTCACGACGCGAAGTAACGTAAATTTTCGGACACTTCATAAAGGGGGACAGCGCTTGCCGACCAATGCCAACGTCCGATTACTGTTGTGCGTGCAGGCCGACCCGGTTACCTTCCGTGTCAACGAAGAATGCCATATATCCGATCTCCGGGCTGATCTCCGTCCGGGGCATGACGACTTTTCCGCCGGCGGGCTCGATGCGATCGATCACTTCCTGGATGGAGGGGTTAGCATTCAGGTAAACGATGGCCCCATTCTGAGCGGGGGTATGCATCTGGCTCTGGGCCAAGCCGCCGGAGGCTTTTCCATTACCGGGGACAGATGGGAAACCGACCATTTTCATACCCATCATTTCTCCCAGGTCGATCATTTGTACTGAAAAAATCGCTTCGTAAAAATTTTTGGCCCTTGTTATGTCCGTAGCCGGTATTTCAAACCAGTTGAGCGAATTTGAATTCGTGTCCATGATAAGATGTTTTGGTGGTTAATGATGCTAAAATAATTACTTGCTGAGGTTGCTAAAATAGTTAACCTTGCTGACATTAGATATAAATTTAATGTTATTTAATTTGGGAGGGGCCAGGGTTGACCGGCCGGATGATTGCAGGTCTTTGATTTTATAGGATAAATACACTAAATTGTAACCAACGAACCGCCAATATGGAAAAGCAACCGACCAAAATTATGCAGGCCTATGCTGCTTTGCTGGCTATTACAGGATGGGTAGCCGTCATCCTTCAATTCTATCTTATCCTCCTCAACCGAACTGCATCGGTGGCAGAAACGGTCGTCCGGTTCTTTAGTTTTTTCACGATCCTTACCAATATTCTGGTGGCTGTTTGTTGTACGGTGCTTTGGTTAAGGCCGGGTGCGGGACGGAGCGGGGGCACGGGCAGCGGGGGTTGGCTGTATTTTTTTGCGAAGCCTGCGACACTGACGGCAATCACTGTTTATATTACGATCGTAGGTCTTGTTTATAACATCGTCTTACGGATCTTATGGGAGCCTCAGGGATTGCAGTTATGGGTGGATGAATTGCTCCATACGGTGATCCCCTTCTTATTCATCATTTTCTGGATGGTCTTCGTTCTGAAAGGCGGGCTGCGATGGAAAGATGTTCCGTCCTGGCTGATCTACCCTATTGTGTATACGCTGTTTATTATGGTAAGGGGCGCACTGTCCGGATTTTATCCTTACCCCTTCATCGACCTGAATAAGATCGCTACGCATGAGGTCTTTATCAATGCGGGGGCGGTCCTGGTTGGGTTTTTAGTCCTCTCCCTGGTCCTGGTGGGGATTGGGAAATTGGGGCGGTTAACTCGTGATGCTCAATAAAAAATCGAATAAACTAACGTCGTTGGGGATTTCCAGCTTTTTTCGCACCCGGTAGCGGCCTGTCTCCACTCCCCGGATGGAGATATTCATGAGTTGGGCGATCTCTTTGGAGGAAAGGTTTAGACGCAGGTAAGCGCATAGTTTCAGATCGCTGGTAGTGAGGTCGGGGCATCTCTCTTTCAGTGTTTTCAGGTAGTTCGTGTGCACGTCGTCGAAATGTGCGGAGAACTGCGCCCATTCATGGCCATTACCCAGCTCGCCTTCGATGACCCGGATGATCTTTTTATAGTCTTTCGATTCTTTTTCGATCTCCGCATTGTTCTTGAGCCGCACCAGGTCTTCCTTAATTTTGGATAATAGTTTCCCTTTCTGCACCAGGATCATGGCGGTGGAAGCCAGTTCAGAATTTTTATGCGCTATTTCAACGTTGAGCTTTTCGTTTTTAAGCCTGATAATTTCTTTTTCATTTTTTTCTATTTCCAACTGGTGCTGGTATTGCCGTTTTCGTTGTTCTTCTTCATAATCCTTTTGCTGTTCCCGGAGTTTTTTGAGCTGGCGGTGTTTGAACTTTTTCTCCTGCTGCCGGTAAACTCCGAAAATAAGCCCCAGGGCCAGCAAAGCATATCCCCCATAAGCCCACCCCGTTCCGTACCAAGGCGGTAAGATCTGAAAGGAGTAACTCGCCGGAGCGGATTCGTTGTCAATACTGTTCCGGCACTTCACCTGGAAGACATAGTTTCCCGGGCGAAGATTACCATAATCTTTTTCGGGCCGGGTGGACCATTCGGACCAGTCTTTGTCGAAGTGGTTTAAACGATAGCTGTATTCGATATCCAGCGGCTGACCGTAGAGGGGGGAAGAAAATTCAAAATGAAGGGAATTGTCGGTGTAGGTAATGGATTCCTGATTTCGAGTCTCTGGCTCCTGGCTGGTGGCGGCAGAAGTGGGATAACCGCCGAAGAGCAGGGGCGCTTTGGGGTTGCCGGTGCGGACGCTGCGGATCAGTACCCGGAGGGAGCATTTATCTTTTTTATACAACTGGTAGTTGATATGAAAAAAACCTTTTTCCGCCGCGACAAAAATGTTATTGCTGTCGGCGATGTAGATGTTCTCATAGTCTCCGGCGAGGACCTTGTTATTCAGTTCGGGAAAATAAACGATCCTGGGGTGAGTACCGGCTTGGGTCTCGGGGACAACGCCGGACAGATCGACGACACCCAGTTTCCGGTCGCGGATAAACCAGATATTGCCATAAGGATCTTCTTTCAGGTAATCGACGGATAAGGAACCGAACAACCCGGAGAACCAGGGGGATCGCACGAATTCCTGTTGCCGGTGATCGAATTCATAAATTCCTTTGTCATTGGTCAGGATCATGCGCCCCTTAATTTTAAAGAGGTGATTATGATTACCGGACAAAATGTGTTTCTTATCGGGGTAGTCAGCAGCTATGGGCTTCTCTTCTTTATTAAACTCAACCTTATACAGTCCTTTATAAGGGTGGACGATCCAAATCCGGTTGCTGTCGATGACCACAAATCTGGCAGATTCAAAATGTGCATGCATATTGGGATTGGAGAAATGTCCTGCTTTGCAGTCATAAAAATTAACCCCATTGTAGGTGCCGGTGATCATCACGGAGCAAGGATGGCCCGGGGAAGAGGGGCGGCCCGCGGGAAAACCGTACAGGGGTTGGAAGGTCCAGAAGCCTGAAGTCTGATCGAAAGGGATGGCCGTATCTTTATCGATCCGGTAAGCGCCCTGGTTGTGGCCTACCCATAACTGCCCATTCACTTCGGAGAGGGTCCATATCTGGCCGGTCGTATTTTTGATAAATTGAAAACTACTTTTTGTAAAGCTGCAATCCCTGCCGGTGTCAAGAGAGGATCGATAAACGCCCGTCGAAGTTCCCAGGTAAAGGCAGTGCCGGTAGATAATGGAAGTATAACCCGGGTTGCGATCTTCGGCTTCCGGGAAAATATTCTTAATGGCGTTATGGTAGGTCACCAGGTCTATTCCATTATCCAGGCCCAACCAAATATTGCCATGCCTGTCCAGGAAAATGCTGAGGATATTATTATTTTGAAGTCCTTCTTTTTTAGATAACCGTTGAACGAAATTGCCTTTTTTATTGACGATGAAACAACCGCCCAGGTTGGTGATCAGAGCGGTTTTGTCGGGATCGATGCTACAGGAGCCATTGATGTTCTCGTGGGAGACGGAGACAAGAGTGGGTGTCTCGTATCTTGTAAGTGTATTCTTCGACCAGCAAAAGAGGCCGTGGGCCAGAGAGGTCAGTAAGAAGCTGTCTTTCCCGATGGCGATGACGGACCGGATCTGTATGCCGGGGGGCAGGGAGGCGGAGACGCGGCCGGCCAGGGGAGCCGGGGAGGCGGGCCTGATGCAGGAGCACCATTGCCCATTTGTGAATTTCACCAGTCCTTTTGAATACTCGTAAGCGAGTAAGTTGGCGCCGGCCTTTCCCATGAAGTCCCAGTTGACGCTCTTGTAAACGGTGATACGGTCTTTATCCAGTTGAAAAATTTTGCGGTTGGAGCGGAAGAAGGTCTGGCCCTGAAAGACGATAGTATTCCATACATCCGCAAAATCATTATCCTGTCCGGGGATTAATTTATTGAGGGAGGTATACAGCAGGTCGCTGTTGGCGCCGGGGGCGAAATAGCCAATCTCTCCCTGTCCCCCCACATAGATGCGATGATCCGGCCCTATGGCGAGGGATCGGACAATGGTATGATTGGGAAGCGGATAGATGTGCCAGAAATTGCCATCATAGGTCAGCAGGCCGTCGTTGTTGGCAAAATAGAGGATCCCGTCGTTATCCTGCTGAATGCCCCAGTTCTGGCTGCCGGCATGATAGTCTTGTTTGGAATAGTTAATAATAGCCGGGATTCCAATAGTATTTTGAGAAAATACGATCTGGCAGGTAAAACATAGGAGGAAGGAAAGAAACCCTGGTTTCATTTTTTATGGCAGCACTTTAGTCCTGCCTGTAAGTTAAAGTAATATGATAAAAAAAATGCATGAACACATGCATTTTTGTGGCTGTTATGCCGGGTATAATAGGAATGAGTTAAGAGGGTCGGTAGAAACTCTTACTGATTTACCTTGAAAGATTCCCAGCCGGAGGCGGTGGGCCGGTTACAGGTCATAGCCTGCGTACCGTTTTCACTGGAAATATAACTACCATTGTTGCCCTGCAGGGTGATCGTGCCATCCGGGTTCGTGCCCCAGTTGAACGATTCCCAGGCGCCAATAGTGGTGCGGTTGCAGGTGATGGGATTAACGCCGTTTTCGGATGATACATATTTGCCCATGCTTTGTAGGGCTACCTTACCGCCACCGGCATCTACTACGAGGAATTGCTCCCAGGCCTGGGCGGTGGTCCGGTTGCAATTCATGGCCGTCGTGCCATTCTCGCCGCTTACATATAAATTATTGTTCCCTTTCAGGGTGATCGTCTGGCCGATTGGGGGACCTGTTGTAGTCGTCATATTATAGACGCGGACATAATCCACCAGCATGTTGGTCGGTAAGGAACCGTTGTCAATAGTCTGACCGGGGAGGTCGCCGCCAATGGCCAGGTTGAGGATGAGATAAAAGGGCAGGTGAAAGGCGCCGGTGTTATTGATATTGTTGGCGATATTGCCCGTAACATACAGGGTGTTGTCCACGTACCACCGGATGCTGCTGGCATCCCATTCGACGGCGTATACATGAAAATTGCCGGGGGTAGTGGTCGTACTGCTGCCGTATTGGACATGTCCGTTGCCGCCGTTCCAATGCATCGTCCCCAATATGGTGTTGGTGGTGTTGACATGTTCCATAATATCGATCTCCCCGCAAGTAGGCCATCCTACGGTATTAATATTATTACCCAGCATCCAGAATGCCGGCCAGGTGCCCTGTACCATGGGCAGTGCGATGCGGGCTTCTATGCGGCCGTAGGTTATAGAGAATTTGCCGGCGGTTTCCAATTTGGCGGAGGTGTAGGGTTGTCCGCCGACACTTTGTTGCCGGGCCGTGATCACCAGGTTGCCGCCGGAGACCGTTGCATTGGCCGACTGGTAATATTCCTGTTCGTTGTTGACCCCGGGATTACCGTTGTCGATGTTCCAGTTGCCGGTGTTGACGCTGGTGCCATTGAATTCGTCCGACCATACCAGCTGGTAGGTGACGGCCCTGGGAGTGGCTGTGGTGGAAGCAGTCTGGCTCTGTTGCTGGCGGAGATCTTTTTTACATCCGGTAGATAAGGCTAACAGCCAGCATAGCAGGCTGATCCCCATAATGTTGCTAAGTTTTCTCTTGTTCATAGTGAATTGTTTTTATGGTAATAGAATTGGTTACTCAGGGAGAGTCTTCCTCCCTGACGGGAGGAAGAAGAGCGGACGTCCTCTCGGCGTCCGTTCTTTCAAACATCCGTTCGAGAGAAGAGCGGACGTCCGAAAGATGAACTTTCGAGCGTCCGGGTCTAATGATGGGCCTTCGGCCAAGACGCCTGTGGCGTCTTATTGGTTAACCTTAAAAGACTCCCAGCCGGAGGCGGTGGCGCGGGTGCAGGTCATGGCCTGGGTCCCGTTCTCGCTGGAAACATATTTACCGTTATTCCCCTGCAGGGTGATCGTGCCGTCCGGATTCGTGCCCCAGACGAACGATTCCCAGGCGCCCACGGATGTGCGGTTACAGGTGATGGGGTTGACGCCATTTTCAGACGAGACATACATACCCATGCTTTGCAGGGCTACTTTGCCGCCACCTGCATCCACGACGAGGAATTGCTCCCAGGCCTGGGCGGTGGTACGGGTACAGGTCATGGCCGTCGTACCGTCTTCCCCGCTTACGTATAAGTTATTGAACCCTTTGAGGGTGATCGTTTGCCCGATGGGTGCGCCGCTGCCGCCGCTGGATTGCGTTCCGGCCCATTTGAAGGTGATGACGGCTCCCGCAGCCAGGGTGTAGGTAAAGGATTCACTCCCCCACTTCACTTTAAAACTTTGGTTGCTGCCGCCGGTGTTGAGAGCGATCAGCACTTTGGTGCCATCCGTATTTTTAAACGCGACATTTTGTATACCGCCGGAGAAAGTGTTGGAGGAGATGCGCAGGGCGCCGGGTCTCACGAATTTAGAAGCGTGTGCGATGATGTAATAAGCTACGTTGCGGGTGACGGAGGATCCGCTGACAGTGATGGCGCCTAAACAAGTGCTGCAGCCCCCGCTGGTATGGGGATTATAATTCGGGTCGGCGGCTAGGTTCCATTCCAGGACGTTGCGGCTCCAGTTGCGCGTGGCCCCGATGATGAGGTTGTTCACATGCCAGGACAGGTCGCCGCCAAAGTTGCTGGGGGCTCCTACCCATTGCTCCGTGAAATAAACGTTTTTCGCAGGATAGGCATTATGCACTCCTGTCAGGGCGCTGATATCTCCGGCATATAGGTGAAAGGCCGAACCGTCAACATAGGGATAGGCGCTGGCATCTCCCAGGACCGTCTCCGGATAGCTGGGGACATCCGCATTATGATCGTAGCAAATGATCTTCGTAGTGAGGCCGGCAGCCTGGAATTGGGGACCCAGGTTATTTTTGATGAAAGCGGCTTCTTCCGTAGCCTGCATCACCATGCTGGGGTTGTTATAAGGATTCAGAGGCTCGTTCTGCGGGGTGATGGCGTCGATCGTGATGCCCTGGGCCTGCATAGCCTGGATGTATTTGACAAAATACCGGGCGTAGGCATCATAGTAAGCCGTATTGAGGCTGCCTCCTTTAAAACTGTTGTTGGATTTCATCCAGGTGGGAGCCGTCCAGGGGGTGGCGAGGATCTTAATTGCCGGGTTGATCGCGATGATCTTCTTTAAGACGGGGATCAGGTCCGTAGTCTCCGGGCTGATGCTAAAATTCGTGAGGTTCACGTCGGTCTGGCCTGAAGGCATTTCATCATAGGTGAAGGTGGAGGCGCTGAGGTCGGAGGCGCCGATGCTGATGCGGACATAACTCACCCCGATCTGGTTAGTGCCGGTGGCAAAGAGTTCGTTCAGCAGGGCTGTCTGGCCCGAGCCCAGGCTATTGATCAGCAGGGCGCTTCCGCCTGTCAGGCAATAACCGAATCCATCGATGGACTGGTAGGTCGTGTTCTCATCTACGGTAATGGTGGTTGCGTTGGTGCCGGCGTCCGCAGCAAAATTAATACTGGTTTGCGGCTGTAAGAGTTGGGATTGATCGGATGTTGTCAGCCAGCTGTTCACTACTTCGTTGGCGGCCCTTGGGGGGATGCCGGCAGCGCCGGGCGTTGAAGAAGGTTTGGACAGGTCTCTTGTACAGGATTCAAATAGCGTAATCGAAAATAACAGGAATAGGAATCTGTTTCCCCATGTGCGTTGGCGATTCAATTTCATAAAATTGGTTTATAAATAAAAAATGTCCAAATCTTCAGTGGGTATATCCGTCAGGGAGAAGAGGGCGCGATAAACTACTGAAGAAAAGGCAATCGTTTCATGGCGTTGGCATTTTTTTGCGAAGTCGAACCGAAGTTGGGTTGAAAAAAGCTTTCCGCCAAAAATGGGCCTACGTCAAAACCTCTACAATTTTTAATTTCATAATTGATAATCAAGGGGTATCCGTTAGCGAAAAAATATACAAAAAAATATTAATGCATAAACGTGGTAATTGTAAAAACTTGAGTACATTAGTCTCCATAAAAAACTTTTAACTATGAAAAAGTACTTCGCTGAAGGCATTGGCACGTTTGCCCTGGTATTATTTGGCTGTGGTGCGGCGGTCGTAGCCGGAAAGACCATTCCAGCCACCGTGCTCTCGGATGCTCCTGCAGGAATAGGCGTTCTGGGGATTGCCCTGGCTTTTGGCCTGGCGGTAGTCGTCATGGCTTATGCGATCGGGCCTATTTCCGGTTGCCATATTAATCCTGCCATCACTGTATCTATGCTGGTAGCGGGAAAGATCAGTGTCAAGGATAGTGTCGGTTATATCATCGCCCAGTTCGCGGGCGCCACACTGGGAGCGGCCGTACTTTATGCTTTCCAGAAAGGGAGTCCCGGGTTCACTATGGGGGAATGGGCGTTGGGCTCTAACGGCTGGGGGCCGGGGTATTTAGCCGGCTATAACACGGTGTCGGCCTTTCTGGCGGAAGCCGTTCTCACCTTCCTCTTTTTGTTCGTAATATTTGCCACTACTTCCAAGTTGGGAAATAGCACGATGGCCGGGCTGGCGATCGGTCTGTGCCTGGTGTTGATCCACCTGGTAGCCATCCATATAACCGGTACTTCCGTGAATCCTGCCCGGAGTTTTGGTCCTGCCCTATTTGCGGGAGGCAAAGCGCTGGAGCAATTATGGCTGTTCATTGTCGCGCCCCTGGTAGGGGGGATCGCTGCGGCATTGCTATGGATGGGGGTGTTTGAAAAGGCATGAGAAGGGGCAGTAACAAAATAGGTCAATTCGGTGGTTCAACCCGATTTCGGCGGATCAGTGAAAAACTGCATGTTGACGGGGACAAGATCTACAAAGACAAAAACATTGACTTTAAGGCAAGCTGGTTTTCCGTCTATTACATTCTGGCTAATGCGGAAAGGCCGAAGACCGTCCTGAAGCTGGCGGAGGAGATCGGGGTTTCGCATATTACGGTGAAAAATGTCGTGAGGGAACTGGAAACCAATGGGCTGGTAAAAATTCAGGAGCATCCGACGGACGGGCGTTCGAAGCACATTTCGCTTTCAGCGGAAGGCAGGAAATTGGTTGCTGGGGGTGCTCAAGGGTAAGCTGGAGGAGGAAGACCCCTTCACTTTGCACCATCCGGACAAAGCATATTTGGAAAAGGGAGGCTTTGTATTCTTTGCTTTATATGATAAAAAGGTAGTGGGCTGTGTAGCACTGAAACGGCTGGATGAAGAGACCTTTGAATTTGCGAAATTATTTATCGATCCGGCTACCCGAAAGCTGGGGATCGCTACGAAGCTGATCGAGCGGTGCATCACCCGTTGTAAGGAGAATGAAGCCAAACAGCTTTGGCTGCAAACCACGATGTCGATGCCGCAGGCGCATAAGTTGTATTATAAATTAGGGTTCGGGGACCGGGAAGCGCCGAAACAGATGGAGGTGCTGAAACGGACGGAGAAGATCATGTGTATGGATCTGTAAGGCCCAATCAGGATGAAAGGTAAATTCCTCATCCGCCCGATGGGGCAAATAGATAAAACAGGCACCCCAATTATTTAAACAATAAAAATTTAACGAGAATGAGCAGTTATCCAATAAGGGATCAAAAAACCGATCAATTACTGACACCTGAAAATGCCGTATTGATCATTATCGACTACCAGCCAGTACAGTTTAGCACTATTCGATCCATGAATCCACATGAACTGCAGACGAATATTATAGTAGTAGCAAAAATGGGTCTAAAATATAAACTACCCATTCTTCTTTCTACCGTAAATGTAAAAACCGGCATTAACAAAAATACCATACCACAGCTGCGGGAAGCACTTCCCGGGGTCGAATCTTTCGACAGAACAACTATTAACGCCTGGGAGGACAAAGAATTTCGCGAAGCAGTCATTGCTACAGGCAGAAAGAAACTGATCATCTGTGCACTTTGGACGGAAGCCTGCCTGACATTCCCGACATTAGATGCATTAAAGGAAGGCTATGAAGTTTATGCCGTTGTCGATGCAGTTGGAGGTACCTCTGTTGTAGCTCATGAAATGGGGCTGCGAAGAATAGAACAGGCGGGAGCAAAGCTTACCAGTATTGGTCAGTTAGCCTGTGAATTGCAACGGGACTGGAGCAGGCACGAAACGGCGCCCTATATGGTCGAGGCATTTATGGAGGCAGGCATATTTATGAAACTCGAATAAAGATGGAAAAATAGTGGGAAAAGCGGGCAGGCTGGATTTTTTTTCAGTTTGCCCGCTTTCTTATTACATTTAACCAAATGAAAATAGCTACTTATAATGTCAATGGGGTCAACGGGCGTCTCCCTGTATTACTTCGCTGGCTCGATGAAACGGCTCCTGATATTGTTTGCCTGCAAGAGCTAAAGGCGCCACAGGAAAAATTTCCTGAGAAAGCTATACAAGACGCAGGTTATAACGCACTCTGGCATGGACAAAAGAGTTGGAATGGGGTCGCTATATTGGCGCGAGACAGAAAACTGGAAGAGGTCCGGCGAACGCTTCCGGGTGATCCGGACGATAGTCACAGTCGCTACATGGAGGCCAAGATCGATGGCGTGCTTGTCGGTTGCCTCTACCTTCCCAATGGCAACCCTGCTCCCGGACCAAAATTCGACTATAAGCTTCGCTGGTTTGAACGGTTGACTGCCCAGGCAGCCGGGCTGCTTGCATCTGGTATACCCGTAGTATTAACCGGGGACTATAACGTCATGCCTACCGAACTGGATGTATACAAACCAGAACGATGGCTGGATGACGCCCTGTTTCGGCCAGAAGTTCGCCTTGCTTTCAAAACGCTTGTAGCGCAAGGATGGACTGACGCGTTACGAAAACTTCATCCTGACGAGAAGATTTATACGTTTTGGGATTATTTCCGCAACGCCTATGGCCGCAATGCAGGCTTACGTATTGATCACTTCTTACTTAGTCCGCAACTCGACAGCCGACTGATTGCCGCCGGTGTCGATCGTGACGTACGCGGATGGGAAAAATCAAGCGATCATGCTCCGGTCTGGATCGAACTTTCCGGTGATTAAACAAAATGGAAAAATCCAGATTGTCCGTTTGGAGAAGGTCCCCCAGCGTATTAATTTGACCCCTTTGCGGGCATTACGCTATACCCTAGAGGGTATAAAAATCTAAATTTATGGGTACTTATACCCTTTTAGGTATAATTTAAATAAAAGCATTAACTTTATACCCAATTAGGTATAAAATGACTAAGCTCGCAAAAACTATTAAAGAAAAGCGCAAAGCAACCGGCCTGACGCAGCAAGATCTCGCCCTGAAATCCGGTTTGGGCCTGCGGCTAGTAAGAGAAATTGAGCAAGGTAAAAACTCGATGCGAATGGACAAGGTCAATCAACTGTTGGCCCTTTTCGGCATGGAACTTATCCCGGCTCCAAAAATAAAAGATCATGAGTAAGACCGGAAAAATATTTTATGACAATACATTAGCAGGCTTCATCAAGGAAACCGATGCAGGGTACGAATTTTCATATGACAAAGATTATCTTACCACTCATTCGGCCAAACCGGTCAGTCTTACTTTACCCCTCCGGCAGTATCCTTATCACAGTAAGACATTATTTGCTTTTTTCGATGGATTGATTCCCGAAGGCTGGTTACTAAATATTGCCAAAGAGCACTGGAAGGTCCAAACTAATGACCGCTTTGAGCTATTACTGCTCACTTGCAAAGATACAATCGGTGCTGTAACTGTTATTCCTGAACAAGAAACTGACTAGCCATGTCGAACTGTTTAATATGCTATAAAGATGCCGGTGATCAACAATACCACACCAAATGCGCAAAACATTTCTTCGGTATAGAAGTCATGCCCGAACTCACCTTAAATAAGAAATTGTTGAAAGAACTGGCAGAGCAGACTATCAATCAGCGAATCTCTGTAACAGGCGTACAACCTAAATTATCTGTTTCACTTGAAAAGGCAAAGGGCAACAACAGGCTTATTATAGTGAATCTTTGGGGGGAATACATATTAAAACCTCAACACGATGAATTACATGCGATGCCTGAAACTGAGGATCTAACCATGCATCTTGCCGGATTATTCGGTATAAGTGTGTGTAACCACTGCTTACTTCATGCCAGCGATGGTAACCTCGTCTATATCGCCCGTCGTTTCGACCGAATCCGGGAAAGAAAGATCCACATGGAAGACTTTTGCCAACTTTCCGAATTTTTAACAGAGAATAAATACAAAGGCTCTTATGAAAGGGCGGGGAAACTGATCCTCCAATACTGTACGAACACAGGGCTGGACGCATTAAGATACTTTGAATTACTTGTCTTTTGTTACTTGACGGGTAACAATGACATGCATCTAAAAAACTTTTCCCTGCTTTATCTGGAAGATAGCATTGCATTAAGCCCTGCTTATGACCTGTTAAATGTTAACCTTGTCTTCCCAAAAGATACTGAAGAGACAGCTTTGTTGCTGGGAGGCAAAAAGAAAAATATTAAATTAAAAGACTTTGATGCACTCAGTCAACTTTTAGGTATTCCTGACAAAGTAAGAACTAATAGTTATAATAAATTCTGTTCTCACCATGAAGCTGTGCAGCAGCTTATCAATGCTTCGTTTCTGAACGATGAAAGGAAAGCAGCCTATTGGCAAATATGGACCCAAAAACAAAAAATATTTACGCAGCCATGAGTTCCAAAATAGATAAAACGGCAAAAGGCTACCGATTGGTAGCCTTTTGTTTGGAGGAGGTTCCGGACGGATTCGAACCGCCGTAGAAGCTTTTGCAGAGCTCTGCCTAGCCACTCGGCCACGGAACCTTCTGTTATTGCTCAGGAGAGAACCATTTTTTGAGCAGGTGCGAAATTAAGATAATTTCGCAGAAGTTTACAAAAAAATAGGGTTATTTATGCAGGCAATCGCTGAAAGTGAACTTATTATCAATAATCGTGGCGCCATCTATCATTTGGATCTGCGTCCGGAAGAGCTGGCTACCACCATTATTACCGTCGGGGATCCGGACCGGGTGGGTGCGGTCAGCAAGCATTTCGACAAGATCGAACATAAGGCGCAACACCGGGAATTCGTCTCCCATACGGGCATTATCGGGAAAAAAAGGGTAACGGTGGTGTCCACGGGCATCGGCACGGATAATATCGATATTGTATTAAATGAACTGGACGCGCTGGTGAATATTGATTTTTCCACCCGGACGGTGAAAAGCGAGCTGACACATCTCACGATCATCCGGGTGGGGACTTCCGGGTCTTTACAGGGAGATATACCCGTAGATAGTTATGTGGCCTCCACCCATGGACTGGGCATCGACAACCTGCTGAATTTCTACCGGCATGAAGAAAATGAGGAAGAAAAGGGGCTGCTGCATTCTTTTATCACCCAGACCCAGTTGCATCATCGCCTGGCCAGTCCTTATATCAGTGGAGCCAGCGCTTCGCTGATCCGGCATTTCGTGGAGGGGTTCCACCAGGGGGTGACGGTCACCTGTCCCGGTTTCTACGGTCCGCAGGGCAGGGTCCTGCGTATGGGACTCAGTCAGCCCGAATTGATCGACCGGCTGACGGGGTTTAGGTATGGGCCGCACCGGATCACCAATTTCGAGATGGAAACGGCCGGTATTTATGGATTGGGGAAGATCCTGGGGCATTATTGCTTAAGTCTTAGCGCCATTGTAGCCAACCGGATCACCAAAGAGTTCTCGAAAGACGGGAATGCGGCGGTGGAAGCCCTGATCAGGGAGACATTGACAATCGTCGAGGGGTTGTGAGGGATCGGGCTGACGCTAATTATTCAGGAATTGTATCTATTTTTGAAGAATTATGGCTAAGATGAATTTTTACAAATACCAGGGGACCGGAAATGATTTCATCATCCTGGATAATCGCAACTGGAGTTATACAGCCCTGACCCTTGAACGAATCAAGTTCTTATGTGACCGTCGGTTTGGCATCGGGGCCGACGGGCTGATGTTGTTGAATACCAAGACGGGTTATGATTTTGAAATGAAATATTATAATGCGGATGGCCGGGAGAGTAGTATGTGCGGGAACGGGGGGCGATGCCTGGTCCGGTTCGCCTATGACCTGGGAATCCGTAAGAGTGAGTACCATTTTATCGCTTCGGACGGCCCTCACCAGGCCGAGATCGATGATAAGGGCATTGTAAGCCTGAAAATGAAGAATGTGGATAAGATCGAGGATCGCCACGGGGATTTCATCCTCGATACCGGAAGCCCTCATTATGTCAAGATGGTCGTGGATGTGATGGACTACGATGTCTATCATAAGGGCATGGATATCCGCTATAACAGCGAATTTGCCAAAGAAGGCATCAATGTGAATTTCGTAGAACAAAAGAGGCCGGACGAGATCATTGTCCGCACCTATGAACGGGGAGTGGAAGATGAGACCCTATCCTGCGGCACCGGGGTTACGGCCAGCGCCCTGGCCTGCTATCATAATGAAATGGGATATAATGATGTGAGGGTCATCACCAAGGGGGGAAAGCTCACCGTAAAATATGACCGGGTAGGCGAAAACTACTTTGAGAATATCTGGCTTTGCGGGCCTGCCGTGAAAGTGTTCGAGGGAACAATAGACGCTATCTTATGATCCAGTTTTTTAAGAGCATTAACCACCAGACCGTAGAAGTTGAAAATCCGGAGGATGCCACCTGGATAAATATCCTTCCGCCCCTGAAGCAGCAGGAATTCACCCAACTGTCCGAAGAACTGGATATCCCGCTTGACTTTTTGACGGATTCCCTGGATATCGACGAAAGGGCGCGTTTTGAAGAAGAGAACAATGTAAAGCTCATTGTTATAAAAACACCCACCGAGAACAACTCCTTCAATGAGAGTGACGCCTATTATATTACTATTCCTATTTGTATCATCCTCACGCATAACCAGATCGTCACGGTCAACTCCTTTGAGAACGGCGCCATCAAGAAGTTCCTGAATACTTTTCAAAACCGTCATCCGGACAAGAAGAATATGATGGCGTTGAAGATCTTCGAGAAGGTGACGCAGACCTATATGGAGTTCCTGAAGGAAATCAACCAGCGCCGCAATCTCATGGAGCAAAAACTCTATGCGTCCAACCGGAACGAAGAGTTGCTGGAGCTGATGAAGATCCAGAAAAGCATGGTTTATTTTATCACCACCCTGCGTTCCAACGAGATCTTATTGCTCAAACTGGCCCGGACCAATTTCCTGGGGCTTACGGAGGAAGAGAAAGAGATCCTGGATGACCTGGCCGTGGAAATGTCACAGGCCCTGGAGATGGCAAATATCTATACGAATATTCTCAGCAGTACGCTGGATGCGTTCGCCAGCATTATCAACAACAACATGAATAATGTGTTGAAGCGGCTGACGTCGATCACGATCATTCTCTCCCTGCCGGCGCTGGTGACGGGTATCTATGGAATGAACGTACCCATCCCGTTTTCCGATTATCATTATGCATTTTATGTGCCGCTGGTCCTGTCTGTCGTTATTTCCTTCCTGATCAGTTGGTATTTTATGAAAAAGAAATGGTTTTAATATGTTCAACATAAGAGTATACGGCATTTTACTGGGAGACAACAGGAGAGTATTGGTAAGCGACGAGTTCATAAGGGGGCATTATTACACCAAATTCCCCGGCGGGGGTCTGGAATTCGGGGAAGGTACGAGGGACTGTCTGAAAAGGGAGTTCAAGGAGGAGATGGACCTGGAGGTGAAGATCGGCGACCATCTTTATACGACGGATTTCTTTCAAATGTCCGCTTTCAACCCGGAGCACCAGATCATTTCCATCTATTATTTTGCAGAAGCGCTGGAGCCCATCCGGGCGCGGCTGAGCGAGACCCCGTTCGATTTCGATGAGCGGCAGCTAAAGGTCTATGAAGAGAAGAAAGAGACGGAGACCTTTCGTTTCATCGACTGGGATCTTTTCAGCGAAGAGAGTGTGACTTTACCTATCGACAAAGTGGTGGCGGGGATCTTGAAAAATCGCTATTAACGGGTCGGCGCCGGATACATCGTCGCTTAGCCCTCTTTCGGATGCAGGGGGGTGTTCAGCAACAGCTCCATAAATTTCAGGTCCAGCCAGCGCCCGAATTTGTATCCTACCTGCCGGAAATGGGCTACTTCCTCAAATCCAAATGACTGGTGAAGTTTTATGCTGGCTGCATTGCTGGCATCGATGCTTGCGATGATGGCATGCAGGTCGTTCTCTTTCGCCGCCTGGATCAGGGGGGGAATCAGGAGTTTGCCGATCCCTTTGCCTCTTTGGTCGTCAGCAACGTACACAGAATTCTCCACGGTATATTTATAGGCGGCCCAGGCGCGGAAAGGGCCATAGGAGCTAAAGCCCACGACCCTTCCTCCCGATTCGGCTACAAAGACGGGGTGCCCCTCTTTCCTTTTGGTGTCATACCAGGCCTTGCGCATATCCAGGGTTTGCGGAACATACTGGTATACCGCCGTTGTATTCAAAATGATTTCATTATAAATTTCAAGGAGGCCGGGCAGGTCATTCTCCCTGGCTGAACGGATGGTTATCATGCTCAGATATAGTTAAGCTACGATGATTAAATAGTTGTGCCATCAATGCCGGACGGACAATTTTTCCACCATTTCCTCTCCTATCGTTTCGGCGGATACCCCGAATCCGTTCACCAGCACTCCTTTCAGGCCATGTTTGGATTCGATGGCGTATACTATCGCCTCGTCGGCCGGATCGCTGTCGCCTTCGAAACGATAGACTTCCGTGATCTCGAATTCGGATGGACGCAGGGAGACCGGTGTTTTTGTGCAGAAGATCTGATCCTGTTCCAGGTTGAAATCTATCGTGTACCCTCTTTGTTTGAGCCCGTTCACGGCTTCGGCAACGGTGTCGTATGAGAACATATGCGGTGAGTTTAAAATTAAGTAAAGAAATGGATAAGCCCTGCAATTTACGAATTACCGGGTACATCAACTGACCAGTTGATGCGTTTGTTTGACCACCCCCATTACAAAAGTGCTTTGGACGTGGCCGATATTTTCCACCTGGCCCAGTTTGTTGACATGGAAATCATAATAAGCGTCCATATTTTCCACAGCCACTTTGAGCAGGAAATCGAATTCCCCTGAAATGATAAAACATTCGATCACTTCCATCAACTCATGAATGGTCTTAATGAATTTGGCGCCGGATTTCTTGTTGTGCTCCTTTAGCGATACGTAACAGATGGCCATGAGGCCTTTTTTTACCTTTGAATGGTTGACCAGGGTGGCGTATTGGAGGATGACGCCGGTGTCTTCCATCCTTTTGATCCGCTCATGTACGGGCGTAGTGCTCAGATGGACACGGGCGGCGATTTCCCTGACGGTGATTTTAGCATCGGCCTGTAAAAGGCGCAGGATAGCCCGGTCTTTTTCATCCAGGATCACGGGTTCCTCAGCGGTTTTTTCTTTTTCGGGAGCTTTTTCCATGTCTTATATCTTATTTGTTCTATAAATATACGCATAATTGCATTTTTGTTCTAAATTTTACGGCGCAATATGTATATTTGTTCTGCTAGTTTACCTTTGTCTTCCATTTAAAAAATGTAAAACCCATGTCTACAAAAACACATAGTATTGATCTTAAGCTCCCTTACAAAGTAAAGGATATGAGCCTGGCCGAATGGGGTCGTAAAGAGATCCGTCTTGCTGAAGCCGAGATGCCGGGCCTGATGGCTATCCGTGCAGAATATGGCAAGCAGAAGCCTCTGAAAGGAGCCCGTATTGCAGGTTGTTTGCATATGACCATTCAGACTGCCGTGCTGATCGAAACGCTGGTTGAGTTAGGCGCTGAAGTAAAATGGAGCTCCTGTAATATATTTTCCACCCAGGATCAGGCAGCCGCTGCTATTGCCGCTGCCGGTATCGGCGTATTTGCCTGGAAGGGGCAGACCCTGGAAGAAGCTGACTGGTGTATCGAACAGACCCTGTTCTTCGGCAGCACAGACCGCCCCCTGAATATGATCCTGGATGATGGCGGAGATCTTACGAATATCGTATTCGACAAATATCCCGAGCTGGTGCAGCATATCAGAGGATTGAGCGAAGAGACCACCACCGGTGTTCATCGCCTTTACGAGCGCATGGAAAAAGGCACCCTGCCCATTCCTGCCTTCAATGTGAACGATTCCGTTACCAAGTCCAAATTCGATAACAAGTATGGCTGTAAAGAATCCCTGGTAGATGCGATCCGTCGCGCCACCGATGTTATGATGGCCGGTAAGGTAGCCGTAGTAGGTAGTTATGGAGATGTGGGTAAAGGATCTGCCGCCTCCCTGGCAGGTGCCGGTTGCCGGGTGATCGTTACGGAGATCGATCCTATCTGCGCGCTGCAGGCCGCCATGGATGGATTTGAAGTAAAGAAAATGGTGGATGCCGTGAAAGAAGCGGATATCATTGTCACTGCTTCCGGTTGCCGCGACCTGATCACGGAAAAACACTTCCGCAGCATGAAGGACAAGGCGATCGTTTGTAATATCGGGCACTTCGATATCGAGATCGATATGGCCTGGCTGAACAAAAACTACGGTCATACGAAAGATACGATCAAACCCCAGGTGGATGTCTATACCATCGAAGGCAAAGACGTGATCGTCCTGGCAGAAGGCCGCCTGGTGAACCTGGGTTGCGCCACGGGCCATCCTTCCTTCGTGATGAGCAATTCCTTCTCTAACCAGACTTTGGCCCAGATCGAGCTTTGGACCAACCACGGCAAATACGAGAACAAAGTATATGTGCTGCCTAAGATCCTGGATGAAAAAGTAGCCCGTTTGCACCTGGCCAAGATCGGCGTAGTATTGGATGAGCTGACAGATGAGCAGGCCAGCTACCTGGGTATTCCCAAAGCCGGACCTTTCAAGCCTGAACATTACCGTTACTAATCAATCCCCCACTCCTAACCCTCCTTGAAGGAAGGGATTAAAGATAGAGGGAATAAAATAAGAAAAAGCCGTCTCAAAATCGAGGCGGCTTTTTTAATTGGATCAATGGACCAGATTATTTCCGGGTAAGTTTGATCTCCATCGTTTTAAATTCCTGACCGTTCATTTGCATATACATATCCAGCTGCTGGGCATTGTCATCGATTATTTTAAAGACCTGGCGCACATTCATGTCCTTACCTGTCATCGGGTCGACTGATTTGCCGAGGAGAGTGACGCTTTTGGAGTTATCGTCCCAGGGGCCTTCGAGGGTCATCATGCCCGTGCCCATGTTATCCACCCAGGAGGAGACAAACACTTTTTTCGCATTGTCATAGGCCAGCATGCCGACTCCTTCAAAGGGCATGCCCATGAAAGTGCCGGTGTATTTCGATTCCTGGTAGCGGCCGCCCAGGATCATTTTATTCGTGCAACTGGCGGTGCTGGTGGTAGGCGCTGCGCCCGGCGCCATCCACATCGTAAGATCGGCCTTCCATTCTCCATCCGATTTCGCAACCATCTTGTGAACGGGCCCGGGCGTCATATAGGCCATCCAGGCTTTTTGTGCGGCGTCATCTCCCTGTGCTCTCAATTGGGAAAAAGCCCCTAATAACAGGGCGAACAAGCAGAAGTTAGTGTATTTCATAAATTATGTTTTCAGAAAGTTACTAATTTTCCGCAGCCACCCATTGTATTTTTCTGTTATATTATCAGGGTTTCCGGATAAGCACTTCCGGGTTTAAGATAGCAGGGGGATGGCCGGCATCCGGGCCTAATCCCAGGGCGGCGATGAGATTGTCTGCAGCGACACTGGCCAGGCCATGCTGAGCCTCTTCGGTGCCGCCGGCTATATGGGGAGTGAGGGTCGCGTTGGGCAAGCCGATCAGGCCGGGGTCGATGCCGGGTTCTCCTTCGAAGACATCCAGGCCGGCAGCCGCGATCTGTCCGCTTTTCAACGCTTTGGCCAGAGCCGGCTCGTCGATCAGCCCACCCCGGGCGATATTAAAAAGCATGGCGGAAGGCCGCATAAGCTGCAATTCCTTTTCCCCGATGAGATGATAATTACCGGGTGTATAAGGCAAGGCGAGGATCACAAAATCCGATTCGGCCAGCAATTCCTCTTTCGACCGGTAACTGGCCCTGAACTCCTCTTCGACCGGGGTGTCGAGACGATGCCGGTTATGATACAGGACCTTTATCCGGAAGCCGGCGGCCCGGCGGGCAATTGCCTGTCCTATTCTTCCCATCCCGATAATTCCCAGGGTCTTTCCATAGAGATCGGTCCCGAAAAATCGCTGGCCTGCGGATCCTTGCCACAGTCCATCCTGCACCCATTTCTCCGCTTCTACCAGCTTGCGGGCGGTGGCGATCATCAATCCCCAGGAAAAATCCGCTACGGTCTCATCGGCGGGACCGGGAGCATTCGTACCAATTACTCCTGCCTTTGTCAGCGCAGCTACATCTACGTTGTTATAACCCGCGGCAGATACACATACTGCGCGCAGGCCGGAAAGTCCTTCCAATACAGTGGCATCTATTTTTTCTCCGCCGGCGACGAGAACGCCGCTCTTGTCGCGTAGCGCTTCCCGTAACTGGTCTGTAGAGTAGCGGGGGCCTTGATTGATCTCTACGTCAAAATATTCACGGAGGCGATCGACTATGTCTGGAAATAATGGACGGGTGATGAGTATTCTTTGTTTCATGGATCTAACGGGCCATAGATTTAGCCCCTGCTGTTAAAGGTATGCTAAAGACCCGTGCCGGCAAAGGGGGATGAGCTCCTAAGGAGCTTTGTTTTTGCGCAGTGAAGGAGGCTTTATGATTTCTTTAATAAACTTATGAGCTCTTCATCCGTCTGATATATAAACAAGGATTTTTTTAAACACTTTTAAAAATTAAAATTATGAAAACTCTTATATCACTCGTTATGCTGATGTCAATGATCGCTACAGGGCTTTTAAGTTACCATCTTTTCCGCCAGGCGAACTATAATGTTTCCGCCTTGTTTACGATCAGCTCTTACTTTTCCATTGTGTTGGGCATTTATGCGCTGAGTGTGATGAACCGAAAATCCCACCCCGCACTGAAATAATATTTATACGGATCAGGAATAGAGGATCAAGGATCAGGGGCCCGAAAATTTCGGGCCCCTTTGTTATGCGACAATTTAGTAAATTGTAATACCTTACGACTGACCTGCCTGCCAAAACCTTAATTATGAAAATATCCGTCTTTTCGTGGTTCAGAAATGTATCCATTGCAAAGAAGCTGTATTTCACAGTGGGGATTATGGCTTTGCTGATCGTCGTCGAACTGGGGGTCCTGGTCTTCTCGATCAATACCTTG
>WNFI01053934.1_pt1 | contig 83266 bp, 69 predicted proteins | sample 5400471 | NCBI WGS metagenome assembly WNFI01 (sample SAMN13153348, study PRJNA577476) | soil metagenome | isolation source: 100 cm saprolite on Douglas fir-dominated hillslope | place: USA:California | collected 2013-09-17 | reverse complement strand
TTACCGCGGCGCAGAGCTAAGTTTGACTATGAATGTTAAAGAAAGCTGATTCTTCGGTAAATTTTTCAATCGCCTTAACTTGAACTTTCAATACTTTCGCTACCTGTTCCAGTATTTCAGGTTCAATAGTTTCTTTTTGCTCAAGTAGCGATATCTTTCTAACCTAGAATTTTACATGCCAGAAAGAAGTAAGCGTCTTAGGATTCTCGCTGGTCCTAACGGAAGTGGCAAAAGTACTATCGTAAAAAAAATAAGGAGTAGCTATTATTGCGGTTTCTTTGTAAATGCTGATGAAATTCAACAGACTTTGGATGCAAAAAAAGTGCTCAATCTGAATGCTGAATATGGCCTGGAAGTTTCATTAGAACTATTTAATCAATACTTGCTCCGGGAAGGAAAAAGTTGGTTGGAAAAAGCAACAAAGGAAAAATCACTTGCCAATATTTTTTTTCTGAAAACAATTTATTGATAGCGAACGGCCTGTCCACAGGCAAATACGATGCTGCAATTGCAGCGGATTTTATCCGGTTTCAATTATTGGCTCAAAATAACACATTCACTTTTAACTTATAATTTTATTAAAATAAATCATAATAATAATTAAAGTTTTTTAAAATTTCCGACTTATTTAACTGTGAAGATCATTTCGGGTAGTGACAAACGCCGATGAAGAAGGGGTAGGAGACTGATAGCTATTCAAAGTAGTCCGCTGATACTATGCAATTGTAAAAGATGAAAAAGGATTTTTCCTGCATGGGGATTATGTAGTTTCAAAAGGACTTACATCTTTGATTCATTCATTTCCTTAGTAGAAAGTTTTTTTTGATACATAAACAGATTTATTTAAATAATCCAGTATCAAAAATTCAAACCGTTCGAAGAAAAGTCGTCCAATTAATGTTTCTTTAATTAATTTATTAGTAGTAATAGTCGTCAAAAAATAGTTCCGATTAATTTTAATGGTATCAAACGCATGGGTATTTTCAACAACTTCAAAACTGGAAGGTGTAGAAAACCTGCGGGAATCTGTGTATATTCGCTTATTCCCAATCTCAATAAGGGTGAATTCTTTTAAAGGCATAATCATCATGCCGTTAAAACCCAAATCCAGTTCAAATTTTTTAGTATTTTTATCGCGAAGCGTTACTTCAACTTCAATTGCCTTATCAGTGAATTTACAGGGGAATAATTGGGCATCCGTCATTTCTCCTAATGAATCTATGCTCGAAGCAAATGTTATACTCTTATTTTTAAAATCTATTTTCCAAATTCCTTCAGATAATAAATTTTCACCTAAAGCGCCCTCGACCTTTTCATTTTTTCCGGCATGTGTTTCACCAGAGATTTTATAAAAACCGAAATTTTTAAATGTTACCTGTCCTAATGAAATGCTATCGCAGACATAAACGTCGCCATGTATAAAAGTTCCATCCGCTACACTTGTTCTATAGGAGAAATCTTTTGACTTTGAAACAGATTTATTATTCTGAATAACATTATTGTTTGTCCATGTAGGTGAATCATTATCTAAATACAATTTATGGTTGATTTTATCGGAACCCCAAAATGTATTAAGTATAATTCCTACATTGTCAACTTCATAAGGAATTTGAATTTTGAAATGTTTTGGGGCAACTGTAATATTTGTTCCGATATTTTGCGCGCATCCGTCGAAGACAGAATAAGTAAATAAGCTAACTACAAAACATAGCTGTTTTGCGAAACTATTTTCGATAGAATGCATAGTCATGATATTACAAAATTGAAAGTAAAAATGATAGCAAATCTACCTAGTTTAAATGAAATATAAGCGAATGAACGCTTTGCAAGAAGATTAGGACGCGTTATTCCAAAGGAAAAATATATTACTCTATTCGAAAAAATTGCCGAGCATACCTACCGCCAAAATTCCGAGCAACAAAGCAATGCCTCCGATGCCATACAAGCAGAAATCGAGAAGCACCGCCTCCGGATCGCCAATGCTCAGCAGTTGATGCTGGACGGCGAGCTAAGTGCGGCGGACTATCGGGAGATTAAAGGCTGGTACGAGCCGGAAATAGAGCAATTGGAGAGGAAGAAAAGAGGTATTGCCCAGGTAGATGCGAATCTGATAGAATACGTCACCGCAGCGTCCGACCTACTTCGCAACCTTCCCCAATATTACAAAACCGCCACTCTGCCAGTCAAACAAAAGATCATTGGTTCGATATGCTCCGGGAAATTGATTTTTGCAGAAAACGATTATCAAACCATGCCGTTGAACGACGTCATTCAGGGGATAATAAAGCTGGGAGAGCATTTCGACGGGCTGGAAAAAGGACAGGCTTCCAATTTTGGAAGCCTGTCCGAAGAGGTGACCCCAATCGGATTCAAACCAGTTTTTGCTTAACCATATTCTCACTTCAACGTGCCCAATATAAAATCCGCAATATTTTTCTTAAAGGCGGCGAGAGAGGCGGGATGGATATACATCATATGCCCGGCCTCATAATATTTAAAAGTTACATTACTCCGGACTTTCTTTTCCAGCCCTAAATGGTCAAAAGTCAGCTCCGTACCATAGAAGGGAGTGGCAAGATCATAATACCCATTGAGCACCAGTATTTTCAGGTTGGGATTTTTACTCATCGCGTTGGCCAGGTCGACCCCTGTATTGGGCGTTACAGGGAAGCCTGGTCCTCCGTTCGTGACATGTGCCCAGTCCCACTTGAAGCCTTCCGCGCCGTAGGCCGATACATGATAATCCAGTGTCTTACTTACTTTCAGCTCCGTATAGAGATAGCTCATGAAGGAAGCGATATAAGGGGGGCTGATCTGCGTGCTTTGCGGATCGTCGTTGGAGAACTGGCTCAGCGGATCCTGATTGATCCCTTTGAACCTTGCATCCAGCCGGCCTACCGTCTCATGACTTTCCCTTAATAGTTCCTGGGTGAAAGCCGGTTCGGTCACCCGCAGATTGGCCTTGCTCCAATAATCTTTGCTCAGGCCGGTATAACCTGCCAGCTTAGTGATGATCTGGTCTTTATCTGCATCGCTGAGCTGATCCCCTTTGACTAAAGCGCTGGCATATTCGCCAAGGGAGAAGGCTCTTACTTCTTTCAGGAAAGCCTCCAGGCTGGCCGGCTTGTTCGGGACTTTATTATGATACCAGGCCGTCGCCGCATAAGTGGGTAAGTAGTCTATATAGGAAATATCGTCCTGGAAAGTGAGGGAATGAAGATCGAGCACGGAAGATACCAGGACCACACCGTTGATCTGTATGCCCATATTATCCAGCAGGTAACTGACAAGGCCGGCGGAGCGCATCGTGCCATAGCTCTCGCCCAGTAAAAATTTAGGGGAATTCCACCGGTCATTATCCGTGATATATTGTTTGATGAACTGTCCAATGGATTTGATATCCTGGTCTACCCCCCAGAAATCTTTCGTCGTAGCTTTCCCGATGGGATGGCTTAAGCCGGTGCCAATGGGGTCGACCATCACCAGGTCGGTCACATCGATAACAGAATGCTCGTTGTCTTCCATTTTATAGGGTGGCGGCGGAGTAAGCCCCGGATCGGTGATCGGTATGCAGCGGGGGCCCAGCGCCCCTAAGTGCAACCACATGGAGGATGACCCTGGCCCTCCATTATAGGCGAAGGTGAGCGGCCTTTTCGACGCATCTGTCTCCCCGTCCTTTGTATAAGCGGTAAACCCGAACAGGGCAATAGATTCGCCTTTCTCATTTTTCAAAACGAGGGTGCCCGCCGTAGCGGTATAACCGATCAGTTTGCCTTCGATCTTAACGGAATGCCTGGTTACAGAAATAGACGGCTTGGTAGACGCTGCGGAATCCGGTACGGGAGAGGGCTGTGCAAAAACAGATAAATGGGCGCCCGCCAGAAGAGCCATGGTCGATAAGACGCTGCTGATTTTGATCATAAGTGTAGTTTTAGTCCATTTAGGAAATTCAAATTAATTTTTTCCTGCCTGCCTAAAAAAAAATGGGATCAGCGGTAGGGGGGCGGCTTGCGATGCCACCAGGACGCTAAGATGGAGCCTGTCACATTCATCAGTGGCCCGAAGATCGCCGGGGCCAGGCCGACAGTAGCCATCTTACCCATTTCCTTGGCAAGTCCCGAAGCCAATCCTCCATTCTGCATGCCCACTTCGATCGCCATGGTGCGACAGTCCCGTTCATCCATTTTGAAGAGACGCCCGGTCCAATATCCCAGGGTATAACCGGACAAGTTATGGATCAGCACGAACAGTACCAGGATGGGGCCGATCGTCAGCAGGCTATCCCTTCCTGCCGCCGTGATGATCACGATGATAAAGGCGATCCCGAACATGGACACTAAAGGCATAACCTTGTCCAGCCATTTGGCCCTCCCGCTGAGCAGCTTATTGAAGAGGATACCTGCGCCGATGGGAATGATCACCATTTTAAAGATATCCCACATCATATTCAGGGCATTGATCTTGACAAAAGCTCCCGCCAGCCACTTCATTAAAAAGGGCGTTACGAAGGGAGCCAGCATGGTGGACACGGCCGTAATGGTGATGGACAACGCTAAGTTGGCTTTGGCCAGGTAAGAGATCACATTGGAAGCCATGCCATTGGGTGAGCACCCGATCAGGATAATGCCCGCCGCGATCTCCGGCGGCAGACCGCTGAGCCTGGCCAGGGTGAAGCCGATCAGGGGCATGATCATGAAATGGCTGACTACGCCGATGAAGACTCCTCTGGGAGTTTTGATCACGCCGGCAAAATCCTTCAGTCCCATGGACGTACCCATCCCGAACATGATCAACTGGATCAGGGGAGTGATCAGCGTCGGGAGTTTGAACCCGTTCCACTGCAAAAAATAAAACGGGTAATACAGGGCTGTCGTCACGGCGGCAAAAATGGTGATCGTATAGGCAAAACCTTTCAGGTGGGGATATCCCCTGCACCCGATCGCCAGAGTGATAAAGAAAGCGATACACAAGGGACCGGCGCGGTCAATATGCCCTGTGAGCAGGAAAAGGACAACGGCCAGGAGACACAGCAAGGATAGGGCCAGCGCTATTTTGTAAACAGACACCTTATTCAAGAGACGAATATTAAAGGGTGAATCAATAATTCCTTTCTTTCAGGTAATCGTCCAATTCTTTTTTGGTCATGGGCAGTTTTCCGGGATAATGGTTCAGCCAGTCCAGAAAATCTTTTTTGATCTCTTCCGTCCATTTGCTGTCGATCTGCCCGGCCAGGTATTTTTTCTCGATCAGTCGCTGGTGGCCGAATTCATCCCTTAATTCCGTGATCTCGGAGGTAAGCACCAGGTCTTCCACCAGGTGCGCGGGAATGAAGATGACCCCGTATTTATTGGCCAGCACGACATCCCCCGGAAGTACGACGGCCCGGCCTACGCGGATGGGAGCATTGATCGTGGTGAGCATCATCTGCTGGATATAGGAAGGGTCGACTCCTTTCACCCATCCGTTAAATCCTTTGATCTCGCTGAGCCCGGCTTCGTCCCGGACCGATCCGTAGAAGATGACGCCTCTGTGCGACCGGGCATAAATGGCATTGCCCAGGTTGTCCCCGATCAGGGTGCCGTCGGCTATCTTCAGGTAGCCATCGGCGACATAGACATCTCCATCGACCAATGCGTCGATGGGCCAGGAATTGGTGCCGCCCTGCGGGTTGCGGCCTTCCACCTTCCCCTGCTCTTTTACGACATTGATCAGGTCCGGTCTCGAAGGCATGTATTGCGCTGTCACGACACGGCCGGTCATTACGCTGTCCGGCTGGATAACATGCCAATCTCCTTCAAACTGGTTCTGATACCCTCTATTCTTCAGGACGCTCCAGGCATCTTCCAGGGATATCCCTTTGAGACGTTCCAGGAAGGCGTCGGATACTTTAGGCCGCCCGTCCGGAAAACGTTCCCCTTTCCAGTCTGCTGTTAAAGCCCTGATATACTCCGGCGAAGACCCCACGCGCTGTGCCCGGAGGAAAAGGCCGTTGGCAAGCAATACGATAGTGAATAGTGTTTTCTTGTTCATAGACTGATTGATGTATAATGATTGAGATTTTTATAGCTCTTCGAACTGACCTGTCTGCCGGTTCTTCCGTACATTATCCCAGGTGAAATAACGCCCGTTCATGGCGACATATACTCCTGGGGGAAGGATCTGGGCAAAGGCGAGGGCGCTGCCCAGGTTGAAGAATCCGTCGGAGCTTCCGAATTTATAAGGGATCATGGCGCCGGTGAGTACGATCGTTTTTCCCGGTACTTTCTCCGCCAGTACCCTGGCCGTGACGGACATGGTATCCGTACCATGGGTAATGATAATTTTATCGTCTCCGGCGGCGCGACATTGATGCGCAATCAGTTCCCGGTCCTCATCAGACATATTCAGGCTGTCGATCATCATCAGGGTCCTTACGGTTACGTCCAGGGTACTGCGGCTGCGATTGAGCATTTCGGGAAGGTGGGTCTCTTTAAAAAAAAGCTCTCCGGTGAGTTCGTTGTATTCTTTGTCGAACGTGCCGCCGGTTACAAATATGCGAATAGTCATAGACAAGCTCCTTTTTTTGTTAGGAGCAAATATACATATCTTTAATTCCCCTGTCCCACCGGCAGGGGGTTTTTATCAAAGATCGCGGATCATCGCCCTCCCGTCCCGTAATGTTTTTTTCTTTCCTCCTCCTCATCATCCATATCAGGACCCTTCTCGACCTTATGCCAATCGATATTTTTGTTGTAACGTTTCATCGCCACCTGCGGATCGAATACCGAAACGGAAGGGTGAACAAGATCATAAGGCCGGTAATCGGGAACATCCGTAAAAAAATCCTGTAACAATGAGGCCGTGGCATCGTACTGGTTGACATACGGAACATCCAGGATGGTGTAGATCGTCTTTAAAATGGATCCGAAATTGGCATGCGTATGGGAAGTATAGCCTCTTCGCACATAAGGCCCTGCCATCATGAGGATACTTCTGTGGGCGTCAATATGATCGACCCCTCCCTGCGGATCGTCTTCCGTGATGATGACCAGCATATTTTTCCAGTAAGGGGTACGGGAAAGAAAATGAAGGATCCGGCCAACCGCCAGGTCATTATCCGCCACATAGGAATGGTGGTAGGGATAACCATCGCGGGGCCTGGGACTGGCGGTATGATCATTGGGCACCTGCATCGTAATTAAAGAGGGCATCTTCTCCTTCCCCTTCAGCCACATTTTCGTGAACTCTCCTTCGAACTGCTGCATACGATACTGGTCCGGAATATTGGTGTTAAAGCCCGCATAGTTATGGCTCGTCCTTGGCCACAACGCTTTTTGCATGGGCACCATCACCGCATGAGAAGCTCCGGTAGCCGTATCCATCCACTCTTCCCGCACATGCGCCGTCTCATTGGCCTCGCCAAAATTGTAAAAAGAAACATGACTCCGCTCCATAGCCTCCCACAGACCGCCCCGCTCCGCATAATCTTCCGGGTCCATGCTGCCGGTAGAGCCGGGAAACCGACGCCCCGATGCCTTCGAGAACAACTTCGCCGTCTTGTCGACGCTGGAATTGGCCTCTACCCATTCATTCGGGATGACCCCCATCATCCAGTGGTGGCCGTGAATGGAGGCATCGCTATCGCAATAATAATTATCGTCAAAGGCGAATTGCCGCGCCAGCTTCAGATGGTTGGGCGCCACATTCACATGCAGCAGGGTCTTGTCTTTTTCGATGATGTTTACATTCACGCCATAACGCGCCAGCGAGGAGTCTCCTATGCCCGAATCCAACTGTCCGAACACCTCGTCATAAGACCGGTTCTCCTTGGTGATATATACAATGTATTTGATCGGGCTTTTGCGGATACCCTGTAAAGGAGGAAGGGGATTTTTCCCGTCGTCTGCCACCTCGGTCCGGATGAATGTATTGCGAAGGACCTGTTCCGTGTACGCTGACAATTGCCGGTCGTCGGGCAGGTCGATCTTTTGAAAACTTCCCAGCTGGATATCTCCGATATAAGTCCCCTGCACAGGGGATATGAAATTCTTACCTCCATTGGGGCCGGCCCCATAGCCGCGGCAGGTGATCACATACAGCTCTTTTTCGTCTTTGCTTAATTGTACTCTGGCCGGTCCCCAGCCGGTGGGTATGAGCCCACGGGTGACCTGGCGGTCCAGGTCTATTACGGCAATGGCATTAAATCCCAGCAGCGCCACATACAGCGTTTTTTCATCTTTGCTCAAGGCCAGCCCGAAAGGCAGCAGCCCGCGATAGCGATCGATCAGGCTGTCAACACGGATGGGGATATGCGCAACGATGCTGTGATGACGGTAGTCGATCACGGAAATATTGTCATTGCTGGCATTGCTCACATAGGCATACCGGTTGCCGATTGCCAGGGAATTCGGGCTTGCCCCTCCCACTACCTCGGCCCCTTCCACCATCTGCCCGATCTGGTGGCCCCGGCTTGTACCGGTCGATCACCGTATTCGTCCCCAGGTCGATGGAATATACGCTCATCGCCTCCGGAGCCAACGGATCCCCCACACCGGGAATTTTCCTTCCCTTCCAGGTATAACCTTCCCTGGACTCTTTGGTATTATCCCCATATGGATGAAACGGCAGTAAGAGGCTGTCGAAGTTTTTCGGGGTAAGATCCGGCAGAAGCGGATAATCATACATACCTACATTGGCTTCGAATGCCATCGTATGGTCGGGACTGATCGCAAGACCAAAAGGCTGCCTGCCGGTCTTTATCGAAGCCGTTATTTTTTTAGTGGCCAGGTCGATCCGTACCAGCCGGAAATTCCCCCTGTCCAGCACCAGCAATTCATGGCCGGGCTCATTGTACAACAGATCGGAGGTGAAACTGTCCTGGTAGTCGACGGAATCGAACAGGCCGTTCAGCGAGATCAGACCGGTACGCCTCCTGTCGGCAATATCATAAACGATGACAGCGCCATTGTCGCCCCCGCTCAGATAGATCGTACGGTTATCGGAAGCAAACGCGACTCCCAGGAAAGACCCATTGGATAGGGGAGAGGGGATCTTCCCATCATAGCTGGGCACCCGGATATTGTCAAGCGTGGCCTTGTTTATGATGGTAAAGACCCCGTTGTGCAAAGTAACGATCGTTCCGCCATCGGGTGAAACAGCCATGCCAAAAGGATCATGAGTGATCTGTATGGTCTTCCCCGCAGGGGTGACTGTTCGTCCGCTGGGAAGCACGCTCTGGCCGTTCAGATCGATATGGGTGTAGGCCGCCGTGGCGGGGATCGTAAGTACCGGGTAATTCTTTTGGGCTACTAAGCCAAATGTGAGTAGCAGCATAGTCGGTAGTAGGAAAATTCGGTAGAGCATCCTACGAATTTCAGGTTTTTTAGCAGTATATTGACCGGGTTTACAATTTAATAATGATCCTTCGTCATTCTCCCCGCTGCCTGTATTTCATTTGGTGGGCCTTGTGCGCCCAATGTGCGCATGGTCTGGCGCAGCAGAAAGAGGCTGTTGCCACGGGCCCGGGCCAGGATGGGACCGGCGCTTTTGCCACGGGGAAATATCCCAACCTATTGAGGGAGAACGGGCATACCGAAAAACAAATTTCTGAAAAGATCGATACGGCTTTCCGGCAACTTTTTCATGGGGACACGGCTACACAGGCAGTATACTTCGAAGCGGGAAAAAATGAGAACGGTCCCCTGGCCTATGTCAGCGATGTACCTCATCACGATATCCGTTCCGAAGGCATGTCCTATGGCATGATGATCGCCGTGCAGCTGGATAAGAAGAGGGAGTTCGACGCTATCTGGAATTATGCGCTGACCTATATGTACCTTTCTTCTCCGGAGCATCCTGCGGAGGGCTATTTTTCCTGGTCGCTGAAAAGGGATGGCACTCCCAATGAAGAGACCCCTGCCCCCGATGGAGAAGAATATTTTGTGATGGCGCTCTATTTTGCGGACCCTTCCTATCACCTGCCGGCTTTTTATGAGCTTTGGGCGAGGTGGGGACCGGAAGCGGACCGCCTTTTCTGGGCAGCGGCGGCAGATACCAGCCGAGCCTTCTTCCAGAAAGCAACGAATCCTCATACGGGCCTTGCTCCCGACTATGCCAATTTTGACGGCACCCCCTTTGTCAGCAACCGGAACCGGCACTCTGCTCATTTTTCCTTCGACTCCTGGCGTACCGCCGGCAACTGGTCCGTGGATTGGGCCTGGTGGGGAAAAGACAAAGGAGAACAAGTGTTGAGCGACCGGATCCAGGATTTTTTTGCTTCGAAGGGGATCGGGTCCTATGGAGACCAGTTTACCCTGGAGGGAGAGACTCTGGAAGCCCGGCATGCCAAAGGTCTCGTTGCCACTACGGCTGTGGCCGGCCTTGCCGCTACGGCGCCCCATAAGCGTGAGTTTGTGGAGGAGCTGTGGAATGAGCCCATCCCGCAGGAGCTGGTGGAGCGGTACTACGATGGGCTACTGTATATCATGAGCTTATTGCATTGCAGCGGACGTTACAGGATCTGGGTCCCGAAATAAAGGGGCGGGGCATAAGGCCCCGGCCTACTAAGTTTTCCCGGGGGTTGCTATGAAAATCGGATTTGACGTATCTTGAGCCTACCATAAACTAACTATCATGGACAGAAGGAAATTTCTGCGAAACACCTCTTTGACGGGTTTGTCTATCACTGCACTGGCAGCGGCTTCCTGCCATTCACCCGCTGACGGCAAACCGGGTAATGCAACTGATTCGGGTGCGACTGGATCCAATGGGACGACTGCGGACGCTGCGACTGCGGCGGGTTCCGGCAAAGCGCCCTCCGATTTCGCACTGAATGAAGCGACCATCGATAGCCTGCAGCAAAAGATGCAAAAAGGGGAATATACGGCCCGCTCCCTTACGGAATTATACCTGCAACGGATCGAAGACATCGATAAAAAAGGGCCCGCCCTTCATGCCGTGATTGAAGTAAATCCCGATGCACTCATGATCGCCGATGCCCTGGACAAGGAAAGAAAAGCCGGTAAGCTCCGGGGGCCTCTTCATGGGATACCCGTTTTAGTAAAAGACAATATCGATACGGGCGACAAGATGATGACCACGGCAGGCTCCCTGGCTTTGGTCGGGAATAAGGCGGCACAGGATGCGCATATCATAAAAAAATTAAGAGAGGCGGGGGCTGTGCTGCTGGGAAAAACAAACCTCAGCGAATGGGCTAATTTCAGATCGACCCGGTCCACCAGCGGCTGGAGCAGCCGGGGCGGCCAGACCAAATGCCCCTATATCCTCGACCGCAATCCCTCCGGCTCCAGTGCGGGCTCGGGCTCGGCTGTCTCCGCCAACCTTTGTGTGGTGGCGATCGGTACGGAAACGGACGGCTCGGTCGTATCTCCCTCTTCCGTCAACGGCCTCGTCGGGATCAAACCCACCGTGGGCCTGCTGAGCCGTAGCGGCATCATCCCCATCTCTGCTACCCAGGATACGGCGGGTCCGATGGCGCGGACGGTAAAAGACGCTGCACTCTTACTCGGCGCCCTTACCGGCGTCGATGAGAAAGACCCTGTCACCCGGCAGAGCGCCGGTCATTCCTTTACCGACTATACCCGTTTCCTGGACCCGAATGGGTTGAAAGGCCGGCGCATCGGCATCGAGAAAGCTTTTCTGAAAGGGCATGAAGGCGTAGTCGGATTGTATGGGCAGGCGATCGCGGTATTGAAGAAGCAGGGCGCTGAAGTAATCGAGCTGGAGTTGATGAAACCTATCAACGAACTAGGAAAGGCCGAATTCCTGGTACTACAATACGAATTTAAGGATGGGATTAACCGTTACCTGGCCGCTGCCGGAGCGACTCCCAAATCCCTGGCGGACATCATCGCTTTCAATAAGAGCAACGAACCCAAAGCCATGCCCTTTTTCAAACAGGAGACCCTGGAAACCTGTAACAGCAAATCCGGGCTGGACAGCAAAGAATACAAGGATGCCTTGAAAAAGACCACCGGCGCCCGTAAGATCATCGACGGCCTGATGGCCCGATACAAGCTGGACGCCATTTGCGCTACCACCAATGGAGTAGCCTGCTGCATCGACCTGATCAATGGGGATTACGATACCGGCTTCTCCTTTTCCTCACCGGCTGCCATGGCAGGGTATCCCCATATCACGGTCCCGATGGGAACGGTAATGGGATTACCCGTCGGCTTCTCTTTTATAGCCAGCGCTTACCAGGAAGGGGCCTTGCTGAGCCTGGCTTATAGTTTTGAGCAGGCGGGACCCAGGAGGGGGGCGCCGGGATTTGCGAAGCCATCGATCGGTTGAATAGTGAAACGGCAGGATCTTCTGTGGGGTACCGTTACAATTGTTTGCGGTATACCGTCGGCCTGGCATTCTTCCTGTTTTTGAAAAAGTGAGATAGATGGCTTTCATCCGTAAACCCAAATTCAACGGCTATCTCTTTCAGCGTTAGCTGACCCGCACTTATTCTTTTTTCAATTAAGCTGATGCGATAGCTATTTACGTATTCCCGGTAACTCATGTCGAAGTTCCTTTTAAAATAGGCGCTGAAATAATTAGGCGAGATATTAAAATGCGTCGCAATACTTTTTATCTGTATACTTTGCGGTTCATAAATATGATGATTGATATAAGAGATCAATATTTCCTTATCCGGGACGCCATTGTCTATGCGTACATCCAGTTTTTTAATGACTTCTTTGATCAGCCCGAAAATGGATAATACCTGGTAATAGACCAGGGGAGATGTCGCCGCATCCTTACGGCTGTTATAGGCTATTATATTCTCTATGGTATTTCGCAGGATAGTGATAAAGGGTTCCTCTAACTTCAGCTTTATTTCCTTTAACAGCTTATGCCGCATAATAGTCTCCGGACTGGTTACCAGGTGCTCATCGGGAGCCAGGTCGCCGTTACTGCTAAAATAACTGTCTGTAAATTTAATGAAGACAAAACGGGTGCTGTTCCCGATCTCGAAATAATGCTCGTCTTCCGGGGAAATGACGAACAGATCGCCGGCTTTATAAGGAAGCCGGCTATTATTAAGCAGGTGTACCCCATCCCCTTTAAAGATATATACTATCTCATAATAGGTATGGCTATGAGTGGGCAGATGAAACTCCTTTTCTTCAAAATCGTGAATAATCAGTGGTTCAAATTGCTTTCTCTTCATACTGTAAAAATACAAGTTTATGCCGGTTTCCTCTCCCGGAAATCAGAAGGAGTTACGGTTCATATTTCACTATTTTAAGTTAAACGATTAACCAAGGGTCGAAAAAAAACCCCACATAGCCTGATCCGGGAGCGAAAAAAAATTGACCTTGACTCGTAAAATAGCGGTAATCAGCTGTTTAGGCGCCCCGTGTCTCCGGGCGCCTCCTAACATAAACTTACCAATATATAGCCTGAAAATACAATCCCTATATGCGGATATCTTTCGAACTTTGCACCATATGAAAAAGATACTTGTTCTATTCCTGGGCATCTGGATGCCGGGGATGGCTATCGTGACGCAGGGGCAGGCCGTCGGCGGCATTGTTTTGAAAAATGCCCGGCTTATCGATGGCACCGGGAAAGCTGCCCTTCAGCATACAGACCTGCTGATACAGGCAGACACGATTGCCGCTATTGGATCAAACCTCCGGCCCGCCATAAAGGGAGCGCGAGTGATCGACCTGTCAGGCAAAACGGTGATGCCTGCCCTGATCAGCGCTCATACGCATGTCGGTACCTTAAAAGGCACTACTACCAACGCGGCCAATTATACCCGGGAAAATATTATGCGGCAGTTAAAAAGATACCAGGATTATGGGGTAAGCGCCATCCAGGTCATGGGCACGGACCGGCCGCTGATCTTTAATGGATTGCGTGATTCCTCGGTAGCGGGGCAATTGCCGGGGGCCCGGCTTTATTCTGCAGGTATTGGATTTGGCGCTCCGGGAGGAGCTCCCCCTATTGAATTCGGCATGGATAAGGTGTTCCGGCCGGTGACAACGGACCCGGTGCGGGAGGAAGTATGGGCCGTGCAGGAACTGAAGCCCACCTTAGTAAAAATATGGGTGGACGACTTTAACGGGAAATACGTAAAAATGCAGCCTGCCATCTACCAGGAGATCATCAAATGGGCGCATAATTATGATTTACGGGTGGCGGCGCACCTCTTTTACCTGGAGGATGCCAGGCAACTGGTAGCAAATGGGGTGGATATTATCGCTCACAGCATCCGGGATAAAGATATAGACCAGGATCTCCTGGAAGCAATGAAGGCAAAACACGTAGCCTACATTCCCACTCTTTCATTAGATGAATTTGCCTATATCTATTCCCGCAAACCGGAGTGGGTCGATGATGCATTTTTTAAAAATTCCCTGGAGCCAGGAGTATATGAAATGATTACCAGCCAGGCTTACCAGGATAAATTGAAGGCGTCTCCCAATTATCAAAAGAATATCCTTGCTTTCGAAACTGCCTTGCGTAACCTGAAAAAAATATTCGATGCGGGCATACTGGTTGCGTTGGGTACTGATTCCGGCGCCACCCCGATACGGGCACAGGGGTTCTCTGAACACCTGGAACTGGAGCTGATGGTGCAGGCAGGCCTTACTCCTCTCGAAGCTATTACGGTAGCGACCAGGAATGCGGCCATCCTGCTGAAAATAGATAAGAAATATGGAACGCTGGAAAAAGGCAAGGTCGCCGACCTGATCATCCTTGGGGGCGACCCGCTGGCCGATATCAGGAATACCCGCAAGATCGAGGCGGTATATAAGGCCGGCAGGGAGGTCAGCAAAGGGCCATTAGAGAAATAAAATCAAAATACTCCCTATATGAAAAGAAAGAATTTTATATGGCTGGCCGGAGTATCCGCTTTATCCGCGGCGGGTCTGGGCTTCCGGGCAAGGGGCATGGCCTCTGAACCTGTACGCATACAGCCAGCATTATTGTATTTTAAGGATGACGGCAGGATCCCCAATAGCAAATATCCCCTGTTGCTCTACCGCAATGCTTTTGCCGAACGGGACGACAAGGGAGCTGAATGGCTGGAACAGGAATTTGCATCCCATAACTGGACAAATACCTGGCGATGGGGTATTTATACGTTTCATCATTACCACAGCAATACCCATGAAGTATTGGGTGTATTCAAAGGCAGTGGATTGTTGCACCTGGGGGGTGAGAATGGGCAAAAAGTGACCGTGCAGGCAGGCGATATAATCGTTATTCCGGCAGGTGTAGGTCATAAATGTATCAGCTCCGATGGCCTGACGGTAGTAGGCGCCTACCCCAATGGATTAAGCCCTGACTTGAACAGGGGAGAGCCGGGGGAAAGGCCCGGCACGGACAAGAATATAGCAGCCGTATCCTTTCCCGCGACAGACCCCTTGCTCGGACAAACGGAGGGTTTGCGTAAATTATGGAAGTAGAGAAAAAAGAAGTAAAGAAAAAAAATAGCACAATATGGAATCATTAAAAGGAAAGAAGGCGCTCATCACAGGTGGCAGCCGGGGTATCGGACGGGCAATCGCTCTTGCATTGGCAAAGGAAGGAGTGGATATCGCTGTAACCGGGCGTACAGAAGGGGATCTGCAAAAGGTCCAAAAGGAAATTCAGGAGCTGGGTGTAAGGGCCTCTTATGCCCTGGCCAATGTGGGCAGCCTGGAAGAAGTAAATAAGGCGGTGGACAAGATACAGGGCGAACTGGGAGACATCGATATATTGATCAATAATGCCGGCATCAGCTCTTTCGGCGGCTTCCTGGAATTGGAGCCTGCCCGCTGGGAGGAGATCATACAGGTGAATCTATTGGGGGTCTACTATGTGACCCGTGCCGTCTTACCGGGTATGATAAAACGGAAGACCGGGGATATTATCAATATTTCCTCTACGGCAGGGCAGCGGGGAGCGCCGGTCACCAGCGCTTACAGCGCTTCCAAATTCGGTTTGCTAGGCCTTACAGAATCCCTGATGTTGGAAGTGAGGAAGCATAATATAAGGGTAAGCGCGCTAACGCCCAGCACCGTGGCCACCGACATGGCAATGGACCTGAAATTGACCGACGGAGATCCCGAAAAGGTTTTGCAGCCGGAAGACCTGGCGGAATTGGTGGTAGCGCAATTGAAATTGAACAGGCGCGCCTTGCTGAAGACGGCCGGGTTATGGTCGACTAATCCTTAAACGGCCGGGAAATAATCCATAAACAGCCGGGAAGGCCTGGCCGGATATTTTCAAATCGTAAAAGACAAAAAATTGGATAACAAAGATCAGGGCGGGTCGCCGGATTTCCTTCCCCGCTTAACGGGATCCTTTGCTATACCTGCCGCCGAGAACCCGACGGTGGCCATGGTAGAAGCTGCTTACCGGCATCATGGGCTGCACTGGCGGTATATTAATTGTGAAGTTTCTCCTGAAGGACTGGGGGCTGCCGTTCGTGGGGCCAGGGCGATGGGATGGGCAGGTTTTAATTGCTCTATCCCTCATAAGGTTGCGGTCATCGAACACCTCGATGGACTGGGGGAATCCGCTACGATCATCGGGGCCGTCAATACCATTGTCCGCCGGGATGATACCCTCATAGGGGAAAATACGGATGGCAAAGGTTTCGTGCAAGCCATGCGTACCGTCACCGACCCGGCCGGTAAAAGAGTGGTATTGTTCGGAGCAGGGGGAGCTGCCCGGGCGGTAAGCGTTGAGATGGCCCTGGCAGGCGCCTCGCATATTACGATCGTTAACCGGGATACCCGGCGCGGGCAGGCCGTTGCCGGTCTGTTGAATGAGAGGACAGGAGCGAAGGCGGAATTCATTCCATGGAATGGGACTTTTGTGATCCCCGGGAATACCGATATTGTCATCAATGCCACTTCCATCGGACTTTACCCGGATATAGAGGCAAGGCTGGATATCGATTTCGATTCTCTGCATCCTGCGATGGTAGTGGCGGACGGCATACCCAATCCCCCCAGGACGCATCTTATCCGGACTGCTGAAGCCCGTGGATGCCGGGTGCTGGACGGCCTGCAGATGCTCGTGAACCAGGGAGTCATCGGGATCAAATACTGGACGGGCGTAGATGTTGACCCGGGTGTCATGCATGAGGTATTAAGGGGGCTGTTTACCGAAAAGGGGGCGCCTGCCCGGGAGGGAAAGGGGAAAGAGGAGATCGGCATCAGGAGGCTCGATCACGTTTTGATCAGCATTCCCGTCGGTCGGCAGGAGGAGGCCCGCCGGTTTTATGCCGACGTGCTTGGCCTGGAAGAAATTGAGGGTGAACACCCAAGGGGCGCTATGTGGTTTACCATGGGAACTATTCAATTGCACATTCGGGGGGAAGCGGGTTCCTGGCAATCCGACCGGCACCTGGCTTTTGAAGTAGCGAACCTGGAAAATGCCAGGCAATACCTCGGGAGCAAAGGAGTCGGACTGTCCTATTCGTCGGCCATTGACGGCAGAAAGCGATTTTTCTTCAGAGACCCCTTCGGTAACCGAATAGAGTTGCTGCAATATGAATATTAAAAACATTGGTTAATCGTTTAACCAAAAAACCGTATCTTTACTATAAGAATTTTGATCTTTTAATTAAAATCCAGTGATAATGAATACACTAACCAACATCGGGGTGATTGAATGTGGTCATTCGACACCCTCGTTCCAACTCGATCCAGTGAGCAGGCGCAACGGATTTCATCTTAAAAAAGTAGCGGCCATGGAAGATAATCAAAGTATTATGGATGACGGGTCGATCCACCTGGTTGTTATTTCCGGGTATACCAACAATGACCTGGGCCTTGTTTCAGAAATACTGCAATCGGGCAAACATGTAAGAATCATGGACGGGGAGATACCGGAGCCAAAACATTTGTTATGAAACTTCCGCGATTTTTAAGTGGGATAAAGCCGAGCCTGCTGACCCTGACCATCGAGGGAATTGCGGTGGGGATGACAGAATTCATGATGATGGGGGTGCTTCCGGACGTAGCCAAATCCTTGTCCGTTTCGATACCTTCCGCGGGGCACCTGATCTCCATTTATGCGCTGGGCGTGGTTATCGGCGCCCCCTTAATGACGGAAGTAGCTCATTTTAGCGGCAACATGGTTACGATCATCATGATCATTGCCGGGCTGGGAATGGCAGCCGGCAATTTTGCGGGAGGGAAGCTGGCGGACAGGTATTCTCCATTAAAGACAACGGCCAACCTGTTGCTTTCCATGATTGGCGCTTTGCTGATCGTTTCATGGGTCAGCGCTTACCAGGTACCGGAAATCCTGATGACATTTATCACCGGCGGGATTGCCTTTGCCATCATTGCTCCTTTGCAGATGCTCATGATAAAGGCGGCCAGCGGCGCTGAAATGCTGGCCTCTTCCAGCATCCAGGCCAGCGCCAATATGGGCAACGCGCTGGGGGCCTACCTGGGCGGGTTGCCTATTCGGCAGGATATGGTTACCGTTCTCCCCAGCTTGTGGGAACAGGACTGGCTTTTGGCGGATTTGTCATCTGCATGGTATTGACTTATAAAAACAAGCGTGTGCCGGCCTTTTAAAATATATTTTTATGACCCCAAAGTTTGGCGCTTCTATGTTATCCTGGGCGCCGCCTGTCTGGACCCCGGAAACCGGCTTGTACGCTATCCAAAAGACGGCCGAAACGGGATTCGATCTTATAGAGATTCTTTTGCCTGTCTCCATGGAATTTGACGCGGTGACAGTCAGACGTCAATTAGCGCAAAATGGTATTGGCGCCCGATGCTCGTTGAATCTGCCCAAACATTGCCATATCCCTTTTTATCCGAAGGAGGCGACCCGGCTTATTAAAAAGGCCCTGGATAACACAGCCATTCTCGGATCGGATTTTCTTGGAGGGGTCTTGCATGGGGCTATTGGCGTATTTACGGGCAAATCACGTACCCGGGAGGAAGAGGACATCCTCTGTGAAGTATGGGCCGAGGTGGCTGGCTACGCCCAAAGACTCGGCATCACGATCGGCATAGAGCCTGTTAACCGATATGAAAGTTACGTCTGCACCAGCGCCGGGGAAGTATTAAGCCTGATCCGGCAGACAGGCGCTGCTAACCTTGCCCTGCACCTGGACACCTTCCACATGAATATAGAAGAGCAAAATTTCTACGATCCTGTATTGACGGCGGGCAGCAGGCTGCAACATGTGCATATAACGGAAAGTGACAGGGGGATGCCCGGGGAAGGAAATGTGCATTGGGAAGATTTTTTTGGGGCCTTGCAGGAGATCGACTATAAGGGTGCGCTGGTGCTGGAGAATTTTTCATCGACTGTAAAAGGATTAGCTGGCCCTGTCTCTCTATGGCGCCCTTCCCGGTATACCGCGGCTGAGCTGGCTGCAGGAAGTCTTCGGTTTATGAAGGGGATGGCGGAGAAATAGATCATTCATCGTCCAGCAGGCTCAGGAAAGTCACGTTGTTCTCCATATATTTTCCTTTGATGCTGTCCAGGAACAATTTGGTATGAGGCTCGTTTCTGTGCGCTTCAAAGGCGGCCTCGTCTTTGAACATTTCAAAGAGCACCAGGGTGCCGGGATCTTCCTTTTTTACACAGAGCACGAACTCCAGGCAGCCGGGTTCCCTGCGCACTTCTTCCCGGAGCTTTTCACAGGCGTTTTTCACGGTCAGTTCCTGCCCGGGTAGAACTTTAATTTCCGTGATGACCGGGATGGCCGGGCTTCGCTTCGACATTTGCGCCGTGCCTTCATGATTTACGAACAGTAATGCGCCTGTAAGAGCGAGTAGGTTGATTATCTTCTTCATATTAGTTGCGCCTGCGATCTGAATGGTAAAGTTAGACATTGCTAAATCGCCGGACCTTGTATATTGGCTATAAAAAATGGTAAACTAATGATATTCTGAAAAGTATGCCATTTGGTTAAACGTTTAAACAAAATTCCTTATCTTTGCTTTGGATAAGAAGATATTCCTATGACAACGACTAAATGATTGCCTGCTCCCAACGCGCAGGCATCTTTTTTTTATGGGGTATCCATGAATGATTATAAAACACCAAAAATGAAACAACATGAAAACAATTTCCATTAACCCTGTTTCCCGGTTAAAGTTTTTTTTAGCCTTAGTGAAAGCAAAAATGACCATTAATTTCCGGGAAGCAGAAAGAGAAGGTCTGGCAGTGACTGATGAGGGGACCCTGCAGGAAAGGGGCGAAAAAGAAAAAGCCCGCAGGTTTTCGGAGTTCCAGAGAAGAGCGCATATCGGAAATTATTTTGCAGGCCCGGTTTGTGTATTCGATCCGAGGTTGTTTAAACATTAGGGCAGGGGACCGGGTGGTTTAACCCCGTGTTTTCGTTCGTATGGACGACTTGCGGATTAAGAGCTCCCCGTCCAGGTTCATCTGCCGTATATTTTTTTTGCCGATATTTTCAATCAGGATCTGCGTAGCTAATTGTCCCATTTCCTTTAAAGGTTGACGTATATAAGTAAGAGGGGCATAGAAGATATCCGATGCTTCCGTCTCATCGAAGCTGACGATCGCCAGGGTGTCGGGGACCCGGATATCGAGCTTATTAATATATTTTATTCCGTATATGGAGAGCGTATTCGAAATAAAGAACAGGGCATCGGGAGGTTTAGGTAAGTCAAGCAGTTCGGTGATCGCCTTCTCGACTCCTTCCAGGACTCCCTCCATCCCGATCTCCTTTACCCAATCCTTTTTAAAGGAGATCTTAAATTCTTTAAGAGCGGCCAGGTAGCCTCTTTTGCGTTCCTGCAAATGAAAAAGTTCTGTTTCGAAGGTGATCAGGCCGATACGCCTGTTGCCCTCCTGGATCAAATGCTTTACAGCCGTGTGTGCTGCTTTGAAATTGTCCAGGGCTACATAATTGCTCCTGAGCTCCGGGAAGTACCTGTCTATGAGGACAAAGGGGGTGCCGGCTTTCTGAAGGGCGCGGAGCTGGGATTCCGTGTTCTCCGCCGGAGCTATGATAAGGCCGTCAACCTGCCGGTCCAAAAAGACATTGATAAGGTTTTGAGATTTCTCCTCGTTTTCATCGGAGCTCCCAAATAGTACCGTATAATGGCTTTTTGCGGCTTCATCTTCAATGATACGGGCCAGGTGGGAAGAAAACGGATTGGAAATATCCGCCACTATTAAGCCGAAAGTGGCTGTTTTATTGGTTTTCAGGCTTCGGGCTATTTGATTGGTCCGGTAATTCATTTTTTTTGCCGTATCCCTGATCTTTTTGGCAATTTCTTTGCTGACCCGGTTTTCCCGCTGGTTATTCAGCACGTAGGAGACCAGCGCTATGGAAACCCCGACGCGTTCAGCTATATCTTTTAAGGCGACTTTCTTCTTCATAAAAAAACAATCGGTTGCAATATATAGATAAAAAAATGAAATAATCCGGCCCCGGGCTTATACAAAAGGCTGTCAGGGTTAGTCAATAGGAGCGGGAGTGGTATCATTTTCATGTTCCTTTCCCTTGAATTGCAGCTTGCCGAATTTATAGCTTAGCGTAATGCCGAAGGACTGATAAGGTACCTGCCTCAGGTTGTACTGAGAGAAATTCGTCCCGTACAAGGTGGTTTTTTGATTCACGTATTTGGAAAAGGGATTAGTGGCGGTCAGGCCCAGGCTAGCCTTTTTATGAAGGAACTCTTTGCGTACAGCCATCGTATAGAAGCCAAATGCCGGCCGCGTTCCCTGGATATTCTTTTGAGAGGAATTATAATTACCGAAAACCTCCGCTATAAGATCATGCCCGAATTTATAGGTCGCGTTCAGGTTGCCGCGAAACGTAAACCCACTGACTGAGGGGAGGCCCGGGCTTTGGTTGGAGCGTTCGCCAAAGTTGATATTCGAGCGCAGGCTCAATGCAGGCGTGACAGACAAGGATCCAAAAAAATTACCTCCCACAAATGACTGTGTCCCTATATTGTAGCGCTGGGTCAGCGATACATCGGAATAGGTCGTTCCATTAACGTTCAGGGAGGTATAGTAGGTGGAGAAAGACTGTATGTCATCGGTATTATAACGGTAAAGGGCCGCAATATAAATATTCGTTCCATTGCCAAAGGTCTTGTTATAACCCAGTTCGTAACGATTGCCCTTTTCCGGCCTGAGGTTGGGGTTGCCGGTACTGATATTGTGCGGGTCGCTGATATTATAAAAAGGATTCAGGTCCCCGTAATCCGGGCGCTCTATCCGGTAGCTATAACTGGCCTTGATGGACTGGGTCTCATCCAATTTGTGGGATAGCACCAAGGAGGGAGACAGGATGCCATACCCGGGAATATGAGCGCCCTGGAAATCGGCTGTCGTGTTCGTATACTCGTATCGTAACCCTGCCTGCCCGTCCAGGAAATGGTGGAAGGCGGAGAAGGTAGACGAGATATAATATGCATACACCTGCCGGCTATAGGTAAAGCCGTAGATTTGATTGGCATTGGGCTTGTAGGTCTTATCGGCTAACAGCGTGTCCGTTGTCACCGTATTGTTAAGATGCTCAAACTCTGCTTTGGCGCCGGTCTCCAGGGTAAAGCCCTTGCCGAATGGCTGGCTGTAGTCCACGGAAAGTTCGGTCTGCCTGTCAGTACCGGGGTTATAACCTCTCGACCCCGAAGGATTGATGCCTCCGCCCGGGTAGTCCTGTTGCTGGTAATAATTGGATGAATTCTTACCGGTGCTGGTGGTGACCATGACATCCAGTTCCTGGTCTTTTTTAAAATTTTTCTTATAGTCCAGGCTCCAGTCCGTAGCGTTCTCACTGACCTGGCTACCCGCATTCCGGACGCTGGGCGTATTGGATAGTACTTTCCCGGTGGCGTCTGTAACCTGTTGCTGCTGATTGGTGAGGCCCCAGCTGTTATTGGAAAAGTGGTGGTAGTTGAAGGAGGCGGTCAATTTATCCTTGGGAGTAATATCCCATTGTGCGCTGATGCCGGTCTGATACCCGTTCCTTTTAAAAGCGGAATTCCCGTTCTGGTAGAGGTTGGTCAGGGTGTCTTTGGCAGGATTGAACGACTGACGGTTCGTGGTATTGATGGTGGTGGTATTCAGTTGTTCATTGCCGCTGAAGAAGGCATTGAGCCCAAGATTATTTTTGCGGACGTTCAGGTTGAAGGAACCGTTCTCCAGCCGCGTGCCTGCTGAGGCATTGATCGTTCCATTGATGCCTTGTACCTTACTCTCCTTCAGAATAATATTGATGATGCCGCCGGTGCCGGACGCATCGTATTTAGCGCCGGGGCTGGTGATGACCTCTATACTTTGAATCTGGCTGGCGGGTATGGACTGGAGGGCATCGGCCAGGCTGGAGCCGAAGATGGTAGAAGGTTTGCCGTTGATCAGGAAACGGATATTGGGATTTCCTTCCAGCTCCACGTTGCCGTCGACATCCACGGATACCGAGGGCACTTTTTTCAATACGTCAAGCGCTACCCCGCTCTGGGAGGTCAGGTCGTTCGCCGCATTGAATACCATTTTATCGATATGGTTTTCCACCAGGGGCTTTGTTCCGGTGACGGTAACCGTCTCCAGGCTGGATGAGCTGGGAGACAGGGATAGAGCGCCTATGTTGGTATTACCTGAGCCGACCACCACATTATTCTTAGTGTAGGTCTTAAACCCGACGAATTCAGCTTTTATAATATATGTTCCGGGGGCGAGCCCTGCGAGGGAAAAATTACCTTTGGCATCCGTTATGACCCCGTTGACCACTTTCCCGGTTTGCTGATCGATCAGGGAAATGGAGGTATAATCGACCGGTTCCTTAGTGGAGGCATTGACAACGGATCCGCTGATTTTCCCTTTCGTCTGGGCAAATATTGTTAATATATTGATAGTCAATATGATAGATAATAAGAACTTAGGTAGGATCATTTTTTTGTTATCAATTTGAGGCAAACTTAGGATGCAATTCTTAGAAAATTCTGTAGGAATTATTGAAATCCGCTAAAGTATTATTCTTGCAAAGGCCCCTGCTTTATCCGGGAAATAGTGGTACTTTTTAATATGAATATAAAAGACATTCCTGTAGGGGTGGTGGGGCTTGGATTGATGGGCAGCAGCATAACAACCTGTTTGCTCATAGCCGGGCATCCCGTAGTGGCCGTAGCGCCGATCCCCGATGACCTGCTTCACGCGTACGGGCGTATATATGATCATCTGAAGAGGTCTCAGGAGGAAGGATTAATAACGGGAAGCCCGGATGAGTATATCCATAAGCTTACTATCACCGGGGATTATACTTTACTTGCTTCCTGCGAACTGGTAATAGAATGTACCATCGAGAATATGGAGATCAAAAAGTCGGTATTTGAAAAAATTGAAGCCGTTATCGGAGGGGGGAGCATATTGGCAAGCAATACTTCTGCCATTCCGATCAGCCTGTTGCAAAAGCTGACCCGGCATCCCGAACGCTTTTTCGGGCTTCATTGGGCGGAGCCTTCTCATACTACCCGGTTCCTTGAGATTATTTGCGGGGAATTAAGTGATGTCGTCCTTGCTGAATACTTATACGGCTTGTCTCATTATTGGGGCAAAGAGCCTACGCTTGTCAGAAAAGATATCCGGGGATTTATTACCAACAGGCTGATGTATGCCACTTACCGGGAGGCCCTGTTTCTGGTAGAGAACGGGTATGCTACCGTGGAGGATGTCGACAGGGCCTGCCGTAACAATGCCGGCTACTGGATGACACTGGCGGGAGTTTTCCGGTGGATGGATCTTACGGGAGTGCCGGCTTATCACACCGTGATGAAGGACTTGCTTCCTACGCTTTCCAATAGTACCGAAGTCCCGAAGCTTATAGACGATATCGTAAAAGCCGGCGGAAGAGGCGTAGCGAATGGAAAAGGGTTTTATGAATACACTCCGGAGGAAGCCCGCCTCTGGGAAGAAACATTTAGGGATTTCAGTTATGAGATACGAAAGCTTGCTTTGAAATATCCTGTCGATATAGTAAAGCGTAAACTGGAAAAAGAAGAAACCGGGAAAAAATGAGAGGGGTGAGTGCTTTTGCCGGAGCAGGCCGGACTCAGCCTAGCCGGGCTGGTCAACAGATCCTTACCCGCTTATTTAAAACTCTTCAGATAAGCGATGCTTTGCGGCACCTGGGTCATGACCGCATTGCTCTCATCCTCGATATAATAATGCCGGATACCGGCCTCCCGGGCGGCTTTTAAGACGGCGGGCAAGTCGATCTGCCCCGTGCCCAACGCTACATCATTGTCGGCCGACGTCCCTCCGGAGAAGTCCCCTTTCACCCCTTTACGCAGGTCTTTCAGGTGCAGGGCCTTATACCGGCTGCCGTATTTCCGGAGGAGCCCGGCGGGATCCTGACCCGGGAAAAAGGCCCAGAGGATATCCATCTCAAAGCTGACATAGTTGGGATCTGTCTTCGTAACGATGAGATCGTATAGCGTACCGTCCAGGTAGGGTTGAAACTCGAAACCATGGTTGTGATAGATAAAACCCAACCCATATTCCTCTTTAAGGATCTTACCTGCCCGGTTAAAATCATCGATGGCCTTCTGCGCTTCTTCCAGGGTGAACGTCCCTTTATGTGGAATGCCTGCTACCCGGACATAACTGGCCCCCAGCGCTTTGGCATTTTGCGCTACTTCCGCCGTCTTATTGACGAGATCGTCGTATCCCACTCCGAAGGAGGAACAGTAAATTCCTTTTTCATCGATCAGCTTGCGCAGTTCAGTGGCGCTCTTTCCAAAAAGATTGGAGAATTCGATATCGGTAATGCCATTGCCCTTAATAATATCCAGGGTGGAAGGAATATCCTTCTCGAAATATTTCCGGTAGGTATACGAGACGACCCCGGGATCGGCGGGTGAGGATTCCAGCGCTTTCTGGGCAAAAAGGCTGCCCGGCAGCAGGGGACAGCAAAGAAGGAACAGGCTTCCTTTGGCGAGTAATTTCGAAAAACCGGATAATGTTGAAAACTGGCTAAGCATGGTAATAAAATTAGGGTATTTTATTCCGATCTCAAATTTTTAACGGGATTGCTCGTCGCTGCCTTGATAGATTGATAGCTGACCGTTAATAGCGTGATGAGCAGGGCGCCCAGACCTGCCGCCAAAAAGATCCACCAGGAAATCTCAGAACGGTATTGATAATTTTGCAGCCAGTTATGCATAAAGAAATAAGCTAAAGGCGTCGCGATGAGTAAGGAGATGATGACGAGCACCACGAAATCCGTCGACAACAAACGCCATAAATTAAACACGGATGCGCCCAAAACTTTTCTTACGCCTATTTCCTTGATGCGCTGCTCTGCCATAAAAGAGGCCATGCCGAAAAGCCCCAGGCAGCTGATAAAGATGGCGAGGCCGGCGAAGGCGCTGGCCAGCTTACCGATGCGTTCCTCATAGCCGAATTTTTTCGCATATTCTTCATCCACGAATTGATATTCGAAGGGTTGGGCCGGGTTGGTTGCCGTAAAGACCTTTTGGATCTTCGCCAACGCCTCGCTGGCGCTGCTATGCGGATCGATCTTTGCGATCACAAAATCCTGCGCATCTTTGGACAGGTGAAACAAAGAGGGTCTTACCGGTTCAAAAGGCGATTCCATGACCATATCTTTAATGACCCCGATCACTTTATAGGGAACGGAATCCCAGGTGATCATTTCGCCTACCGGATCCTTCAGCCCCATATATTTTGCCGCCGACTCGTTGAGAACAAAAGCCAGGCTATCGGTAGCAAAATCTTTCGAAAAATCCCGCCCTTCTTTGAATTGCCAGCCAATGGTCCTGCCATAGTCTGCAGAGACTTCCAAATTCGGAAAATCAACGGACAGGCCCGGGTCCTTACCCTTCCAGTTAAATCCGGCATTGGTGCTGGTGACATAGGTCGCCGGATTGCCGGATTCCGCCAGCCGGGTGATGGCCCCGGCCTTTATTAATTCATCCTGCACGGCGGCGAAGTGATTATGGATAGCGGGAGTGCCCATGGGCAATGCCACCAGCCCCTCCCTGTTATATCCTACCGGCCGGTTTTTGGCAAATTGGATCTGGCGGAAAACGACGATCGTCCCGATGATCAATATAACGGAAACGGTAAACTGAAGGACTACCAGCACTTTTCGGGGGATGGCTGCCAGAGCGCCGACCCGGAATGAACCTTTCAAGGCCTTAACGGGTTGGAAAGAGGATAAATAAAGGGCCGGATAACTGCCGGCGATCAGGCCCGTGAGCCCGGTGAACCCGATCCCCAGCGCCCAGAACAAAGGACGGTCCCATAAAAGAGATAGCTTTTTATCGGCTACCTCATTGAAAAAAGGCAGACTGAGCTGTACCAGCAATAAGGACAGGGCAAAGGCAAAAGCTGCCACCAGCATCGATTCGCAAAAAAACTGGTAGATCAGCTGACTCCGCATGGAACCGATGGTTTTGCGGATCCCCACTTCTTTCGCGCGTCGCTCAGAGCGGGCAGTGCTCAAATTCATAAAATTGATACAGGCCAGCAGCAGCACAAAGGCCCCGATAATGCCAAATAGCCAGACATACTGGATGCGGCCCCCTGTGTTCACTCCATTTTTGAACTCCGAAAATAAATGCCATTTACTCATCGGGTGCAGGAACACCTCGGGTTTCCCTTTTAGTTCGCTTTTATTGACCTTATCCAGTTTTATATTCTTGATTTCACGAGAGACCTTGTCCATATCCGCCTGGTCTGCCACCTGGACATAGGATAAAAAACAATTGCATTTCCAGGTATCCTTCATGCCCTTGATCCAGTCCGAATTGGTGGCAAACAGCTCCCAGGGGGCGATAAAAGACAGGTCCGCAAAACCGGAATTCCGGGGAAGATCTTCATACACTCCCGTCACCTTTACGCTTAGCCGGTTGTCATTGTCAAGGGTCATGACCTTATTCAGCGGATCGGCCTCTCCGAACCAGGCCCTGGCCTGTGAGGCGGAAAGTAAGATCGAAGCGGGATCCTTCAGCCCGTCCCGGCTGCCCTTCAGCATTTTGAGGTCGAGCATTTCGCTAACCCCCGGTTCGAAAAAACTGCCGGTTGCATTCAGCCTTTTATCGCCATAGGATAAAAGATGCTTTCCGTTCCAGGTGGACATCAGGACCTGCTTGAAATCCTGGCCAAACTCTTTCCGGAGAGCCGCCCCCATGGGATAAGGGATCGTATTGCCGGTGACCTTTTCCCCATTTATGTTGGCATGCTGCATCACTTCGGCGATTCGGTCGTAGTTGGGATTGTATTTATCGAAGGAACCCTCATCCCAGATCCAGCAGCCGATCAGGATCGCTACGGCCATACCCACAGCCAACCCGCCAACGTTGATAAAAGAGGCCACCTTGTTCCGGGCAAGATTGCGCAGAGCGATTTTGAAGTAGTTCTTTAGCATGTAAATTTGGCCGCTAAGAATGTGCCAGAGCTACATGAAGCTATCAATCAGTATTTTATGCCGTCTAATAGGACTGTGAATGTCCGCTTTTGAAACAACCGCTGTTCCATTCTGATCAGAGGCTGACAGCCCGGGTTTCACCCTTTCATCGGGCCGCCAGCCTACTTTCACCCATTCATCGGGTTGGTCACCCTGCTCTAGGCTTTTACCGCATCGTGATCTGTGCTGACCGTAACAGCTTCCCACTCCTGGATTTCTTTTTCCAGCCGCGCTGTCTTATCCTTGTAAAAGGCCAGTGTATCTTTGCCTAAGGGCAGGTGAACAGGTGGATTTTTCGCATTCACAAGTTTGATGAAAGCCTGTCCCAGCTTCTTAGGATCTCCGGGCTGCTTACCATGTAACTGACCGGCGCCTGTCCGCATTTGTCCAACGGTGGCGGTGTAATCGGCAATGGAATTTTTGGATGCGAAGTAAGAGCTCTCATCCAGGAAATTCGTGCTGAACAATCCCGGTTCTACGGCAGTGACGTGGATGCCTAAGGGAGCCAGTTCCAGCGCCAACGCTTCCGTAATACCTTCCACGGCAAATTTGGTGGAACCATAAAGCCCCCAACCGGCGATGCTGCCAAAACCGAACAGGGAGCTGACATTGATCACATGGCCTGCTCTTTGCCGGCGGAAAAAAGGCAGTACGGCCCGGGTGACATTCAGCAACCCGAATACATTGGTATCATACTGTTTTCTCACTTCTGCGTCGGATGCTTCTTCTACACCGCTGAGTAGTCCGTAGCCGGCATTGTTGACCAGGACGTCGATCCTTCCGAAATGGTCGATAGCTTGCTGGCTGGCCAACTTTGCCTGCCCTTCATTCGTTACGTCGAGTAATACCACTAACAAGTCGGGGTTATTGTGGAAGGCAGCTACGAGTTGTTCGGGTTTTGTGCGAACGGTGGCTACTACTTTGTCGCCATTGGCGAGGGCGGATTTTACAATTTCAAATCCAAATCCTTTGGAAGCTCCGGTAACGAGCCATACTTTTTGAGTGTTCATTTTATTTTTATTTTGACGTGATGAGTTACTTTTGAAATAGACCGATCGGTCTATTATTGGGTAAAAAAAATCGCGCCGGTCAGGCTGCGTATGGATCATAGGATGGGTACCCGTCAGGGAGCCAGCGTATCGATTTCTTTCCGGAGGATCCCGGCGATGAGCTTCATCCGGGTATTATTGCCCAGTACCCGGCTGATCATGATGCCACCTTCGATCAGGGCGAACATTTTCACGGCGAACTCCCTGGCAGGGAAGTCTTCTCTAAATTCTCCGTTTCGTTGTCCTTCTTCTATGATTGATTGAAAGAAGCCCTCCGCGTTCTCAATCGAGGCCTTCACTTTTTTGCGGATGGTCGGGTTGGTATCATCCGCTTCCATGCCGAAATTTATCATGGGGCAACCTCCTTCCACGGGCGAGTGCATAGGGTCGCTGAAAAAATCTACGCTGGCCAGGAGTTTGCTCTTGGCGGTTCCGGCTTTTTCAAGGGCCTTTCTGAATTTTCCGCTTAAGCTGTTCAGATTATAGTCCACAGCAGCATACGAGAGGTCTTCCTTTGTTTCAAAATGCCCGTATAAACCACCTTTGGCCATTTGAGTCGCTGCCATGATATCGCTCATAGAGGTCCCGGCAATACCCCTGGTATTAAAAAGAAGAGCGGATTGCTCGATGATGAATTGCCGTGTTTTTTCTGCCTTGTTCATTGTTGAATCCGTTTGACAAGGCAAATATAGACCGATCGGTCTATATTGACAAATTTATTTTTGTGACGATTGCCGGGCTGACATTCCGCACCGGTGTTTCACTCCGTTTTGAGGCTCCTGGCCGGATTTACCAAAGCAGCCCTGATAGCCTGGAAGCTGACGGTGAGCAGGGTGATCAGCAGGGCGCCGAAGCCTGCCGCCACAAAGATCCACCAGGCGATGGTGGAATGATAGGCATAATAATGGGATTGGCGTTCATGGGGGAAAAAGCCTGAAGCGCCCTGCCAGCAAAGGTTTTATTGTTTTTTTAACGGGTTTGGGATAATAGGAACGCCCTTAAGTTGTCTGGCAGGGACGAAAATCCCGTAGTAATTTTACAGCATGAAAACAATCCTCAAAAACCTCGCATTTGATAAGGAACTGGTAAACCAGATCAAAGAGAAGAAAGTGAACGCTGAAATATTATATGTTCAGTTGATGAGCGGAAAGATCACCCTGAAGGAATATATGGCTGCCCTCTAAAACGCCACAGGCGTTTTGCCCATAACCGAGGAACGAGCGAACGCTCGGACGAAGGTTACGAGCGCAACTCTGCCATCATTAGACCCGGAACTGAGGCCCAGCGGGCCGAAGGCCCGCTCCCTAAAAAAATCTGTCTAAGCTAATAGCTTCTATCAGTAGTATAAAGCACCAGTTCTTCCAAAGCGGAACGAACATCGGATGGCGGGAATTCATACAATAATTTCAGCGCTTCATCCCTGTATAACAGCATCTTCTCTTCCGCATATTTGATCCCGCCGGCTTTAATGACTTCCGCCACGATCATATCCACCATTTCCTTGTCGGTATTATGGTGTTTTATGATGTTGAGCATCTTTTTTCTGAGAGCGGTATCGCAGTTATTCAGGGTGTAAAGGAGGGGAAGGGTGATCTTCTTCTCTTTAATATCATTGCCTGTCGGCTTGCCGATGGCGGCATCGCCATAATCCAGCAGATCGTCCTTGATTTGAAAAGCAATGCCCACTGTCTCACCGAAACGATACATTTTTTGAATGGAATCTTCCTCTTCAAAAGTGGATGCGGCTCCGGCTGCACAGCAGGCTGCTAACAAGGTGGCGGTTTTGCCTTTTATAATTTCGTAGTAGACTTCTTCTTTTAAATTCAGTTTATTGGATTTCTCCATCTGCAGCAATTCCCCTTCAATGACTTTTCCAATGGCATCCGAATAGATCTTCAGGATCCGGTGGTCCTCATGTTTCAATAGGAGGAGGATGCTTTTGGTAAAGAGATTGTCTCCTACAAAAACGGCTGTCCGGTTCTTCCATAAGGCATTGATGGAAAAGGCGCCTCTTCTTTCAATGCTATCGTCAACCAGGTCGTCGTGTACCAGGGAGGAAGTGTGTAATATTTCCACAAACAAGGCTGCCCGGTAACTTCTGTCGTTGATCGCTCCGCCCAGGCGAGAGCTCAGCAATACGAACATCGGCCGCATTTGCTTGCCCTTACGTGATACGATATACGTCATGATCCTGTCCAGCAGGGGAACGTGACTTTTGATGCTGTCTTTAAAATGTTGTTCGAAAAGTTGTAGCTCTTCTCCAATGACTTTTTTGGTCAATTGCATGCCCAAAGATCGGATAAGGAACGCATTCTCCTTCGTATTATTTATCTAAGAAAAAATCCAGCAGGCTTTGTTGTACATCAGCCGTGTTCTCCTGCACCAGCCAGTGCCCTGCGCCCTTGATCCTGGATTCTTTTACCGTAGTCGCTACCAGCCTCGAATGGTCCGCGAGGAAGGCCGCGGACTGGAATTCCCCGCCCATAGCGAGTAACGGCATTGTTAGTTTATTTTTCATCAGTTCCTTATTGTCTTTCGCATCCTGTTCAAAAGCGCCAAACCAATGAAAGGCTCCGGTCGTAGCGCCAGGCTGGGCATAGGCCCTTACAAATTCATCGACCTCTTCCTTTGTGAACGCATCTTTGACATGCCCTACTACCGGCCAGAAATTGGTGAGGAACAATCTCTCCCTTCCTGCCACCAACTCCCCGGAAGCCGGCCAGCCGAAGAAACCAAACCACCAGGCGGCAGCCCTTACCTGGCCCCAGACCGGTTCGACGCCGGGTAACAGCGCGTCCATTAAAGCAATCTTCTTTACTTCGCTCCCGTATTGTGCGGCATAGGCATAGGCCACCATCAGACCGATGTCATGACCGGCCAGCTTGATGCTTTTATAACCCAGTTTCTTTACCAGCTCATGGATGTCGGAGGCCATGGTCTTTTTATCATAACCGCCTTCGGGCTTATCGGATTCGCCAACGCCTCTCAGGTCGGGAGCGATGACGGTAAAGTGTTTGGAAAGCTGTGGTAACAGCCGGTTCCACATATACCAGTTCTGTCCGAAGCCATGTACCAGTACCAGGGGTTCTCCTTCCCCGCCGATGACATAATGGATCTTTATTCCATTAACTTCGGCGATCTGATGTTTGAAATTGGGAGGGGGATTGGCCGGCTGTCCCAGCAGCGCCAGGCAGCAAAGGGACAGGAAAAAGGAAAAAGAGATCGTTCTTAGTTGTCGCATGAGATTTTGTTTTATTAAGTGTATAATCAGTTAGTGTTGTCGTCCGATCCAATCCAGTATATAGTTCGCCTCTTCTCTCCAGGTGACTTGCCCCAGTACAAAATGGGTGCGTCCCTTGAATTCTTTGTAATCCGTAACAGAGCCGGGGGTACGATATTTTTTATAGTTGGAATAGTTGAGCGAGGCGGGGATAAGATGGTCTTCGCTGCCGGAAACCAGGAGTAAGGGCGGATGTGGCTTTGAAAAATCGACTTTGGCCGCCTTCGTCAGGGTGTCCCGCACGATCCTTTTGGATTCGGGGATCACGAATTTATAATATCCTGCTTTTTGGTCTTCCAGGCCCATGCCGTTGGTAAAGGCATATTGCCATGCTGAAAACGACATCAGATAGGTCTGCCGGAGAGAGGTGAAAAAGCCCAGCGCTCCCCATCCGGCTTTCAGAAAGGAGAATTTGAGGGTGATGACTCCCCGGGGTGGTACAGAATGAATAGCAATCCCTGCTACGGCAAGCCCCCTTTGTAATAAGAGTTGAACGATCAATCCGCCTAAAGAATGACCGACCAAAATGGGTTTCTCCGGCAACCGTGCTACCCTATCCGCATAATAATCCACCAGCGCTGCTAATCGCAGGGAGGCCACCTCGGCATCCGGATGCCTGTTGCGCAGTACTTCGGCAGGGGCATCTTTATGCGGCCAGCAGGGCGCCAGGGTCTTATAATGGTTGCTCTCAAAGAACTTTTTCCATTCGTCCCAACAGCTACTGCTGACAAAAGCCCCGGTGATGAATACAATCGTTTTCGAGGAACTACTTTTCATAATGAGGCCAGTTTTTATTCCGGGAGATTTTACCCGCTTTAATTAGCCAAATGAAGTGCCACGAAAGCAACTATGTAACTGCCAATTGTTTGCAGAAATAAAGCGCGAAAATCACTACGATATATCGTGGTAACACTTCCGAAACAACGGCATAAAGTGGGGGATTAAGTTTAATTTTAATTTCTAACATTAACGGGATGAGGAATATCTTACTGGTGGTGGTTTTGTTTGTCCTGGGGGGCGTTGCTTCCGGGCAGAACTCGTCTGTCAGTGAGGATTCGTCTGCAAGGGAGAAAGAGCTGGAAGCGGCGGCCTGGTTGAAGCGGGGGGGTAGCATAGGTTGGGTGTACGATAGTTTTCCTGTTATACAATACTGCTATGAACAGGCGATTGCCCTTTACCGGCAACTCAATGAAAGGGAAAAAGAGATCGGGGTGCTCCGTGATATGGCTGGGATGCATGCAGCGGAAGGTAGACTGGACCTGGGTGAAAAAGAAGCACTCCAGGTATTGGAGAATTATCAATCCATCGGCTTTCGCAATCTGCACCATACCTATTTACTCCTGGCCCGGATCAACCGGTACAAAGGAAATTTTAATAAAGGACTCTTGTATGCTATGAAGGCAGCAAAAACTATGGAAGAAACGGGGGATACGGCTAAGGCTGCTGCTTTTTATGGAGAGTTGGCCCTGATCTACCAGGAATTGGAGCAGACGGGAAAAAGTATTGAGTGGTATCGGAAAACGCTGGGAATAGTGGAAAGAAATGGCCAGGCCCCCATCGTCTATTATAGAACCGCCGGCTTCCTTGTCCAGCAACTTATCGCGGAGAAAAAAGGAAAAGAGGCCCTAACCCTGATCCTGCAGATAGCCCAAAAGCACTCTCCCCATGCCTCTATTGAAAAAGCGAGTTTGTCCCAGATCCTGGGATATTGTTATGAGGCCCTGCAGGAGCCGAAGCTGGCGGAAAAATATTACCTGGACATGATCCGGCTATATGGCGATAGAGGGCCCTACGATGAAATTGTTTGTATAGCAGAGTATGATATCGGCAAATTTTACATAACGCAGCATCAATACGAAAAAGCAGGTTTTTATCTTAGTAAGGCGTTGGCTGTTCCATCCGGCACGAATATTCTTTCCAGGATAAAGGATATTCACCTGCTATTGTTCCGGGTGGATTCCGCTGCGGGAAGGTATCTGCCGGCTATGGAGCATTTCCGGTTGCACAAGGCGCTCAGCGATTCTATTTTCAATATTACCCGGAACCGGCAGATCGAAGAATTGCAGATCCAATATGAGACGGCTAAGAAGCAGCAAGAGCTGAATCTATTGCAGGATGAAAGCCGTCTCGAGCGCAACCGATTCAACCTGACCCTGGGCGGCACCGCCTTGCTGCTGATCATCGTCGGGTTGTTATATAGCCGGTATCGCCTTAAGCTGCGCAGCAATAGGAAACTACAGGAACTGGTCAGCGAAAAAGATGGCTTGCTGGATGAAAAAGAGTGGTTGCTGAAGGAGATCCATCACCGGGTGAAGAACAATCTCCACACGGTAATGAGCCTGTTGAATTCCCAATCCGCCTACCTGGAGAACGAGGAAGCCCGGGTCGCGATCCGGGACAGCCAGCACCGGGTGCATGCCATGTCCCTTATTCACCAGAAATTATACCAGTCAGAAAATGTATCTGTCATCGGGATGCCGGCGTATATCCGCGAATTGGTGGAGTATTTGCGGGATTCTTTTGGCGCGGGGCAACGCATCCGGCTTGACCTGGATATAGACCCGGTCGAACTGGACGTATCCCAGGCCGTGCCCCTGGGCCTGATCCTGAATGAGGCCATTACCAATGCTATCAAGTATGCTTTTCCTGGTAAACGGGAAGGGCTTATTACGATCTCCCTGCAGCGACAATCGGGAGACGGGTATCTGTTGATGATCGCGGATAATGGGATCGGGTTACCCGCTCATTTTAATAGTCAGCGGCCCGGCTCCCTGGGCATGAGCCTGATGAAGGGGCTGGCCGAAGATCTGGACGGGAGTTTTGCCGTTGAAGGAAATGCGGGGAGCGATGGGAAAAAGGACGGAATAAAAGATAGAACCGTCGAAGTCGCCGGAGGGACGAAAATAAAGATCACGTTTATATATGATCAGCCTCTGAAACAAAAATTATCCGTCACCCAGCCCGATCGAACAACCGAAACTTTACCATTATGAACTTGCGAAGCCACTCACTGAATGGGGAAGCCCGAAGTAAAGAAAAGATCCTTATAGTTGAAGACCAGTTCGTAGAAGCCAATGACCTTCGGCTGATGTTGGAGAAGGCGGGCTATACTGTTTGCGGTATTGCCCGGTCTGTGCCCAAAGCGCTGGAGATCCTGAAGGAAGAAAAGCCGGGGTTGGTATTATTGGATATTTTCCTGAAAGGCAGGCTTACCGGCATCGATCTGGCTAAGCAATTGAGAGAGGAGAATATCGCTTTCGTCTATCTCTCCGCCAATTCCAATGAGGATATACTGGCTGCTGCCAAGGCGACGGAACCCTATGGTTTCCTAGTAAAACCTTTTCGGGAAAAGGATGTACTGGTGACCCTGGAGATTGCCCGGTACCGGCATGAACATAGCCTGGAAGCCGGATTTCGGCGGGAAGTCCTTTTGCAAAAGCAGATCGTCCGGATCATGGAGGAGCCCATTAGCCGGGAACAAAAATGGTTGAAGATGGGGAAGGCGCTGCAGCCCTATATCCCTTTTGAATATATGGAACTGAGATTCCCGGCAGCAAAGGAGGGGCCGGCAAAGGAGGGTCCGGCCCCCGTTAATGCGCTGGGTTTTTTGCGGATCGGTTTTGATGAATACCAGGTGATCGGCGCCAGTGAGCTGATGATCATCACCAACCTGAAGATGCATGAGCTTTCCGCATTGTATGCCGGCACTCCTGTGGACGGCGAGGCGGCCTGGTATGATGAACCGGCTTTTAAAAAGATCTGCCGCCGTCCTTCGGTCAAAAAGCTCATTGCCGATACCTTCGAAATGAGATCGCATTTCGTAGAGCCCCTGTCTTTGCCGAATGGAGAAACCTGTTATTTTTTCTTTTATAGCCGCCGTCCCGATGCGTATAATGCGGATCATGCCGCCCTGTTCAGCCGCTTGCGGCCTTCCTTCCCGGAGATCATATCCCGGGTTATCCGCGATCCCTCCGGCCTTCCCGGCGATAGCAGGGGCCCTGCTGTTTCCCCGGAAACCAGCACCCCCGGTACTCTTGCAGCATCCGTTTCGTCCGCGGCGCCTGTCTTTGAAGGGATCATCGGCAGCAGTCATCTGCTATTGAATGTATTCGATCAGATCACCCAGGTAGCCTGGTCGGATACTTCGGTATTGATCTTGGGAGAGAGTGGTACGGGAAAAGAACGGATTGCCGACTGTATCCACCGGCTTTCGGCCCGCAAAGGACGAGCCTTCGTGACGGTCAACTGTGCGACCCTGCCTGCGACCCTGATCGAGTCTGAATTGTTCGGCCATGAAAAAGGCGCTTTCACGGGAGCGACCGACCGGAGGATCGGCAAGTTCGAACAGGCTGCGGAGGGTACGATCTTCTTAGATGAGATCGGTGAAATGCCCTTTGAGCTACAGGTGAAGCTGTTGCGGGTATTACAGGAAAAGGAGATAGAAAGGATCGGGTCTGTGAAACCCACCCGGGTGAACGTGCGGATTATTGCCGCCACTAATCGCAATCTGGAAAAAGAGGTGGCGGCGGGCAGGTTTCGGCTGGACCTGTATTATCGGTTGAACGTTTTTCCTATTGTGATGCCCCCGTTGCGGGAGCGTAAAGAAGATATTCCCCTTTTGCTCGACCATTTTATTCACTACTATAACCGGAAGGCGGGAAAGAAGATCGCCGGCGTATCGGAGAAAGTGTTGAAAAGCCTGATGGCCTATAACTGGCCCGGTAATATCCGGGAGCTGGAACATTTAATAGAAAGAACGGTATTGCTGGCGAAAGGCGCCCTGATCGAGGATATTCCTTTACCCCTGGCTCAACGGAAAGAGGCTTCCATCGAATTGGAAGAAGGCCGGATCAAGACCATTCATGAGAATGAACGGGATCATATTATCACGGTCCTGAAAAAATGCAATGGCAGGATCTGGGGGACCGGGGGCGCCGCCGAATTGCTCAATGTTCCTCCCACTACACTCAGCTCCAAGATGAAAAAGCTGGGTATTAAGCGAGTGTATGATCAGTAAGAGTAAATATTGATTTTAAGGAGGCTGCCATGGCTATTACAATACGATCTTCTTTCCCTCGATAGCGGACTTGCTGGCTGCAGCCAGGATCCGTACCACGACCAGGTTGTTCTCCAGGGAAGAAAGGTCGCCCGCAGGATCGGTCTTTCCACTCAGGACGTCTGCCAGGTAAGGAATATTGTCCTGGTAAGTGGCCGGCTTCACGGTGACGCTGTCATAAGACTTTTTATTTCTTTGTTCCAGCTGTTTGTCATTGAGCGCGTGAAGATACCCGGATACGCCGAATACTTCCCAGTCTTTGATGCTGAAGGGCCAGTTCCAGGAAGCTTCGATAATGCCTGTCGCATCGGCATATTCCAGCAGGATGGTGGCGTCATCTTCTACCTTGGGGTAGATGGAAGGTTTGATATGATGGGTGATCGCGGTGACGGAAATGGGCGCTTTTCCCTTCATCAGCCAGGTCATCAGGTTGGCGCCGTAACAACCAAAATCCCGCAGGGCCCCTCCGCCATTTTTCACCGGGTCTGTCAACCAGTTGAGAAAATCCTGGCTGCAACCGATCTCTTTCGGACCCTGGTGGCCATCGTGCACGATCATCTTCCGCACGGCGCCGATCGCATTTTGCGTGTTGACCATCTCATTGATCTGCTGGTTGGTATTATACCAGGTGGTCTCGTAATTAGTGAGTACCCGGATATGATATTGTCCGGCCAGCGCGGCGATGCGTTCGGCGTCTTTTACAGTGGTTGCCAGGGGCTTTTCCACCATGACGGAGATTCCTTTGGGAGCGCAGATCTCCACGACTCCCAGGTGTTCGGAGATAGCATTATAAGCCAGGACGGCATCGGGTTTTATATGTTCCAGCAGGGCCGGGAGGCTCTTGAAAAAAAGAGAGTCCGGCAGCTGATAGGTCTTCTTATAACGTGCCACCAGTTGCTCATCCGGTTCGGCAATGCCAGCTATGATCACTTCGCCTCTTTTGAACTGGTGCATGATATTGTGCACATGGTCGTGGGTAAGGCCTGCCACGGCTACCCGCAGGATCTTTTGTGCGGAGCAGGTAGTCACTGATAGCAGCAGAATTCCAGATAACAGGATGAACATACGGCGGCTGGCGGAAAAGACATTCATATCGATGGACGATTGGTTTTGAATGCTTAAATGTAAGGGGAATTGGGAAGATTGCAGTCCCTTTGTGTTTTATTAGTGGGTGGGTGGCGCGAGCACCGTCTCCTTTTCCCTGGACTTGCGTAACAGCCGCATGGAGCTGGTCTTTTTGTAGGCGGACCCAAAGGGCGCGATGAGGTATGTCTTGAAAAGATAGACTAAAATGACTTTTTGATTCAGGTGTGGCGCGATGAGATGGGCGATACGGGCATGGGCCTCGGGAAGCTGGCTCCAGTGAAGGCTGGCTTTATTATGGTGGGCCGTATGGTAGCCATTGTTGAACATCATGAAATTGGTGAACCAGCTGACAAAGTTGCGGGAGTGGTCGTATTTCGATTCCTCATCCGCATGCACGTGCTGAATATAGTTAAAGATCATGACGGTGAATAAGGCGACCTGCTGGGGAATGACGACATAGAGCAGAGATTTCCGCCAGTCCAGCCATAAGGTGATCCCGATAAAAAGACCCAGGGTGACGTATTGTAAAATAGCCAGGTAGAATTTATTTCTTTTGTTGGCGTACAGGTGCCGGAGATGGCCCATAACAGGGCTTTGCTGAAAATAACTGCTGATGGAGGGGTAGGTAAGCAAGGTGAACAGGTTGTTCCGCTCACTGATCCGGTAGGTGATCGTATAATCCCCCTCTTTATTATTGAACTTGTGGTGATTCTTATTATGCGTAGGGGTCCAGGCGAAAGCGGGAAAGCCATAGAGCAAGGTGATCCAGTTGTCCGAGAAATTATTCAGGAAAGAAGATTTCCACATCGGGACATGATTATGATTATGGGCGATCACGGCGACCGTGATGGCAAGATACAGGGATACGATATATACCGGCCAATAAAAACCGATATTCCACTGAACAAAAAAGATAGCGGTGGTAAGCAAAAGATAAAGGATCGTTTTCAGGTCTGCGGGGTATTTAAGCATAGGAGGAAAAGGTAGGAAATAAAGGCCGAATTATTCATTTTGTAGTGCATAATATCACTAATTCTTAACGTTTTGGACGGGTTTTGGGCAACGGCCTTTTTTGCATGATAAAAAATCAATATATTGACTACCCAATTAACGCTTAAACCTTCTTTTATGAATGATCAGCTAACTCAGCCTCAGGCGGGGACCCGGATTCCCGGAAGTGACCATACCGCGGAGCAAACAGATAAACGACAGTTGCACCTCACCCCGTTGAAGACTCCCTTTGCCAAAATAGCCCTGGCCTTGTCGGGAGGCGGATTCCGGGCCGCTTCTTTCAGTATCGGGACCATGAGTTATCTCCATCACCTCAAGTATACCAATAGCAAGGGAGAAATGCGTAGTCTCCTGGACAATGTGGAATTTATTTCCTCGGCTTCCGGGGGCACTTTTCCCGGCATGTTGTATGCCTCCTATACAAAAAAGGGAATCCCTTTTGATACAGTATATAAGGACATGCTGACCTTCATGAAAGGGGAGGGGCTGCTGGAAGCCGTATTGGCGCTGATGAATGAGGATAGTCTGTGGGAGAACGAAGATAAAAGCAGGAATTTTATCAATGCTTTCGCCAGGATCTATGACCAGCAATTATTCAGGGGCGAGACCTTCGGCGTTTTTTGGGGGGAAGGGACCGGCGTGCGGCCGGATGGTGCTGATGCCGCGCAGCCGGATGGCGCTGCTCAGAAAGGGGCGGACGGTCAACCCCGGGATATTGAAGTATGTTTTAATGCGACGGAATTTTACCGGGGGCTGTCTTTTCGCTGGCAGACCGGGGGGACGCTCTCCGCGTCATCCGGCAATTCTTTTGTAGAAGGAAAGACCGGCAACCAGTATATCTACTTCGATAAGAACAGTAAGATGGGACTCGATATCCTAAAGCAAATCAAGCTGGGGGATATTGTGGCGTCTTCTTCCTGTTTCCCTGCCGGCTTCGAACCCCTTATCTATCCCCGTGACTTCAGCTATCCCGGGCGCCGCGATCAAAAAAATAACAAAGGGCTCAACAGCAATACCCTTCAGCAGGCGATGATCATAACGGACTATAATAACCGTCCCCGGGCATTGGATACTTCCATCGGGTTGATGGACGGAGGAGTCGATGACAACCAGGGCGTGTACAGCGCCATGCTGGCCGATAAAAGACGAAGAACGGCCAATGCTGAAAAGGGATTTGACCTGATGATCGTTTCGGATGTCGCCAGTTATTTCATGGATCCCTATATTCCCCCGGCTCCGGTCGAGAAAGGAGGCCTGCGTAAAAAGAGCCTGGCAGATCTGTTAAAGAGCGGCGGTAAAGTCATTTCAAAAGGGAATAGTATTCTGACAATAACCGGTATCGTCTCCCTGACCCTGCTGATCGGGGCTATTCTATTGCTTCTTTTCGCGGAACCGGGCGGATGGATGAATCTTGGCTTCTTTCTCTTATCGCCCGGCATATTATTGATCCTGCTCTTCGTGGGCCTGATCGTGGTAAAGAAAATGGGCAGCCCCCTGATCGGGAAACTGTCCGGTCTGATCGACGGGTCGGACAAGCAGCTCGTCTCTTCTTTAAAAGAGGGAGTGCCGGCTGTGGCCAATTTCTCCGACAAGGCCCTGGGCTCGATGGTGAAATACCTGAAAGGGGCCCGGTTCGGCGTATTGGAACAAATGCTGAATGCCCGGGTCGGCTCCATGCTGAGCCTGTTATTGGATATCAATCTGAAGCAAACCCGCAGACTGATCTTCGATATCTTCTTCGGGAATTTCTATGGGAAGGATGTCTGGGGCAACCGGCAACTCCGTAGCCGAGGCGGCCCGCACGATGGGCACCACCTTATGGTATGATCATGAGGATGCCGACAGTAATCGAATGGACAAAGTGGTAGCCTGCGGGCAGTTCACCACCTGCGCTAAAATGCTGGAATATACCCTTATCCTGGAAAGGATCCTGAAGCAGGAAGAAACCCGGCCATTACCGGAGCGGACCCTGCAATTCGGGGATTTCGATTTACGACTGTTCCTGTCAATAAGGCAACAACTGGAAGAGGATTGGAAAGCCTTTAAGGAAGATCCTTTTTTTATGATTTAAATAGCTTCATGGAGACGGTCTTCGTCCAGGCTGCGGCCGACGAAGGACTCTTCTTCGGATTCCGCCGCGGAAATAGTTGCGTCCGCTGTCTGGCCGGCCTGTTTTTTTACGACAATGGAACTGATGCCCAGAGCCGCAATAAATAAGGTGATGCTCATCCAGGGAATATGTTGTATCCCGTAATGGGTGATGACGAATCCTCCCAGCAGGGTGCCCGCCGTCACGCCGGCATTCCCGAATGATACCATCAGGCTGGCTGCTAATTCCGGCGCCTCCGGCGCTTCAGAAGTGGAGCGGGTCTGTCCGATCAGGAAACCAGCCGTATGCACAAATCCCCAGAGACTGATGATGCCTGCCATGATGAAGAAGGAGCCGCCGAAGGTATAGGCCAGGATATGGATGATGACCAGGGAAAACAGGAATACTCTCAGGGTAAGCACCGGATTCTTGCTTAGTGCGATGCCGGCAAGCCAGTTGCCTGCAATGCCTGCGCCGCCGAATAAAAGTAACATGATGCTCACCTGCGCTCCGTTCATATGGGTGATCTTGTCCAGATAAGCCGCCAGGTATCCGTAGCTGGCGAACATTCCCGCGATCATGACCAGGGTGGCCAGGAGGTTGACCCATAACTGACCGTTCCTGAATATTTTCAGCTGTGTTTTGTAAGAGCTTGTTTCTTCCGCCGGCATCGAAGGCACAAAGAATACCAGCCCCAGAAAGGCTACCAGGTTGATGAGGCCCGACAGCAGAAAGGACGCCTGCCAGTTAAACAATTCCGACATATAGGTCGTGATGGGTACACCCAGTACCGTGGCTACGCTCAGCCCGCCCAGTACCACCGATACTGCTTTCGGGGCATCTTCCGGGTCCACCTGCCTGGCCGCGGCTACCGTCGCTACCGCCCAGAATACGGGATGGAGGAAGGCCGGTAATATACGGGCGATCATCAGCACTGTGAAGCTGGGAGCGACGGCGGAAAGAAGATTGGAGAGGATAAAGGTGAATAAGACCAGGCACATCATCAGTTTACGGTTGAATTTTGCCGTTAGCAATACGGTAAAAGGCCCCGTGAGAGCGATGGTAAGGGCGAACCCGCTTAACAGCCAGCCCGCCGTGTCAATGGAAATATTAAACTGCCTGGCGATCGCCGGCAGGATGCCGATCACGCCAAATTCGGTAGTGATGATGCCAAAGGCGCCCAGCGCCATAATATAGATGGACTTCTTCATGAGAATGATTTCGATTGTTGAAAAATGATTGGACCCGAGGCTGGCAAGAAATTCGTGGATAGAACACAAATATACATTAATTTATTGAAATGTATCAATATAGTTAAAGCCAATGTACCTGCTGACCCGTGTTTCTGTCTGTGTAGGCAGGGGTCCGCATCGGCCATAATTTCGAGGTCGGCGCTACCGGGAATTTCGTGGGTCGGCTCACCAGTTATGTAGGCTATGCCACCGTCCCCAGGACCTATTCCCTGAGATTTGCTTATTTTTTATAAAGGAAATCCTGGCTGGGCCTGCTGTCGCCGGGAATGGAAAATTGGTTTATATTTGAGGCAAACTTATTTTATCGGCGCAGCAATGGCCGAAGTATAAATTTTATCGATCTATGAAAAGAGCGATCCGTGTGATCCTGGTAATCTTACTCGTGATCATTGTCCTGGCCGGAGGATTGATCCTCTATGTAAAAGCAGCCCTCCCGAATGTGGGTTCCCCCCAGGACCTTGCCATCCAACGCTCTCCCGGACGTATCGCCCATGGTGAATACCTGGCAAATCATGTTGCCGCCTGTATGGACTGCCATAGCCAAAGGGATTGGAGCATCTATGGGGGGCCGCTGAAACCGGGCACCTTCGGGGCGGGCGGCGAAAAATTCGGAAAAGAGATCGGGTTTCCCGGCGCCTTGTATTCTTCCAATATCACCCCTGCCGCTATCGGCAGCTGGACGGACGGAGAATTATTCCGGGCGATCACGACCGGCGTGAACAAGGACGGCAAAGCCTTGTTCCCTTTAATGGATTATCACAGTTATGGCCGGATGGACCCGGAAGACATCATGAGCATCATCGCCTATATCCGGACCCTACCCGCTATGAAAAGCGATATCCCCGCCCGGCAGCTGGATTTCCCCCTGAACCTGCTCGTTAATACCTTTCCCTCCAGGGCCAACCCGGAGAAGATACCGGATTCGAACAATATCATGGCTTATGGCCGTTATCTCACTACCATGGCTGACTGCGTGGAGTGCCACAGTAAAGTGAATAAGGGCTCGAGGGTGGAAGGCTCTGAACTCGGCGGAGGGCGGGCCTTCAATTTTCCCAACGGCACGGTGGTCACTTCCGCTAATATCACTCCCGATAAAGAGACGGGCATCGGTAACTGGGACCGGTCTCTGTTCATCCGGAAATTCCGGCAATATGCAGACAGCAGCTACCAACCCAGACAGGTAGGGGCCAATGACTTTAATACCCCGATGCCCTGGCTTGCCTATTCCAAAATGCGGGAAAAAGACCTGGCGGCTATTTATGCTTACCTGCAGACAGTGAAACCCCTCCACAACGCGGTAAGAACATTCACCCGAAAATGAGCAGGCTGATCCGATTGATTAAATAAAATTTCCCCATCGGCGTATGATGAGGTGGTTGGATCGTATATAAAATAAAAAGGGCCAGGATAGAAATCCAGCCCCGTTTTTAAATCCAATATCCTATGAAAAACCAAATAGGATATCACAATCTGCGTGCCGGGAAACCAGTTCTGAAATTATCGGGAAAATAACTTTATATCTTGTTGATTATCATCTTTTTGTGGTAGTTGCCTCCGCGGGTCATTCCCTGCCTTTTTAGACTTAATCTTATTTTAATCCCAGGGTTGGACAGAATTTTCCCAATGCAGGAATGAGAATGTATACATTTAATGCAGGAACGAAAATGTATACATTTAATAAAAATAAGGACTATTGAAAACCAAACTCGGCTTATGGACAGCTACGTCCCTGGTGATTGGCAATATGGTAGGAGCCGGGGTTTTTCTCTTGCCGGCGGCCCTGGCCTCCTACGGGAGTATTAGCTTATTGGGTTGGGTACTGTCTGCGATCGGGGCTCTGTTCATTGCCAAAGTATTCAGTGAGATCAGCAAATTATTGCCCCAGTTGGATGGAGGGCCTTATGCCTATACGCGCAGGGGGTTCGGGGATTTTGCCGGTTTCCTGGTAGCCTGGGGTTATTGGATCTCGGTCTGGTGCGCCAATGCTGCCATTGCCGTCTCCCTGGTCAGCGCCCTCAGTACTTTTATCCCCCAGCTGGCTACCAACTCTGTGCTGGCCATCTTTACGGGGCTCAGCGCTATCTGGTTGCTGACCTGGGTGAACACCATCGGGATAAAAGCTACCGGTGAGGTACAGCTGATCACGACCATCTTAAAATTGATCCCGCTGGCGGCGATCTCGGTGGTGGGTATTTTTTTTATCCGTTGGGATTATTTCGTTCCGTTCAATCTGGCCAGCGGCTCCATTATCCAGGCGATCGGGGGCAGCGCCTCGCTCACCCTTTTTGCCTTTCTGGGAATTGAATGCGCGACGATACCGACAGGCAGCATTGCCGAACCGGAGGTCACCATTCCGCGGGCGACTATGCTGGGCACGGGTATTACCGTGCTGATCTATATATTGGGCACGATGAGTGTGATGGGGGTTATTCCCGCGAAGGACCTGCAGCACTCCGTCACGCCTTTTGCCGATGCCGCTGCGAAGATTTGGGGAGAGCCCGCCCGTTACTGGATATCCGCAGGGGTGGCTGTTGCGGCTTTCGGAGCGCTGAACGGATGGATCCTGATACAGGGGCAGATCCCCTTTGCTATCGCGAAGGATAAATTATTCCCTGCCTTCTTTGCCAAAGAGAACAGGAAAGGAGTGCCATCCCTGGCGATCGTTTTTGGGAGTGTGCTGGTATCTGTCATTATGGTGATGAACTTTACCAAGGGACTGGTGGAACAATTTAAATTTATGATCTTACTATCCACGCTTACCTCCTTAATACCTTATTTACTGGTTAGTGCGGCTTATGTGATCATCGTGATGGAGCGGGAGGAGCCGCTGACCCGGCGGGCCTGGATCCGGGTATTGGTTCCTGCTTGCCTGGCTTTTATCTTTTCCCTCCTGGCTATTATCGGGGCGGGGCAGGAGATCGTTTTCTGGGGATTGATATTATTGTTAGGGGGAACTCCTTTTTATGTCTGGAATATCTGGAAACGCAGGCCCCGCGAAGCCCCCCATTTAAAAAAATCTTTATGAGCTATACTTGTCAATCGGAGACGGGAAAAATTAAAACCGTTTATATCAAGCGGGCTGCAGATGCCTTCCTCGATGAAGAGACCATGCGGCAGCAGTGGGAGGCCTTAAATTTCCTGGACAAACCTGTGCTGGGCAATGCCATGGCCGAGTATGAGGTCTTTGAATCCCTGCTGGCGGCAGGAGGTACGGAAATACATACTTTTCCGCAGGACCCGCGGGTGAGCATGGATTCTATTTACTGCCGGGATGCGGCCATCGCTACGGACCATGGGATCATTCTTTGCAATATGGGTAAACCTGCCCGGGCTGATGAGCCCGCGGCCCAGGGAAAAATTTTCAAAGCAGCGGGGTTGACCATCCTGGGATCGATAAAGGCGCCGGGCACTGTAGAAGGGGGAGATGTGGCCTGGCTGGATGAACATACCCTGGCAGTCGGCCATACCTATCGTACGAATCAGGAGGGTATCCGGCAACTAACGGCCCTGGTAGCGCCCTGGGGGGTGACGGTTATCCCGGTGCCCCTGCCGCATTATAAGGGACCGGGGGATGTCTTTCACCTGATGTCCATTCTAAGCCCGGTGGACAAAGATCTCGCCGTCGTATACTCTCCCCTGATGCCGATCGTCTTCCGCAATTGGCTGCTGGACAGGGGGTATGCCCTGATAGAAGTCCCTGCAGCCGAGTGGGATTCTATGGGATGTAACGTGCTGGCGCTGGCGCCCCGGGAATGCCTGATGGTGGCGGGTAATCCACAGACTCACGCGGCGTTGGAAGCGGCGGGTTGCATCGTGCACACCTATGTCGGCGCTGAGATCAGCGTCAAAGGCGGCGGCGGACCTACCTGTCTCACACGACCGCTGTTGAGGGAGCGTTGATCAGTCATCCAGCCCCTCCTCTTTTGAGTTGAAATGTCAAATCATGCTCACTTCAAATATTTTGTAAACCAGTCGAGCCATCGCTGCAGGCGATCCACCTGGTAGCTGGGAACGGTGATCTCATGAAATTGCCCGGGATAGATCACCAATTGTGTTGGAATACCCAGGGTGCGCAGGGCCTGGTACATCTGTTCGGCTCCTGCGGCAGGCACATTGAAATCACTTTGGCTGGCCATGAAGAGGGTGGGGGTCCGGATCCGGTCGGCCTTTAAGAACGGATAGGAGAGGGCCAGCCATTTGTCCAGGTTGGTCCAGGGCGCTCCCAATTCATTATTGTATTGATTGACATATTCATCGACTCCGTACATGCTGAGCTGCAGGGCGCTGCCGGCGCCGCTGGAGGCTGCGCGGAACCTGGGGTCCGTCGCTATGACATAATCCGTCAGGATCCCGCCATAACTCCAGCCGGCGATACCCATCCGCGATGAATCGGCGATGCCTGCTGCGATCAGGTAATTCGCGGCGCCCAGGATATCTTTCACTTCTTTATTTCCCCAGTCGGCCCGAATTGTGCTGCAATAGCCAGCGCCTCTTCCGTTGCTGCCCCGGTAGTTGATGGCCGCTACGGCAAAGCCTGCTGCTGCCAGCGTCTGCCGTTCCAGGTCAAATTCATAATCGTCCTGGTAGGAGGGCCCTCCGTGGATGAAAAGGATCAGCGGAAGGGGATGGGGCGATCCCGGAGAAGCAACGCTTCCGGAGGGCGGCAGCGCATAACCGGGAGGGGTATAGAGGATCCCCGATACCTTGGTCCCGTCGCTGCTGGTGGATTGAAACCCTTTTACCGTGGCCAGTTGCAGGGGCGCGAGGTAGCTGTCCTGCCAATGAGTGATGCGGCGGGCGTTGGCCTGCTGCAAACCATACAGCTCGAAAGGGGTCGTAGGAGTGCTTAGGAGAGCGGCCCATTCATCGCCCTTCCTGCATTCCAACTGGCTGTAACTGCCATCTCCTGCCCCCCATCGTTCCATGGAACCATCCTTTAGGGTGAAAGCAGCAGGATAAGACTGGCGATCATCTGTCACGAGGACCACGAGAGCGCTGCCATCTCTGGACCATTTAGGATCACTCACCGGCCTGTCCAGCTCCCGGGTAAAGATCCTGGGCATACCGCCTGACGGGGAGATCACTGCCAGCATCGACTGGTTATAGATGGCGAAAGGGTCTTCGGTATTGGACTGCAGATAGGCGATGTGCCGACCGTCGGGGCTCCAGACAGGATGGGTATCGGACCCTTTCCAGCTGGTGAGTTGAACAGGCTGGCCGCCGGTGGAATTAATCAGCCAGATATCCTGGTTCTCATTTTTGTCGGGATCGGGAGTGCGATTGCTGACAAAAGCTATTTGTTTGCCGTCGGGACTCCAGGCCGGGGAGGTCTCCTCATATTTTCCACGGGTAAGGGTATCCCATTTTTTGGAGGCCAGGTCATAGAGGTAGAGGTGGGTGTTCCTTCCCTCCAGGTAGCCTTCGACATCCTGTTTGAAATGGTATTTATCCATGACAAAAGGTTTGCGGGTCTTTGATTTGGCCGTGTCGGCATAGTTCGGGTCCTTGATGACGAAGACTATTTTTTTCGCATCGGGGCTCCAGGCATATTCCTGTAGTTTACCTTTTACTTCCAGTAATTTCAGGGCTTCTCCGCCGCGGCGGTCCAGCAGCCAGAATTTGCCGGTCTCGTGGCTTTTGGTATCGTCGTCTTTGTCCTCGTCACCACTCCGGTCTGAGAGAAAGGAGAGATATTTCCCGTCCGGGCTCCAGCGGGGGGATTCGTCCCCTTCCTTGCCGTTGGTGATCTGTAACTGGGACTGTCCGTCCCAGCTGCTCATCCAGATATGGGAGATCGTTTTGTCTTTTGCCGAGTCGACGCCGGAAAGCGTATAGGCGATCCAGTTTCCTTCTGGCGATACCTGGCAGTCGCTGATCGTCTTCATGCGGTAGATATCGGAAGGGTGCAAGGGACGCTTGCCATCACTCGCCATCTTCCCGCCGTTCCCGGTCGAGGTTGGCGTGGTCATGGCTATTTGTGCGTAAGCCTGGCACCAGGCCAGGCTTACGCATATCAATGCAAGAATTTGTTTCATGTTAGTAACCGGTATTCTGTTTAAGATTCTTATTGACGTCGATCTCGATTTGCGGAACTGGCAAGATTAGCTTATCATCATCATATCCCAGGCCATCCACATTCAGCTTTAATCTTTTGAGCGTCCAAAAGCGGTCCCCTTCGAAACCCAGTTCACGGAAACGTTCGTTCACAAAATCGGAGCCTGCCACCGTTGTCAGCATACTGGCCCCGGCACGCGCCCTGACGGTGTTGATGTCGCCGAGAGGGTTCACGCCTCCTACGGATCCGTTGGACAGCAAGTTCGCTTCTCCCCTGGTGAGATACATTTCCGCCAGTCGTACAACGGGGATCGCTTTATAGAACTGCTGCCATTTATTGGGGTAGGTTCCGTTGAAGCCTGCGATGCTGGTACCATTTGTCACAAACGTACCCCTGAAATCCGATGCTTCGAAATAGGTAACATAGGCAGAGTTTATCTGGGCATCTCCCCTGCCTGCCGGCTGGATGGTGTTCGGGGCATAAAAAGTGACCAGGCCCTGGTTGCTGGTGCCCACATTGCTTTGCGAGTTCTGCTGAATGGCGAAAATGTCTTCCGAAGAATTGACATTATTATTGAACTCTTTATCGTAAGTGGCTGTTAAGACGTAATTCCCGGAGGCTATAACATCATTGGCCTGGGACGCCGCGTTTGCATAGTCCTGCATATTCAGGTATACCCTGGAGAGGATTGCTTTGGCGCTGTTTAGATCGGCCCTGTAATTAGCGTTCGAGGAAGGCAGCCTGGCGATGGCAGCCTGCAGATCTTTGATGATCTGCGCATAGACTGCCGCAACGGTGGCCCTTGAAGGCTTATTCTTCGCGGAATCGTATATATAGACTGGATCCAGGACCAGGGGCAAACCCGGGTTGGTGGCTGCCTGGCCATCCGAATAAGGTTTGGCGAACAGACCGACCAATTCGAAATAGACCGTACCTCTTATGAATAAAGATTCTCCTTCTATGGTCTTCCTGTCCGAGCTGTCTACAATACTTAGCTTATTGAGCACCGTGTTGCATATACCGATCACTTTATAGCCATTGCCCCAAAGAGAGGATGCAATTGAATTGGTGGCGACGATATTTTTTGCTTTGACTTGTTTATAGTCTTTATAAGTGCCCACCCAGTCCACCTGGTCCTGGGAAGCCAACAGATCGGGTATCAGCATGAACTGCTCGCCAAAAGCGCCATAGCTCTGCAGTTGGTTATAGCCCCCGAAGAGCAGCGCTTCGACGTCTGCCGAGGTTTTGATCTGGTCGGGTGTTGCACTGTTCTGCGGCAAGACCTCCAGCTTTTTATTACAGGAAGGCGCGATTAAAAAGAAGGCGGCGATGGTACTTATATATAATGCTTGTTTCATTTCGATGTCTTTTAAATGAACGGGAGATTGCTTAGAATTTAACATTTAATCCGACCGTAAATGTCTTTGCCTGGGGGATGGTATAAAAATCCTGTCCGCCGGCGATATTGCTCACAACATTGGTATTGACTTCCGGATCTCCAGGGTACTTGGTGAAGGTCAGGAGGTTGACGCCGCTAATATAGATCCTCGCGGATTTGATCCCGATGGATTTAATGGCCGATCCTGGCAGGGTATACCCGAACGTAACGTTCTTCATGCGTAAATAATCTCCTTTGTATAACCAGCGGGTGGAAGCGCCATCGGCGCCGGAACCGAAATTATAGCCTATGCGGGGCACATTGGTGACATCCCCTGGTTTCTTCCAGGCGTTCAGAAGATCGATTGTCTGATTGTCGAAGCCGTTGTAAAATCCGGCGGTCATGTAATTACCGCCCCCGTTATAAATCTTATTGCCAGTGACGAAGTAGAAAAAGACACTGAGATCAAGACCTTTGAACGAAAAGGTGTTGGTTATTCCGCCCGTATAATCGGGAGTGTATTTGCCTACTACCATTCGGGCTGCTTTTTTATAAATATTGGTGGTCTTGCCGGTGCCGTCATCATACAATGCATCCCCGGTGGCAGGGTCGACCCCAACCAGTTTTTGCAAATAGAAGGTGCCGATTGGCTGTCCTTCTATGGCCCTCTGCTCACCACTCTGGATGATCTGGCCCTGAATGTTACCTACCCTGTTCTTATTGTAGGCAATATTGAAAGACGTCGTCCACTTGAAAGCGCCGGTCAGGTTCTGTGAAGTAATGGCGAATTCAACACCCTGGTTATTCAAAATGCCGATATTGTGGTAAAGGGAGGCGACTCCGGAAACGGAGCTGTAATATCCGGTCGTTAATGGGATATTGGTGTTAAGCAGCAAGTCCGTGGTATGTTTATGATAATAATCCAATTCGCCGGTGATCCTATTCTTTAGTATCCCGAAATTAACACCGACGTCTACCTGGGCGCTTTTTTCCCAGTGGAGATCTCCGCTGCCCAACTGGCTGGGGCTGAAGCCCGGTAGGTTTGGATAGTTGGTGACGGAATACAGGGACTGGAATTGATTTTCGCCAATTTCCGAGTTGCCTGTCAAACCATAGCTGGCCCTGAGTTTCAGGAAGCTGAGCATCCTGGACTCTTTTAAGAAATTTTCTTCCGAGAGGACCCAGCCTGCAGACACGGAGGGAAAATTGCCATACCGGTGGGAAGGGGCGAATCTCGAGGAGCCATCGATTCGGTCGCTGACAGACAAAAGGTATTTGTCCTTAAAACTGTAGTTGGCCCTTAAAAAATACGATAGGAACGTATACCTGTAATTAGTTACGGCAGCGCTGGTGATACTGGTTGCGCCATTTAGATTTTTAATCGCATCCGAAGCAAACTTTTCTCCCGTGGCATAGCTATGCTGGTAGTCGTTCTGCAGGTAGCTCATCCCTGCTACCGCTGTGAGTTTGTGATTTTCCCCGATGACTGGATTGAAAGAGAAATAGTTATTGGTATTTAAGCTGACGCTCTGAGAGGTTACCAGGGCGGCTTTACCGATGCCGGCCCCATCCTGGGATTGCTTGCCTGAAAATTCGTTTTCGTTGAGGTTGAGGATATCCGTCCCGAACTCCGACTGGAAAGACAAGGAAGGCAATATTTTAAGGTTGCCGTAAGCGCTGCCGATGGTCCGGAAGGTGACCTGCTTGTCGAAATCATAGAGGGCGTCGAATATGCCGCTGGGGTACAGGGTCTTTCTGTTCGGCAGACCGGTGGCCGGGTCGATCAGGGGAGAAATAGGTATTTGCGCAACCAATTGGCCTGGTGTCGAAAAGGCATTGTCATTAGTGACCCGGTCGAGTTGAGAACGGTCGACAGCCAAGTTGAGCCCGAAGGTGAGCTGGTCCGATACGGTATGATCGATATTGAACCGGGCGCCATACCTGCTGAATTTATTGTTGATAACGATGGCGTCCTGTGTATTATAAAATCCTGACACAAAAAAACGTGTTTTGTCACTGCCGCCGGTCGCCGAAAGGTTGACCTGGTTCGAGGGGGCGTCCTTATGGTATAATTGTTTTTGCCAGTTGCTGTTGACAGCCGCATGACGCCAGTCAGTGCCGAGGGAATACTGGTCCAGGGTCGGCTCATACAGCCCCGTTTTATAGTAGTTAATGGAGCTGTCCAGCGAAGGGAAACCATTTATGTTATTGGCGAAATCATAGGTGCCGTCACTGATGGCGGCTTGCTCTATAAGGCCGACATATTGTTTTGCATCCAGAAAATGCCATTTCCTGGCCGGGTTGCTGATGCTGTGGCTGGTATTCAGTTCTATAACCGTTTTCTGTCCCGTCTTTCCTTTCTTGGTGGTGATCAGGACGACGCCATTGGCGCCCCGTGCCCCATAGATCGCGGCGGCAGACGCGTCTTTCAACACATCGATGGATTCGATATCGTTGGGGTTGATATCCGCCAGCGGATTGGTATCGTCATTGTTGCCATCGGACAAACTGGACGTAGTTACCGGAAGACCATCCACCACATAAAGAGGCTGGCTGCTGGCCGAAATAGAGGAGATCCCCCGGATACTGACCTGGATGGCCTGTCCCAACTTACCGCTGCCGGATGTTACGACTACGCCGGGGGCCTTCCCCTGTATGGCGGATTCAAAACTGGGTGCCGGGAAATTCTCTATGTCTTTGGAATTTACCTGGGAAATGGAGCCGGTAATGTCCTTTTTCAGGGCCTTCCCATAACCCACGACCACCACCTCGTTCAGGGCTTTTGTGGAGGTGGCCAGGGAAATGACCAGCGGATCGGAAGACGAACCGATCGGAACGTCCTGATCTTCATAGCCGATGTAGGAAAAACGGAGACTGGTGGCCTTGGGGCTCACCTTGATGCTAAAACTGCCATCGGGCCCCGACAGACCGTTGGCCTTGGAGCCCCTGGCGCTGATCGTGACTCCCGACAGGGGGGAATGGTCTTTCGCATCGATGATCTTGCCATAAATTTGTTTGGATTGCCCGAATAAGGTCGTAAAATGGAATAGAATAATCCCAAGTAAGTAGAGTAGTTTTCTCATAATAATAAGTAGTGTTGACTGGTTGATGACGAATTTATACTAAAATCGACTAGGGTCTTTGGGGAGTTTTTATTGATTTTTGATTAAATGCAGAGAAAATGTGATAAATGCTGCAGCGTTTTTTCATGGGGATATAAAATATTATATGTATATTAGATAGATTGATCCCATATCTGAGGAAGACCGCTATCTTATGAAACTGGCAGGTGGTAGAAGGACCCTTATACTTATATATGAGGTACAGGATAGTCATAGCAATCAGCGTCCTGCTGATTTTTAATGTCTCCTCCCTTTCGGCCCAGAGAGTATTGTACTGCGCTCCCGCTGAGGACCGGTTCACGCTCCGGGTGGAACTGGCAGGGAGGGCCGGGTCTTATTATTGGGTCCAAACGGCCAAAAAAGTAGGTTCCCGCGAAGAATTGCAATTTGAAATTTATGATGAACGGATGAAGCCCGTGAATACTGTTCCCTTTCTTTCCTTTTCAGATACGGCCCTCAAAGAATACCTGGTCTTTAGCGAGAGCTATTTTGAGCAGCTGGCGCTCGTAGCCGGTCCCGGGCCTAAGACAACCAAGGTCCTGGTGAAGCGCTATGACCCCGGGGGCAGTGCCTGGGGAGAAGCCAGGAGGGTCGCTTCCTTCCCTTTTATCGAATCCGGCAATAGTTTCCTCCTGGTGCGATCCGCCGACCGGACCCGGATCCTGCTGCTGGGATTTGAATCGCTGACGTCCTCCGCGCCCCGGCTGCATGCTATCTTATTCGATCAGGACTGGCGAACCCTGTATGACAGGGTCTATCATCACCCCTATATTACCCAGCCGATGATACAGGACGATTTCACCAATTATCCGCTGGAAAATTATGACAAAGGACCGGTGAAGCTGGCCAATAACGGTCAGTGGTTAATGGAATCCCCTTCCAGGACCAACCTCAATTATTTGCTGTTCCATTTCAATGCGGAGGACACCGGCGTTTCTTATAAGGAGATGAACCTGCCCCCTTCTTCCACCATGGAAGATGTGGACCTGTCCATCAGTAATGAACGGGAAGAAGCGTCTGCTGCGGTGCTGTCCACCTTACATTATGATGTGCTTAAAAATGTGCGGGTGGTGCATTATTCCATGCATGGTAAATCCTTCGATTTCGATTCTTCTTATCGGTTGAGCACGTTGATATCCGGTAAGATCAAGGAGGACAATGTGGTAAAGGAAAGTTTTATGGCGGTGCCGGGCAATGGGTTTCTCCTGCTGAAAGAATATGGAAGGCCGTTCACGGATTGGTATGAAGAGGGAACTCTCTATACCGATGAGCAATGGGACCCGGCCTTTCTGTTCGCGGAGAATAATATCCCCGATAATGGGGTTCGTCGGCCGGTCCTCCGGGATGGTTATGCGAAATACCGCACTCTGGGCCCTTTGGGGGGCAGTCATGAGCGGGGGGATCTGGGGCTTTTCTATTTCCCGTCCAGCAGGGGTGACAGTGCCTGGAGCGGGATGATCAGCAAGGAGCAGGTGACGGAACTGAACTCGCCCAACCTGTCCTACCTGATGGTGCCGGTGAGAAACAAACTCTTTTTCTTATACAATAGTTTTTTCAGGGGGGAAGACCCTTATGCCACTACCACGATCCTGGACCATCGCGGCGAGCTGCTTCCCGAAGCGGGTGTGCTGTTCTGGAAGTTCAAAAAGACCAATTTGCATTTCCAGCAATCCCGGCAGATCTCCGAAGAAGAAGTGGTGATCCCTTATGATAATTATTACCGGAGAAATGGATTCGCCATCGTTCACTTTTAAATCTACTGCTTCCGGACTACGCAAAAAATTAGCGACGACCCCCGTTTTTTTTCAAAATGGGCAGGGATTACTAGTTAACTTCAGGAATCAAAACTATGCTGTCCATGAGAGTAGGATCAACTATCTATCAACGCCTGCAAAGGACCGTCCGGCAATGGGGTAAGACACTCCTGCTATTACCGGCCTTTACCAGCCCTGTTTTATGGGGCGCTGCCCAATCAACACAAAAACCGCCGCTGCATGGTAGTCACTGGATGGCCGTTACAGGCAAACCTCTGGCGGCCGAAGCCGGAGCGCAGATCTTCCAGAAAGGCGGGAATGCGATCGACGCGGCCTGTGCCATGCTGGGAGCTGTCTGTACCATGTGGGATGTATTGAGCTGGGGCGGGGAAACGCAGGCTGTTATCTATAATCCGAAGACCGGCAAGGTGATCTCTATCGATGCGCTGGGTTTTGCTCCCACGGGCGCCACACCGGCCTTCTTCAAGAGCAAGGGGTATAATTTTCCTCCGGAATATGGTCCGCTGGCGGCTGTTACACCGGGTACTCCCGGCGGACTTTGTTACATGCTGGCGGAATACGGCACGATGAGCCTGAAAGAAGTATTGGCCCCTGCCATGGAAATGGCCAAAGGATATGCCATTGAAGCCCAAACAGCCAACAGCTTTGAAGGCCAGAAAAGACGGCTGAAGGAATGGCCATACAGCAAAGCCTTATTTCTCACGCATCCCGGAGAGAAAAGAGAAGCTCCGGAAGCGGGGGAAGTCTTCGTGCAGAAGGACTTGCTGGAGACGCTGACCAAAATGGTGGAAGCGGAACAGGATGCCCTGAAGCATAAAAAGACGCGGAAGGAAGCTATCTATGCGGCCTACGACCGATTCTACAAAGGCGATATCGCGAAGGAGTATGTTCGTGGTTGCCAGGAGCAGGGCGGATTGATCACGATGGAGGATCTCGCTGCCTGGAAGCCTATCGAGGAAGAACCTACGCACGTCAATTACAAAGGCATCGAAGTCTATAAACTGCAGCAATGGACGCAGGGACCGGCTATGCTGCAGAGCCTGAACATACTGGAGAACTTCAACCTGAAAGATATGGGATATAACAGTACCCGTTATATCCACACCGTATACCAGGCGATGAACCTGGCTTTCGCCGACAGGGACTTCTATTATGGGGATCCTTATTTTGCGACGAACCAGCCGATGAAGGGGCTGTTGAGCAAAGAGTATGCAAAGGACCGGGCCAAACTCATCGATTACGATCATAACGACGCCCTGGCGGCTCCCGGTGATCCCTATCCGTATGAAGGGAAGACCAATCCATTTACCGAACTGCTGAAGGAAAGGGCCCGGATGAGCCAGTCTCCACCCCGTAGCGGCAAGGATGCGCCCAGCACAGGCGGAGCTATGAACGCCTCTAGCGGATTTCCGGATGGCATGCCCGGGGCGACTGCCCGTGATCTCGCTTTCGATCATACCAATTCCGGCGGACCGGTGAATGAAGAGCTGTATCATGACCGGCTGTGGCGCGGCACGACCAGCATCGAAGCGGCCGATAAGGACGGGTGGGTGATCTCCGTCACACCCAGTGGCGGCTGGACTCCTGCCTGTGTGGCGGGACATACGGGGGTGGGTATGAGCCAGCGTATGCAAAGTTTTGTGCTGGACTCTATCATCGACCCTTTCAATGTGGTAGCTCCGCATAAAAGACCCCGGGTGACCCTGACACCCAGTATGGCATTGAAGGACGGCAAGCCTTTCCTTTGCTTCAGCGTGCAGGGCGGCGACACGCAGGACCAGAACTTACTGCAGTTCTTCCTGAATATCGTTGAGTTCGGCATGACCGTGCAGGAGGCGACCGAGGCGCCGAATATCAATTCCGATCAACTATGGTTGTCCCTGGGCGGCGAACGGACGGATGACCGCCGGCCCCGTCCCGGACATATCCTGCTGGGAAATGAGACGCCGCCCTATGTGCGGCGGGATCTGCGGAAGATGGGCTATATAGCCACCTATGGCGACCGCACCAGCGGACCTATCAATGCGATCTATATCGATGCCAAACATGGTACGCTATGGGGTGGCAGCAGTAATAACGGAGAAGACTACGGCATCGGCTGGTAATTCCGATCAGCTGTAGCTGTCTTTGGGCGGTGAACGGACGGGCTATTTAAAATTACCTTTGAAAGTATTTTTGAAATGAACAAAATCCCGGATGGATACTTGCTGTACATATGGGTTGTCCGGGTGATTTTTGATATACTCCTGATGATAATCCTCTGCCGGGTAAAAGGCCGAGAAGGGTACCACCTCTGTGACGATCCTGCCTGAATATTTTCGTGCTGCCGTCAGACGGCTTATTTCTTCGTCGATGATCTTCTTTTCGGCTTCGTTACGGTAGAATGCAATGGACCGGTACTGCGTGCCTTCGTCGGGGCCCTGCCGGTTGAGCTCGGTAGGGTCCTGGCTGGCAAAAAATGCCGCTACCAGGGTGGCATACGATATTTTGGCCGGATCATAATAGACCTGCACCGTCTCTGCATGCCCGGTGGTTCCGGAGCCGACTTTTTCATAATCGGGATGCTTGTCCCTTCCTCCTGCATAACCTGACACGGCGTCCCTGACCCCAACCAGGCTCTGGAAGACAATCTCGGCATGCCAGAAACAACCTTCTGCAAAATCTGCTACCGCCTCATTCGGGGAAGGCCTGCTGTTTTCCGCGGCGGGGATGGCTACTTCCTGTGTTTGCGTCCGGCCGCAGGCGACCAGGGTGAAAAGCGCCAGAAAAGTGAAAGCGAAATATTTCATTATAGAGATAATTTTAATGCGGTTCAATGAGCGCTGATGGGAGGTTTACCCCCCTCCGGCACGAAAATAAGGGCGGCGCTGTTCATGCAATATCTTTTGCCGGTAGGGGAAGGTCCGTCATTAAAGACATGCCCCAGATGCGATCCGCTCTTACTGTCCACTACTTCCCATCTTTCCATGCCATCGCTGTTGTCTTTGACCAGTCTGACTGCATCCGGGCTAATGGGAGCAAAGAAGCTGGGCCATCCGGTATGGGAATCGAATTTGGTATCGGAACTGAATACCGGTTGCAGGGTGGCTGCAGAGTAATAGATGCCTTTCTTATAAAAATGGTCATACTTCCCTGTACCAGCTCTTTCTGTTCCCTGCTGCCGGAGTATATAATATTGATCCGGAGTGAGTTGCTCTTTCCACTGGGCATCGGTATGGACTATGGGGTAGGTGGTTTTGGAAGTAGCGACGGGCGGGTCCGGGTATTTTGCGGACCTGGATTGAGCCGCCGAACAGAAGGTATTCAGGGTCAGGGCTGCTGAAAGTATAAAGAGGAGAGCGTATTTCATATGCTTGTTTTATTACTATCATTAACGAAATAAGAGGCAGAAGGGTTTTCCGATTATGTTAAAAAACCTTTCACCGGCATGCAACATTTTTTGGCCGGAGAGACTTTGGCGTGCGCAAAGTCCTGGGCGCTTCTGTGGCCAATCCGGTAAAGAGTCTGCGAACGGAAGGGTGACAGCAAAGAGCCTGCGGCAATGCCCGGAAAATACCACTTTCCGGGCATTGTGCGTATCGAAAAGATTAACTAGCTTTATTTGATTTCCTATTTGTTCAATCCTGCCTACCTGTCAACCTGCAACTTTTGCTTTCATTGGTGTATTACCCGGACCACAGAGCTATCTGTTAGGTAACGAATTTTTATTATCCTTAAATCAAAAGAATGCCTGCAAACAATCTTTTCAAGGCTGCTATTCTCACAGCCCTGCTTGTCGTTATTGTCATCGGCGGCTGGGAGATCTATCTGAGGCATAGCGGAATTACCATTTCCTATGATAATGGAAAAGAGCTATGGGCCGACAAAAGGGCGATGGTCTACGAACCTTCCGGTAAAACCACCGTCTTTATAGGATCTTCCCGGATCAAGTTCGACCTGGATATCGACACCTGGCAGCAGGTTACGGGAAGGCATGCCGTGCAACTGGCGATCGAAGGCTCCTCCCCGAGGCCTGTCCTGACGGACCTGGGCAACGATCCCGGGTTTAAAGGCAAACTGGTGGTGGACGTTACGGAAGGATTATTCTTTTCGACGGATAAGTATAACCTCGAAAAGCCCGAAACGAATGTGGCCTGGTACAAGAGCCGTACGCCTGCGCAAAAGGCCAGCTTCCTGTTGAATCATGTGCTGGAATCTCAATTCGTCTTCCTGGATGAAGCGTCTCTTTCCCTGAATGCGCAGTTGAATAAATTGCCGGTGCCCAATCGACCCGGGGTATTCGTATTTCCGACCTTCCCGATGGATTTCAGACATACCGGTTTTGACCGCCAGAATAAAATGACGGCAAAATTCCTGGCCGATACCAGCTTGCAGCACCAGGTGCAGAATATATGGGTATTCGTTATGAAGATGGGTAAAAATGCGCCGCCGCCGAAAGAAGATCCTGTGCCTCCGATCATGCGGTCGGTACAAGCAGCGGTCGATAAGATACGGGCCAGGGGCGGGGAGGTCGTATTTGTACGGACTCCTTCCAGCGGACCCTTCTGGGGGGGTGAACAGCATGCTTTTCCCCGAACAAAACTCTGGGATCCCCTGCTCGCGGCTACCCATTGTACAGGTATCCATTTTGCCGACTACCCGTCTACCGATCATTTCATATGTCCGGAATGGTCTCACCTGAGCCCACAGGATGCTGTATTATACACACGGGCGCTGATCGGGCAACTCCCCCGGTCTTTTGTACAATAAAATTTTCATGGTTACTCCAAACTGACTGTATCATGGTATTCAACTCTTATACTTTTATCGCATTTTTTGTCATTGTCCTGATCCTGCACAATCTTCCTTTTTCCTGGAAAGTGAAGAAGATCAATTTATTGCTGGCGAGCTATGTCTTTTATGCCGCCTGGAACCCTCCTTTTATCTTCTTATTATGGCTGTCGACGGTAATTGATTATTTCGTGGGGAAGGCCCTGTACACGCAGACGAACGTACATAAGAAGCGGGTGCTGCTGGTGATCAGCCTGATCGGCAACCTGGGAATGCTCTGCTTCTTCAAATACGGCACCTTTTTGCTGGATAACTTTGTCAACCTGGTGGGTGCGCTGGGCATCCATTATCATCCGGCCAGGCCGAATATCATTTTGCCGGCAGGGATCTCCTTTTATACTTTCACGACTTTGTGTTATACGATCGACATGTATCGGAAGGAGAGTAAACCCGTGCGGTCGCTGCTGAATTTTTCTTTGTTCGTGACCTTCTTTCCTCACCTGGTGGCAGGTCCCATCGTGCGCCCTCCCCAGTTGGTGCCCCAGTTCGAAACGCCCCGGAAGGCCGACAAGCGGCAGTTGATGGAAGGACTGTTCCTGTTGTCGCTGGGCCTGTTCATGAAAGTAGTGCTGGCGGACAGCATGCTTTCGGCTTCCGCCGATTCGGTCTTCAATGCACCTGGGTCTTTGCCTGCGCTGGATGCCTGGATGGGCATGCTGGCCTTTAGCGGGCAGATATTCTTCGACTTCGCCGGTTATTCCACCTGCGCGATCGGGGTGGCCTTATGCCTGGGCTTTGCGCTGCCGCAGAATTTCCGCTTCCCCTATGCGGCTACCGGGTTTTCCGATTTCTGGCGGAGATGGCATATTACTTTATCATCCTGGTTGCGGGATTATTTATATATACCCTTGGGGGGTAATCGTAAGGGTCCTTTCAGGACCTATATCAACCTGATGCTTACGATGTTGCTGGGAGGACTCTGGCATGGAGCGAACTGGACCTTTGTCGCCTGGGGCGGATTGCATGGACTGTATTTATGGGTGGAGAAATTTTTTACGGACCGGAAGGGGGAGGCCCGTTCCTTATCGGCAGATAAAGGATATGTCGTCGAGGCATCTGCAGGAGCGGGATCTTCGCTCGCCCATCTCCCCCCTGTCCTGCCGAAAATTGCCCGGATGCCGGAAGAACCCCCTGCGGCGATGTTCAATACCCGCTGGGCGGGTTGGCCCTATGCGCTGTTCACCTTCTTCCTGGTGAATATCACCTGGGTATTCTTCCGGGCTTCCACTTTCAGCGGGGCCGGTAATATACTGCGATCCCTATTCGGGATGGTGCATGGTGCAGCTCCCTTACTGACCACCCTGGCGATGATCAAGGTAACGGTGATCATCACGATCATGCTGGTCCTGCACTGGTTGTTGCGGAATACCCGGGTATTGGACCTGGCTCATCGCCTCCCCTGGTGGCTGACGGGCCTGATCTGGTCTTCGATGGTGATCCTGCTGATCCTCAGCCAGGAGAGCAGCAGCTCCTTTATTTATTTTCAGTTTTAACCCCATTATCGCGCATCCCAGCGAAACCATTTTATGCCCAGCGTGGTAAACAGGACCGAGTAACCCAGGGTGACCAGCAGGGCTATCGAAGTCTGGTTGTTCCAGGTAGCGGGCTCCAGTCCGGCGGCAACGATGCTTTTCACTGCGCCGTAGGGCGACCATTTGACGATGTCCCCGATCTCTTTACCCAATACGCCCAATTGGGCGAACATGCCGATCATGATAAAAGCGAAATAGACGAGCCGGGTGGTGGCGCTGACCGTCTCCGGGTTTTTGATCAGGCCCACGATCACCTGTCCCAGGCTCAGGTATACGGCTCCACCTACAATGGCCATTGCCATCCCGAAGGCATAACCGCCGGAGCTGATCGTGATATTGTCATATTTATACCCTACGATAAAGAGTACCATGGCCATAAGGATGATCATGATCAGTTGCACGATGAGACGGCTCATTATAATCGACCAGGAGGGGGCGGGCGCCACACGGAGCCGCTGGAAGATGCCTTTGTCCCGGTCGCGGGCCATGGAATTGGAATAGCCCATCAACCCGATGGCTGTGAGGCCGACGGTGATGCAATTGGAAACGACAAAAGCTCCGCCGAACTTTTCAACCAGTGGTTTCCAGGAAATGAGGATAAGCACAGGCACGAGGATCACCAGAATGGATGACCGGCGGTTGCGCCACTGGGTCATAAGGTCGGCGCGGAGCAGGGACGTGAATACGGTAGAGATGGATGGTATGTTCGTTTGCATATTGCAGTCTTTTAGAAATGAAATCGGATGCCGCGGCAGGCGCCGCCTCAGGAACGCACACTGTTGCCGGTGAGCCCTATGAATACGTCTTCCAGGGTGATCTTCCCTTTGCGGGAGGCGCGGATAACCTCGGGACGGTCACGGTTGCTGTCGATCAGCGACTGGGGCGTATCGATGGTGATCACCTGTCCGTGGTCGATGATAGCGATACGATCGCATACTGATTCCGCTTCTTCCATGGAATGGGTGGTTAGCAGGATGCCGTGCCCTTTGTCGCGCATGGCCTCAATTCTCTCCCAAAGCTGCCGGCGGGATTGCGGATCGAGACCCGTGGTAGGTTCATCCAGTAAGACCAGCCGGGGATCGTGGATCGTGGCAATGACCAGGGATACCCTCTGTTGCTGACCTCCGGAGAGCTGTCCATAACGTTTGTTCGCAGCGTCCTGTAATTTGATGCCGGAAAGAATGGATTCCAGTTGATCTTTCGATAGTTTGATCCCATAGATACCGGCATATAATTGAATGATCTCCGCTACCGTGAGTTCCGGCTGGAAACTGGTAGCCTGTAGTTGTACGCCCATGCTGGCACGGGCATGCATGGGTTGCTCCCGGATGGAATAACCGGCCACTTTGATGGCGCCGGACTTTGGCTTCAGTAAGCCTTCCACGGCGCTCAGGGTGCTTGTTTTACCGGCGCCGTTCGGACCCAGTAATCCGAAGATCTCTCCCGGCTGTACCTCGAAGCTGACGTTGCGTACGGCTTGAAAATTGCCATAAGAGACGTTCAGGTTTTCCACCTGCAGCACGGGGATGGTAGACGAATGGTTCATATACGCTAAGGTAGGGCCTTGATGAGGATGGAGCAACGATTTCACGGTAGTTTTGTCCAAATTTAGGTCCGGATCCCGGCTCTTTTTCTTAAATTCATAATAAAAAATTTTTATGCGAAAGTTAGCCCTTATCATTATTGTCATCCTAATGGCAACTGCCACCGGCTTGAAAGCCCAATCCCTACAGAACACTTCCTGGAAAGTTTATATCGACGCTTTACATGATACCATTACGCTCCATATCGGGAAAGACTCCAGTTTTGTTACCGATAGCGGGGGAGACGTGGTGGTCCGTTCAGTTTGTAAAGTAAAAAAGGATACCCTGAGCCTCAGGGATTATGAAGGAAAGTATTTTTGCCCGGACGGGGAAGGCGTTTATAAAGTAGCGGTAACTGCGGACGCTCTTAGTTTTACGCTGGTCAATGATCCCTGTGAGGGAAGGAATAGCTCGATCAGCGGGACTAAATGGATAAGGGTGACGGACAAACATTGATTCGTGGGAGTACGTGCAAATAAAAAAAAGGCCGCGGAACAACTCGCGGCCTTTTGTACAAATGAAACTTATATAGAACTTATAACTTCGTTACAATGGTATTCTCAGTAACCATCGTGTTGACTGCGAACTGACGAACGATCTCATTTTCTCCGTTACGGATAACGAAAGTAGGGTGAATATCTGTTTCTTCTTTCTGGAAATAGACAGACTTTACAAAATGAGCGTCATTGAACTGTTTGCGGTAAACTACTTCTCCGTTATCATTCTTAATGATCAGCCAGAATTTTGCGGCAGTAGGATTTTCCAGTGCTACACGGAAAACTACGCTGTTATCATTCGTTCCAACGTACTGAACATTTACCTGTTCGTCGTTGAGAGTAGAAGACTTTTTACCACCATTTGCCTGGCTGGTTAAAGGATTGCTAACGAAAAGAACAATGGCTGCCACAGCTACAGTGACTGCTTTTACTACACGGGTGCTTACAAAATTAGTGTTCATATTATTTTTTTATATTTTACGAAGTTTGGCGGCAGGCAATACGTGAAGCAAAATGGCGAGCAAGGATGGCGGAAGCAAGGAGGTTAGACGATTTGTATTATCGGGCGGGAAGCAATCATCTGAATCGTTATACAAATATAAACCCGATTACAGGGGCGTACAAGCCGTGTTTTCCTGTTTTTTATCACCTCAACCATAAATAGACACGAGTTAAGATATTGTAAATAAGAATGTTATGCTCCTTTTTAACATGATGACCAACCCTTTTTTGACCAAGTATGTTTTTTTTCATAATTTGAATAAATGAATGACATTATTAAGAAATATAGCAACGGAGAGATCACTATCATCTGGAAGCCTGCTGTATGTCAACATTCTACTATTTGCTGGAAAGGAGCTGCCGGTCTGCCGGAGGTCTTTAATCCCCAGGAAAAACCCTGGATCAAACCATTGGCAGCCACTACGGAACGAATTATCGAACAGATAAAAAAATGTCCTTCCGGCGCCCTGAGTTATCTTGTGAACGAACCGTCAACACCGAACGAAATAACGGGGGACGAATTTTAACAGTTCAACTACCATTACTATTTATGAAGAGATTACTGATTGCAGCAAGCACCTTATTAGTGAGCCTGCTGACCTGGGGACAGGAAAATGCCCTCTGGATGCGGTACCCTGCCATTTCCCCCGATGGCCAGACCATCCTGTTCAGTTACAAGGGAGATATCTATAAAGTGCCTGCCGCCGGAGGAACGGCCATTCCCCTTACGATCAGTGAGTCTTATGAATTTGCGCCGGTATGGTCGCACGATGGCAAATCTATTGCTTTTGCCTCCGACCGCTACGGCAATTTCGATGTATTCATTATGCCGGCTACCGGCGGAGAAGCCCGCCGCCTCACCTTTCACTCGGCGAATGAGATCCCCAGCAGCTTTACCGGGAATGATAAACAAATCCTATTCTCCGCCACCCGGCAGGACCTGGTGACCAATGCCCAGTTCCCTATCGGCCTGATGAGTGAATTATACAGTGTTCCGGTAGGCGGAGGCCATGTCAGTCAAATGCTGCCCATTCCCGCATTGGAGGCAACGGTGAATTCCACGGGCGAGCAGTTGATCTATGAAGACCTGAAAGGATATGAGAGTGACTGGCGCAAACATCATACCTCCTCCGTGGCAAGGGATATCTGGCTCTATGATCTGAAAGCCAGAAAATATAGCCGCCTCACTACTTTTAACGGAGAAGACCGCAACCCTGTCTTCGATTCCAATGACCAGGACTTCTATTATCTCAGCGAGCAGAGTGGGTCTTTCAATGTCTACAAAAGCTCTTTACAGGCCCCCTCCTCTTCGACGGCCCTGACTCATTTCACCAAGCACCCGGTGCGCTTCCTCACCCATGCGGGAGACAATACCCTCTGCTTTGGGTTTGACGGGGAAATCTACACGAAGAAAGGATCGGGAGAACCGCAGAAAGTGAATATCCGCATTGCGGAAGACGGCAGGTTCGCCCTGGAAAAGATCCTGCCGGTGAACGGAGGGGTGACAGAAATGAAGCTATCTCCCAATGGCAAAGAGATCGCTTTTGTTTTCCGGGGCGAGATCTTTGTGACCAGTGTTACAGGGGGCATCACCAAACGGATCACCAATACACCCTGGCAGGAGAGAAGCGTCAGCTTTAGCCCCGACGGGCGCACCCTGCTTTTTGCCGCTGAAAAAGGCAGTAACTGGAATATATATACGTTATCCATCAACCGGAAAGAAGAACCTTATTTCTACGCTTCTACCGTATTGAAGGAAGCTACCGTGGTGGCTACGCCGGAAGAGGAATTCCAGCCCGCTTATTCCCCTGATGGTAAAGAAGTAGCCTACCTGGAGAACCGGACGACCTTAAAAGTGATGAACCTGGCCAGCCAATTATCCCGCACCATTCTGCCTGCCGACAAGAACTATTCCTATGCGGATGGGGACCAGTATTACCAATGGTCGCCGGATGGGAAATGGTTTCTCGTACAATTCGGTCCTCCCGAAAGAGTGCAAACCCCGGAAGTAGGGCTGGTCTCCGCCAACGGTAAGGCGGAAGTGATCAACCTGACCCTGAGCGGCTATGACGATGTGTACCCCAAATGGACCCTGGACGGGAAAATGATGATCTGGGGATCCGACCGGGATGGCGCACGCGTACAGGCCGGTTATCCCGTGACAGCCGATGTATTTGGTATGTTCTTTACCAAAGATGCGTTCGACCGGGCAAAGCTTTCTAAAGAGGAACTGGCCCTGTTGAAAGAGCAGGAAGAGAAAAAAGAAAAAGATGCGAAGGATGCGGAGGCAAAGAAGGGCAACGCGAAGAAAGACGCTAAAAACGGAAAAGGGAAGGACTCGACTAAGAAAGATTCTGCGATCAAAGAGATCAAGATCGACTGGGACCATCTCACCGACCGCAAGCTCAAACTGACGACCCATACCTCCGATGCGGCTGACTGGCTTTTGTCGAAGGATGGGGAGAAACTATATTACCTGACCCGTTTTGAGAAAGGATATGATCTGTGGATGACGGAACTGCGCACAAAGGAGACGAAATTGTTTGCAAAGCTGGGCGCCCGCTATGCTGGTATGGAATTATCGGCCGATGGAAAATCCATCTTCGTACTGGCGGAAGGAAAGATCACTAAGATCGATGCAGAGAGCGGCAAGGCGGAACCCGTATCCATCAATGGGGAAATGACGCTGAGGTACGCGGAAGAAAAAGCCTATATTTTCGATCATGCCTGGCGTCAGTTGAAAGAGAAATTTTATGTCGTCGACCTGGGAGGAGTGGATTGGGATTTCTATTATAAAGCCTACAGAAAATTCCTTCCCTCCATCAATAACAATTATGATTTTGCGGAAATGCTCAGTGAAATGCTGGGAGAGCTGAATGCCTCGCATACTGGCTCCGGTTATTTCGGGCATACTCCGCCGACCGGGGACCGGACCGCCAGCCTGGGGATCTTCTACGATTACAGCTATACGGGAGAGGGTCTGAAGATCGCCGAAGTCATTGCCGGTGGTCCCCTGGACAAATCGGATTCGAAGATCAGGCCGGGTATCGTCCTGGAAAAGATAGACGGCGAACCGATCACGGATTCTGTCGACCATTACCAATACCTGAATCGTAAAGAGGGCAAACTGATCTTATTATCTTTATATGACCCCGTTGCTTCTACCCGCTGGGAAGAAACGACCAAACCCATTTCTTTGGGGGAGGAGAGCGAATTGCTTTACAAACGATGGGTGGATCTCCGGCGCAAAGAGACCGACTCCCTCTCGCAGGGTAAGATCGGGTATATCCATGTTCGCGCCATGGATGATGAGAGCATGCGTACCGTATTTGAAGAAGCCCTGGGAAGGAATATCGGGAAGCAGGCTATCATCGTCGACACCCGTTTCAATGGCGGCGGCAATATTCATGAGCAGCTTTCCGATTTCCTGAACGGGAAAAAATATTTCGATGTCATTCCTCACGGGCAGTACGTAGGTTCCGAACCCTTCGATAAATGGGTGAAACCCTCCATCGTACTTATCGGGGAGTCCAACTATTCGGACGCCCATTTGTTCCCCGCAGCTTATAAGCTGAAGAATGTGGGTTTGACATTGGGAATGCCGGTGCCGGGCACGGGTACTTTTGTCTGGTGGGAAGATCAGATCGATCCGTCCTTATACTTTGGTATGCCGATGGGCGGCTGGCGGGCTCCCGACGGACGATTCGAAGAAGGCCACCAACTGGAGCCGGATATACTCGTTCGCAATGCACCCGATACCTTGTCCGCCGGTCATGACCAACAGATCGAGGCGGCGGTGAGGGAGTTGTTAAAGAAGTGATGTGCATGGGTCCGGATTGGCTATAACTTTCGCAATAAGGCGGTTACGAATTTTTCGATAGCCGCCTTATTATTATTGAAGAACAGAACCGGCTCTATCAATTCCAGTTCCATCAGGGTGAAGATCCCTTCCCGGATGACCCCGTCAACCCGGGCATAGAGAAAGTTCCCCGCTTGCGTATCGCCGCCGAAAATAACAGACTGCGCTGTATCCAGGATATGCTGTGCCTGCCGGATAATGGAGGGGGCCGGCTGAACGGGCACGCTGCTGCCTCCATGTTCTTCCTGTACGCGGAAGTCGCCCCGGCGGGATGTTTTTTTCACAGAATGACTATACTGATTGTCAAAAAAGATTAGTGAATACTCTCCGTCGGACAAGATCTCTTCCATAAATTCCTGTACGATGTAACTTCCTTCCTGCAGGAGCCCGTTCAGTCTTTCGGTATCTCCTGTCTGCCCGGGGGTAGTGACCCAGGTATTGCGGGCAGTGGCGGAGACACAGGGTTTGATCACAGCCTTTTTCCAATGGGTGGTAAGGAAGACCTCTTCTACATCAGCAGGTATACCCTCCTCCAGGAAACGCAGATCGGGTACAGGAATCCCCTTTGCCTGTAACCCGGACAGATACCGTTTGTCCATATTCCATTGGAGCGTCGTGATGGAATTGAATACAGGTATATCAGCTCTTTCCAGTTCTTTGAGCCAGACTTTGAACTTTTCTTTTTGGGTATGATAGTTCCAGGTGGAGCGGATCACTACGGCGGCGTAATGATGCCAGGGCGCCGCTGGTTCATCCCAGGGTATAGCCTCTGCCTGGTAACCTGCTCTGGCTAGTACTGCTATGAGCGGCGCGTCATCTGTCGTACTATCCGGTTTCGAAAGACAGGTCGCAAAGGCTATCCGTTTATTAGCAGCCACAGGCAATGGGATTAGAGGAGACAGAGCCTTTTTCAGTGGCATATCCATCATATTTCCACCATTCGAGGCCTCCTATTAATTCTTTTACCATGAAACCCAGACTAGCCAGTTTCAAACTGCCCTTGGTAGAGGCATTACAGCCAATACCATCGCAATACAGCACCATCAATTTATCTTTCGGAAGGAAAGCCGTGGTCTCCAGGTTCATTTCCTTATGCGGAATATTGATGGCTCCGGGAATATGATCTTTTGCGTAACTCTCCTGCGAACGGGCGTCTATCACCAGGAAATCTTGGATACCATTTTCCAGATCAGCGTATACGTCCGAGGCTTCCGTCTCATAACATAGCTTATGAATAAAATAGGACAGGCTGGACTCGCTCCCCTGTGGCAGGTATTGGGTGACTCTTCCCCGTGTTTGTGTCGGTGTGTGCATAGTCGTTTATTTTTTGTAATTCAAAGATATTGCTAACTTGGTGCTATCATTAGATCCTTTTCTAATAAATATAATAGTACCATTTAGAAAGTAATATGAGCAAGCAATCCCGGCAAATATCCCTTCCTTTTATCCGAATTGATAAAAAAAGTGCCCGGCCTCTTTATGAACAGCTCTATGATGGGATTCGGGAGGCGATCTTAAAAGGGTATTTGCAACCGAACGACCGCTTGCCTGCTACCCGGCTGATTGCTGAAGAATGGGGAATATCCCGGAATGTAGTGGTGCTGGCTTTTGAGCAACTGATCCTGGAAGGATATCTCCATTCCCGGTCCGGGTCAGGGAGTTTTGTTGCCGGCGATATTCCCGGGACACCTGTTCGCAATCCGGGTCGTGCTGTCCCGGAAAATGGTAGCAGGCCGGTGACTGGACGGCTCGGCGGCCCCTTCGTCCATCAACTCCGGCGGTCAGTGCTGATAAGGAATACGATGCGGGAAGAAGTGATCCCTTTCCAGACAAGCGTGCCCGCCGCAGATGCCTTCCCTTTTGCGATGTGGAGCAAACTGGCGGCCAGAGTCTACCGTTACCTGGACTTTCAGCACCTGGGCTATGATGATGCGGCCGGGCATTTACCCTTGCGGGAAGCCATCGCCGATCACCTGCGGGTGAACCGGGCGGTGAGTTGTACGGCAGACCGGGTTTTGATCGTGAACGGCTCGCAGCAGGCCCTTTCTCTGGTAGCGCAACTTTTGTTGCAGCCGGGAGATCGTTATTGGATTGAAGATCCGGGATATGTGAATGCGAGGGTCCTGTTCAATGTTAACGGCGGCCAGCCCTGCCCGGTGCCTGTGACGACAGAAGGGTTGGATATCGAATATGCTTTTCGCCATTACCCCAAAGCCAGGCTGGCTTACCTGACCCCTTCCCACCAATATCCCCTGGGAGGGACTTTGCCGCTGGCGCAGCGATTGAAATTATTGGCCTGGGCCAATGAGCACCGGCTCTGGCTTATCGAAGACGACTATGACAGCGAACTGCGTTACCAGGGTAAGCCCATTCCTTCCCTCCAGGGATTGGACCCTTACGGGAATGTAATCTATATGGGCACCTTCAGTAAAGTGTTGTTCCCAGCCTTGCGGGTAGCTTATCTCGTACTTCCCGATGAAGAACTATTCCAATCCTTCAAATTATTAAAGGCTCTGAATGACCGGCAGACGACCCTGACAGACCAGCTGATCCTGGCTGACTTTATTAAAGAAGGGCATTTTCACCGGCACCTGCGTAAAATGCGGGTATTATATAATCAGCGATTACAATACCTGCTGGGGCAGTTGAAAGAACATCTATCCGGCCATCTTTCCTTTAGCGATCCTGCTGCCGGCATGCACCTGGCTGCCTATTACAAACAACCTGTACAAGAAACTTTTTTCCTGGAGAAAGCCCGGGAAAAAGGGCTGATCCTCCATAGTATTAAGGACTATACCCTGACCCACTATGACCGGCCTGGCATTTTACTGGGGTATTCCTCTTTCCCGGAGGAAAAAATAAAGGAAGGTGTGAGGCTGCTGAAAGATGTTTTTGATAGTTGACAAAGTCATGGATTTACCCGAAGTAAAATAGTAAATTTATCAGGCTAAATAATTCTAAAATATGGAAAAGCAGTTTGATTATGTGACGAATCTGGATGTTAAATTCGGACACCTCGAAAAGATGGATATTCCTGAAATGGTCAGGGAGTGCAAGGACAAATGGTTCAACCAAACATTGACTCTGGTGAATGATAGCGTGGTGAGGTTGGGTATTGTAGAAGGGGAATACCATTGGCACAAGCACGACCTGGACGATGAATTTTTCTTTGTTCTCGAAGGCCAGCTCCTGATCGACCTGGAAGGCGAGACTATTGAATTAAATTCTAACCAGGGAATGACGATCCCAAAGGGAAGACTACATCGCACCAGGGCTCTCAAAAAGACAGTTATGCTAATGGTAGAGACCAGCGCCATTCGGCCTACCGGGGATTAAATAACTACCCATAACCTTGAAAGCCTTACAAATGTCAGCTCAAATAGATTATTGATAAATGGAATCATGCCGCAACGGTAATAATTTCTCTCCCCACTTCTCCAGGATGCGTACTAATTCATTCAGGTCGACGGGTTTGCTGAGATAGTCGTTCATGCCTTCCGCCAGGCATTCTTCCTTGTCTCCCTGCAGGACGTTGGCCGTCATGGCTACGATAACAGGCTGCTCGCCGGGAGTGCTGCGGATGATCCTGGTCGCTTCCAGTCCGTCCATCTCGGGCATTTGTATGTCCATCAGGATGAGGTCGATCTTTTTTTCCTTTAATTTGCTCAGGACCTCTTTCCCATTCTCCACGAATTCGGGCGTATAACCCATTTTGGTCAGTATGATGAGGGCTAACTGTTGATTGATCGGATTGTCCTCTGCTACCAGGATCTGTAAAGGATATTTTTGAGCCAGATGTGTTGGAAGCTGGGAATGAGGCGTAGGGGAGATCTTTGTTTCGGCGCCTGGCCGGGTGAGGATGGAAAAACTGAAGGTGGACCCTTTCCCTTCTGTGCTTTCTACCTTGATCCGGCCGCCCATGAGGCTGATCAGTTTGTCGCAGATGACCAGTCCCAGGCCAGTGCCTCCGTACCTGCGGGTTATAGAAGAATCGACCTGGGAAAAAGCTTTGAAAAGATGATCCAGTTTATCCGGAGAGATACCGATACCGGTATCTTTTACTTCGAACCCAATCTCTATTTGCCCATCTTTCAGGCCACCTGCTTTTCCGGATATTCTGTTACCGGCGGGACCGGTAGTTGCTATACTCCTCAAACGCTCATTCCTGGAAATGAAAGCCCGGATCCGGATCTCTCCCTTGTGCGTGAACTTGATCGCGTTGCCGATGAGATTGAGCAGTACCTGGCGCAGCCGGTCTCTGTCCGCGATGACAGGAGAGGGGATGGCTTCGTCGACCTGACAGCTCAGCCGCAGGCCGAGTTGTGCAGCTTTGGCAGAAAATATATCCAGCACTTCTTCCATGCATTGACGCAGATCCATTTCTTTTTCATCCAGTTCCATCTTTCCCGACTCGATCTTCGAAAAATCAAGGATATCGTTGATCACCGTCAGCAGGGTCTCTCCGCAGTTCTGGATCGTCCTGGCATAACCCTGTTGTTCGTCATTAAGAGGCGTTTGCGATAATAAGGAAGCCATGCCGATCATCCCGTTCATCGGCGTACGGATCTCATGGCTCATATTAGCCAGGAATTCACTTTTAGCCCGATTGGCCCGCTCTGCTTCCTGCCGGGCCCTGGCCTCGCTGAGACGGGCTTTACGTTCGTCCTCCATGGCATGGCCTAACTGCTCCGTTCGCTGTTGCACGAGCTGCTCCAATTTCCTTTGATGTGCCCGGATGCGGCTGATACGAAGCCGGTAGAGGGTTATCCATACCCCTGCAATCAACAGGAGGACCCCCAGCCTGAACCACCAGGTAAGCCAGAAAGGCGGGGTGATGGTCAGTTTGATGGTCGCCATTCGATCCGACCATTTGCCTTCATAATCGAATCCTTTCACTTCGAAAACGTAGTCCCCCGGATCCAGGTTGGTATAGGTAGCCGTGCGATTGCTGCCGACATAGTTCCAGGTCTTATCGAATCCCTCCAGGATATACGCATATTGTTTCCTGTCGCGGGAAGTATAGTTCAGAGAGGCGAATTCAAAGGAGATAACGGAATTATAATAGGGCAATGTAATCTCTTTTGTTTCTGTAATGGACCTTTTCAGCGGAGAATGATCCTGTTCGTCTTTGGCAATGGGGAGATCTTTGTTAAAGACCTGGAAGCCGGTTATCAGCAGGGGGGGCTCGGAAGGGCGGGGTTTGATGCTGTCGGGGAAGAACTCGTTAAAGCCATTGACCCCTCCGAAGTAGAGCGCTCCGCTGCTGCCCCGGCAATAAGCGTTCTCTTTGAACTCAAAAGACTGTAAACCATCCGATATGCTGAAGCTCGTGCATTTTTTGGTAGCGGTATTGAAAAGGGCCAGTCCTTTGTTCGTGCTGATCCATAACTCGTCCTTTTTCCCGGGAAGGATGCCGAAGATAACGTTGTTGGGCAATCCGTCCTCTGTGGTATAGGTGTAGAATAAATGCTGCTGCCTGTCGAAATAATTAAGACCTGCCATGGTGCCGATCCATAGGCCTCCTTTTTCATCCTCATAGATCTCTCCGACCCTGTTATCGCTCAAGCTGTTTTTTTTATCATCGTGTAAGAAGGACGTGAACTGGCCTGTCTCTTTGTTGACCAGGATAAGACCTCCTCCGTCTGTGCCCACCCAGAGCTGACCCTGGCTGTCCTCAAAGATGGAATGTATCTTCTTATTGTTAATATTAGCCGGATTGTAGTTGTCATCGAGATAGTGGCTGAAGGTGCCATTCCGGGGATTGTAAAGATCCAGCCCTCCGCCGTAAGTACCGATCCAGATATTCTTGTCATGGTCCTGCAGGATGGTATAGATATTATTGGTACTGAGGCTGGAAGGGTTGGCCGGATCGTGTTTGAAATGCCGGTAGGTATTTTTTTCCTGGTTGAATACGGTGATACCGGTCGCCCAGGTGCCGATCCAGGTATTACCCTTTCCATCTTCGCAGGTGCATAACACGTAGTTGCCGCAAATACTGTTTTGATCGCCTTCCCGGTGCAGTAAATGTGTGAATTTTTTCGTCAGTGGATCGAAGAGGTTCAACCCTCCTCCATCGGTGCCGATCCATAATTTTTTCTTTGCATTCTGCACGATGCTCAGGACATGATTGTTGCTAAGACTACTCTCATCCGAATTGTGCCTGTAATGGGCAAATCGGGTGGCATCTTTTTTGTAGATATCCATCCCGCCGGAGAAGGTTCCTATCCACATATTCCCGATATTGTCCTTATAGGCGGAATGGACGGAGTTATCGATCAGGCTGGACCGGTCGATCTCATCGTGCTGGTAATGTTGCAGGATATTCGTAGTGGGATCGTAAATGCCCAGGCCTGCATTCTCCAGTCCTATCCACAGGTTGCCCTTATCGTCCTCTCCCAGGGCATAGACGGTTTTGCCCGGCAGGCCGTTGCCATTTAGGGTCATATTCTTAAAATGACGGAGAGTCCCGGCGGGAGAGGGATTGTCGATCATGTCCAGTCCTCCGCCATCCGTACCTATCCATAGCCGGTGCCGGCTGTCTTCGAACAGTATCCATACATAATCACTGCAGAGAGAGGAGCTGTCTTTTTCCCTATGCAGGAAACGGGTAAAACTACCGGAGGCCTTATCCAGCAGATTGAGGCCATTCCCATAAGTGCCTACCCATACATTTTGCCGGCTGTCCACCAGCACGTCCCGGACATAATCACTGCTGAGGCTTTGGCCGTTCCTCCGCTTATTGATGTATTGCGTGAACCGGCCCGGGCCCGGCTCGAAGTAAATAAGGCCCTGATCTTCCGACCCGACCCAGAGATTGCCTACCTGGTCCTCGGCCAGGCTGGTAAGCAGATCGCTGGGAATTCTCCCGGCTCCGCCACCCTGATCATTGCGGCCCTGGTGATCCCTGCCCGGGCTCCCGGCGCCCTCAGTCATAAATGCCGTGAATTGATCTTTCTCCCGGTCATAGCGGTTAAGCCCGCCTCCTCTGGTGGCGATCCAGATGGAACCCTGTCTGTCTTCGATGATATCGGAAATGAAATTATTGCTGATGCTACCCCTGGTTTTGGGGTCGTTCCGGTAGATGGTGATCTGGTATCCGTCGTATTTGTTGAGTCCGTCGCGGGTGCCGAACCATAGAAAACCACGGCTGTCCTGCAGTACGCAAAGCACATTATTCTGGGAAAGCCCGGCATTAATATCCAGGTGTTCGAACTTGATGGTTGGCTGCTGAGCTGTCGCCGGGAGGTACAATAGCAACAGGAGCAGGCAAGCCAGGGTTGTTGGTTTAACGGATCTGGAAGGCATCGGTTATGGTTTCAGAGCTTAACGAATGGTGATTTCACCTGAGGGCCAATGTTTTAACGGTAAGGGACCCTTCCTATTTCACTATTCGTGCTTTTTCTATCTTTAGTAGGTGTTTTCGCTTATTTCCTTTAGCGGATAAGGGTGGACAATACCGGGAAGGGGCCGGAGGGATGGAGAAGCCGCTGGCCGGAGTTGCTCCGGACCGATTGCTTATTTAACCGCTTTCCGTGCGGCCGATACTTCTTCGGGTTTGATGGCTCCTCCTTTATTTCCCCAGGAGTTGCGACTATAATTTAGTACATCGCTGACCTGTTGGTCCGTCAGCTCAAACCCGGTCATTTCCGCATTGTAAATTTTACCGTTCACTTTCATCTCTCCTTTGGCCCCGTTGAGCACCTGGAGGATGGATCTTTTCTTGTCGGCCATGAGGTAGTCCGATTTGACCAGGGGCGGATAAACATTCTCGATGCCGGCGCCTTGTTCGCCATGGCAGGAAAGGCAATAAGACAGATAAACGTCCGTGCCGCGGGTGATGCTGGCCTTCAGGTCGAAAGTTTGGCGGGGGTGGAAGGCAGCGAGCGCCAGCAGGCCCAGGGCTGCCGGAAACAAAAGGAACAAAACGGATCTCAGCTTCATATTTCATCCAGGTTAAAAGGTAACTTACGGATACGCTTGCCGGTCAGGTCGAAAATGGCATTGCAAAGGGCCGGCGCCAGGGGGGGTAGTCCGGGTTCGCCTACACCGCCGGCTTTTTCCTGGTTGTCCATGATATGGACCTCGATCTCCGGGATATCGCTGATGCGGGGCATCTTATACGTGTTGAAATTCTTCTCTACGGCCATACCGTCCTTAAAATGTGTTTCGTGTGTGATGGCGGCGCCCAGGGCCATTACAATGCTTCCTTCCACCTGGGCGCGGATGATATCGGGGTTTACATACCAGCCGCAGTCCATCAGGGCGATCACTTTGTCGATCTTTATCTTCCCGTCCGGCTTATGGGATACTTTCACCACTTCTCCTACGATGCTGCTGAAGCATTCAGTGATGGCAACTCCCCAGCCTGCATTTTTTCCCCGTGATTTCCATCCGGAGAGTTCGATGAGCTGATCGATGAGCGCCTGGTAACGGTCGTCCCCGAGATGCTGTTTGCGGAATTCCAGGGGATCCTTGCCGGCTGCAGACGCCAGTTCGTCTATAAAGCTCTCGTAGGCAAATCCGTTCGTGGAGGCATAGACGGAACGCCACCACATCACCGGTATAGGCGATACGGTGGGGATATCGGCAAAACTGTAGTGAGGAATGGATTCGAAATAAGGTTTCAGGAATCCGTCGATTGTGTCTCCATTATAAGAACTGAGATCGGCCCCCGGATTTTCGTGACTCATATTTTGCGTGGCCGTCTTTGTCTGGAAGGCAAGGATACTGCCGTCCTTACTCAGTCCTCCTTTGCAACCATATACGGCTCCCGGGCGGAAGGGACCCTGAGTCATATCGTCCTCCCTTGTCCATACCACCTGTACGGGAGCTTTGACCTCTTTAGAGATCACGACGGCTTCATGAGGGTAGTCCAGGAATGCCTTGCGGCCGAAGCCGCCTCCGAGAAAGGTCATATTCACGATGACGTTCTCCAGCGGAACCCCCATTCTTTCGCTCAGGTCGGACTGCACCCAGTCGGGTCCTTGTATCGGCCCCCAAACTTCTATTATATTATCGTGTACATGGGCAACACAATTCAGAGGCTCCATGCAGGCATGGGCTTGATAGGGCAACTCGTATACGGCCTCTATTTTTTTGTCGGCTTTTTGGAAAGCGGCTTCAAAATTTCCGCCTGTCCGGTCGTTCAGGGCCGGCTTGTTCAGGTCTTCGCGCATACGGGCAAATAGTTGTTCCGTATCCAGGTGCTCGAATCCGCTGTCGTCCCATTCCACTTTCAGCGCTTTTCTACCCTGCATGGCTGCCCAAAGGCTGTCGGCCACCACGGCTACTCCTTCCTGCAGATTGCTGAATACGGTCCTCTTTACCGTAAAGACCTGTTTTACGCCGGGGATGGCTTTTGTCGCCGTGTCATCGAAGCTTTTCACTTTGCCGAGGAAACGGGGATTGCGTTCCACCACGGCATACAGCATACCCGGCAGTTTCTTATCCAGCCCGAAGATGGCCGTACCGTTGGTCTTCGATGGCGTGTCCTGCCTGGGCATCGGCTTGCCGATGATCTTATAGTCTTTACGTTCTTTTAAACTCACCATTTTCGGGGGCTCCAGTTTGGAAGCTTCTTCTACCAGTTCGCCATAACCGATCTTTTTGCCGGAGGGGCGATGGATCACCTGGCCATTCTCCGCATAACATTCTTCTTTCGGCACATTCCATCTTTTTGCGGCGACTTCGATCAGCATTTCGCGGGCGGTGGCGCCAACGCGCAGCAGGTTCTTGTAAGAACCCCGGACCGTAGAGCTGCCGCCGGTGATCTGGCTTCCGTATTTTTTCTGGTTACCGGGTGCAAAAACGATGTTCACCTGGTTGAGATCGACTTCCAGTTCCTCGGCGATCATCTGCGGCACTACCTGGAATGAGCCCTGCCCCATTTCCGAACGGTGATTGAAGATGGTGACCTTACCTGTCCGGTCAATGGATATCCAGGTCATCAGCTCGATGCCCTCATGGCTGTCGGCTACTGCGGCGTTGATGATTTCGGCATTTTTCCCGCCTCTTGCGCCCAGGGCCGGCAGCCAGGCTCCCAGGGTAAGGGCGATACCGGAGAGCCCGGTACTGCGGATGAAATTCCGGCGGGACGTATTTGACGTATTTTGAGTGGTGGTTTGCATGGAGATAAAATTTAGTGAGTGGTGCCGGCTGATTGTGCGGCCGTTTTGATCGCCTTGCGTATGCGGGTATAAGTTCCGCAGCGGCAGACATGCCCCTGCATGGCGGCATCGATATCTTTATCGGTGGGGTGGGGATTGCGTTTCAGGAATGCGGTCGCCGTCATGATCATCCCGCTCTGGCAGTAGCCGCATTGGGGTACCTGCTCTGCGATCCAGGCTTTTTGCACAGGATGCGAATTATCCGTGGAAAGTCCTTCGATGGTAGTGATCGGCTGGCCCGCCACGGCGGAGACAGGGATGGAGCAGGACCGGACCGGGGTGCCGTTCAGATGTACGGTACAGGCGCCGCATTGGGCCATGCCACAGCCGTATTTTGTTCCGGTGAGGCCTGCCAGTTCCCGGATAGCCCAGAGCAGGGGCATTTTGGGGTCGGCTTCTACAGGGATATTTTTCCCATTGATCAATAAGTTATAAGAAGGCATAGGGAATAATTTTTGTGATAGTAAAGCTCTCGTTAAGGTACAGAAATATTCAGACCGCCGGAAGAAAATTATGTGAACGGCGGGATTTTTTCGACCACCCTTCGGGTTAGCCTGTAAATAAAGGTTGCTGCCGGGCGAGACCGGTCTGGTCCCTGAGCCCGCCATTTTCATCGATATGTTGTACCAAAATTTTTTCCTGGTGAAGGACACTGCCGATCAGCTTGCTTCGATGGCACTGTTCGGGCCTGCTTTCGCTGCATAATAGGACTACTCTCAGGTCTTTTTCATAAGCCATCCTTATTCGTTCAATTCCTTTTTTAAAAAAATCTTTTTGCCGGACGATGGCATAGTCCACTTTGCCATTGATCTTATAACAGGAACGATCGGCGGGCCGTCCCCCCAGGGTATCGCCCATGAAAACATATTTTATGCTGCCCTGCTCTAAGGAGGAGGCCAGCTCTTCCCGGTTGAATTGGGGGTTGAATTTGGAATAAGGCCGTGACCGGACATCTATCAGGAAATCGATAGAGAATTGCTTCAGGAGATCCAGCAATTCACTGGTCTTCCGGGTGCCGTGACCGATCGTGTAGATGGGGTGTTTGGGCATAGGCTGGAAGGATAGATTTTTTAGAATAAAAATACTAAATAATTTAGTATTTTTGTATCGGGCGCTTTTCTTACCTTGGCTCATGACTAAGAACAGGGTAATTTTTTTCATCCATAAAGAAGTACATATACTGGACCTGGCCGGTGCGGTACAGGCTTTTTATGAGGCGGGCTATTATGGTCACCCCTATGATATCGTGTATGTTTCTGATAGCCCGGGACAAATGTGTTCATCAAAACTACAACTGGCCGGACTGAAAAATTACTCGACGATAAAAGTCCGGCCCTCGGATATCATCATCGTTGCCGGCTTTGACCTGCGGCAATTACCGTCTGCGCGGAAAAATAAATTTCATCGCTGGCTGAAAGAGGCTGCAGGGATACAGGCGACCATCTGTTCCGTCTGCACCGGCTCCTTTAGCCTGGCGGAGTCAGGTATCCTGGAAAATAAGGAATGCACCACCCATTGGAAATATACGGACCGGCTGAAAAAAGAATATCCCACCCTGAAAGTGCTGACCAATCGATTGTTCGTAAAGAGCGGTAATATCTATACCAGCGCCGGCGTGACAACGGGAATCGATATGGTCCTCTACCTGCTGGAAGAACGGCATGGAGCGGCTTTTGTTTACCAGGTGGCCCGTGAGCTGGTGGTCTATATCCGCAGAGATGGAGGGGAATCACAGGAAAGCATTTATCTGCAATACCGCCGGCATATCAATGAGGATATTCATACCGTACAGGATTGGATCATAAAGAACCTGCAAAAAAAGATCACGGTAGAGCAATTAGCCGGCCTCGTCTATACCAGCCCGAGAAATCTCACCCGTCAGTTTAAAACGACCACGGGCATCACCATCGGACAATACCTGGAAAAGCTGCGGGTGGAAAAAGCCATCCACCTCCTGCACCAACAAAATAAGATCGGAGCCATTACCCAACAATGCGGCCTGCAAAGCGCCAACCAACTCCGGCATATCATAAAGAAACATACGGGCAGTTTGCCTTCTCAGCTCAGGGCTTTGTCCTGAACCCGAACTTTGTCCTGAACCTACGCCGAACCGCGTTACTCTTTGTCTTTATCCCTTGTCAAAAAAGGCTTTAGCAGGTCTATGGGGACCGGGAATATAGTGGTTGAATTCTTTTCCGTGGCAATCTCGCGCAGCGTCTGAAGATAGCGCAGGGTAATGGCGCTGGGTTCTTCGGCCAGGATCTTTGCTGCATCCGCCAGCCTTTGCGACGCCTGAAATTCTCCTTCTGCAGCAATCACTTTTGATCGGCGCTCCCGTTCCGCTTCCGCCTGCTTGGCCATGGCCCGCTGCATTTCCTGGGGAAGATCGATCTGCTTGACTTCCACATTGGAAACTTTGATGCCCCAGGCTTCTGTATGGGCATCGATGATCTGCTGTAATTTTTGATTGATCTTGTCCCTTTGAGAAAGAAGATCATCCAGTTCCGATTGGCCTAATACGCTTCGCAGGGTTGTCTGTGAGAGTTGGGAAGTAGCTACCAGGTAATTCTCCACCTGGATAATGGCCTTCTGCGGTTCAAGGACACGGAAATAGACCACCGCATTCACTTTGATGGAAACATTGTCCTGGGTAATAATATCTTGCGGCGGCACGTCCATTACCACGGTACGTAAGCTCACTTTCACCATTTTATCGATAACAGGAATGAGAATAATGATCCCGGGGCCTTTTACTCCGCCGGGCGGCACCAGCCGTCCGAGCCGGAAAATGACACCCCGTTCATATTCACGTAAGATCCGGATAGCATTCGACAGGATAAGGATTACAAAAAGAATAATAACAATGAGCGCAACGGGAACTGTTTGCATAAAATTTGGTTTTGTATATGAGTTTTAGGGATTAATCAACCGTTCAACATAGAGTTTCCAATCCTGCATCCGGATCACCCGCACTTTTTCCCCCGGCTCGATATTTCCGGCAACCGATTCAGCCTTCCAGTGTTCTCCATGTACCCTTATTGAACCGATGGGAATGAGCGCTTCAAGCGTTTCTCCGATTTCCCCGATCAATCCCTCCGGACCGGTGACCGGCTTCCCCCTTTGAGCTTTCAATCCCAGGCCAATGATGGTGAGAAAGAATAAAGCGGTAATAACCGTGGAAACAACAATAACTACCCGGGAGATTCCGCCGAAATCCGACCCGGAGCCGGGCCGGATCAACATAATAGAACCCAGCAGGAGTGACACGATTCCGCCGATCGCCAGCAGGCCATGGCTTGCCAGTTTGATATCCAGCAAAAAGAGGATGATGGCAAAAATGATCAGGGCCAGCCCGGCATAATTAACGGGTAGCGTTTGCATGGAATAAAAGGCAAGAATGAGGGATATCACCCCTACGATACCGGGAAGGATCGATCCGGGATTATAAAGTTCGAATAACAGGCCATATAATCCAAGCATCAATAAGATATAAGTAATATTGGGGTTGCTGATCAGGTCAAGGATCTTTTCCGTGAATCCCATTTCCAGGGATTCGATACGGGCTGACCGGGTATGTAGGACCCCGGATCCATTGCCGGACCCGGTATTTTTTCCATCAATCTGCCTGAGCAGGTCTTCGGGGTCTTTGGCAATAAGATCTATGACATTTTGTGCCAGCGCTTCATTCTCTGTAAGGGATACACTTTTGCGTACTGCCAGCTCGGCCCATTGTCCGTTGCGATGTCTTTTTTCTGCGATGGTCCGGATAAATGCCGCCGCATCATTGGTGATTTTATCATTCATGACCGTATCTACTTGTCCCTGGAGGTCTACGGGATGGGCTGCCCCCAGATTGGTGCCGGGGGCCATGGCGGCAATATGGGCTGCAAATGTTATGAACACCCCGGCCGAGCCTGCATGTGCCCCGGCGGGTGAAACGAAAACGACTACTGGTACGGGAGATTCCAGCATATCGCTGACGATCCTCCGCGTTGATTCCAGCAGCCCTCCGGGAGTATTGAGCTGTATGACCAGGCATTCCGCTTTTTCCCGGGTGGCTTTTTCGATACTACGATGAATAAATCCTGCTGTTGCCGGGTTAACAGTTTTATCGAGTTTTATAAAAATGACTGTTTGCGCTGAGAGCAGCAATGGCAAGAGGAACAACAGCGGGATAGAAATGAGCTTCATCGGAGCAAGGTTTAAGAATTCGGGATCCGGGTCATTCAGGCCTGCACCTTTCTACTTGTAATTTACTAAATTCCCGGGGCAATAAGGAATTTTAAATTTACCAGCCAGCTCAGGCAGATTTCGTCCGGTGGAGGGCTTTGTCCTGATACTGCGCATCTCTGTCCTTTCTCCCGGGTCAGGGTCAGCTTATCTTTGACCCTATCGTAACGGATAACCCGCGAACAAATTATAAACGAACAATCTATGAGCACGCATAAAAGATTCATTTTACTGACGGCCATCCTCTTGGTGTCGATGAACTCCGTCCAGGCGCAGGTATCCCCGAAGGCGCAGGACAGTGTCGCCTTCTTTTGTGGTCTCTGCGGAGGAGAATGCGATAACCTGGTCTTTACAAAAGCGGGCACCTGCCCCCATTGCGGGATGACCCTGACTCAGATGACCTTTGCAGAAAGAAGACAACTTATCAATAACTATAAAAAAATGAGCATTTGTTTTTACTTACAGGATGGCGTCGAAGTGCTGGATTTTGCCGGCCCGATGGAAGTCTTTTCTTATGCCGGTTTCCAGGTCTTCAC
>WNFI01009318.1_pt1 | contig 83689 bp, 68 predicted proteins | sample 5400471 | NCBI WGS metagenome assembly WNFI01 (sample SAMN13153348, study PRJNA577476) | soil metagenome | isolation source: 100 cm saprolite on Douglas fir-dominated hillslope | place: USA:California | collected 2013-09-17 | reverse complement strand
TACCTGGATTATTGGTTCCAATGCCAACATTTCCACTGACAATCAAACTATTACTTGGAGCCGTATTTGCTCCAGCATATGTGCCGATAGCGGCAGTTCCTTTTATATCCAAAGTATTCACTGGTACTGTTGTACCCGCCCCGACATTTCCATTCTGAGTAATGACAAATCTATTCAAACCTGATGAAGAAGCGGTAAAGAGGTCACCTTTTCCTGAGTTGTCCACAACTAATCCTGCAAAAGAAGTTTGACCGGAAATGGTTGCCATTGCTGTTGTTCCTGTGCCAAAGTTAGTACCTGAGACAAGAAGAGGACTTGCTCCACTCGTATTACCTACTGCTAATCCATTTGCGCCATTGAGATATTTGCCAAAGAGGTTTAACCATTCACGGCTTGCATTTCCTGCATTTTGCAGATCAGCTCCATTCGGACCGATACCTCCTGAGATTTGGAGTTTAAAGGCATTGGGGTTGTTGGTACCAATACCAATATTTCCACCGGAACCTATATAGAAAGCAGGAGTGGTAACACTGGGTAATCCCGCGTCTCCGCCAATTGAGTTATATATGCCAAGAGAAGAGTTATTTAACAAATTGATCTGTTGGGCTCCCCCTCCTCGAAATGTGAGATTTCCCGATGTTGATGCGCTACCGACAATATCCAATGCGACGGTTGGGGTCGTAGAGCCTATCCCGACATTACCAGCAGAATTGATTACAAACTTGGAAGATCCGGCAGAGGAAGCGGTAAAGAGATCACCAGAGCCGCCACTATTTTCCACATACGCAGCAGCGTTACCGAGGGAATTTACTTTCACACTGAGTCCGGTTGCAGTGAGACCTGATGTTTGTCCAATGGATAAATCATCTGCAATAGTTGCAGGAGCGAGATAATTAAATCCGCCTAATGCGGTTCTTTGCCAGTAGCCAACGATTCCGGATGAAGCACAGGTTTGACCGCTGAGACAGACAGTTCCCGTTGCATCGGGGAAGGTAGTTGTCCTAGCAGCTGTTGCTGCTGAATTGAGCGTTGTTAAGAAATTTGTATTACCGGTAAATTGGAGATTACCTGTTTGCGTTACAAGAAATCGGGTAAGTCCGGATGAAGAAGCAGTTAAGAGATCTCCTGTTCCTGAATTGTCAACAACCAGAGCAGCAAAGGAGGTTTTCCCTGACACAGTTGCAACAGGAAGAGTGCCTGAGTTACCACGCACATCAAGTGTTCCTAATGTTGATCCGGTCCCGATACCTACGTTGCCACTGATATTTGTCGTTCCAGATGCATTACCAATATTGATTGCCGTACTTGCTCCTCCACCAATATTTAAGGTTGTTGCTGTGGCATTAAAAAGATTCGCTGTTGTTTGCGTCGTAGTAAGAGAGCCACCGTTGACTGCTACATTGTTACCGAATGTGCCTAATCCTGCATTTGTCACGATAAAGTTGGGTGCAGTAATGACATTGGTAAAGGTTCCGGTAAAGTTTAATCCGTTGGTTACTGTTCCCGCTGTCTGGGTAATATTGACACCATTTGTCATCGTGCCACCACTGCCATTCATATTGACCAAAAGACCGTTGGTAGTAGTTCCGGAGGTGAGGGTGCCATTGAGGTCGAGAATATCAGCTGCTAATGATTGGTTAAATATGCCTGTAGTTGCTGCTGTGCCGGTGTTGGTTCCATTGACTGTTAAGCCGACAACACCGCTTGTTGCCGGTGTGACAGTATTTTGCGCTGTTGTGGTGGGTACCTGGAACAAACAGGTTGAACAACCACTGCTTGCGGCCGCCCAGGATAAGACGCCGGAACCATTCGTTTGTAGAACATTGCCGTTAGAACCGGCAGTGGTTGGGAGTGTGAGTGTCAAATTTGTAGATCCTTGATTTCCGATATTGATTGTTGCAGTTCCGGCAGCTGCAGAATTTGCAAGGATAAGTGATCCTGTAGTGCTTGATGCTTTTCCAAGTGTTAAATTGCCTGATTTATCAAGTGTTGCTGTATCATTGGTGCCATTATTTACAACAAATGCACTGCCTGGTGTTGTTGTGCCAATCCCGACATTCCCATTCTGGGTAATGACAAATCTATTAAGTCCCGAGGAGGAGGCAGTGAACAAATCTCCTACCCCTGAGTTATCAACAGTAAGTGCAGCAAAAGAGGTTTGTCCTGAAATGGTTGCCACAGGTGTCGTTCCTGAGGTAGCCCGGGCGTCAATAGTTCCCAGAAGAGATGTAGCGCCACCCAATCCTATGCCACCTCCAAGAACTAAGTTAATATTTTGGGTAGCATTCCAGTTGGTACTGCCGGAGCTTGTAAGGTTGCCAATTCGAACCGTATTATCAGCGTTGCCGCTGAATGGTCCAATACCCCAAATACCTGAGCTTGCCCAGTTACCGATAAATTGCGCCGTGCCTTTTGAGTTACTAAATTCTGCTTCATAAATAGCAGTTGGGTTTGTAACATTTGCGCTAGTTCCGACTTGTAATTTAACACTAAGTGGACTGGTTCCTCCAATACCTACGTTTCCATTCTGTGTAATGATAAATCGCGGTTTACCTGAGGAAGAAGCAGTAAACAAATCTCCGGTACCTGAGTTATCCACAACAAGTCCTGCAAAAGATGTTGCACCTGAAATACTTGCAGTTGGTTGCGTTCCATTGAGAGATCTGATATCAAGCGTTCCTAGAGAGCCTGTTGTACCGATTGATAAACTGTTTGTCTGTGTGAGAGGAGAAATGATACCACTGTTTAATTGCCAATAGTTGGTTCCCAAAGCACATGCTCCCCAGGTTGGCGCCGTGCCATTGGAAAGAAGACATGTGTTATTACCACCAATTGCTAAAGTGTTGAATGCAGTTGTACTTCCTGCACCATACACAAGGGATCCGCTGGCAAGAGCAGCGATACCAGTGCCGCCGTTGCCTACTCCTAAGGTATTAGTGACATCTGCTCCGTTTAACGATACTGCCGAAGAAGAAATGAGTCCGTTACCGTTGAGATGAGCAATACCAGTTCCCAAACCGGAAAGCGTTAAGCCTCTGAACATAGGGGAAGCATTGGTGTCGATATTTTGCGGTAAAGATATGGTTATGTTGCCTGTTGACGCGGAGACAGTAGCCTGTGTTGACGTTAGTGATAATACACCTGCATTGTTAATCGTTACTGTTCCACCTAAAGAAACTAATCCACCTCCTGAAAGTCCTGTACCCGCAGTTACTGTGACTGATGAGTTTGCAAGATTTGCATTGGTTATCCCTGCGCTTCCCGAGAGATTGGAATTTGTTAAACCGGATATTGTATTTGAACCTGCAGCAATTGTTTTATTAGTCAATGTATCTGTACTGGTTCTACCGACTAATGTGTCAGAGGAAGAAGGAAGCGTAAAGTTTGTTCCGTCTGTACCGGCAAGAGTGAGCGTGTTGCTTATAATGAGAGATTTGCCGGCAGCAATATTTAAGGTGTTGCTCCCATTGTTGGTTATCGTTAAGCCGTTGATAGTTGTTTCTGTCAAAGTAGTAAATGCACCGGTTCCCGCTGTTGTATTTCCAATTGCTCCCGGAGCAGCAAACGTATTGCCATTGAGTTTGGATGCATTGATGGTACCTGAGCCGGAAAAATTCAGAGAGGCACCTGTGCTTACAATCATGGCCGCCTGGGTATTGGTTCCTGAAAGGATAGCATCAAAAGTAACAACTGTTCCATTCACCGTTCCCGGCGCGACCCATTTTGGCGCGGATCCACTGCCATTGGATTGGAGAATATAGCCGCTTGTTCCCGGAGCAAGAGAGACATAGGAAGCAGCAGTGTCTGCATATAATATTCCGTTGGTCGACAAATTAGCAGCAGAGGTATCTGACAATGTTAATTTATTCGTTGCCGTATCAGGAGTAATGGTAATATTATTTCCGGCGACAAAGGTTAAAGTATCCGCGTTACTTCCCGCTGTCATACTCGTAGAACCTGCTTTTATGATGTTAAATATTTTCTGGGCAGAGCCAGGATCCTTGTTCGTAATCGTTAACCCGTCAAGTGTAATACCGGTGCCCGCGACAAGTTTTACGTCACCGGACTTTCCTTGCAAAGATAACACACCGGTGTTATCAATGACAGGTGATTGACCGGCAGTTACGCTGACACCTTTACCGGCTGTTATCCCGGATAAAATGTTTGCAGCAGTAATCGTCCCGGATCCTAAATCCAGGTTGTGTCCCTGGGCAGTAAGGTCATTATTAAATATTGTTTTGTCAGTGAAAGTAACCTGTTTTTTAAAAGTTACTTCATCATTGAAAAAAGCGGGAATATTAAAAGATACTTTACCAAGCAGTTTTTGAGTTGCGGCTGCTAAGACTGAAGGGTGCAGTGGAGATGAAGCAAGTTCCTGTTTTGCATGCGGAGTAAAGAAAGTATGGATATGACTGAGTAAAGGGGTTTTCGCCAGAGCCACACCGCCTACCATAGTAATCAACACAAGAACACCCACTGTTTTTGCCAGTAATGTAATAAACGGTGCAGGCCTTGTACGCGAAAAAAAACCTTTCATAAAAGGGTACTATTTTACTGTAAAGGAAATTGAAGTATGTTGTCAAATATAAATCAGGCGGTTATCGTCTCAATTCCGAGGAATACGTCTGCTTTGTTCTCGTATATTTTTAAAATGCCCTTTTCAAAAGGGAAAGTGATTTTTTTATCCTGGGTTTCATAGACGGTAATTTCTTTTTTTATAATGCAGATAAAATTTGAATGGTACGCTAATATATCAAAAGGACCATTATCATTTGTCGATGATATTGCAACAGTTTTTCCGTCAAACAGTATCCTTTCCGGTGACCTGATAATAGTTACAACTGTTGCAGTATCGGTTGACGTACTCATAAATTTGTAGCAGGTAATTCTTTTAGTGTCCCTATATGAAGCAGTTTAGAAGGATCTAGTTTATCGCACGTTCCATCCAAAATCGCCCGTACATCGGCGACTGTATAATTGAGGGGAACATACGCGCCGCTTCTGCCAGTTTGATTTTCCAGGACAAAGAAATTCTGCGTCATATAATTTTTCAACAAACGTGCTCGTTTATAGACGAGCTGGTCTGCAGAAGAAAGCTCTGATTCGCCAATCAAAGAAGCAACCCGATCTAAAGTAACTGCTTTTTTGAGGAGGCTTTGCGCGTCAATGAGTGTCTGGTAATGTAACACGCCGACAATATCAATGGTAAGGGCTGCTGAATTGGATAACAAAATATCAATGGCTGGAAATCTGCCTTCCTGGTAAATAACTCTTGATAAAATAATTGTCGCGTCCAGATAGGGAAATACTGCCTGTACACCATAATCTGTAATATCGTCAGATGGCACGTAAATTGCCTCAAAAGTCGTAATACTATTCTTCTGTGTGGAGGCCAATCGTTCATGCAGCGCTGCCATTTCAGACCCGATAGTTGCCTGATATCCCCCTTCGGAAGGAATAGTATTCATCATGGTTGCCAGTTCATAGCCTGCCTGTGTAAAACGAAACATATTATCAATAAAAAAAAGCACGTTTTTTTGTAACTCGTCGCGGAAATATTCTGCAATTGTTGTACCGGCAAGTGCTGTTCGAAAGCGCACACCGGGGTTCTCTCCCATAGGACCGAAAATGAGGCTGACACTTTTCATGACATCGCTTTCTACAAGTGTCTTATATAATTCATGTCCTTCACGAACACGTTCGCCAATACCGGCAAAGACAGAGGCATTGGTATCCCGGTGCAGAATAACAATATTATGGATAATTTCGGTTAATAGAATAGTTTTTCCTACACCTGCGCCGCCAAACAGTCCGATTTTGCCACCTTTAAGAATTGGTGAGAAAAAATCAAGTGCTTTAATACCTGTCTGTAATACATCTTTTGGTGTAATAATATCTTCGTACTGGATTTGTTTGCCAAAAATCTCCGTAGTATCTTTGGTAGATAATGCTGTTTTGCCGTCAAGCGGATTGCCAAACAAATCAATAACCCGTCCCAGGATTTCCGGGCCAAGCGGTAAAGTCAGTGTTTGCATAGTATTGACGACAACAGCGCCGCGGTAAAAGTGCGTAACGGGGGTAAGCGCCAGACAATACAACGTTGTTGTAGATGCAGAACTGTATACTTCTAGTTTACTTTTCTCATCAATTTCCAGCACCAGAATATCATGGGTGGCAGGAAAATTTTCCAAAAATTCTACTTCAACAATTTGTCCCCTAATAGCAATAATTTTTCCTTTATTCATATAGAAAGTACTTGTCAGTTGTAAGTCATCAGGTATCGTATGCTTCCTACCCGTTGCTGCTGTTTTTTATTATTTATTAATTGCTTCATTCTTCTTTCTGAGCGTTGCAAGTCTGCTAAATTTACTGTTATGTACTGCATTGCTTGTTCCATTGCCGTAATACGCGAGGCATATTTAGCCAGTTCCGCTTCCTGGACCGTCTGTTTGAGTAGCAGGGAGAATACCTGGGTTTCAAAAAAATTTAACACCTGTTCAATAGATGGCTCAAAGAGGAACTGCTGTTCTTTCACTTCAACAGCAGAAGTTCCTGTTGCAGGTTGTTCTCCTGTTAAGCTGCTTACCACAGCGTCCTGCGTCACGACATTCAGAAATTTTCCATAAAAAATACTGACATCTTCATATTGCACAATGAAGGAAATGAGAGATTTTAGATCATCTAAGTTATTCTCAAAATCAGAGATTTCAAAATATTGATATGGTTTTGTAAGACCAGCTGTTTCATACATCTGTTTTCCTACTTTACCGACAATAACCAAGTCTGCGTCATTTTTCACAATCGCTTCTTTGAAAAGCGTAAATATTTTAAAAAGAATATCGCCATATAATTTATTATTTGCTGAAAGGAATACGAGGACTTTTTTACCATTTGACTTGAGGGTAGTGAAATGGAGCGGTCTGGTATCATGACTTGCTTGGGCTTTGCGCATCATTTGGTTCTTGTAAGAACTTTTGACATTTGCAAATACATCAGCCAGCTGTGTTAAATAATCCCGCGTATGCAGTACAGCATTGCGAATAACCTGCATTTTAAATACAGATATTTGTTCATATGCTTCAGCAAGCATTTTGATGCTTTGTGAAAAAGCAATATTTTCAGCTATCCGACGTCTTTCTTCCATAAAGCAAATAATCTCTCTTTATTGAGAGATACATTTTTCAATGTTTCATTCAGTGATCCTGCATGGAGTATATCTGTAAATAATTGCTGTGTTTCTTTTTTTTTATTCGCATCAATCATCGCATCCCGAATCATTTCTATTGTTTTTTTATCTGGAAGAATAAAATTAAGCCATAACAAACAAAACAGAATAATCTGTACTTCTTCAGGGACAATCACATTATAATGTTGTTCAAAATACCGCTGTAATTTCTCTCCTGTTTGAAGAATATTTTTCACATTGTCTGTTAATTCGGCACCGAAATGGGAAAGATTCTGCATTTTTTCATATAAGGAAAAAAATGATGTCAATTCACGGTTAATATCACGTTTTGCATGTGATTGTGTTTGTTTACCGACTCTAGTAACGGAAATAGCTGTATTGATAGCAGGCCTGCGGCCGTTATAAAAAATGTTACTGTCAAAATAGATATGACCGTCGGTAATGCCCATGGTATTAGTAGCAATATATCCGGCAAAATCTCCTTCTACTGTTTCTACAATAGGCAAACAAGTAATCGATACTTCGCCTTTGTTCGGATGAAGAAAATTCCCGGCGCGCTCTAGCAATCTTGCATGCGTATAAAAAATATCACCGGGATAAGAATCAAGCCCCGGAAAGTTTTTGGCAAGAAGGGAAATTTCTCTATACACTTTTGCGTGGGTTGTTAAATCATCCAGAACAATAAGCACTTCACGTCCTGCATCCCGGAAATACTCTGCAATAGTCATAGCAGTGAAGGGGGTGAGATAAATTAAGCTCAGGGAATCATTGGCATTGGCCGCGACAATAACTATGTTTTTTTCCAGTTTTTCCCGTATGACAAATTCCTGCAATTGTTTGATGTCACTTTTTCTTTTGCCGATTACTGCATAAATAGCGATGTGACCTTGCAGGACATGATTTTTTAACGTAGTTAACAAGAAAGAACTTTTTCCTGTTTTCCTGTCACCTATAATTAGTTCTTTTTGTCCTTTGCCGATAGGTACCATCATATCAACAATGGTTGAACCGGTAATAAAAGGTTTTTGTATACGGGCTCGTTGACTGATGTCAGGCGGGCGTATATCAACTTCCCGTTCTTCTGTTATTTCCGGTGCTTTTCCAGCCATACTAAATGGTTGTCCCAGAGGCGTAATTATCATTCCCAATAATGCTTCGCTTAATCCAACTGTTACTGTTTTGTTGGTGCGGACTACTTTGGTGCCGACATGGACAGATTCCAAAGAGAATAATAGTGCAATAACGGAGTCTGCGTTCATCGCATACACTTCACCAAATTCTCCGCTTTCAAATAGTACGATTTCATGAGGTTTTACTCCCGGTAAGCCTTTTATGGTAATAATGGGATAGGCGACTTCTTCCACAACGCCAAATTCTTCAAGTGTTGTGAGATATTCCTGATATGTTTTCATGGGATTAAAGCAAGTTCTCCTTTCTTATACAATTGCATGAGTTTTTGTTGGACACTGCAGTTTTTATATTTTCCTTGATACGTAATGATAGCGCCTCCAATAATTGATGGATCAACAGTAATTGAAAGTAAGAAAACTTTTTTTATATGTATGACAAACCAGGAAGAAAGTTTTTCAATGAGTTCTTTTTTTGGCTCACATGCGATAGTCAGCTGTATAATAGGCAGGTTTTGCAAATTTGTCTTTATTTGCTGCAAAAATTGTTCTATCGCTTTTATATCTTTACGATCAACATTTTGTTCTTTTATCAAAAGTAACAATGTTTCTTTTGTTGTGTAAGCAAATGATTCATCCAGTAGTTTATTGGTATCGGTAGTTGTAAACATACTTTTTAAAACAATGTCAATATTTTCCGCAAGTTGCTGTGCTTGGTCTTTGGTTTTTACTAAATCAAGTAAAGATTGGTCAGTAATAGTCATAGTAACATCCCTTACGTCATTGCGAGGAGTTCTGCAAAGCAGAATGACGTGGCAATCCCGTTGTGTGTAATTAGTGCTAACCTTTACGGGATTGCTTCACCCTTCGAGACACTCAGGGTTCGCAATGACGCGATTTCAAAACACTATTTCTTTTTCCGCTTTTTCCAGCGCTTCAATAATGAGTTCCTGGTGCATATGCATGGGAATTGCTTTAGATAAGACTTGCCCTGATACTTTTACCAAAATCAGATTCATATTATCTTGTATCTGTTGCAATTTATGTTGTTTATATTCAGCAATTTCCATTTGTGTTTTTTCAAATTCATCCTGCAGACGTTTACTTATGCCTTGCTTATCATCTATCATTTGCTTTTGTATATCCTGTTGCAGAGAAGTGATACTTGTTTGGGCTGTTTTTTGTAGTTCTGCAAGCATGGTATTAATTTGCTTTTCATACGTTTGCTGCGTTTGTTGTAATGTGCTGTGATAGGCATTGACATATTCATGAGATGCAGAGGAGAGCATTGATAGATTTTCTGCAATAATTTTTTTTAGGGCTTCTTCTACTTCCTGATGCACTTGTTCACGCAGTATTTTGCCATCATTGGTTAATGTAGTTGCTTCTTCTGCGGCTTTTTCAACAATTGTTTCTGCTTTACTATGTGCTTCCTTTAATATTCCCTGGTAATCATCAAATACATGTTTTTCTTTTGTCTCAAATTCTTTTTCTTTCTTGTACATATAGCGTAATAGAAAAAAAGACGTTGCCGCGGTTACAGCAATGATGAGAAAAAACCATGGACTCAATAAATCAAAGAATAAAATCTTCATATTATAATCGTACCACAACAAACGCAACAATAAGCCCTACCAAAACGATAACTACTGCAATAATGATATTAATCAAAATACCAAGCTGTATTGTATGCGCTGCCAAAGGATTCCTGCCTAAGGCTTCCAGTCCTTTATTTGCAGTTCTGGCAAAGGAAAAGAAACCAAAAGCGAAAGCGATTACGACTACAAGTGCAGCGACAAAATATTTAAAGGCTTTGATTGGTTCTTCATACGTTGCCAGAGTACTGAGATTTAAGACATCAAATAAGCCGACTTTGACAGATGATTGACTGACATAATACTGAACATTTAATGTTACGGGAATTTTTCCAATTTCGTTGGGCTTAGACGGTTTATAATCTACCAATGCAGCGCCGAGAATATAGCCTGTATGCGTTCCTTTTGTCCCAACACCGGGAATAGTCGATGTCGTTATGGGATCGCCTTTTTTAATCGTTCCGTTAGATGCTGAAACTCGCACATAGGTATCACCAGTCGCAACAACAGCGTATGTTTTTTTCGGGCCATTAATTTCTAGGGAAATTGCCGGGTTACTGGTAACCACGCCTACTATTAGTGAATCATATGGTACTTTACTTAAGAAATATCCTTGTGGTGAAAAAGAAACAATATCTCCATCGTCAACTTGTTTGTCTGCGATAGGTAAATAATTGGCAATACCAAATGAAGTATCCTGGGTAGCTGCATATGTTGATTTTGTGGGTAAAAGAAAGCTCACAACTATAAGATATACGATGATGTATATCGTTTTCTGTAGCGTAATAAAAGAAAATAATCGGGCAGTTATTTTCATACCAAAAAATACCTACAACAGTATAGGTGCTTATTCTACTATTACAGAAACTTCTATATGTTGCAAGAGAATTGTATAAGTTCGTAGAATTTTTATTTTATTTTCTTTTTGGCAGGCCTTTGAAGAATCTTTTTCGGGGTTTGTCCTCCGTAATTTTAGCGGAGGAAGAACTTTCTTCGTTTTCCTCTAGATCATCCTGATAGGATGCAAATAAATCCTCTATTTTTGCAGCTTTATGCATTCCTTCTTCCCTGAGCATTTTGCTAATTTCCCTGCCTCTTTTTGTGCCCAACAAAAATACCGCAGTTCCTCCAAGTACTGCTCCCCAAAAAAGTCCATCTAAAAAGTGATTATTATTTTTCTGATCCATTATTCTTCTTCATCATTGTGATGCTTGTGTTTGTGTCCTCCTTGAAAGAAGGGGATAATCTTCAGTGCCGAAGCAATAATAGCACCGGTTTTGAGTCCGGAGGTTAATGATGATAGTTTTGAAACAGGACCTGCAATACTTTGCGTGATGAGTTCCGCGTCGTCAAGGATTTTGTTGACGCGTAAAACCGTATTCCGCAATTCACGAAGAATAAAATATACCTGCATGCCAAGAATAATTAAGAGGACGGTAAGAATGACAACAACAATAACTAATAAGATTTGGGCAGTATCCATAGGTAATAATTAGCGTAGCGTACTTGTTGTATTGCTGTCAAGGCGTATTTTTAGAGGGCAAAGAAGAGGATCCCTCCCAGGATGGATAAGATAACACCACCAATACCAACACCTACTAATACATCTCCGGGTCCGGTTGGCGGAATTTTTGCAATCAGGGTTGGCGTTGGAGTAATAGTTACAGCACTGCCAGTGCCTGTTGATGTGCTGCTATTAATAGTAATTGTCTGGGTACAATTAGTTGGTGTGGTTGCAGAACTGACAGCGCTATTGTTATCGGTTAATGTCGAGGTAGCAGTAAAGGTTCCGGGATTTTGGTACGTATGAGAAATTTGGGTACTTACCGTATTTGTTCCAATACCGCCTCCATCTGTGACATCCTGCACAAATCCATCACCAAATGTAAATGACACTTTATTTACTACTCCATCAGGATCATTGCCGGCCGCAGTAAAAGCAAGAGCTGCAGGAGCTGTCGCTATTGTTTGATCAACAGATAAACTTGTACACACAGGCGGTTGATTATTTCCCCCGGCAGGGGTTGGAGTAGCGTTGACAGTGCTGGTTGGTGATGGCGTTGGGGTATCTGTGGGTGAAAGTCCAGGTGAGGGAGTGATACTTGCTATTCCATTAGCTATAGTTACAGAAAGCGGATTACTTGATGATAAAACATTCTCATTATTGGAATCAGGTTGCGCAACAGATAATACTTGTGTTGTATTACCGAATGTTATTTGTGTGGGGTTCTGATCGGTAACTGCTAATGCTTTAAAGGTAATTGTTGCAACAGTACCTGCGGCAGTTATGGCTTTGGTATTGTCTGCACCAATTGCAACAGTGAGGGAAATAGTACAAAAATTACCGCTGCAGTTGCCGACAAACGGTCCTTCCAATGTTACAGGGAAGGCAGTGGTATTTATCGTAATGCCGGATGTGGACGCAGATAATTTTGTTGAATCATAGGCTAAATTGAGTTTTACAAAAGAAACAGCATTACTTCCCGGATCCATTCTGATGTCAACAGGAAATGATTGTCCGGTGTTAACATTTGGACTGGCAGTTGATAAAGAAAGTGTTGTTGAAGGCGCTGCGCTGGATTTTGGTTTTGTCTGTTGTTTGACAAGAAATAATGTCAAAGGTACAGCAGCGAGTAAAACAACAATAAATCCTAACAAAAAAAACTTTTTCATGAATGACAGAAATAATAAAGTATACAAATATATGCTATAGGAGTTAGAATAATGTGTCAAGCACCTGAGAAAATTTGAGTTTTTTTAGTTTGGGCTCTTGACAAAGGGAAAACTTTATTGTATAAATTAGCAGTCACTTCAATGAAGTGATTTTTATTAAAAGTATGGTAGCGAAAAAGATAAATATTAAACCTCTATTTGATAATGTACTGATAAGACCGCTAGATGCGGAAACAAAAACGGCAAGTGGTATCATCCTTCCTGATACCGCAAAAGAAAAACCACAAACAGGCGAAGTAATGGCACTCGGGGATGGAAAAAAAGATAAAGACGGAAAACTCGTTGCAATGGTTGTCAAAGTCGGACAAAAGGTAATGTATAAAAAATGGGGTGGTACAGAGGTAAAAGTAAATCATGAAGAATGGACCATTATTAGTCAAGACGATATACTAGCAATTGTTGAATAAAAACTATGGCAAAGCAAATTAAATACGGAGCAGATGCCCGTGAAGAATTAAAAAAAGGTGTTGACCAGTTAGCTGACGCAGTGGCAACAACACTTGGTCCGAAAGGACGTAATGTCGCGCTTGACAAAAAATGGGGTGCGCCAAGTGTGATTCATGACGGCGTCAGTGTCGCAAAAGAAATTCAACTGGAAAATCCATTTCAGAATATGGGCGCGCAACTTGTCAAAGAAGCAGCATCCAAAACCGCAGACGTCGCGGGAGACGGTACTACAACTTCTACTGTCTTAACTCGCGCAATCGTCAATGAAGGTATCAAAATGATTACAGCAGGAGCAAATGCTATGGTAATGCGTCGTGGTCTTGATAAAGCTAATACATTTGTTGTGGAGGAGCTCAGGAAAATGGGTAAAGATATCAAAGAATCTGATATTGCTAATGTGGCAACAGTATCAGCGGGTGATCCAGTACTGGGTAATCTTATTGCCGAAGCATTGAAAAAAGTCGGAAAAGACGGTGTTGTCACAGTAGAAGAAGGTCGCGGACTTTCTACGGAAATTGAATACAAAGAGGGTATGGAATTTGATAAAGGCTACGCTTCTTCTTACTTTGTAACCAATGCAGAACGTATGGAAGCGGAAATAGAAAATCCTTATATCTTAATTACAGACAAAAAAATTTCCAATCTACAGGAAATGCTGCCGTTTTTGGAAAGTCTCATTAAAGTTTCAAAAAATTTAGTTATCATTGCTGATGATGTTGATGGTGAAGCATTAGCAACACTTGTTGTAAACAAACTTCGTGATACATTCAATGCCTTAGCAATCAAAGCACCAGGTTTTGGTGACAGACGCAAAGAAATGCTTGAGGACATTGCAGTGTTGACAGGCGGCACAGTTATTTCAGAAGATACAGGGCGTAAGTTAGATAGTGTTCTCCTTGAAGATTGTGGACGTGCTGATAAAGTATGGGCTGACAAAGAAACTACAAGAATTATTGGCGGCAAAGGGGATAAAACAAAACTTGCAGCAAGAATTAATCAAATCAAGGCGGCAATTGAAAAATCAACTTCTGACTTCGACCGCGAAAAACTGCAGGAGAGACTCGCAAAAATGGCAGGCGGTGTTGCTGTTATCAATGTCGGTGCAGCTACAGAAGTAGAACTCAAAGATAAAAAAGAACGAGTCAATGACGCAGTTGCTGCAACCAAAGCTGCTCTTGAAGAAGGTGTTGTCCCTGGAGGGTCAGTTGCACTATTGGATATAAGCCGCAGAATGGATGTAAAAACCCTTGGAAACGTTGCAAGAGATGAAATGTTCGGGTATGAAATTGTCAAAAATGCTTTAGAATCTCCGTTTATCCAACTCATGAGAAATGCGGGTCTTGATGCAGGACAATTAATAGCAAAAGCACGCAGCGCAAGTGCGTTGGGAAAGGGATTTAATATTCTCAAAATTGATTCTGTTGACACAGCTCAGCCTGTTGATATGATCAAAGAAGGCATCAGCGATCCTCTCAAAGTTGTGAGAACTGCAGTACAAAATGCAATTTCCGTTGCAAGTATGATTTTGACCACAGAAGCATTAATAACAGACATTCCTGAAAAAGAAAAAGCTCCAGCAATGCCAGGCGGTGGCATGGGCGGCATGGATATGGGATACTAGAAAATGTCTAATTCCTAATTTCTAATAAAATCTTCACAATCTTTGGTATACTCACCATATGTTTGCAAATGCACATGTATTTGTTGCGCAGCAAATACTTTCTTCAAAAATAGATAGTCTTGCTATTATTGGCAGTTTTTTGCCTGATGTTGCGTTAATGAAACTTATTAGCTGGGATGACTTACATAAAGAAGAAACACTTCAAGAGTTTACCAGTTTTCTGCGAAAAACAAATCCAGACTATCTTCCATTATCGGCGGGTATTAGTTGTCATATTGTTCTTGATAATCTAAGTCATAGTTATTATAAAAATGCTGTAGGGTATGCATACCAATACGCAACTCCTGAATTTATGAATCTAGTTTCTCAGGCGACTTTGTCCGATGATCCAAAAATAACAAAAATAAAAACACATAGTTTTATTGAGACAGCAGTGGATATGCTGTTACTGCAACAATATCCGGAATTGCGAGAAACAATGAGAAATGCAGTAACAAAGACTAATATTAAGGAGATAAGTAAATTGATCAGTGGTTTTTTTACGTTAGACAAACAACAATGTCACAAAGCTATCACTGACTATTTTACTCTTATGACAGTGTATGATTTAAATAAAATGGGAGATTATATTGCTCTTTGGAATGCATTGAATAAATTGTTATTTGATAAAGGTATTAACGAAGTTAAAACAGAAGAAGCAATTACGATCGCAATTAATCTTGTGAAAGATAGTTATCAGGAGTATTTAAACACTGCGATTGAAAAAGGAAAAACTCTCGCCGGAAATGATTTGCAATCATTTCCATGACATTTTGTTAAAACCCCAAACTTTAACTTTATGCAGTTCTTCTTAAGTAGAAATTGTAGGTATTTCAAAACCTAACGCATTACCAATTTTCGTGCTATACTACCTATAGTATGCAAAAGCTTCCCTCCGCGATGGCAGTATAATTTGCCTCTTCATTCTTTCTCTGCTACACTCGCATACATGAACTGGCAGATACAGTTTAGTAAAAGAAAAATAATAGAAACAGTCTTACTGATTATAGCAGTTGTTATTTTAATCTCACTAGAGATTTTTACTCATCAGCAATCGCGCCGTTCCATTCATACACAAACGCAATCCTCCGGTCCTTATCAGGTTGTAGGTAATAAAATTCTTGATGCACAGGATAATGAGCATATTTTTCAAGGGGTTACTAAGCCTTCTTTGGAATGGAGCGCGAAGGGAGAACATATATCAGAGCAAGAACTGCTCATTTTGAAGAAGACATTACCGCGGGCAAATATCATTCGTCTGCCGTTAAATCAAACATTTTGGCTATCTAAAGATACAGGTAAAGAATATCAGAAAGTTGTTAGACAAACAGTCAATTTCGTTGAAAGTACAGTACATATGGATATACTGCTTGATTTACATAGCAAAGGAGATGGAGATGATAATCAAGACCACCATTTACCCAACGATGAATCTGGGCGATTTTGGGATGAAGTTGCGCGAGAATATAAAAATGATCCCCATGTATTGTTTGAACTCTATAATGAACCCGTGTTACCAAAAAATGCGTCACCTGATGTTTGGTTGAAAGGTGGAAAACTGGAAGATGGATATACAGCAATTGGTATGCAGGAATTGATAGATATTATCCGGGGAACAGGTGCAAATAATATAATTGTTGCGAACGGAATTAACTATGGATATGATTTTACCTTTGACTCTAAACAACTACCATTGCCTCAAGGAAAAAACATTGTTTTCGGCAGTCATCCATATAATTTTGCAGGCAAAAATATACTTGCAGATTGGCAACATGATTTTATGTTTCTCAACAAACACTATCCGATTATGCTGACTGAATTTGGCGATACACAAACCTGTGACGGGAAATACGGTGAAAAACTTATTGATTATGCAACAACAAATCATATTTCCTGGATTGCCTGGGCATGGTATCCTGCAGATGATTATTGTGGATTTCCTTCATTGATTGATAAGAATAGTAAAGTAACGCCTGCAGGAAGAGTTGTACAAAAAGAACTGGGACCACAACAAAAATAAAGCTTTGATATAATAAAAGAGTATTTCATTTTATGAAAAAAATATTATTGTTTTTACTTCCTCCTATATTTGCAGCCATTACTATTTTTACTGCGACACAAATTATTGCCAACCAGGATAAAGGGACAGGCGGATTGCAAGTGACATCGACTCCGGCAAGTACTGTCTATTTAGATGGCAAAAATATCGGCAAAACCCCTTTTTGTAAATGCGACTTGCAGAATATGCTGCCGACTGGAGAACACAGTATTAAATTAATTCCTGATGGAAGTTCTGATACTTTTGAGCAAAAAATTACAATTGTTAAGTCGGTGATTACTGTAGTTGACAGGACTTTTGCCGGTTCTACAATGTCGCAGGGAAGTATTATTACGCTTTCAGACTTAAAGAATATCACTGCGCCGCAAATTTTTGTCACATCCTTTCCCGACCATGCAAAAGTATATTTGGACAAAAGTCTTTCCGGAGAAACACCACTTGTATTAAAAGATGTAACAGAATCAGACCATGATTTGATTTTAGATAAAGACGGATACCAAAAGAAAATAGTGAGAATAAAAGCAACAAAAGGATATAAATTGTCAGCTATTGTGTATTTGGGACTGAAGAATGATATAACCGCATCAGACGCTGCGCAACCTCAGCCAAAGGCTGATCAGCCTCTGGCTAATACACCAACTCTCACATCAGCTATTGCACATATTACTATTTTGCAAACGCCTACAGGCTTTTTACGAGTGCGAGCAGACGCAACATTGGGAGCGGCAGAAATTTCGAGAGTAAATCCGGGAGAGGTGTATGAATTGAAAGATGAAAAAGAAGGGTGGTTAGAGATAAAATTAAAAGATGGAACATTCGGATGGATCAGCAGCCAATATGGCCAGAAACAATAGTGTATATTATTGTGGTTGCACAGTCACATGCCGCTCAACGATTTGTTTTTTTCCAAAATGATTTATCGCTTTGATACTCACCGTTTTTTTGCCTGCAAAAATAGTTACTAGTTTTTTGAAATGTCCGGAGCTGTCAACAAACGCAGGATCATTATCGATAGTTACTGTATTATTCGGATCGGTTGTGCCTGTAACAGTAATAGATTGCGTTGTAAGTACAGCATTCTCTTTTGGTGTGAGCACATTTAAACCTGGATCAAAGAACGCTCCCAGATACTGCCAGAGTACATAACCGCTGAGTAATAACAGAACTAAAACAGTAAAACTAATTGCTTGTGAAAGTTTGAAACGATGGAGCCGCCACTCTTGTCTATTGGTAAAACTTTCCGGTAAAACACTTACATACTCTCGCTCATCAAATTCCCGGCGGAATAAAGCCATTAGTTCACGTGAAGGTAAGCTAAGGAATTCTACATAATTCCTCGCAAACCCCTGGATATATGCACTGGGAAGTTTCTTATAGTTTCCAGCTTCTAAGGCTGAAATGAAATGAGACCGAATTCTTGTTGCCTTCGCAACTTCATCAATTGTTAACCCTTTTCTCAAACGTGCTGAACGCACTCGTTCTCCAAACTTTACCATAAGAGTTTAAGATATAGTACGTCATTGCGAGGAGTCCGCCAGTCTTCGACCCTGAGCTCAGACCCGAATGGGCTGGCAGATGGCGTGGCAATCCCATTGAGATTAGCTTTGACTCAATAAACGATAGCTGAAGCAACTGCGTTGGGATTGCTTCTCCCCCGATTCAATCGGGGGATCGCAAAGACGTTTAGTTTTTTTATTGTCCTCGTAGGTTCGCTATAAATTCATCCGCATTTTTCACAAGTACTTCTCTAGGCTTTGATCCCTCAGCAGGACCGATGACTCCTAATTCTTCCAACTGATCCAATATTTTTGCAGCTCGGGAATAGCCAATAGATAATTTGCGCTGTAAGAGAGATGCAGAAGCACGATCATACTGACAGACAATTTGAATCGATTGGTCAACTAATGGATCGCCACCAATATCACTGCCTCCAGCAATTGCGCCCCCACCTTTTTTAATAGTAATTTGCTGCTGTGTCACTTCTTCTGTATAGTGAACAACAGGATTTTTTATCTTCAGATATTCAACAAGCTTTTTTACTTCTTTCTCAGATACAAATGCTCCCTGAATACGAGTTGGTTTTGCTTGATCAGGAGGAATATATAGCATATCGCCGCGTCCAAGAAGTTTTTCAGCACCCGGACCATCCAAAATAACCCGGGAGTCTGTCATGGAAGATACATTAAAGGCAATACGACATGGTACATTTGCTTTAATCAACCCTGTGATAACATCAACTGATGGTCTTTGTGTTGCAATGACTAAGTGAATACCTGTAGCTCGGGCCATTTGTGCTAAACGCGCAATCGAATCTTCCACTTCTACAGGCGCAAACGTCATCAAATCCGCAAGTTCGTCAATAAGAATGACAATATAAGGCAATGCTTGGAAACCTGATAATTCGTTGTATGAATCAATATTCCGCACACCTCTTTCTGCAAAGATTTTGTATCTGCGATCCATTTCAGCTGTTGCCCATTTTAAAGAAGACAGGATTTTCTCTGATTCAACGATTACCGGTGTTAACAAATGCGGAATGCCATTGTAACCAGTTAACTCAACGCGTTTGGGGTCAATCATAATAAATTTTACTTCATTTGGAGAAGCACGGAAAAGGAGAGAAGTAATAAAACAATTCAAAGCAACTGATTTTCCAGAACCGGTTGTTCCGGCAATCAGCACATGCGGCATTTTGGAGATATCCGCGACAACTGGTACGCCTGAGACATCAAGACCTAACGCAACAGTCAATTTTGATTTGCTTTTTTGCATCACTGTGGACGCAAGCATGGTTTTGAGAGTTACCACTTCAAGCGAACGATTTGGAATTTCAATTCCTACCAAACTTCTTCCCGGAATTGGCGCTTCAATACGGATTTGTCCGGTGGGTGCTTCCGTTGCCAATGCTAAATCATTTGAAAGGGAAGTAATCTTTGAAACCTTGGTACCCAGTGCAATCTCTAAAGCATATTGGGTTACAGCAGGGCCTAAATTGACTTCAGCAACACGAGCTGCAATGCCAAAACTTTGCAGGTTCTTTTCAATTGTCGAAGCGATTTTCTTGACATCTCCCCGTTCGGCTTTTTTACCAGGGTCTTCGGATAAAAGACTTAATTGCGGATACTCCCAAATACCATTGGATGCCAAATTACTCACAAGTTTATCAGAAATGAGTGCGGGCTGAGGAGGATCTTTTTTATGGATGGTGGGCTCCATTGCCCGCATTGGCATAGTTTCATTTGTTGCTTTACCATTTCGTATCTTCATTGGCTGGATAGCAAGTTGTTTATCTGCAACTGCAAGTTTATTTGTTTTAAAACCACTAAATGCTTGTCTTGGAATAAAACGGTTGATAGTGCGAAAAACAAACTTTACTCCTTCAAATAACTCATCAATAGATGTATCAAAAAATATCACTGCACCTACAAATAATCCTACCAGGAAAATAACTTCCGTAAGTGTACTTCCTAAAATATCTGATAATGATTGAAACATCTTATGCCCGAAAGAACCGGTTTTCATTAATCCCTCCAAAGAAGCAAATGATAACAAAAATCCGATGGATACATGCGCACGTGACATAAAGATTTTTAAACGCAAAAACAAGAAACCAAGAAGAATTAATAAAATAGGAAAAAGATAACTGAGTATCCCAAAGTTCTGTTCTAATTTTGCATTGATAGCAACCAATGGATCTGCAGCTTTAGTAAATGAAGCAAGCAACCCTATACCACTGAAAATAAAACCAAAGGCAAAGAGTTTATAAATTGTCCCACTTTTCAGCTGAGCTTTTCCGCGGCGCTTTCGAGTAACTTTTCGTTTTTTGGGCATAGATATATTATAGGCATAATTTCATCAAGAGTCAAAGTTTTTATAATCCTAAACTTCCACAATTACCGGCAAGATGAGTGGTCGTCTGTGTAGCTCTTTGAATACCTGCTGTTCTGCTGTTTCACTGATGCGTTTTCGGATATATGCCCAATTCAAGACTTGCTGCTGTGTTGGCTGTAAGACTTGTTTGAGCACGTGTGTGAGAGTTTTTTGTACTACTCCTGTTTCTTTTGGAGAAAAACCGCGTATCACAATTTCAGGAGTATTGGCAAGCGTTCCATTAGATGCATCAATTTCAGCCATGACAATCACAACCCCTTCCATAGATAATTTCTGACGGTCACGTAATACAAAGCTTTCTACTTCTTCCCCGCTAATTTGGTCAACATAGACTTTTTTAATCGGAATTTTTCGACCGAGCTTTGTATCTGTTCTAGAGAAAATAATTTCCTGTCCATCATCTATCAAGAATACATCTTTGTCTGCATATCCTTGGCTTTTTGCCAATTCTCCATACGCTTTCATATGACGGAATGTGCCGCCAATCGGCAAAAGCGTTTTTCCTTTTACTAAGTTCATTGATAACATAAGATCGTGCATATAACCATGTCCGGATACATGAAAATCATGTGAAATTGCAGAGTACAATACCCGACAGCCTGCCTTAGCAATGGTATCTACCAGTGCATTCACCATTACTTCATTGCCAGGAATAGGATCAGAAGAAAAAACAATAACATCACGACTATCTAATTTAATATCTTTATGCTCACCGCTGGCAATGCGTGCCATACCGGAGTTTTCCTGTCCCTGGCTGCCTGCAACCAGGAGTAACACTTTGTTATCCGCGTAGTTTTTCAATTGGTTCACTTCTATTTCCATACCTTGTGGAATTTGCATATATCCCAATTTTTGCCCGACCTCTTTTGCTTTAATAAGTGACCGGCCGATGAAACACACATGTCGTCCGAGCTTCTGTGCCACTCCAATTGCCTGGTTTAATCGTGAGATATTTGACGAATATGTAGTGATAATAAATTTGCCTTTACAGTCCCGCATTTCTCTTTCAAAATGATATGCGATCAATGATTCCGATGGAGAAGCACCCACTCTTTCAGATCCCAAGCAATCAGATAAATGACACAAAACTCCAGAAGAGGCTAAACGCGTGATTTTCTGGAAATCAGTCTTTTTGCCATCAGCAGGCGTGAGATCAAATTTAAAATCACTGCCGTGATAAAAATTACCTACAGGGGTACGGATGAATAAATGTGCAGTATCAGGAACCGAATGTGTGACACGAATAAATTCTACAGAAAAATCACCGATTTTAACCGGCGCATTTTTAAAGGGAACCGCTTGTACACTCCGACCTGCTCTATATTCCTGCAATTTCGCATTTGTCAAAGCGGCAGTGAGGGGAGTACCATACACAGGAAATTGCGGTAGTTGCGGTAAAATAAAAGGAGTTGCCCCGATATGATCCTCATGTCCATGCGTCAAAACCATCCCGACAATCTTCTTGTTTGTTTTGAGTAAATAAGAAATGTCAGGAAGTAACAAATCAACTCCTAACATTGTCTCATCAGCAAAACCCAATCCACAATCAACAATCAGTATTTGATCTTTATATTCATAAAGATACATGTTACGGGTCACGTCGCCGATTCCGCCTAGTGGAATTATTGAAACTTGATTATTGTTATCCATAAAAGTTGTCATTGCGAGAAGTGCACGACGCCGCTTCCCGGAAGCGCCTCCACGAAGTGGCAAGTCCTCTGGGAGGGCAAGTACCCTTGGGGCACGCGGCAATCTCACAGAGAAAGTGTATACTAAAAACTAATTCTTATCTATGACTGAGTTTATGGGATTGCTTCGTTCCTCGCAATGACAAAAATTTTTTGAAATTCACAAGTGTAGTTTAGTAGCTTCTTTTTCTAAATTTTGGATTTGTACTGCTGGTTCTTCCTGAGCCAAAACCTCTTTGTCCTTGAGTTCTTTCGCGTCTGAATTGTTCTGACAATGGATGCGGTTTTTTTTCTTCTTGTTGAAAACGCGGCTGGAATTGCTGTTGTGATTGTCGTGGTTTGTTAGCATCTTCACCAAACAACATGGACAAATTAATTCTTCCCTGATCATCAATTTCTGCGACACGGACTTTGACTTTGTCGCCAATTGACAAAATTTCACTCGGGTTACTCACGTAATTTGTTGACATTTGCGACACATGCACCATACCTTCTTTTCCTGGTAAGAATTCTACAAATGCGCCGAATGGTAAAATACGCCTTACTTCTGCTTCTGGAAATTCTTCCCCAACGGTTACTTCGCGAGTTAATCCTTTTACCCATGCAACTGCTGCTTGTACGCTTTCTTCTGAAACTCCTGAGATACTGACTGTGCCGTCATCTTCTACATCAACAGTTGCACCTGTTGTTGCAATGATATTTTTGATGACTCGTCCTCCGGGACCAATAACTTCCCCGATTTTCTCAACAGGAATACGCAATTGCTCAATCTTTGGTGCATACTCGGAAACTTTGTCTCGTGATGCAGAAATAACTGCGAGCATTTTGTCTAAAATGAACATTCTTGCTGTCTTTGCTCGCTCAAATACTTCTTTGATCTGCTCAAGCGTTAATCCAAGTGTTTTTACATCCAATTGGATTGCCGTAATGCCGCTGTCTGTACCTGCTACTTTGAAATCCATGTCACCTGAAAAATCTTCAAGACCCAAAATATCAGTTAAAAGTACATAATCTTTTTCCGTTGATACCAAACCCATAGCAATACCTGCAACCGGTTTGAGAATCGGTACACCTGCTGCCATTAAGGCTAGTGTGGAACCGCACGTTGCAGCCATGGAGGTTGAACCGTTAGAAGAAAGTATTTCAGAAGATACCTGGATTGTATAAGGGAAAACGTCTTGTGTTGGAATGACGCCTAATAATGCCCGTTCACCAAGCGCACCATGTCCGATTTCGCGGCGGGATAAAAAGCCGACTCTTCCTGTTTCCCCAACAGAATATGGTGGGAATGAATAATGATGGATATAGCGCTTTTTTGATTCACCTTCAGGTGATTCTAGTAATTGTTCCATTCGTGCCGCACCCAATGTTGCAATACTTAAAGCCTGTGTATCGCCGCGCTGGAAAAGAGCTGAACCATGTGTTCTTGGTAAAATGTCTATTTCAACGCTCAGAGGACGTATCTCGTCAATTTTTCGTCCATCAGGTCTTTGGCCTTTTTTCAAAATATTTTCTCTGATAATCTTGAAGAATACTTTTTCTACTGCTTTTGCAATTGTTTTTTTATCAATAGAACCACCTGTGGTATTTGCTGCCTGTTCATCAGTAAATATTTTGTCAATCAATATATCCTGCTCTGCGCTGGATCCTTCATTCTGTGCCCGGAGTGCAACAAGATGTGCGATATCTTCTTTATATGATTTTTCTATTTTTGTGATATATTCCTGTAAAAGTGTGTCTGGTTTTACTTCTATTTTTTTCTGCCCTGCTTCTTTGGCGAATTCTTCAATCATCGCAATAATCTTTTTATTTTCTGCGTGAGCTTCTGCAATACCGTCTAGCATCACATCTTCAGGAACCTGCAAGCCGCCTGCTTCCAGCATAAGTGTTTTTTCTTTTGTTTGGGTAACAACCAGATCCAGCTCTGATAAATCTAATTCTGCGCCGCCCGGATTTACGATAACTGCACCATTCTCATTTCCGTTTTCTTTGATATATCCCATTCTGATAGCACTAACTGGGCCTTTCCAGGGAATAGGGGACATAGCAAGTGCTGCAGAAACTGCAATAATGGACAAAATATCCGGTTCATTTTCCCCGTCTACTGACAAGACGGTGACAACTACCTGTACATCATTTTTGTATTCTTTGGGAAAGAGAGGACGGATAGATCTGTCAATTAATCTGCCTGTTAATACTGCTTCATCAGTCGGTCTTCCTTGTCGCTTGACCCAACGGCTGCCTTTAATACGTCCGCCGGCATATAGCCTTTCAACATATTCAACGCTTAGCGGGAAATAGTCGAGCGTTGTTTCTTTTCTTGAGGCGACTACTGTTGCCAGTACCATTGTGTCGCCTAAGCGCGCAAGAACTGCAGCTGTTGCTTGTTTTGCCAGTTTGCCTGTTGAGAGGGTCAGTTGTTTTCCGTTAATTTCAATTGTTTTTGTAGTTACTTTCATTCGTTCTTATTTATTCTTTTTATTATTATATTTCTATTATACTAAAATTAATCTTTTTTTACTAGTAGTGCTTTTGTAGAAGTTAGTTCTTCAATCCTACCTTTTTCGTAATTTCTGTGGAGCGTTTTTTATCTACTTTCTCCAAGAAGTTAATGAGTCTTCGTCTTTTTGCAATCATCGACAAAAGTCCGCGTCTACTGTGCACGTCATGCGCGTGGCCTTTCAAGTGTTCTGTTAATTTTTCAATTCTGTGTGTCAAGAGAGCAATTTGTACTTCCGGACTACCAGTATCTCCCTCAACTGTCTGAAATTGCTTGATAATATCTTGTTTTTGCGTAGCATTCAGTGGCATATGGTATGTATTATAGCAATTTCTGGGGTTAACCGCAATGGATGAAAAGTTGCAGAGCTGTAAAGTGACAAAGATGCAGAGTTTTACAAAATAGATTCAAGTGAAAGATACTTTGAAACTATGATGCTTTGCTACTTTGTAACTGGGGACTTTTTATAAAACCGTAGATCCTTTATAGACTTTTGGGGTTAGCCAATCTGGCGGGGTTTGGCGTTGGGGGTTGCTATTTTGATTCTGCGTTGGCTGTTGATTATTTTGTGGCATATTCTGCTGCGGTTGTGGCTGTTGCATGTTTTGTGATTGCGGCTGCACTGGTGCTTGGTGTGGTTGTCCAAATGGCTGTTGCGGGCGTTGTGGTTGTTGGAATTGCTGGAAGGGATTTCTTGGTCTGGGTTGTGGCTGTTGTTGCGGCATGAAAGATGTTGCATGATCACGTCTTTGTTGATCTTCTTGTTGTGTTTGTCTTTGCGATTTTCTCACTGCGCCTTTTTGCATGAGTACTCCAGCCATTTCAAAAGCAATAGGACTTGTCCGTGGATCCTGAAAATCATTAGTTGCGTGAGCAATACCGGACAAAAGATTTTGTGCAATATCTACATCCATGTCATGACCGTCTACAGAAAGTAAGAAATGTGCAATTTGTTCACTGACAGAAGATGATTTTGGTGAAACAACTACAATGTCGCCAAATCCCTGATTATCAGGTTTGTTGTCTATATTGATGATAGTTGTGTCTTTAAGGGCTTCCGGATTAAAAAGATTGCCTAAGTCAGAAAGTCGTGGTACACCTACGAAAAAGAGTACTTGTGGAGCTTTGCCTGATCTTTTGAATTTAATATCTTTTTCTTGAAAATTTAACCCTTTATCCCCGGATTTAACCACAATATTTAAGTAGCCATTTTCTAATGTATACGATACTTTTTCAATTTCTCCTTCGCGATACGGAAAGGCTACAGTCAAATCACCACCGTCGCCGCCTAAATCATTTTTCACTTTATCAATACCCACAAGGCTTGCGACTTCAACTGTAGGAGCAGTTGGAGAAGCAATGACACTTGTCTTTCCCATTTGTCTGAGACTTAAAAAGAGACTTAACCCGGCAGCCATGTGATCAACAGAGGGATTTTTGGTGACAACAACACCAACATTGGAATTTTTTGCTAACACGTCTTTGATTTTCGGGTGAATTTGATTGCTATCCATATTCGAGCTATAGGATGTTAGCATATTAGACAAAGAAAGTCAAGGGGATAGACAAAGATCAACTATGGGCTATTATTAAGTCTCCAACTTTGAAGTCGGGAAATGGAGATATGAGGATACCTGCTTCCTGGCCTTTTTCGACTTTGGAGATTGTTTCTTTACCCTGTCTGAGAGATACAATGCTGCTTTCGCCTATAACTTCTTCCTCTCGCATGATGCGAATTTTATCCCCTCGGGCAATTCTCCCGTCAATAATCCGGATACCTAAGACTATACTTTTGTCAAAAGGAAAGCTTGCCTGAATTTGAGCAACTCCATATACTTGCTCAAGAAGCGCTAAGCGCTTTCCTTCCATAACTTCTTTTAATTCATCCAATAATTCATATATGATCGTGTAGTTTTTGAGTAATACTTTTTCGTTAAGGGCAAAACGCGCAAGATCAGGCTTAATTTTTACATTAAAAGTTAAAATAATTGCTTTTGTTGCCTTGGCAAAAACAACGTCAGCTTCTGAGATTTCCCCTGTTTTTTGCGTCAGTAAGCGTATATTTACAGGGAGAGAAGCTACGATTGCTTCCAGAGAACCAAGCGTATCTGCACCGAGAATAAGAGAAAGTGCATTTTCGTCAGTAGTTCGTTCTTCGGGTTTTACGTTTCCTTCCACAGGTATTGGCTCTTTTTCCTGTGTATGTTTCACAATACTGCCCACTGCCGGTGCTTCTTCAAATCCTAATACCTCTACTGCTTCACCAATTGTCGCAGATTGGACAGTTTTTCCCTCATCAGTAATCAACGCTTTCACCCGTGCTTCAGCTTTATCCGCCAGTAAAGTGTCTTTGATTTTCACACTACCATTTTTAATAACAATTGTGGCTTTTGGGCCTGTTTTTGCATCTCGCTTTGATTCAATAACTACAGCCTTTAAAGGCGCAGATACGGAAGCAGTTAGTTCATGATGCAAATCAAAGGATAAAAGAATTAAATCAAGAAGTTCTTTAATATTGCTGTTGGTCTTGGCAGAAACTTCGATTACCGGAATATCGCCGCCATAGCCTTCAACCATAATCTGTTCACGCAAAAGCTGCTGCTTCACTTTCTCTGTATTTTTATCGGGTAAATCTGATTTTGTCAGCACAACAATATAGGGAATGTTTGCTTCTTTAATAATTTTGATAGATTCTTGTGTCTGGGGTTTGATTCCATCAACTGCTGAAATAATCAAAAGTGCAATATCTGCTACTTGCGCACCTCTGCTGCGCATTTTGGAAAATGCTTCATGTCCAGGAGTATCGATAAAGGTTAACTTACGTTTATTACCCTCGTGCATAATCTCTACACTCGATGCGCCGATTTTCTGTGTAATACCTCCGTGTTCACGGGATGCAATATTTGTTTTACGGATAGCATCTAAAAGGGAAGTCTTACCATGGTCTACATGGCCTAAAACAGCTATGACTGGAGGGAATTGGGTTTGTGATGTTGTTTTTGATTGTTGTTGATTTGCCATAACATAAGTAAATTAAAAAATAAAATATAAAAATAAAAAACGTTAATGCAAAAGTAAATTTTTGTTATTCTTTTAGATTTTTACCTTACATTTTTATTTTTTCATTTTTCACTTTTCATTTCTTCTTCCTCTTCTACAGCCGGCTCTGCTTTTCCTTCAATTTCTATTCTATATCCTGTTAATTTCGATGCAAGTCTTACATTTTGTCCTTCTCTGCCGATTACTAAGGATAATTCTTTTTCCGGGACAGTTACTCTAGCGGTTTTTGATTCTTCATCCAAATCAACAGTGACATCTTTTGCGGGTGCTAATGCTGAAGCAATATAACGTTTCAAGTCTTCCTGATATTCGATAATGTCAATTTTTTCCAAACCACCAAATTCCTGAATAATTGCCTGTACTCTGACGCCTTTTTGTCCGACACAACTGCCAACAGGATCAATGCCTGGCTGTGTTGATGCAACTGCTATTTTTGCACGCATACCTGCTTCTCGAGCAATTGTTTTGATAATAACGCTTCCCTGCGCAATTTCAGGTACTTCACGTTTAAAAAGTCCTTCAAGTAATCCATTACTGCTTCGTGAAACAACAATTTCGTCACCTTTTACTCCTTCACGGATTTCAAGTAGATAGACTGCTAATCTTTGGTTAATATGATATTTCTCATTCTGAATCTGTTCAGATGGCGGCATGATTGCTTCTGTTTTACCAAGATCAACTATAATATTTGGACCAGCAAAACGCAGAATCATCCCGTTCATGATAGTTCCCATGCGGAGTTTATAATCACTGATAATTGCTTCCTTTTCTTTTTCACGGACTTTTTGCAGAATAACCTGTTTTGCAGTTTGTGCGGCAATGCGGCCAAAACCAGGAGGCGTCACATCTTCTTCATTGTGCAATACACGTGCTTCACCGGTATTTGAGTTCAAGGTGACTGTATATTCTTCCAACACAATATCAGGATGATCCTTGCGGTATGCTGCCAAAATGGCATTTTTAACTGTATCCAAAACAACAGATACCTCAACTCCCCGTTCTGTCGCAACCTGATTAAGTGCTAAATAAAATTCGCTTCTCTGTACTGCTGGCATAATAGTAGGAGTATAGCAAATATGAACAGAAGCTTCAACTGCAGAAAATAAAAGCGAAAGTGTTTACGTCATTGCGAGAATATTTTGAATTTCATGGGACAATCACAATATTCCCATTCTCATCTGTACTCAAGGTAATCTTATCTCCTCGTTTTATCTCATCTTTCAACATTTTCTGCGCAATAAAGTCTTCTATATTCGCTTGAATAAATCTTCGCAGAGGTCTGGCGCCGAATTCTATGTCTAAACCCTCTTTTGCAACTTTGGCGGCTAGTTTTTCGTCAAATATAATAGTAATATCCTGCTCTTGTAATTTTTTGGCAAAACTTTTGAGAAGCAGTTTGGTAATCTGTACTGCCTGTTCTGGAGTAATTGGTTTGAATACCACAATACCGTCAAACCTATTTAAGAGTTCCGGACGGAAAATGCCTTTGGATTGCAAGAGTTCCAGGATTCCTTGCTGGAATGTTTTGTCAATTTTTGTGCCTTTGGCAATGTGTTCACGGATAAATTCAGATCCGGCATTGGATGTGGCAATAATGATACTGCTGGCAAAAGAAACTGTTTTGCCTTTGTTGTCAGTCAAGCGTCCGTCATCTAATACCTGCAGGAATAAATCAAGAATTGCCGGATATGCTTTCTCAAATTCATCCAAAAGCACAAGTGAATAGGGATGTTCATGGATTTTTTCTGTGAGTTCTCCTTTTTCAATTCCTTCACCCGCGGGTGCCCCAAGTAAACGTCTTTCAGAATCCGCTGTCGCGTATTCACTCATATCAAGCCGTATCATTTGTTCTTCACCGCCAAAGTATAACGCGGCTAGTGCTTTGGCAGTTTCCGTTTTTCCAACACCTGTTGGACCTAAAAATAAAAAGGATATTGGCCGGATACCAACTGATAAGCCCGCTCTAAAACGGCGAACTGCCTGGGAAATTTCTTTGATTGCCTCTTCCTGGTCTATGATTCGTTCATGTAATTTATCTTCCAAATGTAGTAATAATTCTTTTTCAGCAGGTTTTGGTGTCGCAACAGCAATATGTGTGCGTTCTTCAACTTTTGTAATGACATCATTTTCATCAATGACGTTTTTTTGTTTGTATGCACCGCTGCTTGCAACGTATGTCAGTAATCCTACAGCTGCCCCGGGCAAAGCTTTATCGTGCATATAGCGGTTTGCTAAATCAACGCCGGTCACTACTGCGCGGTAGGTGAAAGAGACATGATTTTTCCATTCAATTTCATGGACTTTTTCCAAAAGCATCTGTACTGCTTCATCTCTATTGGGTTCTTCTAGATTAATTACTTCAAACACATCAGTAAATGTCTGCATTGGTTCAATAAACTGCTTGTATGCGCCTTTGGTTGTGGTAGCAATGACTTGTAAATTTCCTTCACGTAAATAGGGGAGCAGGGCGCCTGTTAAATCCAAATGATAACTCGTTGTGCCAACAATATTCTCAATTTCAGGAATGAATAAAATAATATTGACTGAATGGGTTAATTCTTCAAGTATTGACTGCAACCGTGTTTCCAGTGTGCCTTGATCATTTGCTCCTGCTAATAACGGTCCTACCATCAATTGAAAAAAACGTTTGTGATATAACGCACCGTGCAGTTGTCCTAGAGAACTATCCGTTGCCAGATGCTGCACCATGGATGTTTTCCCAACTCCCGGCTCGCCGGTGATAATGACGCTGTTCTTGCCGGATTTGGACAACATCTCTACCAGACTTTCATATTCTTTTTTTTGTCCATTTAAGAGCGGTTTTGTACGCAACGTATATGCAGTAAAATCGGTAATGTATTTTTTGGTCTCAAATGTCCAGCCTGTTACCCAATCTTCACCAATGCCTTGTCCCCAGAACAAGATCTTATGTGTTTTTGGTTCTTCTTCCTGCGGATAATCGGCTCGTGTCCAATACACAATTTGCAGAAATTCTTCCGGCTTTAGCTCTTTTTGAAAGAGAAGTTTTGTCTGGGATTCGGTTAATACAAGAAATGCTGCAAAAACATCGGTTGTAGTGACATATTTGCCTTTTGAAGTTTTTGCAATTTCAAAAGCTTTTTGCCCCAGCTGGTTTTGGGCTATCTCAGCATGAGGAATTTCTTTTGCAGTAATATTGCATTTGTCTACAAGAAATCGGATATTAGGTTTGGTCAATAACGTTTGTATTACTTGGGCTGTTGTAGTAGGGAAAGCAAATAATTCCATGACTTCTAATGTACATGACGCGTCTATGGCATTTTTGGTATTCTGCACAATAGTCAAATCAGGCATTTTATTTACAATTGCATACTTGAAAAATGTTTCCCACATGAAGAAAAAGGAAAGGAAAAAAAGAGGCACCTTTGGCAACACTCCATTAGAAAAACCTAAAGCGGCAAATGCTAGGAGAAAAATAAATAATACAAATCTAGCAATCTTTATGATTGTGTTGCTATATAAATGATGAAACTGCGCGTAGTCTAACATAGTTTTTTATAGGAATAACATGTATATCGTCGCAAATGGTAATACTACCAATGCTACTATACATGCTAATTCACAGGCTAATAAAAAAGCTAAAATGACCAGGTCAGCAAAGATGACGCTTGATTTGACAACAATACCTATACCCAGGGCAACCGCGATAAAATTTTTGCGATATTCATTTTTCCAGGGTTTGAAGAATGTTCTCAGAAGTAGCCCAAGAGAAAATAATTCTAAGAATGCTTTATTAAAGGAGAAAAAATAGCTGCCAAGCCCACTAGGCGCATCAAAGAACCAGAATTTCGCAAACAACAACGGCAGCTTAGCATAAAAGTTCATAAGTAATCCTAGTATAGGATGAATTTTGAGGAAATACAAACGAGGAAGTATATTGTTATATTGCTAATCAAAGAGCATTTTTATATAGGCTTAAAATATGTTATAATCGCTGCCAATATGGTCGACGGTGAACATACAGGGATTAATAGAGAACAACATACGAAGGAAGCTATAGCGTTTGAAGAAGAATATGCATCTCTTTTCTTCTTTGCTAGATTTTCAGGAAGGGATACGATTAATGTAATACCATCTTTTGGGATTAACAGAATAATTCGTACAACTAGTGCATTTATAAGCTTCTGCGAAGCGAGACAATCACAAGGAGATACTGTCATTCCATTAAAAATTGCTCTGAAGCATTTGCGGTATGTAGATACGCCTCATTGGAAAGTAGGTACACCTGAAGAACAGCTTGCAATGCAACTTGAAGCGTTATATGTAAATCGATTATGTAATCCGGAAAATCAAGATATATACATAGGATTGGCAGAAGTAAAAACACAGCTACCTAACGCAAGTATAGATGATATTGCAATTGTTAAATTATGGGAAAATCCACAAAGTAATGAACTTGATGCAAATAAAAAACTAGTTTTGGTAAGCCGTTGGTTACCTGAAGAGTCTGGGTTAGATTATAGATTAAAACAAACAGTAAATGTAGATCAAACGGTAAATATCGAGAGCGCATGGCATAGTTATCTTAAAGATATCACATTATCAATTGCAAAGATGCATAAAAGTTTAAAATCACTATCAGATGAAGATGCAAAAAAATGGGGTGGTATTGAAACATTGCAGAAAAAATCAGAACGGAACTTATCAGAGTATGATAAAGCAGCAAAGAAACTTCAAGAATTAGGATATGCGCCTGAATGGTTAGAAAGTTTCTCAGAAGAATTGCATGTAACAACAGACAGTATATATCAAGATAAAGATTTTCAGGAGCACATTAAAGAAAGAGTTCAGCAAAAAAAAATCAGGAGAAACCATGGTGATTTAAAATCAGCTAATATAAGACTTGCTGAAGATTGGTCTCAGGATAGCGGAAGGAAACAATGGCAAAAAGTAGTTCGTATGGATGTAATTGATTTTGAACCGTTGTATTGTAATATTGATGATACTAGTGATATATCTATGTTGGTTGTCGATATTGAAGCTCGCACAGGATCGTCAAGACTCGCAAACCGTATAAAAAACTACTATCTAAAATTGACTTCACCAAAAAATAGAGCAGCGCAAGCTACGTTTCCGTTTTATCTTGTTGATAAGGCAATCGTTTGTGGTTATATAAGTATTCTTTACGATAACGATATAGAACTTGGACTGAAGTTTTTCGAAGTTGCAAAAAATAGATTGCCGGAACTACAGAAACAACTTAAAGTACAACAAGGAGAATCCGTTACAGTATTTGAAGGTTCAGACCATGCAGTAAAAGTTTAGAACCAACCCTTTTTCCCTTTACCTTCTTCCGCGAATTGTCGTAGTAATTCTTTCTGCTTATTATTCAAATGCACAGGTACTGTTATTTTGATGCGTACATAGTGATCGCCTTTACCATTGCCTCGGAGATGGGGAACGCCTTTGGATTTGAGACGGATCACGGTATTCGGTTGCGTACCTGACGGTATTTTTATTGTTACATTTCCTTCAATTGTTTCCACAGTGAGTTCCGTTCCTAATGCCGCGTCAGAAAAAGCTACATCATGCTCAGTCACAATATCTGACCCATCACGCGTAAAACGTTTATCAGGTCTCACTTCAACCACAATATCATATTCACTAAATCGTATTCGTGAGCCAGTATCAACACCTGCAGGAATTTTGATAGTCTGGGATTTATTAGTAATAGTTACTTGTTTGTCTACGCCCTTCATTGCCTCCATAAAATCAATAGAGAGGGAGTAAACAGCTCTTTGTTGTCTACGACCAAAAGGAGAAGCTCCGCCAAAAAACTGCTCAAAAATATCAAAAGGATCGGAAAATCCCCCAAAATCAAAACCCTCAGCATTGGTAGAGTATGTATAGTTAAATGGTCCGCCTCCGCTGAACGGATTCCCGCCAGAAGGTCCTTGTCCTCCTGGTCCGCCTTGTTCAAATGCAGATGCACCGAATTGGTCATAAGTCTGGCGTTTTTGTACGTCAGACAACACTTCGTAGGCTTTGGTTGCTTCTTTGAATTTCATATCAGCCTCTTGGCTTTTATTTCGATCCGGATGAAATTCTAATGCTAACTTGCGATACGCCCGTTTTATCTCCTCAGCTGTTGCGGTTTTTGAGATTCCCAGAATTTCGTAGTAATCTTTCATAAAAATTATTCTCTACATCATTGCGAGCAATAGCAAAGAAATCCCGACGCAATTGCTGCAGATATCGTTTAGCGAGTCTCTGCTAATATCAACGGGTATACTAAAAATGCGCTTTCCGCGCATGCTTAATACTTACTTCTTGATACTTTATACTAATTCACTACTTCCCCTTCAACCGGTTCCTCTTTGTCTGAATTAGCTTTTGCGGAGTCGGATGGTTTGCCCTCTTTTTCTTCAGGACCGATTTCCGGTTCTGCTTTTGGGTCTGGCTGTTGGGACATTGCCGGTCCGATTTTTTGCATACTCTCTGAAAGGTCCTTTGTTTTTGCTTCTAAATCTTCCTTTGAGCCACTGTCTAAAATATCTTTCAGTGCTTTGATTTTTTCTTCAACTTCTGTTTTAATTTCCTGTGAAACTTTATCCCCAGCATCTTTCAATGATTTTTCTGCGGTGAAAACAAGTGAATCAGCCATATTTCTCGCTTCTATTTTTTCTTTTTTCTCTTGATCTTCCTGTGCATGCAATTCTGCTTCTTTAGTCATTTTTTCAACTTCTTCTTTTGAAAGACCTGTTGAACCGGTGATTTTGATACTTTGTTCTTTACCTGATGCTTTATCTTTTGCTTTGACTGATAAAATACCGCTTGCATCAATATCAAATGTTACTTCAACTTGCGGTACACCGCGAGGAGCAGGCGGAATACCGGCAAGAATAAATCTGCCCAGGGCTTTATTATCAGTAGCCATTGGCCGCTCACCTTGTAGTACATTAATTTCTACTTGGGTTTGATTATCAGCTGCAGTGGAGAATACTTGCGATTTAGATGTTGGAATAGTAGTATTTTTTGAAATTAAGGGTGTTGAAACTCCACCTAATGTTTCCAGTCCTAAAGTCAGAGGTGTTACATCTAAAAGCAACACATCTTTGACTTCGCCGCCCAAAACTCCTGCCTGGACTGCCGCTCCTACTGCTACAACTTCATCAGGATTAACTGATTTATTCGGTTCTTTGCCAAAATATTTTGTCACTGTTTCAACAATTTTTGGCATGCGTGTCATACCGCCAACCAAAACCACTTCATCAATATCTTTGACACTTACTTTTGCGTCTTTGAGTGCTTGGTCAACAGGTTTGAGTGATTTCTGAATCAATGGATCTACAATTTGCTCAAGTTTTGCACGGGTAAGTGTCATAGTTAAATGAAGAGGACCATTGGGACCTTGCGTTATAAATGGCTGGTTAATTTGTGCTTCCTGCGCACTGGATAATTCTATTTTTGCTTTTTCTGCTGATTCTCGAAGCCGCTGCAATGCTTGCGGATCTTTACGTAAATCAATATTATTTTCTTTTTTAAATTCATCTGCGAGATAATTTACTATCTGCTGGTCAAAATCATCTCCGCCTAAATGCGTATCGCCATTCGTTGATTTCACCTCATAGACACCGTCACCGAGTTCAAGAATGGAGATATCAAATGTTCCTCCGCCTAAATCATAGACAGCAATAGTGTGCGCGTTCTTTTTATCCAACCCATATGCCAGCGCTGCTGCAGTAGGTTCATTAATAATACGTAGTACTTCAAGTCCGGCAATTTCTCCTGCTTGTTTGGTTGCCTGTCTTTGTGAATCATCAAAATATGCGGGAACTGTAATGACAGCTTGTGAAACTTTGCCACCCAGATAGCTTTCAGCGTCTGCTTTAATTTTTTGCAGAATCATTGCGGAAATTTCCTGTGGAGTATATGTTTTCCCGTCAACTTCTACAACAGCCATATCATCCCGTCCTGCTTTGACAGTATAGGGAAGCCATTTAATATCGTATTGCACTGAGGCATCGTGGAGTTTACGGCCTATTAATCGTTTGACAGAAAAAATAGTTTCTTTTGGTTTGAGAACTAATTGTCGTTTTGCCACATCCCCCACAACATGGGTTTTTGGATCAACCACTGAAGGAATTGTATTGCGGCCTTCCGCAGAATGGATTACTTTCGGCGATCCGCCTTCCATAACAGCCACACATGAATTTGTTGTTCCTAAATCTATACCAATTATTTTCCCCATATAATTCTCTCCTATTATGAAACTTTTTTAACTTTTTTTCAAGTCCCTTTCTCTTATTCTTTCTTTTTCCCGACCGTAACTTGCGCTGGTCTCAATACTTTGTCATACAATTTATACCCGCTTTTGATTTCGTCAATAACTTTTCCGTCTTCTCCTTCTACAGTCTGGATACCCTCCATAAGATGTGGATCAAATTGCTTGCCTACTGCGTCAATTTTTGTAATGCCCTCTTGTTCAAGAGCTTGCAAAAATTGCTGTAAGCTCATATCTAAGCCTGTATCTTTTACATGCTTGGCTGCCAGAAATAACATATCAATTGCAGGCAGGAGCCTCATGAGTAATTCTTTATTTGCCAGCTGTATCCATCCTCTTTTTTCTTCAATCGACCGTTTTTCTAAATTTTGATAATCAGCCAAAGCTCTTCTATACTTAGATTCAGACTCTAAAATATTCTCCCGTAACTCTTTAATCTCTTTATTTTCTTTATCTTTCGTAACTTCTACAACTTCTCCTTCTTCAGTTTTTACATCAGAATCTAAATTTTTCGCTTGTTCTAACTCTTCTTCTTCATTTTGCTTTTGTTTATTAGTAATATTCTTTTTATCCATATTAGTAAATTACCATCCTTTGGCACTCTGTTCAATCAAGTCTCCAAAATATCTCACAATCGGTACTATTGACGTATAGTTCAATCTTGTTGGGCCTAGAATGCCGATTTCTCCGCACAAATGCATGGGCGTCTGATATTTTGCGAATACACACCCGTATGGTCCTGAAAGAATCGGTCCCAATTCTTCACCCAGCAATACATATGTGTCTTCTTCGCCTTCAAGCTGCGCCATGATTGTTTCAATAATTTCAATTTTTTCTAAAGCCGCTAATAGTTCGCGAGTATAATTAATATCATAAAATTCCGGTTTATTCAAAATATTCGCATACCCTGCTGCATACGTATCCCCTGTATGGGTAATAACAATTGCTAGCTCTCCTGTTTTTTCAGCTAATGATTTGGTAATTTCTTTTAAAAATTGGTTTTCCCGTTCACGATAATCCCAAACTTTTTCCTTGAGTGCTACTTCTTCTGCGACAGACAAGTCTTTTTCCTTCATCAACTGTCTGACATAGAATTTCATCCCAAGTGATGTAGGCACACGTCCTGCCGATGTATGGGGTTTTTTCAAATACCCAAGTTCAGACAAGCGTACCATTTCATTTCTTATAGTTGCCGGAGAAGCAGACAAATTATGTTTTTTTTCCAAAGTTTCAGACCCGACTGCTTCCGCGGTATTAATATATTCTTCGATAAGTGCTTTGAGAATCTGAATTTGTCTTTCTGTTAGATCATGCATAATAAAAAATCAAAATGCAAAAATCAAAATGCAAAATTGAAATTCAAAAATAAAAAGTTTTTTGGCCTGGCAGAATAGTAACATGACTGCCAAAAGCTTGTCAAGGGGTTTATGGAATTGCTACAATCTTTCATATGCCAAAACGCAAACGTAATTTTTTATTTTTCTTGATTGCTCTTACTTCTTTTATTCTTGGAGGATTATTAATAAAAAATTATTCACCCCAGTCAAGTTTTATTTTGCTGAATGTTAAATTTCCTGTACTCTATCTTTTTTTCCTCTGTCTCGCCTTATTTCTTTTCTCTCTTATCTCTTTTATTTTCAAACGAAAGTTGCAGGGTGTTCTTATTGCGGCGTTTGTTGTTTTATATTTACTATTACGGATATTTGGCTTTACGCAATTACTATTTCAGGTATTATTATTAGCGTTATTTATTGCCATGGAACTATTTTTTCTACAAAAACACTAAGTACTGTTGGTTATTGCAGCACTAAGAGAACTGCTTCTGCAATTTCTTTCATTGATTTTCGTTTATTCATGGCTTCTTTTCGTAGAAAATGAAATGCTTCTTCTTCGTTTATCTGTTTTGCTTTCATAAGTATGCCTTTGGCTTTTTCGATGAGTTTGCGTTCTTGTAACTGATTTTCTAAGTTGTTGACTTTTCTTTCCAAAACTATTTTTTTAAAAGCAGATGAAATAATTTTCACTAATGATGCAATGGTTTGGAGTTGTTCTTTACGAAACGTATAGGGTAATTTGTTTTGGATATTAATAACGCCGACTGTGCCTTGATCGTCTAGAATAGGAATGGATAAAAATACTTCGAATTTATCTTCTGGGAGTTCCTGGAAATACTTAAAGCGCGGGTCTTTATATGCTTCTTTTTCAATCACAACTGTTTTCTGGTGTTCTGCAACCCAGCCGGTAATGCCTTCTCCTTCTTTCATAATAATATTGCCTATTTGCTGGTCATGAAGTTTCTTTGAACCAATTAAAATTGCTTGCTTTTTTTCCCGGTCATAGAAGTAAATAAGACAAGAGTCAACCGGGATTACTTGCAAAACTATTTTGATAAACTTTTGCAGGAATTGTTGGAAGTCATATTGGTTGAAGACAACGAGTTCTGAAAGAAGGTTAATTACGTCTGCGAGCGATGTATCCGGAGATTTTGTATTCATTTGACAGTTAGGAATATAGCAGGAAGTCAATCAAAATACAACTCCGGATTTGGGGTAAGTTCTTGCCAAGTAGCCTCTCTGTAGTTGAAAAATCCTGCAGTAGCTATCATTGCTGCGTTGTCTGTGCAAAGGTTTTTTGGGGGAGCAAAAAAGGCGATGCCTTGGTTTTCGCACTCGCGTTGAAGCGTTGCTCTTACTGTTTCATTGGCTGCTACGCCGCCGGAAATTACCAGAGATTTTACATTGTATATTTTTATTGCTTTACATATTTTATACTCAAGAACATCTATGATCGCGTCCTGTACTCCTCTGGCAATATTACAAATATCGTCTTCTGTTAGCTTATTAATTTTTTGAATTTCCCTTAGAGCAGCTGCTTTAAGTCCTGAAAATGAAAAGTCAAAAGCTTTATCATATTTCACTGGTCTTGGGAACTGATATCTCTTCGGATTGCCCTTGAGAGCTGCCTTTTCGAGTGCGGGTCCAGATGGATAGGGAAAACCGATAACTCTTCCAATTTTATCAATTGCTTCTCCTGCAGCATCATCCCGAGTGCCGCCAAGCCATTGGATATCGCTATGATTTTTCATGAGGACTAAATCCGTATGCCCTCCGGATACAATGAGGGCGAGGGCGGGGAAGGAGATTGTTGTTTGGTTGTGATCTATCCAGTTAGCATAGATGTGGCCGTATAAATGATTGACAGGAATAATGGGTTTGTTCCAAATGTATGCAAGCGTTTTAGCTGTTTCAACTCCAACTAAAAGTGAACCAATTAAACCCGGTCCATATGTCACGGCAATAGCATCAATTTGTTTTTCCTGCTCTGTAATATTTGCGTCTGCAAGTGCTTGTTGGATTACTGGCAACACAAATTTTATTTGCTCTCTTGCGGCGATTTCCGGAATAATACCGCCGGTTTTAGCGTGGAGCTGCATGGAAGACGGGGAAACAGTAGAAAGAAGTTCTACAAATGGTTTGTTTTTATCCGCTTTGATGATTGCTGCCGCAGTTTCATCGCATGAAGTTTCAATACCAAGGATGACCATAACAAATGTCTAATATCTAATGCCTAATGTTCAAATTATTATAATCATTGTGAATTTTATTAGAAATTAGATAATTAGGAATTAAAAATTTAAGTTTATACTATCGCCTTTTTTTAGATTAAATTTTTGTACTGTGCCGGCATTTACCTCCAGTACTTTGTCCGCGGGTTGGTCCGGTTTGTAAATTGCCAGATTTTGTGTAGGGAATGTTGGATTTTGGACATTTGAATAAATTGTCACCACTTTAGTATCCCGTAGATAGACTATATCTATAGGAAATTGCATATGTTTCATCCAAAATTGATAATAATCCGGTTTATCAAAAGGGAAAAGCATTGCCTGGTCTCGGGGCAATGATTTCTTATCGGAAAGGCCGATTTCTTTATCTTTTTCTGTTTGTGCAATCAGCAGAGAGAATGTATGGTTATTGATTGTTACTGTATGATTTTTGTTATTGAAAGCAGGAAACAGACTTATTCCCTTGCCTCCGGGCAAAAATTTAAAAAACGCCACGGCAAGAATAACTAAAAGTAATAATCCAAATAAACCAAGTATAGCTCTCATAGATTTAACATTTGACAATTAACCATTGATGTTTGGCAGTAAGGTACTTTTATTCATGTTCAATTGTTTTATCAAACGACTAGTGGAGTGTTCTTTAATCCGTTCTGTAACAATTGCTAACTTTGCACCGATCAGTTTTGCCTGGCGTTGTTTATGTGCAATTCCAGGATCGTCTTTTGTCGCCGCAATTATAGCAGGTTTTAAGTTTTTCACCAAGTGGTCATACGATTCATTATTGAGTAACTCAGGTAAAAGCAAGACATAATCCACAGCGCTCAGCGCTGCTAAGACCCTTGCTCGATCTTGTTGCGTATGAACTGGTCTATCCGGACCTTTACGTTTTTTGACAAGAGTATCATCTTCTACCCAAACCAATAATACATCACCCTGCTCTTTTGCTTTCTCTAAGAAAGTAATATGACCGGGATGGAGAATATCAAAAACACCACCAGCCAAAACAATTCGTTTGTTTTTAGCTGTTAGCTGTTTGCTGGTTTCGATTGCTTGCTTAATTGTTAATATTCTACTCATAAATTCAAATGACCAAAATAAAAACGTTTCGGATTTACTCTTTTGTACCTCTTAAGTATACCGCTTTCCAGGGTTGATAATCAGTCGTGTATGTTTCAGAAATAAACACTTTATTTGCCTTTTTTACTTGTCTTGTAAAATATACATGTGCTCCAGCTGCTGCAAAATCGATTTGTTTTACTTCTCCTTTTGGTAAAGTCGGATCATCCTGGGTCAGTGGATCCGGTGCAGGGGTTTGGTTGGTAATTACCGGCGTTGAAATCTCAGCAACTCTGCCATCTTTTGTACCATACAATAGAACGGTTACCCGTAAATTTTCAGGATCAATAATAGATTGGGCTAAAATATAGTGGCCGGTATCATTTTTAAATTTTAAGTCAACACTTGGCACATAGACAGTAGCATCAATACCGGGAGGAGAATCTTCTTCGTAATAGCCGACTCTATATGCGTGTCCATGACGTTCGACAATAGGTAATCCCGCGTTTAAGAGTGCCCTGAAAAACGTCGTAGATATCTGACAAATTCCTCCTCCATCACCTAATACAGTCTTGCCATTTTCAATTACATATGCTTCTTTATATCCGGTAAATTTTGAAACATCCCCCAATGCTTTATCAAAAGAAAATACTTCATTTGGTGCGATAAGCACACCATTTACCCGAGTTGCGGCAAGGGTAACATTGTAGATACGGCTGGGAATTGAATGAGCAAACAAAGATGTACCTGTCCCTATCAGTTCATGAATACCTAAATGATTTACATCATCAGTTGCAATTGCGGGTTTTAGCACATGTAAAGGAACTACGATAGTGATCGTTTGGTTTTTTCCCTGAGAAACTAATGCGGGAATCTTATTTGTTACCGTTTGTTTGAGCAATGCAGTATTTACTTCCTGTCCATCAAGTGATGGATGAAATGCAGTTACGCGGTTATTTTCCACTTTAAATACTGCATCAACCGGTGTAATTTTTTCTTTTTGCATAATAGGAGTGAGTAACGTCGTCAAAGTATTGTCAGAAATTGTATAAGAAGGAGGTAAGTGGATACTATTGGTGTATGCCTGGAGAACGAGAGTGATATTGGAAAAGAGATATCCGGATCTGCCGACACTATATGCTTGTTGTGCGAGGAGATGATTATCATACCCGATGTGAAGCAGTTTGGCAGTAGTAGTCTCTGTTTGTTCCCTTGCGGCGAACGTAATTTGGGTATCTTGTATTTGTTTATTATGAGTTAAAAAATAATTTTCAACTTCTTGTTGTGTTTTACCGCCAAAGTCAACATTGTCAATAACAACGCCAGGATAAATTTTATTACCATAGAATTGCTGAAAGAAAATAACTGTAAAACTAACGAGAAAAAAGAGGCCAAGAATGGCACCGATAAGAAACCAGAAGGTTGATTTGGTAAATAAGATAATATGATGTTTTTTTATGTTTTTAATATGCATGATTATATTTAATTAAAGTCAAAATGCCTTTTGATTTATGCAGTTGAATTTGCGCATATGTAGTAATTATACTAAACTAATAGATGTTATGGAACAAAACGTTGTTTTTGAAAATCCTCAAAATAATATACAGCCTCCTCAACCACAGGTGCCTTCTACGACAATTCCCCAAACTCAACAATCGCCATTCTCAACAGAAATTCCCTTACCGCCTCCTGGTCAGCCTCTGGGTTCAAATCTTCCACCTAGTCCACCTCTCCCACCGCAATCACCAATTGGCGAAATTCTTTCTATTATTCCCAAGTGGGTAAAATTGGCAGCAATTGCTATTGGCGGAGTAGTACTTCTTATCATAATCCTTCTGGTAGTTATTTCAAGCCGCGGAAAACAAAAACCCGAACATGTAGCGTTAAAGTATTGGGGTCTGTGGGAAGATAGTAGCATTATGAATGCAGTGATTGATGATTTTCAAAGACAGTATCCCAATATTACTGTTAATTATTCAAAAGAGGATCCCAAACAGTATAGTGAACGCTTATTAGCACGTTCGCAAAACGGAACAGGTCCTGATGTCTTTCGTTATCATAATACCTGGGTTCCTGAGTTGTCTCCAATTCTTTTGCCATTATCTAATGATGTGATTACCAAAGACCAGTTCAAAAACACATTTTATAAAGCTGCACAGGATGACCTCATTAAAAATGGCGCAATTTATGGTGTTCCATTAGGAATGGAGGACTTGGTATTGTTGGTCAACAATAGTATTTTTCAAGCAGCTGGAGCAAAAGTACCTGCGACGTGGGATAATTTTTTGACTACTGCCAAACAATTAACAGTCAAAGATGAAAATGGAAAAATAAAGACTGCTGGTGCTGCTTTAGGAACATATGACAACATTACTCATGCGCCAGACATTGTCTCATTATTGTTTATCCAAAATGGGGTAGATATTAAAGACTTAACAAAAAACCCCAAAAATGCATCGGATGCACTGAATTTCTATAGTTCTTTTGCTAAAAGTGATGGAAATGTCTGGGATAATACGTTAGATCCATCAATGATGGCATTTGCTAAAGCTAACTTAGCAATGTATTTTGGGTATTCCTGGGATATTTTTACTATTAAAGCAATAAATCCAAATCTTGATTTTAGTATCCATCCGGTACCGCATTTACTTAATAGAAACGTATCAATTGCTTCATATTGGGTAGAAGGGGCATCTGCGAAAGGTAAACATCCTAAGGAAGCTTTGCTTTTCATGCATTATCTTACTCAAAAAGATACCGCGGAGAAATTCTATACCGAAGCAGCCAAGACACGGTTATTTGGCGAGCCTTATGCGAGAGTTGATTTGGCGGATAAATTAAAAGATAATCCATATCTATCGCCGGTTGTAAGTCAGGCAAAGGATGCAGTGAGCACGTACTTTACCGGTGAAACGCAAGATACTGGAATAGATGCACAAATGAACGGATATTTGGGCAATGCAGTACGGTCACTGCTTGTGGGTAATTCTGCTGATAGTGCTATTACGACGCTATCGCAGGGAGTTAATCAAGTGTTGCATCAGTATGGACAGTAAAAAGGCAATCCTCGCAACGCTCGTTTACAGTGATATTTTCAATTATCCTCTAACAGAAGATGAGATGTGGAAGTATCTCATTACTTCTGAAAAAGTCGGATTTTGCAAAGAAAGTTTGGAAAAAACACTAAAACAATTATCTACAAAGATAACAAAGCAAAACAACTTCTATTGCCTTACGGGTCGTGAGGAAATTGTCACTCAGCGTTTGTCTAAACAAATAATTAATCAAAAAAAGTTAGTAATTGCAAAACGTATTGCTAGAATATTAAATTTTATTCCGACTGTGCAATTGATAGGTCTTAGCGGTGGTTTGGCTATGGAAAATGCGGATGTTACTGATGATATTGATTTTTTTGTGATTACGAAAAAAAATACACTTTGGATGACACGGTTCTGTCTACTGATATTGTTAGCAATTCTTGGTAAACGAAGAGAGCATAACAAACAGGAAAAGAAAGACTCTGTCTGTATTAATATGCTTGTTGACGAACAAAGTCTTCAATTACCAAGCAAACGACAGGATTTGTATACAGCACATGAAGTTATACAAATGAAGGTATTATTTGAAAGAGAGGGAATGTATAGAAGGTTTATAAAAGCAAATGAGTGGATAAAAAAATACTTGCCAAATGCCTCTTTGTCATTGCGAGGAGCGCGCGACACGGCAATCTCTTCGCATTGATAGTATGTTAGCATTTCATCCGAAAGACTATAGAGATATTGTAGAGAAAGAGTATAATAAGAGACTGAAAATATATGGAATATAATCTTGTTGTTTGTGGAGGGACTTTCGACCATTTGCATAAAGGGCATGAAGCCTTTCTACGTTTTATTTTGTCAAAAAGTCAACAAGTAATGTTGGGTTTAACAACTGATGAATTTGTAAAAGTAAATAAAACGCATGCCGGGCATGTACAGTCTTTTGAACAAAGAAAACAAGCGCTACAAAGTTTTCTTCAACAACAAAACGCTATAAATAGGATTACTATTGCACCTATACATTCAGTTTTGTATCCCAAATCCTGGGAGCAATTGCCTTTTGAAGCCATTATAGTGACAGAGGATACTATTAAAGGCGCACAGCAGATTAATGAGTATCGTAAAGCGAAAGGGTTATCTGAACTTAAGATAGTTATCGTACCTCTACAACAATCAAAAAATGGAGACTATATTTCCGCAACCAACATCCGTCTAGGTAAAATTAATCAGGAGGGTACTCCTTATGTTGACCCTTCCTGGTTTGCAAAAACATTGGTATTACCAGAGGAAGAGAAAAAATGGTTCAAAAAACCTTTTGGGAATTTAACTGCTGATGTTGCAATTGATTTTTCGCACTTAGACAGAAGTAAAGTGGTGACAGTGGGAGATTTTATCACAAAAGATTTCAATGAAAAAGGTGTAGGTCAAAAACTTTCTATCATTGATTTTGTAGTACAGAGAAAAAAAATGTTTACCAAAATAGAAGACCTAGGTTTTACCGGCAGAGAAACAGTGATTCAGGTTGATAATCCGGCAGGAAATGTTACTCCGTCATTATTTACCGGCATTCTACACGCAGTGCAGCAATTGCAAACCAAGCCGCGTATAATTATCAACGTTAATGGCGAAGAAGATTTGGCAGTAATTCCACTTATTTTAGCCTTGCCTTTGGGGTATCTCATTTTTTATGGTCAACCCAATGAGGGAGTCGTTTCACTGAATGTAAGTCTTGAAACAAAAGATATGGCATATGAATACCTAAAGAAGTTTAAAACTACGGGACATTGACAAAATTCTTTAATTTGTATACCATGCAACAGGCTTGTGATTCCAAGCCCTTGGTTCCCTCTAATAGAGAGGGTTTTTATTTGAAAATATGGATAAGAAAATTTATTTAACACAAGAAGGACTAGAGGAATTACAAGCAGAGCTGAATACTTTAACAAAGGTAAAGCGTCCTGAAGTTTTAGTACGTCTTTCTGAAGCACGGGATATGGGTGATCTATCGGAAAATGCCGAATATGTTGCAGCTCGTGACGAATTGGCATTTGTTGACGGGAGAATTGATGAAATCGAAGAAATTCTAAAGCAAGTGGAAATTATTAAGGAAGTGAGTAAAACGTCGGGTAAGCAAGTAGTAGTGCTTGGATCAAAGGTAACTTTACATGTAGGAAGAAAAGAAGAACAATTTACTGTAGTTGGAGAATGGGAAGCAGATCCTATGGAAAAGAAAATTTCCCATGAATCTCCGCTTGGTAAAGCGTTACTCGGAAAAACTTCCGGAGACAAAGTTGAAGTTACAGCTCCAGCAGGAAAGATTGTATATACAGTAGTTTCTGTGAAATAAGCTTCATTCAAATCGTTTATATGCTACCGATTCCGATCCAGAAGTAAGGAACTAAAAAATACATTTTCCAAACCTTGATTCTTAACTCCTACTTCTTGAGTCTCTTTTCGAATGACAAATTAAACATTATTTGGTAAAATACCTTCATGCAAACAACAAATGTTATTAAAAAAGATTTGCGAAAACTAATACAATCTCCAAATCTTCCTAATTACGAAAAAACATACAAAGATTTTTCTTGGGAAAATGCTATAAAAGAAGTAGAGTTTTTTCCAGATGGAACGTTTAATGCTGCGTATAATGCGATTGACCGACACATCAAAGAGGGTAAAAAAGACAAAGTTGCTTTATATTACAAAGGGGTACAAGGAGAAAAAGAGCAATATACATTTGGACAGCTAAAAACGTTGACAGACAAATTTGCAAATGTTTTAGCTTCTCAAAAAGTTAAAAAAGGCGACCGCGTATTTATTTTTCTTCCTCCAATTCCTGAACGCTATGTCGCATTCTTAGGAATTTTGAAAGTTGGTGCTATTGCCGGGACAATGTTCTCTGCATTTCAGGAAATGGCACTGATTGATCGTTTATCAGATAGTCAAGCGAGTGTTGTGATTACCAATACTGCGTTATATCCCCGTATTGAAAAAATTTGGAAAGACTTACCACACTTAGAAAAAGTTATTGTTGTGGAGAGAGGTTCTCAAGAACTACCCCGAGGAGAAAAGCTTGTGTTCTATAGTAAAGAAATGGCAAAGGCATCAGAAGAATTTAGCGTAGCACATCTGCAGCCGGAAGATTTTTCGTACATGCTGTATACGTCAGGAACTACCGGTAAACCCAAAGGTGTTGTTCATTCACATTTTGATATGTTGCAGGCAATAATGACAACAAAATATGTGCTCGATGTACAAGATGATGATATTTATTGGTGTACTGCGGATATGGGATGGGTGACCGGTGTTGTCTATGGATGTCTTGGTCCATGGGGACTTGGTGCCACACAAGTGATGTTTGAAGGGCGTCTGAGTCCGGAAGCATGGTATACACTGCTTGCTGAATACAAAGTGACTATCTGGTACTCTGCTCCGACAGCTATCCGTATATTAATGGGATCAACTGTTGATCCAAAATCCTATGATCTTTCTTCTCTTCGTCATCTTTGCAGTGTTGGGGAGCCGCTCAATCCTGAAGCAATTTGGTGGGCACTTGAAAAATTCGGTTTACCGTTTCATGATACCTGGTGGCAGACAGAACAAGGAGCAATTACTATCACCAATTATCCGGTGATGGATATCAAGCCTGGCTCTATGGGTAAGCCATTTCCGGGAGTTGTCGCGGCAATTATCGACGATAAAGGGAATGAGTTAGAAATACATCAGGAAGGCAACTTAGCGCTCAAAGCATCTACTATTTCATCCCTAATGAAACAAATTTGGCATAATGAGCAGAAATTTACCAGTTATTTTATGGGAAACTGGTATATTTCAGGTGACAGAGCATATAAAGACGCAGACGGATACTTCTGGTTTATTGGACGGGCTGATGATGTGATTAATACATCCGGTGAACGTGTTGGACCATTTGAAGTGGAAAGCGCATTGGTTGCATATCCCGAAGTGGTTGAGGCAGGCGTGATTGGTAAGCCGGATATGCTACGGGGAGAAATTATCAAAGCGTTTGTGGTGATAAAGCCCGGTGTGGAACAATCTGATGAACTGAAAGAAAAAATTCAACTCTTTGTTAAAAAGCATTTAGCAGGCCACGCATACCCCAGAGAAATTGAGTTTATTGATACATTACCGAAGACACGCTCAGGCAAAATTATGCGCAGAGTACTCAAAGCAAAAGAACTAGGCTTGCCTGTTGGAGATGTGTCTACATTGGAAGATTATTAGATATGAAGAATGCAGTTGAGCAGATTAAAAAATATGTGCGGGCAGCGAATTATTTGACTGTGACGCAGATTTATTTGCAGGGTAATTTTTTACTAGAACGGCCGCTTACTGTTGATGATATCAAACCAAAGCTTTTTGGCCATTGGGGAACATGCCCTGGCATTAACTTCGTTTACGGTAATCTTAATTATTTAGTAAAGAAACATCAGCAATCCACTATTTTTGTTTTAGGCCCAGGCCATGGAGTGCCAGCTTTGCACGCGAACTTATTCTTAGAAGGAACAATGGCGAAATACCATAAAAAAGCCAGTTTGAATACTGAAGGTATTGCATGGGTTTCGAAAAGTTTCAGTTGGCCGTATATTTTATCAAGTCACACAAGCCCTGATACTCCGGGACAAATTTTGGAAGGCGGAGAATTAGGATACTCACTTGCTACCGCGTATGGCGCGATTCTGGATAATCCTGAGTTACTGGCTGTATGTATGATTGGTGACGGAGAAGCAGAGACAGGCGCTTTAGCAGCAGCATGGCATATTAATAAACTCATTGACCCCGCAACAAATGGCGCTGTATTACCCATACTACATGTGAACGGATTAAAAATTTCAGGGCCGACAATTTTTGGTCGGATGAGTAATGAAGAATTAATTTCATTGTTCACAGGCTATGGATATGAGCCGTTCATTGTTGAAGGCGAAGAGGTTTATGAGAAAATGTTTGACACAATGGAAAAAGTTTACCAAAAAATAAGAACTATTCAACAAAAAGCAAAAGGAGATACAAGCTTTATTCCTCACTTTCCTATGATTATTCTGAAAACTCCGAAAGGTTGGACAACTGTGAAGGAAATTCATGGACAAAAAGTGGAGGGAACAATATTAGCACACCAAGTTGTGATGCCAAATGTCAGAGGAGATGAAGAAGAATTGCGAGCGCTTGAAGAATGGTTGAAATCATACAAGTTTACGGAGCTCTATGATAAAGAAAAGGGTTTTTCTCAGGACGTTTTAGGAGTTCTTCCGGATGAGAAATTACGAATCGGTGATAATCCTCATGTATTTAGTGAAAACTATCAAGAATTAGTGCTTCCAGACGCACAGAAATTAGCAAAAGACATGGATACGCCGGGAAAAGTCCAATCTAATAGTATGCGAATGGCAGGGATGTATTTAAAAGAAGTATTTCGATTAAACAAAACTCAAAAGAATTTCCGCCTTATGTCTCCGGATGAAACATACTCTAATCGACTGGATGACGTGTTTCAAGAGACAAGTAGGGCATTTGTTTGGCCAATTGATAAACAGGATAAAGATATAACCCGCGATGGTCGTGTGATGGAAATGTTGTCAGAGCATAATATGCATGGGTTAGCGCAGGGATATATTTTGACCGGTAGACATAGCGTATTTACAACGTATGAAGCATTCGCGCAGATTATTTCAAGCATGGGACATATGTATCAGAAATTTTTGAAATATGTACGTGAATTATCCTGGCGCAGGGATATTTCTTCGATGAATTATCTTTTAACATCCACCGCGTGGCGGCAGGAGCACAATGGCTATTCTCACCAAAATCCCGGTTTTATTTCCAGTATGCTCGAGCGGCAAAATGATTTTGTGAAAGCCTATTTCCCTGCTGATGATAATTCTATGCTCGCTGTGATGGAAGAAACATTGTTTTCGAAAAACCAAATGAATACGATTGTAGCAGGAAAAACACCGGAACCGCGATGGCTTACGTATAAGCAAGCGAAAGAAAGTTTACGCGATGGGTTATTCACCTGGGATTTTGTGAGTGATGAGAATCCGGATATTGTACTGGTCGGCATTGGCGACTATATGACAAAAGAAGCATTAGCTGCAATTGAATTAGTTAAAAAAGATGCTCCTGAAATTAGGGTTCGTTTTGTGAATGTTGTACGCTTACAAGCGCATTGTTCATGCAAAGATATCTATCATCCGCAAATTCCCAATGCTGAAAAGTACTTTACTGAAGATAAGCCGGTGATTGTCAATTTCCATGGGTATCCTGAAGTAATGAAATCAATGTTATTTGATACCAAAAATCCTAAACGATTTTCTATTCACGGATATCAGGAAATGGGAGGGACAACTACGCCATTTGATATGCAGATAAGAAATAAGACAGATAGATATCATTTAGCAATGGAAATGGTAGAAAAGATGCAAGAGCAGCGTGTTGTTAAAAATGAAAAAGCAGAGAAACTAATACAAGATTATAAAAAAGCATTGCAGGATCATTATGATTACATAACCAAAGTTGGAGCTGATCCTGTTGCTATCGAGAACTGGCAATGGTCAGGCAGGCAAGTTGTGCGTGCGGATGTTGATGAAGTATTACATGCAGATTTACTCAAAGAAGCAAAAACAATCGCTGTGATTGGTCTTTCTGAAAAACCGGAGCGGCATAGCAACAGAGTTGCAAAATACTTCCAGTCTCAGGGTTTCAAAATTATTCCGATTAATCCAAATCTATCAGAAGTTTTAGGGGAAAAATCTTACCCTGATTTAGTTTCTATTCCTAAAAATGTGAAGATCGATATCGTAGATATTTTCCGCAAACCTGAAGAAGTGATCCCTCATTTGGAAGAAGTAGTAGAACGCGGCGGCATCAGAAGTGTTTGGCTGCAGGATGGAGTTTCAAGTAGCGAGGCAGAAGACTTTGCTGAGGATTATGGCCTGACAATGGTAACTAATTTCTGCATAATGGAAGCATATAAAAAGTTGGAGAAGTAAACATTTTTATATTTCAAAGTTGACAACCATCTTTGCTCAGAATGGAATTTCACTGTTATGGCAATGAATTATGAGTTTGACCGTCATATTCTTGCTGCTAGTCAAGCGGGAGATGATCGGGCTGTCGAGATTTTTACCGCACAGAAAACCATATTCAATAGTCTCCTTGGCTCAGAGATAATTTTTGAACTTCCTAGAGAGCAGTCTTTCGTTTCACATATAATACCTACTCCTGACAGTAGAGCATTTGAAAATTTACCACAATCCAACCCTGAGGATTGGGGAAGAAGACTTAAGCACTATAGAAAGCTAGCGAACTTATCACAGGAAGATGTAAGTAAAACTCTATTTGTAACAACAGCACTTATCTCTAATTATGAACACGGCAGATATATACCAAAACATATAGGAAGGTTAATCGATCTTGCTCAAGTTGTTTCGGTTCCCTTAGAAGGTGAGCCAGAATTTTTTGCATTAGCAAATTTTCCTTGGGAAACAGTACAAATAGAAAAAACTCGCAGATACATAGCAGAATTACAAAAAAATAAATAATCTACATAGATTATGAATAGAAAATTCTTAAATAACTAGAATTTAATTCTCAAACAAAGACTTCAGAATTCCAAACGCTCTATTTACTTCTTTTTCTTCTAAAATAATAGTCAATTCCAGATAGGCGGAGACTACTTCTAGGAAATTCACTCCTTCCCATGCAAGGGACTTGAGAAATAAAAAATAGGTACCTGGAGTATACAGTGATTCTTTTGGCAGGCGGATAGTGATTGCTGATAAGTCGATAAATGTTTGTTCTTTCTTTTCTCCTTGCAGGATGCTATTAATTTGTGACAGTAATTCGTTGCTGACAATAATTGTTGTTTCAAAAAGCCCTTGGGTAGTCGTAAAAAAGTACTTCGCTTGACGGCTGCATAGTCTGACAATCTCAGCGTGTTTGTGCACCAAACTTTCGGAGTTCATAATATTAATTTCTACGAGATTTGAACGTACAAGTATATCAGGTATTGAGGTAAAAATATTTGGAGATGCCGTCTGGAGTTTTAATTTTTTCGTTAGTCTCCGGAGCGCCATCAAAATAGCCGCGTCACTCACAGGTTTCATAACTGCTTTTTCCAATTGAGGTTTGAGATACCGAGCAAGCGCGGATGTGTTAATCAATCCTTTCGCAAAAGTTTCAGATAGATAAGGTGATCTTTTAATAATGCTTTCCGCAGCATCTGACAGAGAAATCATGTTAAATATTTAACACTATATGCCATTTTTGTCAAGGTTTGATAAAAAATTGACCTTAAAAAAAGAATAAGGTATTTTGATTTAAATAGTCATGATTGCAGCTCAAGAAATGTTACATGTAGGATACGTAGCCACACAATTTTATAACGAATTTATTCGGAGTGAACAACCTTATCCACATATTAAACCTTTTACCCTTATTCAACATGTACAAAAAGGCGATGAGCAAGCTATAGCACAATTTTATGAGACGTTTGCTGCTCCAATTATTCATGGTTTCTTAGAAAGGCATCCTGCGGATTTTAATGAGGAAGTATATGGAAAAAGCCAATTCAAAATCCTCTATACCCACATAGGTAATTTCAGAGGCGATACAGAAATGGCAGAAGGTAGAGATATTATTGAGCAACAAAGGAATATTGTTACCGCATGGTGCAAATCAATAGTTACACATGATTGGATTGATGAATCGAGGAAAGCTTTTAGAGATCAAAATCCGCAGTTATATTTAGATAGAGTACCTCTTCCAGAAATTGAACCTGAAAATGCTATTACTTCTGAAAAATTAAAAGTTATGCTTTCTGAAATGTTGCCGGAGATACTAGACGAAGAAGAATATGAAATTATTTCTCTCAGGATGTCGGAAAGCACAAATCAGGAGATATTTTCATTGGCACTCAGTAATCGTTATTCTACTGTGGAAGCAGTGGAGCAAAAGGCATTAGCGACAATTACAAAAGTAGAAGAGACAATTTTTAGGCCTGCTGGAGTAAGAAAGTTATCTGAATGGGCAGAATTTTATAGTATTAATTTATCTAACTTACAGAGTGCATATAAAAAAGGTTCTTTTGAGGCAATAATTTTGTTCGATCCTCAAGATGGTTTTGCAATGAATGCGTATGCTACTGAAGATATGTTGAGACCGTATTTATTACGACGATCTTATATTGATCCATCACTGATAGAACAAGGATACATTCCTGTTTCAAATCTTCCCGAGTGCAAAACATTATACAATGCTGAAAATAGGCAATTGCTACATGTAGATCAAAGAGGAAAACGTATTTATATTCATACAGATAAGTTAGACGAATGGCGAGAAAGTAAAAGAAAAAAACCAGAAGTTAAGACAATACAAGAGTTACCAGAAGAAAAATTGCCAGAAAAACAAAAAATAGCTAAAGAGTATGTTATTTTTGATCAATCAAAAATCAAGACAGTTATTATTCCTAATAATACAGAACTTCAATTAATGCCCAACGATGAGTTAGAACAGATTCCTTCAGAAGAACTTACTACTTTTGGGAGTGCATTGCGGGCATTCCGTTTGAGAGTAGGAGTAGAACAAAAAGAGCTTGCAGAAATAATGGATATTGATCCAAGAAATTTAAGAAGATATGAAAGCGGTGAAGCCTATCCCAGAGATCAAACTACTTTCTTAAGAAGTTTATGGAAACTTCAAATTAATGAAGCAGAAGGGTTGCAGCTAATTGAATTATCAGAGAAACGTATATTTGATATTCGTGGATTACCAGTAATTATTTGTATGAAAAACAACTTACCGGAGATATCAGTAGATGAATTTAATAGTTACGGCTCTCTACTACGTACGCTGCGTCAGAGAGTGGGATTATCTCGACAAGAACTTGCACAAAATATAGGACAAAATAGATCTCAAATCTATGACTATGAATCTGGTATCGCAAAACCACAATATGCTAATTCCGTATTGAAGATTATTGAAACAGTATGCAATACCAGAGAAGAAGCAATGAAGTTGTTAGAGCTTTCGGGACATCTTCCTGCTTTTTCTCTATACACTCAAAAAAAACGTAGACTAGATATTAGAGGATTAACTGTAACAATTGCTAATAATATACAACAAGTAGAAGAATTATCTTTGGATACTTACACAGAATTTGGTTTATTAGTTAAGGTAATGCGTCAGAGGCAGGGAATAACACAAAATGAACTCATGAAATTTGTAGGACTACATGGGATTCAAGTACACAGAATTGAAAAGAATGAATCAATACCTAGGTATAAAACTGTTCTCAAAATAATTGAAGCACTTTGCTGTACGGAAACAGAAGCAGAAAAATTATTAGAACTTTCCAGATACCTGCCCACTGACTTTGATACATTAGAAACTCGTGATATTCATATAGGAAAGTTAGCTGTAAAGTTGGCCATTAACAATGAAACCCTACCGGATTTGCCATTAGAAGTCTATCCCAACTTTGGATCATTTCTTCAAGCATTACGAGAAAGAGTTGGATTGAGTAGACCAGAATTTGCTCATTACATTGAGAAAGCAAGAGATTATATTTGGAAAACTGAAGTTCGTGGTACTAGAATTCAAGATATGACATCAATTCTTAAAATCATAAAAAGAACATGCAGATCTGAGGAAGAAGCGAAAAAATTGCTTGATTTATATGGCTATTCTTATGAAGATGAAGTTGCTTAGATAAGCATATTTTGTAATTGTTTCGCAAGAAGAAATACAGTAGAATACACTTATTATGGAAGAATCTAATTTGAAAAAGATCCGGTTGGAGAAATTGGGGAAATTGAAAGCTCTTGGTATTGATCCGTATCCTGCTTCGAGCAAAAAAACACATACTGTTGCGCAGGCTTTAGCATCTGAAGGGAAGATTGTGGCTACTGCGGGAAGATTGTTCTCTTTGCGGGAGCATGGGAATATCGCGTTTGCGGATTTGAAAGATGAGACAGGGAGAATTCAAATCTTCTTTCAGAAAAAACTTCTTGGGGATTCGTTTAAGCATTTAAAACTTCTTGATATTGGTGATTTTATTCAGGTTGAAGGAGAAGTTGTGAGGACAACAACAGGTGAAGTTTCCATCGCGCCAAGTGCATATAAGTTGTTAACAAAATCTTTAGAGCCGTTGCCAAGTGAATGGTATGGGTTGAAAGATCCGGAGATCAGACTACGTCGACGCTATCTTGATCTACTTGCCCATCCTGAACTGCAACAATTATTTAAGAAGAAAACACTTTTCTGGCAGGCAATGCGGAATTATTTAATTCAAAAAGAATTCCTGGAAGTTGAGACACCTGTCTTACAGCCAATTCCGGGCGGTGCTGATGCCCGGCCATTTGTAACTCACCAGCATGCCCAGGATATCGATTTATATTTACGAATTTCTTTGGAATTACCTCTCAAACGATTATTAATAGGTGGATTTGAAAAAGTATTTGAAATCGGAAGGATTTTTCGTAATGAAGGCATCTCTGATGAACATCTGCAGGACTATACACAGCTGGAATTTTATTGGGCATATGCAGATTATTACCAACTGATGGATTTTATTCAGGATATGTATCAGACAGTAATACAACAAACGTTCGGAACGCTAATCACAAAATGGAATGATCAGGAAATTCATTGGGAGGGAAATTGGCAGAAAAAAGAATATACAGATTTACTCAATGAACATTGGCAAGTAAAAACAGAAGACATGTCAGTTAATGATTTATACGCATTAGCAAAAAAACTAGAAGTAAAAGTTGAAGCTAATTTAGGCAAAGGCAGGTTGTTAGATTATTTATATAAGAAAACAATTCGTCCAAAACTTATTCAACCAATGTTTGTCATCAATCACCCTGTAGAAGTTGAGCCGTTAGCAAAGCGTTTGGAATCAAATCCCAACAATGTGCAAAGAATGCAGATCTTAGCAATGGGTTCAGAGTTAGGAAAAGGGTTTTCAGAATTGAATGACCCGATTGACCAAAAAGAAAGATTCATTGAACAGCAAAAATTGCGCGATGCAGGTGACGAAGAAGCGCAAATGATGGATGAAGATTATGTGGAAGCATTAGAATACGGTATGCCTCCTGCTGCTGGATTTGGTATATCCGAACGGTTATTTTCTATGCTTGTTGATAAGCCGATTAGAGAAATGGTTTTCTTTCCAACCATGAAACCGGAAGAAAAAGAGAATCAAACCTTCTAACCTATATATGCAAAAGCTTCTTATTGCCACAACTAACAAAGGCAAACTTCAGGAACTCAAAGAATTTCTTCACGATTTACCTGTAGAAATTGTTTCTTTATCGGATGTTGGTATTACACAGGATGTTGCAGAAGATGGGAAGACATATAAAGAAAATGCGGAGAAAAAGGCGAAGTTTTATTCGAAGTTATCCGGATTACCAGCAGTAGCGGATGATGGGGGATTGGAGATAGATGCTTTAGGACGGAAGCCGGGTGTGTACAGCAGGAGATGGGTTGGAGGAGAAGGAAAAGATGGAGATATCGTCACAAAAATGCTGCAGGTGGCAAAGGAATTGCCGGAGGATAATAGGAAAGCCCGATTTGGCGGAGTGAATGCGTTTGCATTGCCAACTGGTGAAGTCTGGAGTGAAGATGGGTATGTAGAAGGTATTATTGCGGAAAAGCCGCTTATGAAATTATTGGAAGGTTTTCCCTACAGATCATTTTTATATTTACCACAGCTAAAAAAATATTATCACGAGAGTGAATTGACGCCGGACGAGATAAGGAAGTATAATCATCGGTATATTGCAATACAGAAACTTAAACCGACTATTAAACGAGTATTAAGTATTTAGTATAAAGTAGTAAGTATGTCATCCCGACCGAGTGGCGACGAGTGGAGGGATCTTCTGCACCGAGTTACAAAGTAGCAGAGCATCAGAGTTTCAAAGCAAGTTTCTTCTGGATCTTTGTCACTTTGCAGCTATGAAACTTAGTTGCGTGAGATTCCTCGACTACACTATCGTTTCGCTCGGAATGACAAGAAGAGAAATTATGCTTGACATCAACATCATCAGAAATAATCCTGGGAAAATCCAGCAAGCTGCGAAGGCAAAGCGTGTCGATATTGACGCACAGCATATTCTAGAAATTGATGCGAAATATCGGGAGCTTGCTCAGGCTGTACAGAAGCTTCGGGAAGAAAGAAATAAATTTACTGAGAGTTTAAAAGGGAAAAAACCATCCGCAGAGCAGATTCAAGAAGGGCGAGAGTTTAAAGAAAAGCTGGAAAAAGAAGAGCATGCTATGGATGCTGTGTATAAAGAGTTGCAGGAATGGCTTTTGAAGATTCCTAATCCTGCAAAAGATGATGTGAAGATTGGGAAGGATGAGAATGAAAATGAAGTTATTCGCAAGCATAAAGAACCTACAAAGTTTTCGTTTACTCCTAAGGATCATCTTGAACTTGGAGAAGCACTCGATATTATTGATGTTAAGACTGCTGCGAAAGTCTCCGGTTCCCGTTTTGGCTACTTAAAAAATGAAGGAGTACTGCTCGAGTTTGCTTTAAAGCAATTAGCTTTCGAACTACTACTTAAAGAAGGTTTTATACCTATTTTACCACCTGTTCTCATTAAAAAAGAAATTATGGATGAGTTGGGGTATACGGCAATGGGTGAAGATGAGAATATTTTCTTTTTGGATAAAGATAATTTATATCTTGTTGGCACATCAGAACAATCTATTGTGCCAATGCATAAAGATGCAGTATTGAAAAAAGAAGAATTACCCAAAAGATATGTAGGATTCTCAACGTGCTTTCGCAGAGAGGCAGGAAGTTATGGGAAAGATACAAAGGGAATTTTCAGGGTGCATCAATTTGATAAAGTAGAGATGGTGAGTTTTGTAGCAGAAGGAGAGGATGATAAAGAGCATGAGTATCTATTATCTCTGGAAGAAAGGTTTTTTCAGATGCTGAATATTCCTTATCAGGTGGTAGCTATTTGTACCGGTGATTTGGGTTTTAACGCTGCCAGAAAATACGACATTGAAGCCTGGATTCCTTCGCAAAATAAATATCGGGAAGTTACTTCAGTATCCACAGTAACTGATTTTCAATCAAGACGTTTGAATATGAGATACCAGGATGGCAGTGAGAAAAAATATTTGAATGTATTGAATGGTACAGCATTTTCTATGTTCCGGCCAATTATAGCGATTTTGGAAAATTATCAGAGAGAAGATGGCAGTGTCGTAGTACCAGATGTTTTGCAAAAGTGGGTAGGGAAAAAAGTGATAATGCCGCTTTCCAATTGATCATTTATCAATCATGTGCTAACATTGCTATATGTTAGGCGTCTTCAGTAAAATTTTTGATAACAACGAACGGGAAATAAAAAAAATACAACCCATCATTACAGAAATCAATGCGCTGGATGAAGAAGTTCGTCGACTTAAAGACAGTGATTTTCCAAAGAAAACAGCAGAGTTCAAAGAACGTATTGCTGGAGGAGAAAGTTTAGACTTACTTTTGCCTGAAGCATTTGCTTTAGTACGCGAAGCTGCCCGTAGATCTATTGGGCAACGGCATTATGATGTGCAATTGATTGCAGCGACTGTGTTATCCATGGGCAAAGTCGCGGAACAAAAAACAGGCGAAGGGAAAACATTATCTGCAGTTCCCGCGTTATATTTACATAGTTTAACCGGAAAATCTGTACATTTAGTTACAGTCAACGATTATTTAGCCCGCCGTGACGCAGGTTGGATGGGACCCATCTTTAATCTCTTAGGCGTTTCCGTTTCCGCTTTGATCAGTGAACAATCATTTATTTTTGATCCTGAGTTTACTAACAAATCCGCGACAGATTTCCGTTTGAACCATCTCAAGGAAACAACCCGCAAAGAAGCGTATCAGGCAGATATTGTGTATGGTATTAATTCTGAATTTGGCTTTGACTACCTGCGTGATAACATGGCGCAGAATATTGCCAACCTTGTTCAGCGAGGTCATTATTATGCGATAGTTGATGAAGTCGATTCTGTGTTAATTGATGAAGCCAGAACGCCGCATATTATTTCTGCTCCTGATGAAGTACCAACCAATAAATATTATGAATACGCGAAAATGGTTGAAAAACTCTCTGCAGATACTGATTTTAAAATAGATGAAAAACTTCGCACAGCGCATTTAACAGATCACGGTATTTCAAAAGTTGAGAAATTATTTGGTATCACAGATATTTATGAAAAAGATTTTGATACGGTATACCATCTGGAAGCAGCGCTCAAAGCGAAAACGTTGTTCCATAAAGAAAAAGATTATATTGTTAAAGACGGTGAAGTGATTCTGGTTGATGAATTTACCGGACGGTTGATGGTTGGACGGCGTTTGTCTGAAGGATTACATCAAGCGATAGAAGCTAAGGAAAATGTAACTATTCAACGCGAATCCAAAACATTGGCGACAGTATCTCTGCAGAACTATTTCCGTATGTATGACCGACTGGCTGGCATGACAGGAACTGCCGCGACAGAAGCAGAAGAATTTCATAAAATCTATAAGTTGGATGTAGTGGTGATTCCCACTAATAGGCCAATGAGCCGTGTGGATCATCAGGATCTCATTTACAAAACAACCAGAGGCAAACTCAGCGCTATAGCCGATGCAATTGAAGAAGCGCATAAAAGAGGCCAGCCGGTTCTGGTGGGTACAACCGCCATTGATAAAAATGAAATTATTTCTCAGTTGTTGCGCAGACGGGGAATTAAGCATGAAGTGTTGAATGCAAAAAACCATGAAAGAGAAGCGGAAATTATTGCCAAAGCAGGAGAAAAAGGCGCGGTGACTGTCGCGACAAATATGGCAGGGCGCGGTGTTGATATTATTCTAGGCGGTTCTGCAAAGCAGAATGCAAAAGATTACAAAGAATGGGAGAAAGCTCAGGAAGAAGTGAGAAATTTAGGTGGTTTGTTTGTGGTAGGAACGGAGAGGCATGAGTCACGGCGTATTGATAATCAGTTGCGTGGACGTTCTGGAAGACAGGGAGATCCTGGGAATTCACGGTTCTTTGTAGCGTTAGATGATGATATCATGCGCCTGTTTGGCGGTGATACAATTTCTAATCTCATGACGCGATTTAATATGCCGGAAGATGTTCCTTTACAACATGGTTTAGTAACCAGAGCAATAGAACAAGCGCAGATAAAAGTTGAGGGATATAACTTTGATATACGTAAACACCTGGTTGAGTATGATGATGTGTTGAATAAGCAACGGGAAATTATTTATACAAAACGTAAATTAATGCTTGGTACTGATCAGAACCTTTCCCTCAAAGAAGACATGTTAGAAAAAGTGGGACAATCAATTGCAACACTGGTTACTATGCACATGGCAAAGCAGTATGAACAAGAAACTCAATTAAATGAAACAATTGTTGCGGATTTCACTGCAGTTATCCCGTTTGACGAGCATTCACAAAAACATCTGGCGATGCAATTACAGCAGTTGGGTGAAGGTCATGCAAAAATAGAATTTCTCCAGGCAATTGCTAAAGATGTTTACAATAAACGCGAAGAACAATTAACAGAACCGGTGATGCGCGAAGTTGAACGGTTTGCTTCTTTGTCTGTTATAGACAACATGTGGATGGACCATTTGGATGCAATAGAAAATTTGCGGCAGGGAATTGGGTTGCGGGGTTACGGACAAAGAGATCCATTGGTGGAATATAAGAATGAAGCATATACAATGTTTGAGTTACTAGTACAAGGGATTGATGATGAAATAGTTCATAGAATTTATCGTATTCAAGTGCAAGGACCTACTCAGCAACATACGCATATCCAGACGAATACGCCGGCATCAGAAGTTTCTCAGCCTGTAACCATCGCTGCCGACTCTGCTAAAGCTCCTACGGTTAAGAAAGGAAAAGATATTCAGCCGGCAGTCAGTGGAAATCCTAAAAAGAATCCGGGGAGAAATGATCCTTGCTGGTGCGGCAGCGGAAAAAAGTTCAAAAAATGCCACGGGAAATAGAAGTTAATTTTCTTCAACAACACTCACAGCTAATTTGTCATTTTTGTAGTCAAACTCAAAAGCGATAGTTTTATCTTTGTTATTCGTTATGTATAAATTTTGCGCTGCGCTTGTTTGTTTATCTAATGGGGTACTATAAATCGCGACACCATATGCTTTTGGCACTTCCGGGATATTGGCAAAGTCATGGTTGGTTGGGGCGATTACATCTAAACCTGCATCTTTCGCAGTCCAGTTGATAAGAGACGCAAAATGACATACTCCATCACCTACTAAGTACCCGTCAGATTTAAATCCTTCTTGCGCGTCAAAATGCGCGTTGGTTGTCTTAACGATTTTCCCGGTATATTGAGGTAATACTCCGTCATGAAAAGCAAACGTTTCATGCGGGTCAAGAGTAAATGTATAATGAAATGGAGCGTCTACTTTTTGCCAGTCTATAGGTTTGGCTGTATCAGTAATTCCGTTCATATATGAAGCAGTCAGTAAGATATTATCTTTGAATACGTCACTTACAGATTTATTCGCGTAGCGATTATCCAGCGAAAAAGTATGCTGAGAAAGCACGTGTTGCGTATGGTTCCCTACCTGAAAAACAGTAGTGGAAACCACAAAATACGTAATAAAGCTAGAAATGAGCTGAGATAACATAAAAATATACCTATGAAGGTATTAAGGAAGGAGTGTATCATACTATGAGCCTAATGTCAAGCTCGCCCGCCGTAATCGTCCAGGAGTTCCAAAATTACGTCATCGCGAGGCTAAGGAGTAGCCGTGGCGATCCCGTCGGGATTGCTTCGTACCCCAAGGGTACTTGCCCTCCCAGAGGACTTGCCACTTTGTAGAGGCGCTTCCCGGAAGCGGCGGCGTCCCTTCCTCGCAATGATGTTTCTTTTCTTACCTAATCCTTACTCCTATTTCTTTGTTTTTTTGATAGTATGTATCATAGTGTTTTAGAATAATATGTGGACAGAACTTCCTTACGAAGATTGGAAAGATACATTAGATACACTGCATATGTGGATGCAGATTGTCGGAAAAGTAAAGCTTGCCTTGGCCCCGTTTATCAATCAATGGTGGGAAGTTGCGTTTTATGTTACAGCCTCAGGAATGACAACTGGTCGAATTCCATTTGGTAGTGATATTTTTCAGGTTGATTTTGATTTTCTTATCCATAATCTCAGTATCAGAACAAGTAATAATCAACAAAAAATAATTTCTCTTGAAAATCGTCCAGTAGCAGAGTTTTATAAAGAGTTTATGGATGCTCTCACATCATTAGGAATACATGTGAAGATTAACCCCGTTCCAGTAGAGGTACCAAACGTCATTCCTTTTATAAAAGATACGCAACATGCTTCTTACGATAAAGATTTTGTAGCGAGATGGTGGCATATTCTCTTGCAAACAAGCATTGTGTTCGATCGCTTTCGCAGTTCTTTTCGGGGGAAAAGTAGTCCAATTCAGTTTTTCTGGGGATCATTTGATTTAAACGGAACCCGTTTCTCAGGAAAAACAGCTACCCCTCCAAAAATGAAAGGAAGTATGGGTAAGATCATGCGGTTTGCAGAAAATGAAGAGAATTTTGCCTTCGGTTTTTGGCCAGGCGACCAAAAATTACGTCATCCCGCGTTCTATTCATATATGTATCCCACTCCAAAAGGAATGGAGACGATTAAGCTTGATAAAGGCATTTCATTTAATGAGCAATTAGGTGAATGTATTTTGCCTTATGAAATTATCCGAAAAGCAGCAAGTCCTGAAAAAAATATCTTGAATTTTCTTGAAACTACGTATACTGAGAGTGCAAAGTTAGCAGAATGGGATATACAATCCCTACAGGGTAAAGTACCTACTTAAAAAATAATAAATAACATGATAAGTAGTGCTGAAATGAGACTGATAGCCATACCTATTTGCAGTAATATACTGATATGGTGAGGAATGGCGAGGCCTAAGTGACGTTTGGCATTTTTGGCTGAATTGAGATAGAGGCTTTTGTATATAAACAAAAACACAACAATACTTAGAAAAATAAATTCTATGATAATTTGCATGTGTTTCATACGTAATTTCCTTTCATCGTCATTTGTTCTCCCCGGACAGCGCTACCGGGGAATATTTCTTCTATAAATCGATAATTGTTTTGACTGTTCTGGTTATTTCCTGTCTTATACCAGATAGGCATATACTGAGCGCGATTGTTCATCATAACAAGATTTTGTGAAAGAAAAGAGCTGATTTCTTTGGGATTTTGAATATCAAGCAGCATAAATTCCTGCTGGTGCGTCGGTCTGTCAAAAGTAATGATAATATTTCCCATGTCCAGCAATTCACAAATAATACCGTCTGTCTTCACATCTATTTCCGTGCAGTTAACTTGATCCAGCAATACGTCATTGATCATGTGGGTACTGAGGGGTGCGTATTGTATCTCCAGAATTTTGCGTGATGTCACTATATATAGATGAAAATACCAGTCCACATAGACTTTGGCAGCAAGGCAAATGCTAGAAATGAGAAGCACGAGAGAACCTGAGACAAATAGTTTTATAGAAGCGAGAAAGAAGGAAAATATGATAAAGGCAAATACTATAGAGACGATGCCGATGAGTATGATAAAACTGAGTGGAGCGATGAGCAGGAACCAATGTTTTCGGGTAACGCAGAGGAGTTTTTCATCCGGTAGTGTCAAAAAGTGATTCCATTCTCCGTTTATAATCAGACGCTTTGGTTTTTGCATATAGCTCACCTCATTTCGCTGTTGATAAATACATTTTTCGCGCAAAAAACTAACTTCATCAGGAAGTTATATTTTTTCTCTAGAGAATGATTTTCTTTTAGAATATTAGAACACCTGAATAATGAGCTAATTGTTTGGGAATAGGGTGAGAAGATGGTATGGAAGGGGTAAGAGTTTCTTGCAACTATAGTATATAATACAAATATGGGGATTTTGATTAATTGGTTAGTGAGCGCAATTGCGATTGTTGTTGTTGCATATTTACTGCCTGGAGTGCATGTAAGTGGTTTTGGTGCGGCATTAATTACTGCTCTTGTTCTCGGGATTATCAATGCGGTGCTAAAGCCAATTCTGATTATACTGACATTGCCAATCACTATCCTGACACTTGGGTTATTTACTTTTGTTATCAATGCAATTGTTATACTCATTGTCAGTGCGCTTGTGCCCGGATTTAAGGTAGATGGATTTTTGTGGGCGTTGTTGTTTAGTATTTTGCTTTCATTTGTAAATTCATTATTGTCTTCGATCACTTCGAGATTTGCTTAGGTTTCTACGGTGTCATAAATGACACCACTACAGATAATTGATTTTGTTCTTTGTAGTGGAGCACTCTAAAAGTACTTGCTATTCCATAGCGGCGCAATTTATTGCTCAGGATAACTAGTTTCTTTTACAAAAGTGTTGTACACTACACCTACTTTATGCAAAAAAATTCTCTTCAAAAAGGCGCGTATAGTGCGGTTAAAGTGTGCTTAGGTGTAAGTAGTAATGACAGGGTTGTTATTTTAGGTGATACGCAAACAGGGGAAGTTGATCAAGCGTTGCTGGATGAGGCGAAAAAGATCACGCCAAATGTTTTGCTAGTGAATATTGATGAGTACGGGAAGAGACCACTACAGGAATTTCCGCAAAAGATGCAAGAAAACATCGCGGATTTTTATCCAACAGTGAGTATTTACGCAGCTTCTACAGTGCAGGGAGAACTGGAGTATTTCCGACATTTTCTTATTGAGTTTTTACGGGATGAGTTGCAATGTCGTCATGGTCATATGATCCATATTACGAAGCAAATTATGGAAGACGGGATGTGTGCAGATTATAATGAAGTATTTAAAATTACCAACAAAGTTTACGACAACATTAAAGATGCAAAAATAATTCGGGTAACATCTGCGAAAGGTACTGATGTTACTGCGACGTTTCATACAAATTGGAAATGGATTCCCTGTCATGGTAGATATCACAAACAAGGAGAATGGGGAAATTTGCCGGAAGGAGAAGTATTTACTTGCCCCGCAGATGTAAATGGCGTTATTGTCGCAGAGGAATTAGGGGAATATTTTACGCATAAGTACGGCATTTTATCTGATTCTTTGTCTATTTATGTCAAGGATGGATATGTTTGGGATGCAAGATGCAAAAATAAAAGTCTTGAAGAAGATTTCAAACAATATATCTATACTGCTCCATTTTGCAATCGGGTGGGAGAATTTTCCATAGGGACAAATACAGGTTTGAAGAAATTAATAGGCAATTTTTTGCAGGATGAAAAATTTCCCGGCGTCCATATTGCCTTCGGTCATCCCTACCCAAAACAAACCGGAGCAGACTGGGATGCCAATAGGCATGTTGATGTTATTCCGATGGGAGTTAGTGTGTGGGTAGATGGTAGAGAGTTGATGAGAGAAGGAAAATTTCTACTATAACTGCGTTTCCCGCAGTTGAAGGAGAAGTTGGAGAAGGATTTTGAAAAATTTTATCCTTGTGGGTTAGTAAAATGTTGTTGTGTTGTCGAAATTTCAGCAGGTTTATATCTTGGAATTCTTACAGTTTGTATTCCACGATCTTGTAACCCTGCTTCTGCCTCTTGCTTTCCAGCCTCAAATAAGCTATAGTAATATTCGTAAAAAATACAATGATAAAAGCGCTCTTAAAGAATGTTCATTTTCTCTTTTTATTCCTGCTTCTGGTCGGTGTTGCCGCCACATTTCTTGTGGTACCTACATTAAAAAACCTCAAAACAAATATTCCAGATCCAACCAAACAATTACTTGCGCAAAATGCGCAGGATGATTCTATTTTGACTTCCACAATACCACTTATTAAAAACGTATTTGTTATTGTGATGGAAAATCATGACTGGAAAGAGATCAAAGATTCCAGTTCTGCGTCATATATCAATAGTTTATTGCCGCAAGCGTCTTACGCGACACAATATTATAATCCAACCAACAATCACCCGAGTGAAGCAAATTACTTGTGGATGGAAGCAGGAACGAATTTTGGTATTCAGACAAATGCTGATCCGCGATTTAATCACCAGTCTACAACAAACCATTTAACATTTTTACTCAGCAGTAAGGGAATCACCTGGAAATCATATCAGGAAGATATCAGCGGAGGTAATTGTCCCCTGGAAACAAATGGTTTATATGCACCAAAACATAATCCTATGATATTTTTCGATGATGTGACTGATCAGAATAATCCGGTATCTGTCAATTGCAGTTTGCATATTCGTCCATTCACAGAATTATCGCAAGATATTAAAAATAATGTAGTTCCGCAATATAGCTTTATTACTCCAAATCTTTGTCATGACATGCATAATACATCAGATTGCAGTGGTCCAGATGCGATAAAAAATGGTGACGATTGGCTGCAGCAAAATCTGCCGCAAATTTTACAATCAGGTGCGTATAAAAATAATGGAGCAGTATTTATTACGTGGGATGAAGGTTCAGAGAAATCAGATGGATCAAATACTGACGGGCCGGTTGGCACGATAGTGCTGTCTCCATACGCAAAGGGCAACGGATATAATAATACTATTCACTATACGCACAGTTCTTTACTGCGTTCATTGGAAGAAATTTTTCAAGTGACTCCTTACTTAGGTGATGCGGCAAATGCAACAGATTTGAGTGATTTATTTGTTTCTTTATCGGCATCCCCAAAAAAAACTATTGCTAAAGCAGTTACCCCAATACCCAGAACTATTGCTTTGGCAGCTACTGTAACACCGACATTTACTCCAACGCCTATACCAACCAGTACGCCCACTCCAACATTACATCCTACTGCAACACCTCAGCCAAAGGCCGATACTCCACGTATTGCCAAAGCAATTGTCGCTCAGGCAAATGTTTCTGCTACCTATAAATCAGGAAATAATATCGATAATACCAATGTTTCATTTACGTATCCAAAGGATTGGGAAGTAAGTTATAAGAAAGATAATATTACACTATATCAACCGTTTGAGTTTGCTTTTATTTCCAAAGCAACAAAAGAAAAAGCTACGTTATCTATCGATATTTATCCGAAAGCAGCAACAGTGAAAGAGTTTGTTACAAAGAATTTTGCAGAATACAAAGACAAATTGGTAGTAACTGTTTACGGGACAATTGGAAATAAGACATTGTATAAGATTAGTCCTAAAGCAGACGTGAAAATCTCAGATCCTGTTCACTTAGATTTTGGAACACATGGGGTAGTATTAGGCAGCCAGCATATATATGATATTGGATTTATTGATGGAACGGAGAATGTAACTAACCAAATAGTAAAAGATATCTGGCCACGTTTTCATTTTGAATAAAGCCTTCAATTTAGCAGTCGCTTGACATAATTGCCAAATCTGATAAAATATTTGCATGGATCAAAATGGCTTAGAACAACTTTTAAAACCAATCTCTCCTAAAGAAGCATTGGAAAAATTCACCGTTAGTTTAACTTCATTAGCAAAACAAGGAAAGATAGATCCTGTTATCGGCCGTGAAGCAGAAGTACGTCGCATTATGCAGATTCTTTCCAGGAGAACAAAAAATAACCCTGTTTTGATCGGAGATCCGGGTGTTGGAAAGACAGCAATTGTTGAGGGTTTAGCGCAAAAAATTATAGAGGGTTCGGTTCCCACTACTTTGAAAGATAAAGAAGTATTAGTGTTGGATTTTGCGCAGTTATTGGCTGGAGCAAAGTTCCGCGGTGAGTTCGAAGAACGGTTAAAATCAGTTATCAAGGCTGTGGAGGACAGCAATGGAAAATATGTGATGTTCATTGATGAACTGCATACAATTATTGGCGGAGGTGCCGCAGAAGGATCTGTGGATGCAGCCAATATGCTCAAGCCGCCTTTAGCCCGCGGTACTTTGCGGATGATTGGCGCAACAACAGTAACAGAATATCGCAAATATATTGAAAGAGATCCGGCATTAGCACGACGTTTCCAGCAAGTCTTAGTAGAAGAGCCAACAATTGAAGATACTATTGCTATTTTGCGCGGTATTAAACCACGGTATGAATTACATCATGGTATTCGCATTACCGACAATGCACTCATTGCAGCTGCAAAACTCTCTGCACAATATATTCCTCAACGTTTTTTGCCTGATAAGGCAATCGATCTAATTGATGAGGCTGCGGCAGCAATTAAAATTGAAACAGAATCCATGCCTGCAGAGCTTGAGGAATTAAAGCGAAAAATAACCCAAAGTGAAATTGCCATTACTGCTCATAAAAAAGAAAAGTCCGCTTCCGCCAAGGCTTCGGTGGATAAAGAAGAAAAGACTTTAAAGATCTTAAAAGAGAAAGCAGCGATTTTAGAAAAGCGGTGGCTCGAGCAAAAAGAAACAATCCAGAAAATCCAGGAAGTTAGGGCAAAAATTGACGCATTACGTATTGAATTAGAAAAAGCTGAACGGGAAGTGCTTTTAGAAAAAGCAGCGGAAATCAAATTCGGCAAAATTCCGGAATTGGAAAAACAATTACAACTGTTACGTGATGAATGGGACAAAATCCCGGTAGAAGAACGGGTGCTTCGTGAAGAAGTAGATGATCAAGATATAGCAAAAGTGGTAAGCAGATGGACAGGTATTCCCGTGACAAGAATGTTATCAACTGAAGCAGAGCGATTGGCAAATCTTGAAGAAGAATTAAAACAACGTGTTGTCGGACAAGATGCAGCAATAAATATATTGGCAAGAGCTGTTCGGAGATCTCGTTCCGGTTTGAGTGAGAAAAATAAACCGATCGGCTCATTCCTATTTTTAGGACCAACAGGGGTAGGAAAAACAGAAACAGCAAAAGCGCTTGCCAGTATTTTATTCAGTGACGAACATGCAATTACAAGAATTGACATGAGTGAATATCAAGAGTCACATAGTGTTGCAAGATTAATCGGGGCGCCTCCCGGTTATATAGGATATGAAGAAGGCGGGCAATTGACTGAAGCGGTGAGAAGACGGCCTTATTCAGTCATTTTGCTTGATGAAATTGAAAAATCGCATCCGCAAGTTTTCAACTTGTTCCTGCAAATATTTGATGAAGGACGATTAACAGACAGTAAGGGAGTTACTATTGATTTTAGAAATACAATTTTGATTATGACGAGTAATTTGGGAAGTGAAATTATTCAGGCCGCCTCCACTAAAAGCTCCAGCGAGCTAAAGACAGAGACAGATAAAAAAATCTGGGAACTTTTGCGACGCTCGTTTAAGCCGGAGCTTTTGAACCGTTTTGATGGAGTTATTATTTTTAATGCATTAACAGTAAAAGATATTATCGAAGTTGCGAGACTACAGTTAGAAAAAGTAAAAGAACGTTTGTTAGAAAATAGTATTTCCTTAGAAGTGAGTGAGGATGTCATATTTTATTTCGCAGAAAATGGCTATGATCCAATTTACGGCGCTCGTCCTTTGAAGAGATTGATTGAAGAAAAGTTAGTGGATGAAATAGCATCACGAATTATTGAGAATAAAATTAAGCCTGGAGATTTCATAAAGCCGAAGGTTGAGAATGAAAAAGTAATTTTGTAGCTTTACTACTTTGCAGCATGAGCATTGCTTCCTCATAATCTATAACCCATCCTGTTTGTCTGATACTTTTATAGAAGGGGGTTTCTAAAAATTTACCCTGGCTGGTATAGACTTCAGGGAAGCCTTTATAGATAAGAATATTTTTTGTATACGCATGCAGGGTTTGTTCTGCATGAGTAAGGTAGGTTTTATTACTTGTATTTCTATATAAAAGAAGTAAGAGTTTTGCATACTCTGTTCCCCAATAACTCCAAATAGCATCAGTTCCATAAAAAGGAGCAAAAAATTTCACCATGCCGAACTGGTTAGCCGTTTGGGTATTCTGATATTTAAGACCAAATGGAATATCAAGGTTATTATTAATAATGTACGTAACACTTTTTTCAAAATAGACTTTTTCTTCAGGATTATTGACAGTAAGGAAACCTGTTGATAAGACAATAAGCCAATCTGATGAATAAGAAGTATTTTTTATATCATCTTGAAAATATCCTTCTGTTGGGTTCCAAAAAGTTGTGATAATTCTTTGTTTTAATTGTTGTAAATATTGCGGCGAGTAATATTGTATCCCGAGGGTAGATGCAAGTTGTAATGTCTTCCATAAAATCACGTTATCATAAAATGAACTGCTGCGTATTACTGCGTCCCGCGCGCTTGAAAGGTGGATATCTTTACGAACTAATCTTGTAGTAGGATCGTAAACTGTAGAAATGTATTTTTGGAGGAGTAATCGAAGTTCGTCTTTATAGGTATAAAGAAGATATCGGTCACCTTCCTTGGTATTAAGGGCATATGTATTCTTGCTCTCTGCCGAATAAAGATTTTTAAGGTACTCTTCATCTTGCATGATAAAAAGTCCATAAAGTATTCCATACAAAGAGTCTGAAGGATAGGCATATATGTTAATAGGAGTTACGCTATGGATACCTATCGGAACAATAGTCGTGGTAAGTTGATGAGCATTGCTGAATGCGTCTAAAGCATAAGCTACTGTTTGTAAATATATTCTTTCTCTGTTGAGCCAGTCAGTTTTATTGAGGGCGGTTCGCGGATCGAGAGTAGCATGGTAAAAAATGCCCAAGTTACGGGGATATAATACGCTAAATTGATCTCCTGAAATAAGGTATGGTTTTGACGGATCAAACCGCAATGTATGAATATCTGTGATAGTATCTTTTACCGAATTACTTCTTGCAGGGTAGCCACCTAAATAGACATCGGCAAAAATGTGTGTGCCTGCTTTATAATATGCAAATATTTCCTGAAATATATTTATGCCTGTGTGTAAAGAAAAATTTTTGTGAAGAATAATTTCATTATTCTCAACAGTAGTCATAAAAGGATTTTCTATGATGGTAAAGTTATTAAAGGGGTTGGTAAGATAAACATATATATTTATATACACAAAGAGAACAAAAAATATAAATGTAAGGTATTGCATCTTGAATAAACGATATTTTCTTAACATCTTTAATTTTGAGAGAAAAGAGGTTTTCTTTTTATATGTTTTCATATCCATTTGCCAAAGGTTTCGTTGCGTTATATAAATAACAGCGCACAAGACAGCAAATGAAAAAACAAGAAGATACGGGAGTATAAGAACAAGAAAATTTATTCCTACTAATACAAGGAAAATATTATTTAATATGAAAGCAAGTCTCATTTCAGTAGGACCAATTTTAAAATAAGCGGTTCTAAAGATATTGGTTGCTGAAAAATCGAGAAATGAGTTAATCATAAAGCCACCAAAGACGGCAAGGAAAAAAAGGAAGAGATATCGAGTAAATTCATCAACAATAAAAGAATAACCAATAATAAGCGCACAAAGAAACAAATAATCAAACAAATGGTCCATATAATAGCCCCATTTTAAAAGGCCGGTTCGTTTTCTTCTCCCGATCGCTCCATCAAAAAGATCACTGAGATACTGGAGAAAAATTACTAAGGAGACAACTAAAAGCCAATAAATGTTACTTCTGGCGAAATAACTAAATACGAGTACTAAAATACTCCATAAGAGTGAAAGCCAGGTTAATTGGTAGGTCTCAAAAAATGGTGCAAGAAAGGGAAGTAAAAGCCGCACAAACTTCTTTTCAAAAGGCTCTAGTAATGAGTTAATTTTTTTTTTATTACCGCGGAATGGTTTTTTCATCTGTCTCCGAGTATTGTATAAAATGTAAAGGTAAAAAAGAAGGATCAATTTGATGAAAATACATAGTAACTTGTTATATGGAGAGTAGGAGAAGAATAGATACCGCAGTATTCAATGATAGTATCAGGCAGAAAAAATTCTGCGTAAATGTAATTTGCCGTTAAGAAATGATAGTATATAGACACAAATTGCTATTAAGATAGCCAAAAGAATCCAATGATACAATTTCAATCGAACCAGAGTGAACAATGTGGGAAAGATGAATTCCGGAAGCGTAATAGATGCTAAGCAAAGAAAGAAAATAATCAACGCGGCTGATTTATTATGCCGTATGGAATCTATATCAACCAAAGATATTCCTACTATAGCACATAATACAACACTACTATAGAGTGACGCAAAAATTGTAACAAGTGTTCTGCTCAACTCTATATCTTGTTTAAAAATAGTTACTGTTACTATGGTAATATACGTCATTGCCAGTCCGCCAATTAAACCTGCAATGAGGGTAAATTTAACAAAATCAACTGACGGATCTAACTTACGTGCAGGATGCAATATTTTGAATATAATAAACAAAACTGGAATCCCCGTAATGATAAATCCCAGCAAGGTTGTTTCACGTAAATTAATAGGAAATGGTAAAGTTGCAAACCCTACTAAAAAAAATAAGGTCATAAAATATACTATTTTTACAACAAATATTTTAGCGATTGCATAAATACGCTGAGTGATATCTCTACCTTCTTCAATAGCCTTGGGTAAAGTACTGAATGCATTATCCAGGAGAATAATATCGGATACATCCTTTGCAATCTGCGCTCCGCTATTCATTGCAATAGAAACTCTTGCTTTTTTAAGCGCTAAGACATCATTCACTCCATCTCCTATCATTGCAACATAGAGATCCTGTCGTATAAGGGAATCTATAATTTTTTGTTTCATTTCAGGCTCGATACGTGCAAATAAGGTAGTATCTCGTATTGCCTTATCAAAAGTAGCATCTCTCATGGAGATTAATTCTTTTTGTGTTAAAGGAGAACTTGTTTTTATTCCAGACTGAATTGCGATAGCGTGCACCGTTTCTGCATCATCTCCAGATATAATTTTTACTTGGATTCCAAGGCGTCTAAAGTCTTCTATAGTTTTGGCAACGTCCGGCCGAACCTCGTCACTAAAAACAATAAGAGCAATAGGTGTATACTGTGCTGGTAAGTTTCTCTGTTTGGATACCAACTTTTCATTTGAGACTGCGCACGCGATCACTCGTAACCCACTTTTGCTGTATTGTGCCGCTACCTTCAGCTGATTATGATTTTTGAGGAGAATTTCAGGAGCTCCCAGAATGATTGTTCCTACAGTTATGAAAGTAATCCCGCTCCATTTCCGTTCAGATTTAAATGGAATTTCAGATTTTTTTTTATATACATGTTGTGAAGAGTGAAATGTATGTGAAAGTGCAGAAATTATTTGATTAGGAGCTGATACATTATGAGCAAATAATGCTAGTTTTTGTTGGATTGATTCTAAAGAAATATCAAAGGGAAGTATTTTATTCACGCGTAATTCATTTCTTGTCAGTGTACCGGTTTTATCCGTACAAAGTACTTTCACATGACTCATAGATTCAATGGCATTCATGCGTTGAATAATTGCGTGAGATTTGCTAATACGCATTGCTCCCAAAGCAAATAAAACAGCAACGCTTGTGATAATGCCCTGAGGCAGCAAGATAATAAGGAGGCTAGCCAAATTTTCAATAGAGTGGGAGAGAGGCAATTGTACATTAATGCCTGCTATAACTGTTAATGGTCCAAAAATTGCAATGACTACCATAATAATGCGTAAAAGCTTTTTTAACCAGTTTTCGAGGGGTGTTTTATTCATTTTATAGGTAAATGCTGATTGTTTGAATTTATTAAGATAGCTTTCTTTCCCGACTTTTTGTGCTTTCATTAAGCCACTTCCGGCAACACAGTATGAACCGGATAACATCATATCCTGCACGTTTTTTTCTATATATTTTGATTCACCGGTAAGGGAAGATTCGTCAATTTCTAAATTATCAGAATCCAGGACAGGTCCATCAACGATGATAGAATCACCCGGTTGCAAGATAATGACGTCATCTTGAACAATATCATTTGTTGAAACATTACTGTTTTTTCCATTTCTACGAACGGTAACAACATGTGGTACCAGCAATGAAAGTTTATCCACCATATACTTTGCTCGTATTTCTTGTGTAAGTCCTACGGTGATATTAAGTAAAAGAAGAAACGTCGTAAAAAATATATCCTTACTACCCTCTAAAATAATCAGAAATGTTATAGAAAGCAAAAGAAGAATGTTATACAAGTTAAAAACGTTTTCAAGAATGATCCTTCCATACGAACGGGTTGGACTGGGCTGGTGAGAATTTTGTAAGCCATTGCTAATACGTTCCTGCACCTCTCTATCGGAAAGCCCTTGTACGTGTGTTGAAGTGTTATTTGTCATTATGACAGTATACTATAGATTTCTCGTCCAGTTTTTATTTAATCGACCAAGTAGCATGATATCTTCTAACATATCATAGAGAAAGTGACCGGCTACTGATAACAATAGCACACTCCACCATAGATACTGCAAATACAAAATCATTAAACCTAATGTTAAAAAAATCATCATGCTTATTATGCTGTGAGAATATAAACAGGTCAATTCTTTATGGTGATTCACACAGTACTGCACAAAGCCAATAACGTTACCTCTTTTTAGGAGTTTCCGAATGTTTTTGGAATATGGATTTTGCTTGCCATACGTATAGAAATACAACATGTGATCCAGGTCAGGTAAAAAGCTACCGATTATGGCGGGTAATAAGAAATATTGTATGGTAAAGATAGAATGCAGGTTAGTTACAATTTGTGCTAGAATTAATCCAATAAGCAGATGCATTACCATGTGAATTGAATTCAATATATGCCTTAACACATTCATAATCATAATATAATAAATCTAAATGAAGCAAGAACAAAAAAATATTTCCTGGATTACTCTTATTAAACCACCCGATTTGCTAACAGTATGTAGTCTCATCTGCGGATATATCGCAATTTATTGTTTCATATATAACTCTTCTATACTTGCAGGTTTTTTAATTTTGGCAGCAGCAATATTTGATCGCCTTGATGGGAAACTTGCCAGAAAGATGAAGATATCAAACTTGTTTGGTTTTCATCTTGACTCTTTGGTTGATCAAGTTAGTTTTGGGGTTGTACCAGCAATTGGACTATTGATGTCACCAAATAAATCAATTGGAGTGTTCATTGGTTTTCTTTGGATATTAGCAACTACATTGCGGTTATCTAAATTTAACACCCTACAGATTAGTGAATATTTTATTGGATTGCCTAGCACTATGGCTGCGGCCATGTTTGGTATGCTTAATATACTCCCAATTTCAGGACCTTTATATTATTCAATTTCACTCGTTCTTACCGTTTTAATGGTTGCCAGTTTTCGTTTCAAAAAAATATAGACAAATCAGTGATTTATAATAAAAAACGATTTATTATTATATTTTCCCATGGTAAAATTACCATATCCTATGAGAAATGAACCGCATAAAATATTGCAATCTAGTTTTAGAGAGTTGCTGTCTTTGTCTATGCGTTTTGGGGAAAAATTGAAAGATAAATATGTCTGGTCAAAAGAAGATATAGATGAAGCTCATGGGTTTTTGTTATATTTTCGAAATAACCTGGAAAAACAGCGGCAAAAAGAAATATTTGGAGAAGGAGGAGATTTTTTTGGATTGGAACCGTTTAAACGTGGATATAATACAAAATCGGTTTTGTTCAAAACCCTTGTACAGCAGGAAGAAAAAAAATGGGTACTCAAGATTGGTCACAGGATTTCACCAGTTGTTGATTACGGCGACCCGTCAACTCATGCTTATTTTTTGCAGCACAAACAACATTTAGAAATACTGCGTAAGCACGTATTAAAAAATCCAATGTTACGTTATCTCGTTCCTGAACCTCAAGAAATTATCTGGGCGACTGTTAAGAAAGTAGAAAAAACATTACAGACAACTCTTGCTCTACAGCCGTATATCCATATTATTAAAGCTGAAAAAATAAAAGATGTTGTAAGCGAAGATCAAAAAAAAATATTACTTGCAGAATTTCAGGAATTCAAAAAACTATGTGATGTCTTTATGAAAAATCATAAACTGAGACCAGATTTATTAGGTGAAGGAAATTTAGAAATTGCGCGAATAGGATACGCGTATCATGTGGTTTTGCTGGATATGGGGTTGGTAGATTTGGAAGCACCTATACCGATTACGCAGACAGTCATGTATTTTGCCGCCTTACAAACCTTATATAAATGGGAGACAATGCTGAAGGAACTACCGGAATAACGACTACATCGTCACTTTATCAATTTCCCGAATGCTTCCGACAGAATAGTGATCAGTGAATGGAATAGCATGACCACCGGGTGTGTATGGATCGTTCATTGTGTAACTGCCGCTTGAACCGCTCATGAGTACTACAAAATGATCAGGAGATGGTCCGTTATCATAACTAATACCTACAATAACCGGTCTGCCTCCACTCAATTCACTATCAATACTTGCACTGACTCTTGTTGATGTGGTTCCATCTGCGATAATTGTTTTATTTAAATAAGCGGGATAATACGAAGCAAAATTATTTGGATCGGAATTAATAGTTAAAGGAGTAACATTACCATGACCAAAGTGGGTATAGACCATAGCCATTGATGTCATAAGGCACCCGTCACTGGCAATGGAATATTGAGTATTATTTAGCGCTACAGCTCCCCATTGACTATCCCGTTGATTATAATAACATCCCCAACTATCGCAAGTTGTTTGATTGGATAATAATGATGAACCTCCATGGCTTGATGTAAAATGAGAAAATCCAGCAAGTTGAGATTTCGCTTGAGAGATCAATCGTTGGTAATTTGCTTCACTGCCTTGCGTTTCTGCTAATAATTTTTGTTTTTGTGTTTTTTGTGTATCCAAATCTTTGCTGTAAGCAACAAGCTGTGTTTGTAATGTTTCTATTTTTTGCTTTTTTGCTTCTAATAAATTTTTCTGGTTAGCATAATCATTTTTTGCCTGAACTGTATCATAGACAATGCGTTTGTCGTGTTCCTGCGCAATTTTTAAATAATTTGCGCGTTTGAAAAAATCTTGGGCATTATTGGATGACATGAGGATTTGAATTGGTTGATTACTTCCGATTTCGTACGTTGCAACTATTCTATTAAGTAATACTTTGGTTAAGCCATTTAAGGAACCTTCCAAAAGGGTAATGCGCCTCCCAGCAGCAGAAATATCATCTTCCAAATTTGTAATTTGTTGCTTAGTAAGAGTAATCCTATATTCTGTCACTTTTATATTGTTATCCATAGTGTCAATTTGTGAAGAAAGTGTTTTCTCTTGTCCATGTAAATCAGATATTTTGCTTTGTAAATCATTAATTTTACTCTGCAAATCTTGAACCTGGTTGGAAGTGTCAGTAGAAGCAGAAGAAGATGCTGAGTTATCATCCGCAAATACAACATGGTTAGTCCATGCAAAGATTAAACAGATAAATAATGAGAATAAAAGTTTCTTTTTTATCATACATTCATAAAACGTCTTTGCGAGAAGGGACGACGCCGCTTCCGGGAAGCAAGTACCCTTGGGGTACGAAGCAATCAGGATCGTTTCTTCAAGTCAATTGTCACCTGTCAATTGTTCACTACGGGATTGCTTCTCCCCCGATTCAATCGGGGGATCGCAAAGACGTTAAAAAGTTATTTTAAGTAGCGGGAAACTGCTAGCCAGCTGGAAAATATTCCCAGAAATACTGCAAGCAAATATTCTGCAACAAATAATTCTAAAAGAAAGAGTAAAGGGACCGGTAAAATTGGTATACCTCGAAGAAACGACATGAGATATGGTGTAGTATACAATAGACTTGCTGAAGCAACTAGCCATCCTAAGAACGCTCCTAGAGTCCCGTAGAACATACCCTCGAGTAAAAACGGCATACTGATATATATTTTTGTAGCGCCCAACAAACGCATAATTTCAATTTCGTCTCTTTTTTGGGAAATTTTAATACCAATAATAGTTGCCATAATAAAGACGGACACAATAGAGAGAACAACAATGAGTGCTGCGCCAATTTCACGAATAGCATTAGTCCACGAAGTCAAACTTGCAACGACATCTTTTTGGAAAACAACTTCCTGAACAATCGGTGAACTTTTTAGTGTTTGTGAAACTGTAGGAAGATCTTCAAGTTGAATAGTTGATATTTCCAGAGAGGAAGGTAAGATATCTGCTGTTACTAAATCTAACAGCAATGGATCATTTTTATTTTGTTCCTTATAAATTTTTAATGCATCTTGTTTAGAGACAAATTTTGTTGATGCAATTTTTCCTGTTGACTGTATCTGCGTTTTTAACGCGTCAATATCCTGCTGTTTTGCTTCATCTTTGAAAAATGCGGTAACTTGCGGTTTTGATTCAAAGTAATTAATAATTTTTGTTGAACCAAGAATTAAAAAAGTAAATACAGATACAGCAAAAAATGTCACCATCATGATCAAAATAGCTGCCAGCGCCTGATAGGGCGATCTACGGACATGGTGCCAGGTTGTTTTCATGTGTGCCATTATTTTTCCTTTTCCTCCTTTTTATCCGCCGTAGCTTTCTTGACCGTTGAAGCTCCATTTGTCCCTTTTGGCTCAGGTGTTTCTTTTTTCGGCGGTTTCTCATCAGCGATAATTTTTCCTTTTTCTAAAGCAACAACACGTTTTGCCAATCTTTTGACAATATCCATGTTATGTGTTGCCATAACAATTGTCATACCTGTCGCGTTAATTTTGTTTAAAAGATCAACAATTTCAAATGCTGTTGCGGTGTCAAGGTTTCCTGTAGGCTCATCTGCTAAAAGTAAATCAGGTGATAATGTTAAAGCTCGCGCAATTGCTGCGCGCTGTAATTCTCCTCCAGACAATTGGATAGGAAATTTATCACGGTGAGACAAAATACCTACTTGTGCTAATAACTCTTCTGCTTTTCTTTTTGCACTACTGCGATTTACTCCTGACATTTCCATAGGAAGCAAAACATTTTCCAAAATAGTACGATCCATAAGCAATTTTAAATCCTGGAACACGATTCCGATTTTTTTACGAAGATGCGGGATTTTTCTGGAAGGTAATTTTACGATATCTAGGTTACCGACTTTAATAGAGCCTTTCGTAGGTAATGTTTCGCGAATGAGTAAGCGGAGTAAGGTTGTTTTTCCTGAGCCTGTATGTCCTACTAGAAAAACAAATTCACCTTTTTCAACATGTAAATTAATATCTGTAAGTCCCGAAACACCGGTACCGAATACTTTTGAAACGTTAGATACTATGATCATTAATTTTCAACCTCCACCCGGCCAACATCCATTAGCCAGCCTGCTTTTTTTGCTTTTTGTGTTTGTCCCCAGACTTTTACTTTATGTCCGGTAAATTGTGATAAGTCTACTGAAGATGATGTTAAGTAAACATTTTGGCTGTCTCCTCCAGAGCGAACTAAATGATTTTGTCCTTCGCCATCAATACCTCCTGCAGCCATAATCCCTTCTGCCATATCTTTGAATGTACTTGTATCATTGGAACCATAGGTAGTGCCTGTCTTGACGTCTGATGCTGTTATCATTTTATTTGCTTGTGTTGTTGTTAAGGGATGTTTTACTTTTGCTAACAAAAAACCTGTGCCTATACCGAGACAAATAAAAACAAGCAGCATCAAAAGAAGTTGCGGAGTAACAAATGAACCTCCGGAGTCTTCAGAAAATTGGTGCAGTAATCCTCTCTCTTCCGTCATAAAGCTATTTCTTAGTTAACCATATTTACTAGATAAAGTCAAAACTCAAATTTGACTTTTATACTGTGGAGTATATAATATAGGATGTGGTGATTCGTATTCTGGAGGTATCACTTGCGTTGAGGATATCTCCAGAATAGGGATCATCATTTATTTTTGTTTGTAGTGCACTAATCTATAAATTTCTACAACTGATACATTCCAATGCCCGACTATCTCCGCTCTGCCAAAACCTGCAATTTCAAATAATGAATTTCCCAAGGGATAACATGGAATACTTTCGCATACTATGAGTAACTGGTCAGTCACAGTCTTTCTTTGCGGATCTATAACGGGGTTTTCTATTGTCACGGGCGGGTGACCCCAGATGGTAAAGAAATACCGGTACGCGTGATCAGAATTGCCTCCGGTAATCAAAGCAAAGTTAAATGGTTTGCCATTTGTTTTGCTGTTAATAAAATGGGAAATTGTTTGCATCTGCTGTAGTTGCCGGTTGGGTTCATAGCGGAATGGCACTCCTTGAAGATTAAAATATACCAAAATAAAAAATAAAATTCCTGCTAGTACTTTTGTTACAATAGTCCTATACCAAAGAAAAACAATGAGATTGGCAATTAACAAAAACGGCAGGGGATACATGAAGGAAAAATAATAATCATAAATCTGCTTTTTATAAAACCCAAAAAAACTAATTCCAAAAAATAACCAGACAGCCACAAAACTCAATTGCAGCAATCTGTTTTTCTCTTTGGTTCTATACGCGCTATACAATTGCAATCCGAGTAATATAATACTTGCAATTCCTAATATAATTGTCCCCCAATACCAAAAATCTATTTCAGGATGTGTGTATTTTGGTAACTGCTCAGGTGGAGGAAATGCGGTTGTCAATCTGCCGAAAAATCGGAAAAATACATTTCCCACAGTCATGAAAAAGTTTGTATTACTACTACTTACTTTACCTGAAAGAAAGACAAAATGGAAAAAATTTTGTATGTTTTGGAATCCATGCCGTACTTCAAAAGCCAAATACGGCAACCAGCCAATAAGGAAGCCTAAGAAAACGATTGCGTATTGTTTTATTAGTACAATCAATGTTTTTCCCAAGGTCTCACCTTGCGCAAGATGAGACCTTAATAACAGGAGATAAATTGCAACAATTGCACCCAATAACAGCACAATGAAATGTAATTCTATAGCAATGCCCAGGAAAATTCCAGCAAGCAAAAGGAATTTTTGTTTATTCTCACTAATACCCCGGTAAGTAAAGTAAACAGTCAGGAGAGAAAAGAATGGCACAGGATTTGGGTTCCAGGAAGAACGGGAGTAGGCAATAATAACCGGGGCAATGGCATAGAGGAATGCTGCGAGTAATCCGACTGATGTAGTAAAAAACTTCCTGCCTAGTATAAATACAAGCCATACTGTTGCAATACCCAGTAATCCAACCATCACAGCGGGACCAACAGGATTATAGTTAAATAAAAATAAAAAGGGAGCCATCATGTAGTAATAAATTGGTCCGAAATAAAATCCCCCTACTGATGCTGTCGGTCCAAGTAAAGTGAAGTGTCCATGTAAAATATTATATGCAACCAACACATCCCGTCCTTCGTCACCCAGAAACGTCATATAATCCTGTATCCTGTACAAACGTAAGAATGCTGCAAGCACTAAGATGCCAAAAAGCAACGAATTCGTAACTTTGAATTTTGAACTTTGAATTTTGAATTTCATTCTTTGGGGTGATGTATTCGCCAGATGAATTTATTATAGATAAAAAAATTCCAGCATAACAGAAGAGCTGTCCCGAATAAAAAGTAAATAAAGTAGTATTTTCTCCCTAACAAGGCATCCCCAATAGTAATTGTTCCTGTTTGAATAAAAATTACGCCAAATGCTGAAGTAATATAAAATTGTAATAATTTCCATAAATACATACTCACACTGGTAATTTTTTGTTCTTTAAATGTCCAGATGTTATTAAAGTTAAAGTTTGAGAATATAGCAAGCCCTGCGCCCACTAAATTTGCAATTTCCGGAACGACATGCCCGTGGTCAACTAATACCTTTAATACAACAGCATTGACGACAAATCCTATTCCTCCAACTACCAAAAACTTCCCGAACTTTCCTGTGACAACTTCTTTTATTCGTGCAATTATTACATATTTCACCACTTCCAAAATATAAGAAAATGAAGCTATTTTAGAGCTTCCGCTTGTTCTATCACTAAAGTGAAACGGGACTTCCGCAACCTTGAATCCATCTCTGAGAGCTTTGTGTAAAAATGAAATCTGGAAAATATACCCTTTAAAATTATTTAACTCATTTTTTTCTTTCAAAAAAACTTCTTTCTTCATCGCTCGATACCCACCTGTCCAATCGTGAATACTAAAACGCATCAAAACAATTCGTACAAAAAGATTAGCAACAATGGAAAACGCTTTCCGTTGTGGCGGCCAATTCTCAGGAATTGATCCGCCGTCACTGTAGCGTGTACCAATGACCATGTCATATCCCTCATCGATTTTTTTCAAAAACAGCGGAATTTTTTTCGGATCATGCTGCAAATCAGCGTCCATCTCAAACACAACATAAGCACCCATTTTATTAATTGCATAAGACATTGCACGGATATATGCAGCGCCCAAACCGTGTTTTGGTCCTGAACTAATATCGATATTTTTCCATTTCTTCATCAAATGGTGAACTTCTTCAGGAGTACCATCAGGAGAGTTGTCATCAGCAACTAAAATGTGCATATCGTAGTTTTTGACCTGAGGGAATACATCGTTTTCCAGAATCTCAACAATTTTACCTATATTGCCTTTTTCGTTGTATGTTGGAATAATAACTACTGCTTTTTGCATTTTTTTAAACAATTAACAAGTGACTATTGAAGTTTGACTCTTTTAGAGAAAAGTTCTTTGTAGTCAATTGTTACTTCTAAAGTATTCTATCGTTTTTTTCAAACCTTCTTCTAGTTTTACTTTCGGTTCCCAGTGTAATATTTTTTGGGCTTTTGTTATATCTGGTTTTCTTTGCTTCGGATCGTCTGCGGGTAATATTTCATTAACAATTTTCGCTTTTGTGCCAGTTAATTGTTTGATTATCTCTGCAAATTCTGCGATTGTATGTTCTGTCGGATTACCCAGATTAATGACTTCTCCTTGTATCGTATCGGTAAACATTGCGTTTTGCAATCCCTCAACCATATCTGAGACATAACAAAAACTTCTCGTCTGTGATCCATCTCCATAGATAGTTAAAGGTTTGTTTTGTAACGACTGTACAATAAAATTTGAAACAACTCTCCCGTCATCTGCAAGCATTTTCGGTCCATAGGTATTAAAAATCCGAACAATACGAGCATCTATAGCAAACGTGCGTACGTATGCCATAGTCATTGCTTCACCAAATCGCTTGCCTTCATCATACACAGAACGGATACCATTAGGGTTAACATTTCCGAAGTAACTTTCCGGTTGGGGAGAGATTGCCGGATCACCATAGACTTCTGAAGTTGATGCATACACAAAGCGAGCATTATTTTCTTCTGCAAGCTCTAAGAGATTATTTGTTCCCACAGAGTTTACCTGCAGCGTTTCAATGGGATAAGCAATATAACTTCGCTTGCTATGTGCGTTTGGGGATGCGGGGGATGCTAAATGAAAGATGTAAGAAATATTTGATAATTGACTTTTGACAGGTGATAATTGACTGACAATATCAGTTTCGATAAATGTAAAGTTCTTGTTTTGGAGTAAATTTTCAATATTACGTTTATTGCTTGTTAGAAGATTATCAACGCAAATCACCTGATAGTTTTTATTGAGAAGTTGCTCGCATAGATGAGATCCAATAAATCCTGCACCACCAGCTACTAAAATAGTCTGCATACATTATTTTTTTTCTGCTTCTATATCTGCTTTTACCATCATCTCAACTAATTGTGGAAAAGTAACTGTTGGCTTCCATCCCAATACTCGTTTTGCTTTACTTGCGTCTCCGATAAGATAATCAACTTCTGCAGGACGCATATGTTTCGGGTCATTAGAAACTACATATTTTTTCCAATCATCTATACCAACAACCTTGAATGCACGTTCTACAAATTCTTGTACGCTATGATTCTCACCTGTTGCAATAACATAATCATCAGGTTTTTCCTGCTG
>WNFI01695613.1_pt1 | contig 84619 bp, 89 predicted proteins | sample 5400471 | NCBI WGS metagenome assembly WNFI01 (sample SAMN13153348, study PRJNA577476) | soil metagenome | isolation source: 100 cm saprolite on Douglas fir-dominated hillslope | place: USA:California | collected 2013-09-17 | reverse complement strand
CGCGGCGAGGACGGCATGCTGAACATCGAGGCGATCGCCGAGACGTACTGGCAGATTCATCGGCAGCACCGCTCGGCGTGGACGCACGAGGTCGATCTCCGGCCCTTCAAGGAGCAGTTCTGAGCGGAGGCAGGCATGAGCGTCCACTATCTCGAAGACTTCGCGGTCGGCCAGAAATTCGGGTCGGACCGCATCAAGGTCGACGCCGCGCGGATCAAGTCGTTCGCCGCGGAATTCGATCCGCAGCCCTTCCACCTCGATGAAGGTACGGCGCGCGACACGTTTTTTCGCGGGCTCGCCGCCAGCGGCTGGCACACCGCGGCGATGACGATGCGCCTCCTGGTCGGCAGCGAGCTGAAGCCGGCGGGCGGCATCATCGGCGCCGGCCTCGACGAGTTTCGCTGGCCGCTGCCGGTCCGGCCGGGGGACGAGCTGCACCTCGAAAGCGAGGTGCTGGAGGTGAGGCCGTCAAAATCGCGCCCCGAACAGGGCCTCATCAAGGTGCGAACCAGCACGCTCAACCAGGACGGCCTGGCCGTGCAGGTCCTCGTCGCCAATCTCGTCGTGCGCCGCCGTCCCAGCTGACGCCGCCGAGCTCGTCAAAGGAGAGTCCGATGCCTCTTGCCAAAATCCATGTCACCGAAGGCCACTATGACGAGGCGCGCCTGAAGGCCGTCTCCACGGCGGTTCAGGAAGCGCTCATGCACGTCTTGAAAGTGCCGCCGGAGGACTTCTTCCAGCTCATCCACGTGCTGCCGCGCAGCCGGTTCCTGCACACGCGGGCCTTCGTCGGAGCCGCCTATTCCGATGACCTGATCGTGCTCGAGCTCACCTTCATCTCCGGCCGGCCGAAGGACACCCGCCTCGCCCTGCTCAAGGACCTGAACGAACGCATGGCGCAGCACGCCAGGATCCGCCCCGACGATCTCATGGTCATGCTCTACGAGCTGCCGGGTGAGAACTTCTCCTTCGGCCATGGCTTGGCGCAGCGGGCCTTCGTGTCGCAGGGGACCTGAGCGGAGCACCGGCAGATCGCAAGGATCGGGTGCGAGCCCAGCGGTTTTGCGCCAATATGGACGGGCGCTGAAGTGGCCGCGGCGGCTCTGAACCGCCGGGCGGCTTAACGAGGAGCGTGGGAGGAGGGTGGGATGAACGGCCGGTCGACCTCGCGGCTCGTTTGGCTGGTCTTACTGATCCCGTTCGTCGGGCTGCTGTGGGTTCCGTTCTACAACACCCGCTCGCCGGAGCTATTCGGCTTTCCGTTCTTCTACTGGTATCAGCTCGCCTGGGTTCCGATCACCGTGTTCCTGATGTGGCTGGTCTACCGGACGCTCCGCCATGACGACTGACGTCGATCCTGTGGCGCTGACGATCTTCGTCGGTGCGTTCCTGCTGGTCACTGTGCTGGGCTTCGTCGCGGCGCGGTGGCGCCGCCCGGTGACCTTGGCCAAGCTCGACGAGTGGGGGTTGGGCGGCCGGCAATTCGGCACCTGGATCACCTGGTTCCTGGTCGGCGGCGACTTCTACACCGCCTATACGGTCATCGCGGTGCCGGCGCTGGTCTATGCCGTCGGTGCCTACGGGTTTTTCGCGCTGCCTTATACGATCATCGTCTACCCCTTCGTCTTCGCCGTGATGCCGGTGCTGTGGCGGGTCGCGAAGGAGAAGGGCTACGTCACGGCGGCCGACGTCGTCCACGGCCGCTACGGCTCGCGGTCCCTCGAGTTCGCCGTCGCGGCGACCGGCGTCATCGCGACCATGCCCTATATCGCGCTGCAGCTGATCGGCATGGCGTCCGTGTTCACGGCGCTGGGGCTCACGGGCGAGCTGCCGCTCATTGCCGCGTTCACCGTGCTTGCGGTCTACACCTACTCGTCCGGGATCCGCGCCCCGGCGCTGATCGCTTTCATCAAGGACATCATGATCTACATCGCCGTCATCGCGGCGGTGGCGCTGATCCCGGCCAAGCTCGGCGGATACGCGGCCGTGTTCGCCGCGGCGGATGCCGCGTTCCAGGCCAAGGGATCCGGCGGCCTCCTGCTGGCGCCCAGCCAATATCCCGCCTATGCGAGCCTGGCGCTCGGCTCGGCGCTGGCCGCGTTCATGTATCCGCACACCCTCACCGGCATTTTTGCCAGCTCCGGCGCCAACACGATCCGCAAGAATGCCATGCTGCTGCCGGCCTACACCATCTTGCTGGGTTTGCTGGCGCTGCTCGGCTACATGGGCCATGCGGCCGGCCTGAAGCTCGCCAGCAACAACGACGTGGTGCCGGCGCTGTTCAAGGCCCTGTTCCCCGGCTGGTTCGCCGGCTTCGCGTTCGCCGCCATCGCGATCGGCGCCCTGGTGCCGGCGGCGGTCATGAGCATCGGTGCGGCGAACCTGTTCACCCGCAATTTCTGGAAGGCCTATGTCAATCCCGACGTGACCGCGGCCGGCGAGGCCCAGGTCGCGAAGATCACCTCGCTAGTGGTGAAGGCCGGCTCGCTGGTGGCCATCCTCTACCTGCCGACGCAGTTCGCACTCGATCTGCAGCTGCTGGGCGGCCTGTGGATCCTGCAGACCTTCCCGGCCGTGGTGTTCGGATTGTTCGTCAACTGGTTCTCGGCCCGGGCCCTGCTTCTGGGATGGGCCGCGGGCTTTCTCGGCGGCACCTGGCTTGCCTGGTCGGACGGGCTGAAGCCGATCCACGCGCTGTCCTTCGGCGGCACGACCATTGCGCTCTACGTCGGCCTGCTGGCGCTGGCGATCAACATCGCCGTCGCCGTCGTTGCCAATCTCGCGTGGCGAGGCCTGCGTCGCGATGAAGCCGGGGTGACCGCCAGGTTCCCGTGAAGACCTGGCTCACCGCCGGCGATATCTCTCGATCTGCGCCGCATCGACCGTGACGCCGAGCCCCGGCGTTTGCAGAATATCGAATGCTCCGTCGCGCGGCGCCAAGCCGCCGGGAACAATGTCGTCGGCCAGATAGTGATTGGTCGGCGTCACGTTCCAGTCGAGCGTCGGTACCGCCGCCGCGAGCTGCAGCAGGCCGGCGGTCGCGAGGCTCGACTCGCCGACCTTGTCGGCGAGGTTCACCTTGAGCCCGAGGGCGGCGCAGCGTTCGGCGGCGCGCCTGGCCCCGGCAAGGCCGCCGAGCTTCAGGGGTTTCAGGCTGGCCCCCTGCGCGGCGCGGCGCGCTGCATGCGTGTCCAGGTCGGCGAGTGCCCGGATGCCTTCGTCGGCACAGACCGGCGCGCCGGCAGCGGCCGCGATCCGCGCCATGCCGTCGAGATCGTCGGCGGGCAGCGGCTGTTCCAGATTGAGAAGGGCGAGGTCGCGCGTCGCCTGCGCGAAGCGCAGCGCCTGCGCCTCGCTCCAGGTGGCGTTGGCGTCGACTGAGAGGATCGCATCCGGCCCGATGGCGGCGCGGACGCCGCGCGCGGCTTCGATATCGGCCTCGACCGCCTTGGTGCCGACCTTGAGCTTGAAGACGTGGCTGCCGGCGCGGCACTTGGCCGCGGCCTCGGCGACGTCGCCCTCGACCGTGGCATTGCCCAGCATCCACATCGCGGCCACCCGCTCGCGTCTGGCCCCTCCGAGCATCTCGCATACCGGCACGCCGAGCACTTTGCCGACAAGATCGTGAAGCGCCAGATCGACCGCCGCCTTGGCCGCGGAATTCCGCGCCACGGCGCGGCCGACCGCCTCGATCGCCTCGTCGAACCGCCGCAGATCGCGGTGGATCAAGACGGGGGCGATGAAGTCATCGATCGCCGTCAGCATGCCGTCGATCACGTCGCCGGTCATCGCCGGTGCCGAGGCGCATTCGCCCCAGCCGGTCGTGCCGTCGGCCGCCTCGATGCGGACGACGACGATCTCCGCCGTGGCGAGCTTCAGCCGGCCGCTGAGATTGATCGGCGTCTGGAGCGGCAGATCCACGGCCATCGCCTCGGCCCGCGCCAGCACGATCGGCCGCTGATCGGCCAGCCGCGCGGCAAGCGGGGCGGGCAGAGTCATCTCATCCGACCGGCACGTTGTCGATGAGGCGGGTCGAGCCGAGCCAGACGGCGGCGGCGACGCGGGTCGGGCCGGTCGCGCGGTCGAGCGGCTTCAATGTCGACGCATCGACGGCGTCGAGATAGTCGATCTTGGTGAAGCCGGCCCGGCCGAGCTCCGCCTTGCCCTGGGCGATGGCGGGACCGGCGGGCTCGCCGCGCGCGAGCGCCGCCGCGACGGTGCTGATCACGCGATTGAGGGTGGGTGCGACGGCGCGCTCGGCCGGCGACAGATAGGCGTTGCGCGACGACATCGCCAGACCGTCCGGTTCGCGATGGGTGGCTACACCCTGGATCCGCACCGGGATGTCGAGATCGCGCGCCAGGCGCTTGATCACCTGCAGCTGCTGGTAATCCTTCTCGCCGAAATAGGCGACGTCGGGTAGCGCCTGCAGCAGGAGCTTGGTGACGATGGTGGCGACGCCAGCGAAATGGCCCGGCCGGAACGGCCCGCATAGCCCGTCGGTGAGGCCGCCGACGGTCACCGTCGTCGTGGCGCCCTCGGGATACATCTCTACCACCTCGGGCGCGAAGATCACGTCGGTCTTGGCGGTGGCGAGCTTCTCGGCGTCGCCGGCGAGATCGCGCGGGTAGCGGTTGAAATCCTCGTTGGGGCCGAATTGCGTCGGATTGACGAAGATCGAGACGACGGTGCGGGCGTTCTCGGCGCTGGAGCGCCGGACTAGCGACAAGTGCCCCTCGTGCAGGGCGCCCATGGTCGGCACGAGGCCGATCGTTTCACCGCGCGCGCGCCACTCCGTAACGCGCTGGCGAAGCTCGGCGATGGTCCGCAGGATGGGAAGGGCCATGGGCCCATCTTAGCCGAGGACGACGTGAATTCATCCCGGCTGAATTCTTATGACGCGATGACGCCAGAAATGCCGACGCCCGCGAACCAGACGCTCGCGGGCGATCCATGCACGAGCGGGAGCTCAGCGCTCCCGCGCCGACTCAGTAGCCTTCGCGCTCCATGCGCTTGCGGGCGACCTTGCGCGCCCGGCGGATCGCCTCCGCCTTCTCGCGCGCCTTACGCTCCGACGGCTTTTCGAAATGACGCCGCAGTTTCATTTCCCTGAAGACGCCTTCACGCTGAAGCTTTTTCTTGAGGGCGCGAAGAGCTTGATCGACGTTATTGTCGCGAACGATGACTTGCACGGTTTGGCCGCACTCCTTTCCTAAGGTTCAGGCATGGGTAAAGCAGCAATGTGCTGCCGATCAGCGCATCGCCACCGAATGAGAGCTTATATCACAAGTACTTGGATATGGGAAGGGGTCTTTACCAGCCGGTCTGGGGCGCCCATATTGACCCGATGGCCATCCTCAAAATCGCCCGCATGGGCCATCCGATCCTGCGCCAGCGGGCGGCCGAGGTCCCCGACCCGCGGGCGCAGGAGATTAAGCGCCTGATCGCCGATATGACGGAGACCATGGAGGATGCGCAAGGGACGGGCCTTGCGGCACCCCAGGTCCACGTCCCGGTGCGGGTGGTGATTTTCAAGGTGTCCGCCGGCCGCTCGACCGGGGCCGACGACGACACGCCGGTGCCCCTCACGGTGCTGATCAATCCGGTAATCGAGCCGGTCGGCGACGAAAAAGAGCTCGATTGGGAAGGCTGCCTGTCGGTTCCGGGCATGATGGGGGCGGTGCCGCGGTTCACGCACCTGCATTACCGCGCCACGACGCCGGAGGGTGAGACGCTCGACCGGACGGTCTCTGGTTTCCATGCCCGCGTGGTTCAGCATGAATGCGACCATCTCGACGGCGTCCTCTATCCGCAGCGGGTCCAGGACCTGCGGCTGTTCGGGTTCGTCGACGAGGTGAGGAAGGCATTCGCCGGGGCCTCCGACCCGGAGAAGGAGTGATCCATGGACGGCGAGTCCACGGCCTCGGGGTTCGATCACCAGACGGCGCGCGAGAAGATCATCGAGGCGGCGCTGCCGCATGTCCCGTTCGACGGCTGGACGCCGGAGGTGCTGCGACGCGCGGCGGGCGATGCCGAGTATGATCCGCTGACCGCGTTGCGGGTCTTCCCGCGCGGGCCGGTGGAGGCAATCGAGGCGTGGGTGGGGCTCGCCGACCGCCGCATGGTGACGGCCCTGGAGAGCCAAGCCCCGCCGGACGCCAAGACGACCGCCCGCGTGGCGCAGGCGATCCGCCTGCGGCTGGAAGCCCTGGCCGCCCATCGCGAGGCGGTGCGCCGGGCGCTGGGCCTTCTGGCGCTGCCTCACAACGCGCCGATCGGCGCCGCGACGTTATGGCGCACCGTGGACGCCATCTGGTACGCCGCCGGCGACACTGCCACCGACTTCAACTACTACACCAAGCGGGCACTGCTCGCCGGCGTCTACAGCGCTACGGTGCTCTATTGGCTCGACGACAAGTCCGAGGGTTTCGCCGAAACCTGGAAGTTCCTCGACCGCCGCCTCGCCGATGTGCTGCGGGTTCCGCGTGCGCTCGGCAAGCTCCGCGAGCGCTTCGGCGGCTTTCCGAAGGCGGTCCGCCCGTTCTTCGCGAGACGGTGAACCCACCGCCCCGACGGTGGTGCTGCGCGCAGGCTATTCGACGCGGGCGCCGGAGATCTTCGCGACCTCGGCCCATTTACGGCTCTCGGCGGCGATGAAGGCGGCGAATTCCGCTGATGTGCCGGCGACGGCGGTTGCGTCCATCTGACGGAAGCGCTCGGCGATCTGCGGGTCTTTCACGATCTTTTGAGCCGCGCGCACCAGCACGTCAACGACCTCCGGCGGCGTGCCGGCGGGTGCCACCAGGCCGTTCCACGCCAGCGCCTCGAAGCCCGCCAGGGTTTCGCCGAGCGCCGGCACCTCGGGCATCAATGGCGAACGCTCGCGGCTGGTGATCGCCAGCGCCCGCAGCGTGCCGTCGGTGACCGGCCGCAGCGACGTCGACAACCCGTTGAAAGCCAGGTCGACCTGCCCGCTCATCACCGCCTGTACGACTTCTGAAGCACCCTTGTAGGGCACATGCGTCATCGCGGTGCCGGTCCTGATCTTGAAGTATTCGGCCGACATGTGGGTCGAGGAGCCGTAGCCGGCGGAGGCGTAGTTGTAGCCGTTCGGTTTTGCCTTCAAGAGCTGGATCAGCTCGCCGACGGTCGTCGCCGGCAGCGCCGGATTGACCACGAGGAAGCTCGCCTCGTAGGACAGCAAGGTCACCGGCACGAAGTCCTTGATGTGGTCGTACGGCATCCGTGGATAGATGTTCGGGTTGATCGCGTGCGTCCCCGCCGTCGCGACACCCAGCGTGTATCCGTCGGGCGGCGATTTCGCCGCCAGCTCCATCGCGAGATTGCCGCCGGCGCCGGGGCGGTTGTCGACGTAGAAGCGCTGTCCCAGGTCTTCGCTGAATTTCTGGGCGAACAGCCGCGCCACGATGTCGGTGATTCCGCCGGCGGTGAACGGCACGATCAGCTTCACGGGGCGGGACGGATAGGCCAGCTCGGCGGCGGCGCCTTGTGCCGTCGCGAGGACCATCAGAAGGCCGGCTGCGCCAAGGGCCCGGGCGACGGTCGCGCGCATCGCCCTAACCGCCCGGCGTCTCTTCTCGGCGCGGCAACAGCCGCGTCACGTGTCCCATTTTCCGGCCGGGCCGCGCCTCGCGCTTGCCGTAAAGATGCAGCTTGGCATCGGGGTCCTTCAGGATCTCCGGCCAGCGGTTGATCGCGTCGCCGATCAGGTTGTCCATCACCGCGTCGGAGTGGCGGCGCGGATTGCCCAGCGGCAGGCCGCAAATCGCGCGCACCACCTGCTCGAACTGGCTGGTCACGCAGGCGTCGATCGTCCAGTGGCCCGAGTTGTGCGGCCGCGGCGCCAGCTCGTTCACCAGCAGCGTGCCGGCAGAGCCGACGAACATCTCGACGCCCATGATCCCGACCAGGCCGATCTTCTCCGCGATGTGCCGGGCGATCCCTTCGGCCCGGCGCGCCGTCTCGAAGGGAACCCGTGCCGGGGCGATTGTCTGGGCGAGGATATGGTTCTCGTGGCGGTTCTCGACCGCCACGTAGGAGGCGGTCTTGCCGTCGACGCCGCGGGCGACGATGGCCGAGATTTCGCGCTCGAACTGGACGAAGCCCTCGAGAATGCCCTGCACCGGCGCCGGCATCGCGCCGCTCAAGCTGTCCCACGCCTTGGCGAGATCCGAGTCGGCGCGGATCGCCACCTGGCCCTTGCCGTCATAGCCGAGCCGCGCGGTCTTCAACACCGCCGGCCGGCCGATCTCCTCCACGCCCGCCATCAGATCGGCGAGGTTCGACACCGGGCGATATTTTGCCGTCCCCGCGCCGACGCTGTTCAAGAACTCTTTTTCGCGCAGCCGGTCTTGCGCGATCTGCAGCACGGTCGGCGACGGCCGCACCGGCACCCGTTCGGCAATCGCCGCCACCGGCAGGTAGGGGATATTCTCGAATTCATAGGTGACGACGGCGACCTGGCTGGCGAATTTGGCCAGCGCCTTCTCGTCCGTGTACGCCGCGACGGTGGCCGCGTCGGCGACATGCGCCGCCGGCGCGTCTTTGTCGGGCGAGAAAATATGGCACTTGTAGCCGAGTGCTGCGGCGGCAAGGGCGGTCATGCGGCCGAGCTGGCCGCCGCCGAGGATGCCGATTTTCGCGCCGGGCGGGATCGCGGTCATCGGCGTCGTCCCCGTGTCTTGGCGCCCGGTTTCGCCGCGATGGGCGACAACCCCACACCGGCGGTCAGGCGGCGGCGCCAGCGGTCGAGGACGCGGGCGATCCGCGCGTCCTGGAGGGCCAGGACCGATGCCGCCAAAAGGGCCGCATTCACCGCCCCGGCGCGGCCGATGGCCAGCGTGCCGACCGGAATGCCCGCCGGCATCTGGGCGATCGACAGCAGGCTGTCGAGCCCCTTGAGCGTGCGGCTTTCGACCGGAACGCCGAAGACCGGCAGCGCCGTCAGCGAAGCGGTCATGCCGGGCAGATGCGCCGCCCCGCCGGCGCCGGCAATGATCGCCTGCAGCCCGTGCGCCGCCGCCGTCGTCGCATATTCGTAGAGCCGACGCGGCGTGCGATGCGCCGACACGATCTTGGTCTCGTGCGGAATATCGAGGGCCGCCAGTGTTTCGGAAGCGTGACGCATGGTTTCCCAATCCGACTGGCTGCCCATGATAATCCCGATCAGCGGCCGGCCGCGCGGCCGCGCCTTCCCGGCTCGCGCGGTAGTTTCAGTGCGGGACGACGCCATTGGGAAACCTTGAGGAGAATGCCGGAAATCGCGGTGGCCGGAAGCGCTATAAACCAAATTTACCTGTTAGTAGCAAATCGTTAGTATTCTTTTAGCCAAGATTCGGCGCGCGCGTCGTGTATGCTGGAGCCCAACAGGTGCGTTCAAACGGGACGGCATGAAAGTCAGCGACTCCAAGGGGGTGTCGAGTTCGGGCCGTCTCTCCGGTACCGATAAGAAAGCGGGCGTCGGAGCAGCGGCGTACGCCCGTGCTGCCGACTCGGTCGGCAAGCCGACACCGGCCGCCTCGCCGATCAGGATCCGTTGACACCGGTCGCCAACCGCCGCGCCTTCGTGCGCGAGCTCACACGCATGATGTCGTTCGCCGACCGCTACGACACGGTCTCCAGCATGATCTATTTCGACTTGAACGGCCTGAAGCCGGTCAACGACACCTATGGCCACGCCGCCGGCGACGCCGTCATCGCCTACGTGGCACAGGTGCTGGTTCAGCACGTGCGCGATTCCGACGTGGTTGGCCGTCTCGGCGGCGATGAATTCGGCGTCCTTCTGCCGTACACCGACGAGAGCGGTGCGGTCGAGAAGGCGACCTCGCTCGCCCAGGCCATCGCGGCACAGCCGGTGGATTGGAACGGCGTGCTCATCCCGTCGTCGGTGTCGTGGGGCGTCCACACGTTCCGCAGCGGCGGCAGCGGCGCGCACCAGGCGCTGGACGCGGCCGCTCAGGCCATCGAGGCCGCCGACCGCGCCATGTATGCTCAAAAGAAAGTCCGCTCCGAAGGCTGAACGGCGGCCCCTTAGACTCGGGCGACCGCGGCCCTAGGCGATGATGTCCGGCAGCAGCTGATTCTCGATTTGCGAGATCAGGTCCTTGAGATGCAGCTTGCGCTTCTTCAGCCGCTGCAGCTGAATCTGATCGTAGGGTTTGTTCTCCGACAGCCGCGCGATCACGTCGTCGAGATCGCGGTGCTCGGTCTTCAACTCGACGAGTTTGCGCCGAAGGGCGGCGTTTTCCGGATCGTCCATGCTCCCCAATCTTATCAGAAAAGCGGTCCACCGGCGACGGGGCCGTGACGCCGGGGGAGCAGGTATCGCGGCCGGACGTTTATGGTAAGAGGCTGATTCGGCGGGGCTCTGAAGGAGCGTTCCGGGATGACCAAGCGTATCGGAATTCTGACCAGCGGCGGCGACTGCGCCGGGCTGAACGCGGCGATCCGGGCGGTCGTGCTGCGCGCCAGCGTCCATGGCTGGGCGGTGGTGGGCATCCGCAATGGCACCGCCGGGCTGATGCAGCGGCCGCCGCAGGCGACCGAGCTCGGCTCCGAAGTCACCGAGACCGCCGTGATGCGCCAGGGCGGGACCATCCTGGGCACGACCAACAAGGGCGACCCGTTTGCGTTTCCGATGCCGGATGGGGCCAAGATCGACCGCTCGTCGGAGGTCATCGAAGGGTTCCGGGCGCTGAAGCTCGATGCGCTGATCGGCATCGGCGGCGACGGCAGCTTCGCCATCCTGCGCCGGCTCGCCCAGCAAGGCGGGATTCGCCTCGTCGGTATCCCCAAGACGATCGACAACGATCTCGATATGACCGAAGCCTCGATCGGGTTCACCACCGCGGTCGAGGTCGCGACCTCGGCCCTCGACAACCTGCAGCCCACCGCCGCGAGCCATAGCCGTGTGATGGTGCTCGAGGTGATGGGCCGCGACGCGGGCCACATCGCGCTCTCGGCCGGTATCGCCGGCGGCGCCGACATCGTCCTCATCCCCGAGATCCCGTACCGCCTCGACCGGATCAAGGCCAAGATCGAGGACGTCAAGGCGCGCGGGCGCAACTTCGCGCTCGTCGTCGTCGCGGAGGCGGTGCGCACAGCCAGCGGCGAAGCGGAGAACCGGGCCTATGCGAGCGGGCAGGTGCGCTACGGCGGCATCGGCCATTACTTCGCCGACGAGATCACGCGCCTCACCGGCGCGGAGACCCGCGTCACCCAGCTGGGCCATGTCCAGCGCGGCGGCCCGCCGACCGCGCGCGATCGGCTGCTGGCAACGGCGTTCGGCGTCAAGGCGGTCGACCTGATCGCTGAGGGTAAGTTCGACCGCATGGTGGCGTTGTGGAACCGCGAGATCACCGATGTGCCGCTGGCCGAGGCCATCCGCCAGCCTCATGTCGTCGATCCGAACGGACCCCTGGTCCGCACGGCGCGCGGGCTCGGACTCTGTCTCGGCGATTAGAGCGCATGATGTCGGGGGGGCCGGACATCGCCGCGACGCTCGCATCGGCACTGCGCCTTCATGGTGCGGGGCGGCTGGCCGATGCGGAGCGCCTCTACCGGGACGTGCTCGACGCCGACCCCGCCAATGCCGAAGCCTGGCACCTCCTCGGCGTGATCGCCTACCAGCGGCGCGATGCGGCGACCGCTGTCGACCACATCCGCAAGGCGATCGCGCTCGCGGCCGGCAACGCCGCCTTCTTTTCCAATCTCGGCCTGGCGCTTCAGGCGCAGGGTGAGCTTCCCGAGGCGGTCGCGAGCTTCCGGCGGGCCCTCGAGCTGAAGCCCGATTATGCCGATGCCGCGTACAACCTCGGCAACGCCCTTCACCAGGCCGGACAACTCGATGCGGCGGCGGAGTCCTATCAACGCGCCACGGCGCTGGCGCCGGACTTTGCCGAAGCCCATTATAACCTCGCCACCGTGCTGCGGCGCCTGCATCGCCTGAACGACGCGGCCGAGAGCTATCGCCGGGTCTTGGCGCTGCGGCCGGAGCTTGGGGAGGCGCACAACAACCTCGGCAATATTCTTCAGGAGCAGAACCGGCTGGACGATGCCGTCGCTGCCTACGAGCGCGCGTTGTCGCTGAAGCCCGACTTCGCCAACGCCTGGAACAATCTGGGCAACGCCCTGCAGGAAAAAGGCCGCCTGGCCGAGGCCGAAGCGGCCTTTCGCCGGGTTCTCGCCCTCGATGCCGGGCACTTCAAGGCTCACCTCAACCTGGCGCTGAGCCTTCAGGCGCAGCAGCGCCACGCCGAGGCGCTGTTCGCCTACGATGAGGCGCTGGCGATCGATCCCGGCCACGCCGATGCCAGGCTGCGCCGCTTCAATCTCAAGCTCCATATGTGCGATTGGTCGACGCTGGAGGCCGATGCCGCGGCGATCAAGGCGGCAGCGGCCGCCGCTCCTGAGGCCGCCTTTGCCGACCCATATTTCCTGATCTTCGTGCCCGGCGTTTCGGCGGCCGAGCAGCGCCGCACCGCCGCGACGTATGCACGGCAGCGGTTCCAGGCGTTTCGCGACCGGCCGCGGCCCGACATGCCGCCGGCAAGGCGGCGGGCCGGCCGCAGATTGCGCATCGGATATCTGTCCACCGACTTCCATGCGCATGCGACCGCGTATCTGCTCGCCGAAGTGATCGAGCTGCACGACCGCCGGCAGGTCGAGGCGATCGCCTACTCGCTGGGGCCGGACGACACGGGTGACATGCGCCTCCGCCTGGTCGCGGCGTTCGACGCTTTTCATGACCTGCGGCCGCTCTCCGACGGCGACGCGGCGTCCCGCATTGCCACCGACGAGATCGACATCCTGATCGACCTCAAGGGCTATACGGGCGGCAGCCGCGCCGAGATCCTGGCGCTTCGCCCGGCGCCGATCCAGGCGAGCTATCTCGGCCATCCGGGGACGACCGGGGCCGACTTCATCGATTACCTGATCGCCGACCGGTTCATCTGCCCGCCCGAATCCGCCGCGGATTACACTGAGGCGCTTGCCTGCCTGCCGCATTGCTATCAGCCGAACGATCGCCAGCGACCGATTGCCGACGCGGTGCCGTCGCGGGCCGAGCTTGGCCTGCCCGAGCACGGCTTCGTGTTCTGTGCCTTCAATGCGGGATACAAGATCACGCCCAAGATATTCGACGTCTGGATGGCGCTGCTCCGCGATATCCCCGGCAGCGTGCTGTGGCTGATCGAGGAGAGCGGGGCCGCGGTCGCCAATCTCCGCCGCGAGGCCACCACGCGCGGGGTCGCACCGGAACGCCTGGTGTTCGCGGCGAAGCTGCCGCTGGCCCAGCATCTCGCCCGCTATCGCCGCGCCGATTTGTTTCTCGACACCCTGCCGTGCAGTGCGCACACCACGGCGAGCGACGCGCTGTGGGCCGGCCTGCCGGTGCTGACTTGCGCCGGCGACACGTTCGCCGGCCGCGTCGGCGCCAGCATCGTCCGCGCTGCCGGCTTGGCGGATCTGATCGTGAATGACTTCGCTGACTATGCGTGCCGCGCCCGGCATCTCGGCGCACATCCCGACGAGGTGGCGGCGCTGCGGCGACGCCTCGCAGAGGCGCGTGCGACCTGTCCGCTGTTCGACAGCGAGCACTACACCCGCGATCTCGAAGCGCTGTATCGCCGCATGTGGCAGCGCTACGTGGCCGGCGCGCCGCCGGTGCCGCTCGACCTTTCACCCGAGGAGGACGTCGATCATGTCTAGGGGAGGGAGGCCGGCTTGACGTTATCCACAGGCCCGGGCTATGTGTTTTGGGCAACGAACGAGTTGAACAGGGAATAATAAGAAATCCTGGGCCGCCCCCGTGGCGGCCCTTATTTTTTGCAGCACCTGGACGGGGGCGGGCGCTCTTTCCTTTTCGCCTTCCGTTGGCTAGGACTGGCTCATGCTGGATCCGAAATTCTTCAAGTTCGACACGCTGAGCCTGCATGCGGGCCAGCACCCCGATCCGCTGACCGGCGCCCGCGCCGTTCCGATCTACCAGACGACGTCTTATGTCTTCCGCGACGTCGATACGGCGGCCTCGCTGTTCAATCTCGAGCGGGCCGGCCATATCTACACGCGGATTTCCAATCCGACCGTCGCGGTCCTCGAAGAACGGGTGGCCGCACTCGAAGGCGGGGTGGGGGCCGTGTGCACCGCCAGTGGCCAGGCGGCGCTGCACCTGGCGGTGGCGACCTTGATGGGGCAGGGCGGGCATATCGTCTCGTCCGCCTCGATCTACGGCGGCTCGCACAACCTGTTCACCCATACCCTGCCGCGCTTTGGCATCACGACCAGCTTCGTCAATCCGCGCGACCCGGCGGCGTTCCGCGCCGCGATCCGGCCGGAAACGCGCCTGGTGTTCGGGGAGACCCTGGGCAATCCCGGCCTCGAGGTGATGGACCTCGCGGCGGTCGCCGAGGTCGCGCACGCGGCCGGCGTGCCGCTGATGATCGATTCGACCTTTGCCACGCCCTATCTCTGCCGCCCGTTCGAATGGGGGGTGGACTTGGTCATGCATTCGGCGACGAAGTGGCTCGGCGGCCATGGCGCCGCGATCGGCGGCGTGCTCGTCGACAGTGGTAAATTCGATTGGGACAGGTCGGGAAAATTCCCGACCCTGACCGAGCCGTATGCCGGCTACCACGGGCTCGATTTCGCCGAAGAGTTCGGGCCGCAGGCGTTCATCATGCGCGCCCGCGCCGAGGGCTTACGCGATTTCGGCGCTTGCATGAGCCCGGCCAACGCGTTCTACATCCTGCAGGGCGTCGAGACGCTGCCGGTGCGCATGGCGCGCCATGTCGAGAACGCGCGCCGGGTCGTCGCGTTTCTCGGCGCGTCGGAGGACGTGGCCTGGGTCAACTATCCGGAGCTGCCGAATCACCCGGACCGGGCACTGGCGGAAAAATATCTGCCGCGCGGCAGCGGCTCGGTCGTGAGTTTCGGGATCAAGGGCGGCCGCGCCGCCGGCCGGCGCTTCATCGAGGCGCTGCGCGTGTTCTCGCATCTGGCCAATGTGGGCGATGCGAAGTCCCTGGTCATCCATCCCGCAAGCACGACGCATCAGCAGATGGATGCCGCGGCCCTGGCCGCGGCCGGCGTCGGCGAAGAGATGATCCGCCTGTCGGTCGGGCTCGAAGACGCAGCCGACCTCGTCGACGATCTCGGCCAGGCGTTGCGGGCGGCGCGAAAGACCTGAGCCAACCATGGATCTCGCCGTCGACGGCCGCAAGGTTTTCGCGTCCACCGGTGGGCGGCCGTTCGATCCCGGGCGCCCGGTCGTGGTCTTCATCCATGGTGCCGGCATGGATCACACGGCGTGGATGCTTCAGGCCCGTTATTTCGCCCATCACGGGCGGTCGATTCTGAGCGTCGACCTCCCGGGGCACGGCCGGTCCGCCGGGCCGCCGCTCGGCACCATCCCCCAACTGGCCGATTGGCTATTGAACCTGATCGACGCCGCCGGCGCCGCGAACGCGGCGCTGGTCGGGCACTCCATGGGCGCGCTGATCGCCCTCCAGGCGGCATCGCAGGCGCCGTCCAAGACCTGGGCCCTGGCCCTGCTCGGGGCCGCGGCCAAGATGCCGGTGCATCCCGACCTGCTGGCGGCGGCCGCGGCCAACGACCACGCGGCAGTGGCTTTGATCGCGTCGTGGGGCTACGGCCGGGTTGCGCATCTCGGCGGCTCGCGCGTTCCCGGCGCATGGATGCTGGGCTCGGGCATGCGGCTGCTGGAGCGCGCCCCCGGAGGCGCGCTCGCGGCCAGTTTGGCGGCGTGCGACGCCTATACGGGGGCCATGGCGGCCGCGTCGAAAGTCATCTGCCCGGCCTTGCTGCTGTTGGGCGAGATCGATCGGATGACGCCGCCCGCGGGAGCCCGCGAGGTCGGCGCGCAGATCGCGGGTGCACGCACCGTCGTCCTGCCGCGCACTGGCCACATGATGATGGTCGAGCAGCCGGATCAGACCATCGACGCGCTGGCGGAGATCATCTGACTGGGGCCGAAATCATCTGACCCGGAACGGCGGCGAAAAAAAAGGTGCGGAGGCCATTCCTCCGCACCCATTTTCGCGACTCTTATTCGGAGTCGGCTTTAGGCCGCCGCTTTCGTCTCGAGCGTCCTGGCGGCGCCGGTCTCGATCTTGATCGTCCGCGGACGCTTCGCCTCCGGAACCTCGCGGACGAGGTCCACATGAAGCAGGCCGTTCACCAGCTGCGCGCCCGCCACTTTGATGTGGTCGGCGAGCTGGAAGCGGCGCTCGAACGCCCGGCCGGCGATGCCGCGGTACAGGAACTCGGTCTTCTCCTCGGCGGGTTTCGCCTTGCCGGAGACGAGCAGCACGTTCTCCTGCGCCACGATGTTGAGATCGTCTTCGCCGAAGCCGGCAACCGCCATCGTGATCCGATAGGCGTCTTCGCCGGTGCGCTCGATGTTGTACGGCGGATAGCCCGAGCTTTCGTCGACGAGCGCTTCGTCGAGCATGCGGCCGAGCCGGTCAAAGCCGATGGTGGAGCGGAAAAGCGGGGAAAAATCGAACGTGGACATGGTCCATATCCTCCAATGAGCAACATGGTTAAGGACGGGCCCACCCAAAGGGTCGGGCCCCGGTTCAGCTGTGACGGGTCCCGCATGGGCACCCGTCACAGGCATGAGATAATTTCGTGTCTTTTCGGTTCAAGGGGGCGAAATCGGCAAAAAACACCTTCTATTAACAATGTGTTGGCAAGCTTTTGCGCTTGCGGGATGATGTTTAATTAGGCGACTCCGGACGCGGGTTCGGGACCAGAAGTAGCCCAGTATGGAAACGGCCACGCGGTTTTTCGGAAAGACCTACGACGAGACCATGTCCCTGCTGGTCGCGTCGCGGGATTACTTGGCCAATGCCCAGCCGGCCGATGCCTCCGGCCTCAAACCGATCGATCGGCTGCGCGTCAATTGCGAGGCCATGCGGCTGACCAGTCGGCTGACCCAGATCATGGCGTGGCTCCTGGCCCAGCGCGCCGTCTTCGAGGGCGAGATGTCCCGCGCGACCGCGGCCAGCGACGAATTCCGCCTGGCCGCAGACGCGGTCTGCATGGCCGAAGCCGACGCGTCGCTGGCCATCCTGCCAAAACGCCTGTGCGAGCTGCTGGACGAAAGCCGGCGGCTGTACGTCCGGGTCGCGCGTCTTGACGAGATGAACCGCCGGGCGGGCTAGGCCCACCTCGATGGAACCGCGCCGCAATAAAAAAGGGCGCCGTCCGGCGCCCTTTTTGGGTTCGCGGTATGACGACCGCTTTAGGCGTTCTTCTCCGCCTTTTCAGCCTTGGCGGGCTTCTCACCCTTGTCGGCCTTGTCGGCTTTCGCGGGCTTCTCGGCCTTTGCCTCAGCCTTTGGCTTCTCGGCTTTTGGCTTCGCCTGCGGCTGCGGTGCCTCCGCCTTGGCCTTCGGCATCGCGATGTTCTGGAACCGCTTGTTGAATTTCGCGACCTGGCCGCCTGAATCGACCAGCCGGTGCTGGCCCGTCCATGCCGGATGGGTCTTCGGATCGATGTCGAGATGCAGCGTGTCGCCCGGCTTGCCATAAGTCGAGCGCGTCTTGAACGTGGTCCCGTCCGTCATCGTGACGGTAATCTCGTGGTAATCGGGATGAATAGCCTGCTTCATCGGGGCTGCCCCTACGGCCGGAAGGTTCTTGAGGAAGGCGGGCTTATAGCGCACTCCGGGCGGCCCGAGCAAGGCCGGGCTTTCCCCGCTAAATTCAACGTGCTAGGCCTGAGCATCATGGACGAGAGCACCTTCGAAAGCCTGGCCGAAGAGACATTGGCGAAGCTCGAGGCGCGGATCGAGGACAGCCTCGATGTCGACGTCGAGTTGCGCGGCGGCATTCTGACCATCGAGCTCGACGACGGCCGGCAATACGTCATCAACAAGCATATGCCCAACCGCCAGATCTGGCTGTCCTCGCCAGTCTCCGGTGCCGCTCATTTCGACTATGAGCCGGCCAGCCGCACCTGGCGATCCACGCGCGGCGGCGCCTTGCTCCACGACCTGCTGGCGCGCGAGCTGACGGCCGCGACCGGCGAAGACATCGCCTTCGACTGACGTCCAACCCGATGAGCCAGCCTAATTCGTCGCCGCGCCGGCGGGATTACCGGGCTTTGCGCCGGCTCCTGGCGTTCATCCGTCCGTATCGGGCCCGGGTGGCGCTGGCCCTGATCGCACTGACCGTGGCCGCGAGCACGGTGCTGGGATTCGGCGCCGGCCTGCGCTGGCTCGTCGATCGCGGCTTCGTCGGCGGCGATCCGGCACTCCTCGACCGCGCTCTCGTCGGGATGCTGGTGGTGATCACGCTCCTGGCACTCTCGACGTTCGGCCGCGCGTATCTGGTGGCGTGGCTTGGCGAGCGCGTCACCGCCGACGTGCGCCGCGCGGTGTTTGAGAATCTGCTGCGCCTGTCGCCGGGGTTTTTCGAGACCACCCGCACCGGCGAGGTGCTGTCACGGCTGTCGACCGACACCACGGTCGTGCAGACGCTCGTCGGCTCGTCGACGTCGATGGCGCTGCGCAACGTCCTGCTGTTCATCGGCGGCACGATCATGATGGCGGTGACGTCGCCGAAGCTCACCGGGCTCGTGTTCGTGGTGGTGCCGCTTGTCGTCTCGCCGATCGTGATCTTCGGACGCAAGGTGCGCGGCTTGTCGCGCGCAAGCCAGGACCGTCTCGGCGACGCCGGGGCCGACATGGAAGAGACGCTGAACGCAGTGCGCACCGTTCAGGCGTTCAATCGCGAGGGCGCCGACGCGGCCCGCGTTGCGTCGCGGGTCGAGGATGCGTTCACTGCGGCGGTGCAGCGGTCGAGGGTGCGCGCGATGCTTGTGGGCGTCGTCATTTTCCTGGTCTTTGCGGCCATCGGGGCGATCCTGTGGATCGGCGGTCACGATGCGATCGCGGGACGGATCTCGGCGGGCGACCTGTCGGCGTTCGTGTTCTACGCGGTCGTGGTCGCGGCCTCGGTGGGTGCCATCAGCGAGTTCGCGGCCGACCTGCAGCGCGCCGCCGGCGCGACGGAGCGGCTGGTCGAGCTGCTCGACGCCAAGCCGGACATCGCGCCGCCGGCCAATCCCGTCCACCTGCCGACGCCGGCCCAGGGTGCCGTGTCCTTCGAGAATGTGACGTTTCGATACCCGTCGCGCCCGGACCGCCCGGCCCTCAGCGGCTTCGACCTGACGGTGACACAAGGTGAAACGGTGGCGCTGGTCGGCCCGTCCGGTGCCGGCAAGACGACGGTGTTCAATCTGCTGTTGCGCTACTACGACCCGGAGGCGGGCCGCGTCCGCCTAGATGGAGTCGACCTTCAACGCGCGGATCCGGCGGAGATCAGGGCGCGGATTGGGCTTGTTGCGCAGGACGCCACGATCTTCGCCGCGGACGTCATCGACAATATCCGCTATGGCCGTCCCGGGGCGTCGGAAGCGGAAATCCGCCGCGCGGCGGACGCCGCGGCGGCGACGGAGTTTATCGAGCGTTTGCCTCAGGGTTTCGGCACATATCTCGGCGAGCGGGGTGTGCGACTTTCGGGCGGGCAGCGGCAGCGCATCGCGATTGCCCGGGCGTTGCTGCGCGACCCGGCCCTGCTTCTCCTCGATGAGGCTACGAGTGCGCTTGATGCGGAGAGCGAGCGCCTCGTCCAACAAGCCCTCGATCGCGTTATGAATGGCCGCACGGTGCTGATCATCGCGCACCGCCTCGCCACCGTACTTAAAGCCGACCGGATCGCCGTGATCGACCACGGGCGGTTGGTGGCCGTCGGCGACCACGGAACTCTTCTCCGCGAGGGCGGGCTCTACGCTCGCTTGGCCGCTCTGCAATTTGTCGACCCGTCCTCGTAACTGATCAGCCATTGCACGCTCACTTTCATCGGCACCCCCTCAAGACCCGCGCCCTCAAAACCCGCGCCCTCAAGATCCGCGCCTCAAGACCCACCGTCGTCGTTCGTTTCGTTTCGCTCTAACGGATCATCGTCCAGCTTCCGGCTGACTGCCGGCAGGCCTGCTCGTGCACTGCCTGCGTCTGGCCGCCGATCACCGTGCTGGCACTGTACTCGCGACAATAAGTGCCGCGGTCCGTCTGGAAAGTCTGGCTGGCGATTAAGGTATAAGTAAGGCCGCTGTTGCCGTTTCGCCAGAGGATCCGGCGCTGATCCGGCGCGAACTCGAGCGCGGCGCTGACGCAGTTCTGGTCGATGGAGTCCATCTTGGCACCGACCGCACTGCCGACCAGGATGTTGGCCGCGTCCACCAGCCTACCCTTCAAGTCAGCCGCCATCGCGCTGCGGTCGCAGACGCCGCGATCGATACCGTAGGGAACGAGGTGAAGGTTGTAGGAAGGGGCGGTATTCGAGCGCCCGGGGCGGTCCGCCAATGACCGTGCCGACCACGCCGGCAGGTCCGAGATCATCCGGCTTATCGGCTCAACCAGCGCCAGGATCAGTCCCAAGGCGAGGCCGAGCCACAAAACCTCTTTTGAAAATCGTGCTCCGAACACCGCCGTCTCCACCCGGCTTTAAGGACCCGACCGGGCCCCGAAGGGCCCGGCCGGGCGACGGATGCAGCGACGTTGGCTGTCGGGGGCGCCGCTACTTCCGCCAATCATGAAATCCGTCCGATGTCTGTTACCCGCCCCGTGGCCGCCGGCCCCGAGGACGGTTGCCTGATCCGCTCTTGCGGCAACGCGCGAGTTCAACAGAGCTCGCGCGTTGCTCAATAAATCTCGTCGCCTTTGTTACTCAAATCAACACACGAGATAATTTATTACACGCGTCTATTCCTTGTCTTGTTTCTGTCACAACATTATCACGGCGTATTACTGTATGGCTTTGCTGAGCGTTCTGAAACAGCAGGGAACTCAATGGCTTCGATCCGCCGCGGGACCGAGAAGGGGTTGGGCATCGCTCCCGCCGCTGTTAATATTCACGCGGATGACCACAGGCCCGCTTCCGAACCGCCTGCGCAGAGCCCTCGCGCGACTCGGCGCGGTAGCCCTCCTTGGCTTACCGCTCGTGGCGGTGGGCGGGTGCGACAGTCTCGATTTCCTCAGGCAGTCGGAACCGCAGCCGCCCGTGGCGCCGACTCCCGCACCGCAACAACCGTCGGAGCCGGCGCGGACCAGTCGCCTGGCGCCGGCACCGCCACCACGTCCGGCACCGGCGCAATCGCCTCCCGAGATCAAGGTGGTTGGCCTCAGCCAGCCGGAAACCGAAAGCCTGCTTGGCCCGCCCACCACGTCCTCAGACCGGCCGCCGGCCAAGGTCTGGGAGTACCGGACCAACGACTGCGCCCTGGAGGTCTATTTCTATCTAGACGTGGGCCGGAATGCTTTTTATGCCTTGCACTACGATAGTCCTACGCTTAACTCGTCGGGGGTCCCCGCTACGGCGAGTGTTCCCGATGCTGCCGACCGCTGTCTCCGTCGCGTGTACAATGCCCACCGCCAGCCCTGACGTGCCCGAGATGATCGTGATCGTCGACGACGATCCGTTGATGCGCCGCACCATGGCCGCCAACCTGGAGGATGCCGGCTATCGGACGACGAGCTTCGACGGTGGCCAAACCGTGCTGCAGTATTTCAGCGGCGGCGGGCTCGCCGCGGCGGTGCTGCTCGACTCGGGCACAACCAGCCGATCTACGAGGAAGCCGCGCTCGCCGGCGGTGCCGTGGATTTCGTCGACAAGTCGCGGAGCTTTTCGATCATCCTGCAGCGCCTGAAGCTGGCGCTCGCCGGCGCCAAGGGCGGGCCGGCCACGACCAGCGCCGCCGTCGAGACGTCGGGGATCACGTTCGACAACGACAGTGCGCGTGCGTATTGGCAGGGACAGCAGATCGATCTCACGCTCACGGAATTCAAAGTGGTCAAGCTGCTGGTGGCGAAGGCCGGCCGCGACGTCTCGTATCGCGAGATCTACGACCTGGTCCGCGGCGAGGGCTTCCAGGCCGGTGCCGGCGAGGAAGGCTATCGCGCCAACGTGCGCGCGATCGTCAAGCGCATCCGTCAGAAATTCCGTGACGTCGATTCCAACTTCGAGACGATCGAAAACTATCCTGGATTCGGCTACCGCTGGTCAGATGGCGGACGTGCCTGATTCAGCTGGCGCGAACGGTCGGCCCCCCACCCTCGTCACGCTCCGCCGTTCGCTGGTCGTTCGGCTGTTCGTCCTGCTGCTGATCTTCCTCGCCGTTCCGATCATTCTGTACGAGCAGTTCCGCGCCGCCGACCAGGAGCGGCAGGAGTTGCTGCTCTCGGCGATCCGCGAGAAGGGCGTCATCCTGACCCGGGTGCTGGAGCCGGTGCTGGCCAAGGCCGACGCCATTCCGCGCGTCGGCCTGGGCGAGCTGCTCGCGCAGTACCAATCCGACAGCGTCAGCCTGAAGCTCCTGTTCCGGCCGACGACGCCGCCCAATGCCGGATTCTTCTACGTCGCGTCGGCGCCGCCGGTCGCTCCCGACGCGCTGGATATCGAGCGGCAGTATTTGGTGGATGCCGGCATTCTCGAGCGCATCGAGCGCAGCTGCGACGGCAATCTGCCGCTCGCCATGCGCGTCGATCTGCCCGAGGGCCGCACCGAGCTGCTGACCTCGATCTCACCGGTCCAGACGCGCGGCGGCTGCTGGGTCCTGGTGATCTCGAGCCTGCTCGACGCGCTCGGCGACCGCTCGCTCGGCCTGCCGTACTGGCGATCGCCGGAGGTCCAGGTCGCGGCGGGCATCTACGTCGCCCTGGCGGCGTTCGTGCTGGTCCTTTATTTCGACCTCTGGCAGAGCCTGCTGCGGTTCGGCCGCATGGCGCGCGCGATCCGGCGCAATACCGACGCGCCGCGCTTCGCCGAGCGCAACGACATCCCCGAGCTTCAGCCGGTGGCGACCGAGTTCGATCGCATGGTCGACACGCTCCGCGATTCGGCCGCCAGCATCCGCCGGGCGGCGGAGGATTCGGCGCATGCCTTCAAGACGCCGCTCGGCGTCATCCGCCAGGCCCTCGAGCCGCTGCGGCGCAAGGTGGCCGGGGACGAGCGCGGCTCCCAGTCGATTGAGGCGATCGGGCTGGCGCTCGAGCGGCTCGACGGGCTCGTGCAGACGACGCGGCGCCTCGACTACGCCGCCGCCGACCTGCTCGATCCGCCGCGCGACCGCGTCAACATAACAGCCTTGCTGCGCGGATTGCTGAACGGCTATCGCGCCGGCCTCGCCGCACCCGGCCCCCGCCTCACCGAAGCCATCGAAGACGGCGTGGTCGTGATCGGCGGCGAGGAGCTGATCGAGACCGTCGCCGAGAACCTGATCGACAACGCATTGAGCTTCAGCCCGCCGGGACACGACGTGCATGTGAGTCTCAGGCGGCGCCGCGACATCGCGGTGCTCGCGGTCGAGGATGACGGGCCGGGCGTGCCGGCGGATCGGCTCGACAAGATTTTCGAGCGCTATTATTCGGATCGGCGCACCGCTCCGACGCAGTCGCCGCATGGCGGCAATTTCGGCGTCGGATTGTGGATCGTCCGCCGCAACGTCGAGGCCATGGGCGGCCGCATCCACGCCTCGAACCGCCCGGTCGGCGGCTTCCGCATCGAAATCGAGTTCAGGTGCGCCTAAGCAGACTGTTTATGCTTCGTCATGCCCGCGCCAGATTCTTCGCGCCCGTCGGCGGCCTTGAAGGCCGCCAACGCAGCGCAGGTTGGGCATCCAGGAAAATTGAACCACGGAGATTGCGGAGCACACGGAGAGGGCCGAGGCTCTTTAGTCCTCCGTAATCTCCGTGCCCCCGTGGTGAATCTGGAGTCCCGCGTACGCGGGGATGACGCAGAAATAGACGCCGGCGCTCAGCTCGGCTAGCGGCTTGTGACTTTCACTTCGATGCGCCGGTTGCGCCGCCAGCCGATCTCGTCGTCGCGCGGATCGATTGGCTGGAATTCACCGAAGCCCGCCGCCGCAAGGCGGCTGTCGGCGACGCCGCGCGAGGCAAGGTATTTCACCACCGAGATGGCGCGGGCCGTCGAGAGCTCCCAGTTCGACGGGAACTGCGGCGTCGAGATCGGGCGGCGGTCGGTGTGCCCGTCGACCTGCAGGACCCACGGCAGGTCCGCCGGCATATGCTGCGCGATCTCGCCGAGCGCGTCGGCCAGGCGGTCGAGCTGCGCCTGGCCCTCCGGCTGCAGCTCCGCCGAGCCGCTGGGGAACAAGACTTCCGACTGGAACACGAAACGGTCGCCGACCACGCGCACGTCCTGGCGCTCGCCGAGCACCTGACGCAGTCGGCCGAAGAACTCGGAGCGGAACCGTGACAGCTCCTCGACGCGGCCGGCGAGTGCTGAGTTCAGCCGCTTGCCCAGATCGGCGATCTGCACCTGGTCCGCCTTGGCTTTCGTCTCGCTGGCGCCCAGCGCCTCATTCAGTGCCGCGATCTGCTGCTGCAGGGTCGCGATCTGACGGGTCAGGAGATCGGCGCGGGCTTGCGCGTCCTTCGACAGCTCGCGCTCCGACGCCAGTGCGCCGCCCTCATCGTTCAGCTTTTTCTCGAGTTCGGCCCTGAGGGCCGTCAGCGTCTCGATGTTTTTCCGCAACGCATCGAGCTCGCCCAGCTGCGCGTCGATCTTTTCCTTGTCGGCCTCGATCGTCTTGTAGGCGTCCTCGAGGTCGGCCGCGACCTTGTCGCCGCGCTGGTTGGCGGTGGCGCGCTCCTGCTCCAGGCGCTCGCGCGCCGTGATCGATGTCTGAAGCTCGTCGCTGAGGCCGCTGACGCGCTGCCGAAGGTCGGTCGTCGTGCGCCGCTCGAGCGCCAGCTGGTCGGCGAGATCGCCGAGCTGCGCCGACAGCTGTGCCAGCGCCTGGTCGCGCCCGGAGATCACGTCCTTCAGGTAGAACTGAAACAGCGTGAACACCATCAGCATGAAGACGACGACGAGGATCAGGGTCGCCAGAGCGTCGACGAAGCCGGGCCAGATATCGACCGTGCGTGCGGTGCGGCGGAAGCCGGCCATCGGGGCCTATTGCTTTGCTTCTTCGGCGAGCGCTGCGATCGTGCGGGCCAGGAGCCGGATCTCGTTGCGCAGCTCGTGGATCAGCTGCGAGCGGCCCGAGGCGCTGTCTTCCAGCAGGCGCGCCATGAGGACGTCGAGGTTGCGGATATGCTCGCGCGTGGTTTCGTCGATGGCGCCGCCGGACGTCCCGCCGCCCTTGGCGATCGCGTCGCTGAGCCGGGTCAGCGCCGGCTTGAGCTCTATCTGCGCTTCGGCGAAACGGGCGAGCAGGGCCTGCTGGGCGCGCAGCTGATCGGTGAATTGTGTCAGCCGGTCGGCCAGCGTCGCCAAGGTCGCCGTCCCGGAGGCGCGACCGTCTTCCACCCGCGTCAACGTGCGCTGAAACGCTTCGAGATTGTCGGCCGTCTGCTCGAGCAGCGCCTGGATGTACGCCGGCACCGGTTGCTCGCCGTCGGAGATCGGGCCGCCGCTCGACAGCCGCGTGAGGCCGGACAGCCATTCCTCGAGCTCATTATAGAACCGGTTCTGGGCCTGGTTGGCCTGCAGGTCGAGAAAGCCTAGCACCAGCGAGCCGGCGAGGCCGAACAGCGAGGTGCCGAACGCCGTGCCCATGCCGGCCAGCGGCGCCTTCAAGCCGGTCTGCAGATCGTTGAACAGCGTCTGGACGTCGGTCGAGGTCGACAGTCCCGAGATCACGCCGCTCACGGACGCAATGGTCTCAAGGAGACCCCAGAACGTGCCGAGCAGGCCGAGGAAGATTTCGAGACCGATCAGATAGCGCGACATGTCGCGCGACTCATCCAGTCGGGCGCCCAGGCCGTCGAGCAAGGTGCGCATCGACACCGGGGAAAGGGTGATCTTGCCCTCGCGCCGGCCGAGCATCGCAGCCATCGGCGCCAGCAGACGCGGCGGGGTCTGGATCGACAGGCCGGGCTGGTCGGTGCGGAAGCGCTCGATCCACGCCACTTCCGGGAACAGCCGGATGACCTGCCGGAAGTTGTAGGCGGTGCCGAGCAGCAGCACGCCCAGAATGACGCCGTTCAGCCCCGGGTTGGCGTAAAACGCGAACTGGAGCCGCGGCGCCAGCACCGCCGCCAATCCCCCGACGACGATCAGGAGGATCACCATCCGCAGCAGGTAGAGATGAGGACGATTCATGACGCCGACGCGCATTCTCCGGACAGCGGGTAGCCCGCCCGATGCCAGCGCCCGGGCTTGAGCTTACGTTTTAGCGGCGGACCATCACCACGTCGACTCGATCCGCGGGACCCTCGGGCGAGCGATTGCCGAGCGCGCGGACGTCCATCCGGGTGCTGCGGATGCCTTGATCGATCAGGTAGCTCCGCACCGCCAACGCTCGGCTGAGGCTGAGACGCCGGGCCTGGCTGCCGGCTTCATCGCCGCCCGTGGCATAGGCGACGATCTGCAGACGCGTGGAGTCGTCGCGCTTCAATTCGCCGACGGCGCGGTCGAGCGCTGCCTTGGCATCACCCGGCAGCTCGGCGGCGCCGGCGGCGAATGGGATCTGTCCGACGCGACCTTCGACCGGCTGGCTCGGCGGGGGCAGCGAAGCGGTTTGCGGTGCTCGCGCTGCGGGAGCGGGAGCAGCTGCCGGCGGTGCGGCGGGCGCGGCACTGGCTGCGGGCGGTGGCTCGGCCGGCCGCGGGGCGGGCGCTGGCTCGACCGGCGCTGCCGGTGTGGGGGCCGGCGGCGGAGCCGCGGACAATGTCGGAGACGCGTTGCTCGGCGGCGGTGGTGGTGGTGGTGACGGCGGGGTCAGCTGTGCAGGGGGCGGCGCGGGAGGCGGGCTCGCCGGCGCCGGCGACGATTCGGATGGCGGTGGCGGCGGCGCCGACGCGACACCGCTCGGCGGCGTGCGCATGGCCGGCGGCGGCGGGGGCGGTGTGGTGATGGCCGGCGGCGGGGGCGATCCCGTGTCTGCCGTTGAGGGTGCGCGCGGCGGCGACGGTGGTCGATCGGTGAACACCGGCGGCGACGCCGGGGGCGTAAACGCCGGCGCCGAGCCCTTGGCCGCGGTATCAGCGGAGGACTTCGGCAGTGTGCGCGTCGGCCGCGGCGGGGTCGCCGGCGGGTTTGACGTGGTTCGAGTCTGGGCTCGTGCCGGCGCCTCGACCGCGGCAGGGGCTGGCGCCTCTGCGGGAGCGGGCGCTTCGGTCTGCGGCGCGGCGGCCGGCGCTTCCGTCTGGGCCAACGTGTCGGTCTGGACCTGTGCTTGCGCCGGTGCCTGCGATTGAGTCTGGGTGCGCGCGTGTCGCGTGGCCTGCGCTCGACTCGCGGTACGACCGTGTGTCTCGCTCCTCCGGGTGTCAGCCGTGGATTGGCGCGGCGGCGTCAGGGGCGCAGCTGGCGATCGCGATACCGTGCGTTGACGCGTTGACGGTTGACGCGTTGACGGCGGAGTGAGCGCGTTGCGGCGAGCGGGAGCGGGCGCGCCGCCGAGTTCGTCAAGCAGAGACCAATCGACTTCGACGCTCGGACGCGGATGATGAAGCTGCTCTTGGGCCGCAACGCCGCTTGCCCAGGCCGCAAAGGCCAGGCCGATTGCCCAAGTTACCCCCCGCATCCGTGGCATCCCCATTCCGCGCGCTCGAATCGAACACCTCGAGCCCGAATTGCCCATTGATTAAAAGACTAGCCTACCGGGGCGCATTGGAACAACTGATTTAGGCGCTATTATGGTCGGCCGTGGGGCCAAAAGTAGACGATAAGACCCGGCCTTAGGCGCCTTTCGCCTGGCGCAACAGCTTGCCCAGCGGGCTCTGCAAACGGTCGTTGGTGGCCATCACTTCACCGCTTTTCAGCACGTCGCGTCCGCCGCCGATTTCGCTGACATAGCCGCCGGCTTCGCGCACCAGCAACATGCCGGCTGCGATGTCCCACGGCGACAGCCCGATCTCAAAGAATCCGTCGAACCGGCCAGCCGCCACGTAGGCGAGATCGAGACTCGCCGCACCCATGCGGCGCACGCCTGCGGTTGCCGCCATCACGGCTCCGAGCAGCTTCAGATATTCGGGATGGTCGCCGCGTTCGCGAAATGGAATCCCGGTGCCGATCACGGCGTCCGCCAGATGCGGCCGCGCCGACGCGCGCAGCCGGCGGTCGTTGACGAACGCGCCGAACCCCTTTTCGGCATAGAACATCTCGTCGCGCATCGGGTCGTAAACGACGCCGGCGATGATCTCGGTTTCCCGCTCGAGCGCGATCGAGATGGCGAAATGCGGAATTCCGTGCAGGAAGTTGGTCGTCCCATCCAACGGATCGACGATCCAGCGGTGACGGCCGTCGCCCGCCGTCGCACCGCCTTCCTCCATGAGGAATCCGTAGCCCGGCCGCGCCTTGCCGAGCTCGGCCTTCAAGGTCCGCTCGGCCTGCAGGTCGGCGGTCGACACGAAGTCGCCCGGCCCCTTGACCGACACCTGGAGGTTTTCGATCTCGCCGAAATCGTGGACGAGTCCGCGCGCCGCTTTGCGCGCAGCGCGTTCCATGACGTTGTAGAGGGCCGACCGCGCGGCCATGCCGAGTCTCCGGGCCGAGGGCGAGGGGCGATCAGCCCTTGGCGCGCTCGACGTAAGTACGCTCGCGGATGTTGACGACGATCTTCTCACCGGTGGCGATGAAGGGCGGCACCATCACGCGCGCCCCGTTGTCGAGCTTCGCCGGCTTGTACGAGGACGCCGCGGTCTGGCCCTTCATCACAGCGTCGGCCTCGACAACGGTGCCGACCGAGTTTTGCGGCAACTCGACGCCGACCACCTGGCCTTCGATGAACTGCGTGGACACGATCATGCCGTCGGTCAGGAAGTCCGCAGGATCGCCGATCATGTCGCGGTTCACGGTCACCTGCTCGTAGCTCTCCTGGTCCATGAACGTGTACTGGTCGCCGTCGGCGAACAGGAACTGCAGCTGCTTCTCGTCGACCCGCAGCTGCTCGACCGTCTCGTCGGAGCGGAACTTCATGTTCGATTTGTTGCCGCTCTTGACGTCGCGAATCTCGATCTGGTTGAAGGCGCCACCTTTGCCGGGGCTGACGATGTTGTGCTTGATGACGCGCCAGATGCGGCCGTCGACTTCGATGACGTTGCCCGCGCGGATGGCGCTGCCGTTGATCTTCATGGGGCGGCCTGACTTCTAAACATTGAGGATTAGAAGGCGCGGAACCTATCAGGTTGGCGGGGCGGCATCAATCATCGCGAATGGCGTAAAATGGCCTGATTGAACGCCTTTACGGCCGCCGCCGGGCCGCCGGGATACGCCCACACCCCGGCGACGACGGCCAGGAAATCGGCCCCGGCCTCGACCAGCTTCCCGCAATTCTCGACCGTGATACCGCCGATCGCCACCACCGGCACCGTCATGATCGCGCTCCACCAGCGGAGCAGCTCGGGGTCGGCGTTGCCCTTGGGCGCCGGCTTGGTCGCGGTGGGGAAGAACGCGCCGAACGCGACATAATCCGCACCGGCGTCGGCGGCATCGATGGCGAGGTGACGGGACGCATGCGCCGTCACGCCGACGATGCGGTCCGCGCCGAGGGCCGCGCGGGCGTCGGCATAGGTCGCGTCCTCCTGCCCGACATGCACGCCGTCGCAGCCCGCGGCGTGCGCCAGATCCGGCCGGTCATTGAGCAGGAAGGCAACACCGCGGGCCTGCGCCACCGGGCGCAGCGCATCGCAAGCGCGCTTGATCGCGTCGTCGGACACGTCCTTCAGCCGGAGCTGCACGCAGCCGACGTCGCCCGCGTCCAGCGCCGCGGCCATTTGGTCCGCGAACGCCTGCGGCTCAAGCGCCGGCGGAGTGATCAGATAAAGCCGGCAGCGCGACTGGCCCTGCTTGCTGGACGAGTCCAGCCGCGCGTCGGTCACGCCTTGCCTTGATAGATCTGGACGATCTTGTCGAGGAGGGCCAAGGCCTTGTCGCGCGGCCGCTGAAACGTGTTGCGGCCGATGATCGAGCCGTTCCCGCCGCCATCGCGGATGGCGCGGACCTCGGTGAAGATGCCCTCTTCGTCCTTCGCCTCGCCGCCGGAGAACACGACGATGCGGCGGCCGTTGAACGAGGCCTGCATCACGTGCTTGATGCGCGCCGGCATCGACGAGATGTCGATCTTCTCTTTCTCGTAGACCTTCTTGGCGGCGTCCTGGAACAGGACGTTCGTCGGCGGCTTGACCTTGATGATGTGAGCGCCGAGCAGAGCGGCGAGATGCGCGGCATAGGCGCACACATCCATGGCCGTCTCGCCGTCCTTGGTGAGGTCGCCGCCGCGCGGGTACGACCACAGCACGACCGCAAGGCCGCTCGCTTTCGCTTCCGCCGCCAGTTCGCGGAACTCCTCCATCATCTCGAACTGGTCGTCCGATCCCGGATAGATCGTGAAGCCGACGGCCGCGCAGCCCAGTCGCAGCGCGTCCTTCACCGTGCCATGGACGGCCTGGTCCTTGTTGCGGGCCAGCGAATTGGCGCTGTTGACCTTCAGGATGAGTGGGATCTGGCCGGCGAAGCTGTCGGCCCCCGCCTCGATCATGCCGAGCACCGACGCGTAGGCCGAAAGTCCGGCGTCGATCGCCAGTTGGAAGTGGTAATGCGGATCATAGGCCGGCGGATTGGGCGCAAAGCTGCGGACGGGGCCGTGCTCGAACCCCTGATCGACCGGCAGGATCACCAGCTTGCCGGTCCCGCCGAGCTTTCCGTGCATCAGGATGCGCGCCAGGTTGGCCTTGGTGCCGGGATTGTCGCTCTCGTACCAGGACAGGATCTCTTTGACCTTCGTGGTCATCTCGGGGGTGAATTTCACGGGCAACTCTCCCTCAGGAAACAGCGACTTGGCGGCGTTCTAACCCGCGGATGCCGGTTTGGCAATCGACGGGTAGGCGTGAATTCTGCCACGCCAATCTGCGATTTTCCCGTGATCAAGATAGGACGGCCCGATCGGCACCTTGCCGTGCCCCCCGGGTATGTCGAGCACGTACTCGGGCTGGCACAGGCCCGATACGCGGCCGCGCAGGCTGCGCATCAGCGCCTGGCCTTCTTCGATCGAGGTGCGGAACCGCGCGGTGCCCGGCGCCAGATCGCCATGATGGAGGTAATAGGGCTTGATGCGGTGGCGCACGAGCGTGCGGAGCAGCGCTTCCAAGGTCGCCGGGTCGTCGTTGACGCCTTTGAGCAGCACCGTCTGGGCCAGCATCGGGATGCCGGAGCCGGTGATCCGGCGGCAGGCCTGGGCGGCCGCATCGGTCATCTCGCGCGCGTGATTGGCGTGCAGCACGACGTACACGCCCTTGTCGGCCCCGAGTGCGGCGACGAGCTCGGCGGTGACTCGGCCGGGTGCCACCACCGGCACCCGCGTGTGGAGGCGGATCACGCCGAGATGCGGGAGAGCATCCAGTGCCCTCACGATCTCGCCGAGACGCCGCGGCGAGAGCAGGAGCGGATCGCCGCCGGTCAGGATCACCTCCCAGATCTCCGGCTGCGCCCGGATATAGTCGAGCGCCGCAGCCAGCTCCGCGTCGCTTAGCATCTCGCCGCCCGGCCCGACCGCTTCGCGGCGGAAACAGAACCGGCAATACACGGGGCAGGTGTGCAACGGCTTCAGCAGCACGCGGTCGGGATAGCGATGCACGACCCCCTTCACCGGCGAGAGGCGCTCATCGCCGATCGGATCGCTCATCTCCTCCGCTGCCGTCCTAAGCTCGGCCGCGTCCGGGACGAACTGGCGCGCGATCGGGTCTTCAGGGTCGGCGGTGTCGATCAGTGCCAGCATGTCGGGCGTCACCGCGACCGCGTAGCGCTGCGCCACCCGGTCGATCTCGGCGACCTTGTCGGGCGAGATCACGCCGGCGTCCGCGAGCTCGCTGCCAGTGCGGGCCGTGCGCTTCGCCGGTCGGTGAGACATTTGCGATCCATCCATGTCACTCATCCTCGGCGCCCGTCACGGGCGCCCATAGCACGTCGTCGATATGGTCGGCGCCGGTGGCCAGCATGACCAGCCGGTCGAAGCCCAGCGCGATGCCGGCGGCCTCGGGCAGGCCGTGCTCCAGCGCCGCCAGGAAGTCCTCGTCGATCGGATAGCGCTCGCCGTAGAGCCGCTGCTTGAGGTCCAGGTCGGCGGTGAAGCGTCGCCGCTGCTCCGCCGGGTCTGTGAGCTCGCCGAACGCATTGGCGAGCTCGAGGCCGGCGGCATACAGCTCGAACCTCTCGCACAGGCGGGGGTCCGACGCCTTCGGTCGCGACAGCGCCGCCATCGACACCGGGTAATCATACAGGATTGTCGGCCGCCCGACGCCGAGCTTCGGCTCGATGTGCTCGAGAAAAATCCGGAAAAACAGATCGTCCCAGCGGTCGCCTTGTGCCGGCACCACGCCCAGCGGTCGCGCCGCTTCGGTGAGGCGCTGCACCGACGGCTGATGCGGATCGGGTGCAGTCGCCAGAAGGTCGATGCCGGCGTGGCGCTCGAACGCCGCCCTGACCGAGAGGCGCTCGGCCGGGAGGGTGGGGTCGCAGCTTCGCCCGCCCCAGGCAAATGCGCTCGCGCCCGCGGCGGCCGCGGCCGCTGTGAGAAGGCCGTCGCAGTCGTCCATCAGCGTCTCGTAGCCGGCGTTCGCGCGATACCATTCGAGCATGGTGAATTCCGGATGATGCGTCGCCGAGCGCTCGGCGTTGCGGAACACCCGCGCCAGCTGAAAGATCCGCTCCATGCCGCCGGCGAGCAGCTTCTTCATCGCAAATTCCGGCGAGGTGTGGAGATACAGGGCCCGTCCGCGCGTCGCACCGGGGGCGCGCAGCTCGGTGCTGAACGCGACCAGATGCGGCTCCAGGCCCGGCGAAACCTGCAGCGCCGGCGTTTCGACCTCGGTGAAGGAGCGCTCGCGGAAATAGGCCCGCGTCGCCTCCAGGATTTTGGCGCGGAGATCGAGGCGCGTCCGGCGGCGGGCCAACCGGTCGGGGCGCCACCACGCGGCGGACCGTCTCATTCGGAAGCCATTCCCGCCGGCACGGCCTTCGTGAGCCACATGCGGCTCGCGGCCAGCGGATCGGCGGTGCGGTGCAGATCGAGGCCGGGCGCCAGCTCGCCCACCAGCGTGATGCCGAGCGCGGACGCCATCTCGTCGAGACGCGCCGCCGTCTGCCGATCACCGCTGTAGCCCAGGGCGAGCGGTGTGCGGTCGGGCTGCTTCAGCCAGCGGAGTGCGGCCATGACGGCATCGGCGGCGTCACCGCAATCGAGCACCGCCGTGACGCCGACGCTGGGCCACTCGGCGCGCGTCGCCGCGATCAGGCGTTCGAACCACGCGACCCCGGCATAAGCGCCGGCTCCCGGGGCGCTGTGCAGGGTCACCGGGAGTCCCAGCGCCGTGGCGGCTTCGGCAGCCGCGCGCGCGTGGGCCAGGCTGTGAACGATGATGGGGCGGGGGCGCACGCCCCAATCTAGCGCAGGGCCGGAGCCGCCAAAAGCAAAGGCCGGCGGCCCTGCGACCGCCGGCCTTATCGCCGCTCTGTGGTTCAGCCGAGCCGCGCCATCGCCGTGGCGGTGTCGGCCATCCGATTGGAGAAGCCCCATTCGTTGTCGTACCAGGACAGCACGCGCACCAGCTTGCCTTCGATCACCTGCGTCTGCGTGAGGTCGAAGGTCGAGCTGGCGGAGTTGTGGTTGAAATCGGAGGACACCAGCTCCTCGTCGGTGGTCATGAGGATGCCACGCAGACGGTTGCTCTGCGCCGCCGTCTTTGCGGCGTCGTTGACCGCCTCGACCGTGACCGGCTTTTTCGGCACGAACTTGAAGTCGATGACCGACACGTTCGGCGTCGGCACGCGAATCGAGGTTCCGTCGAGCTTGCCCTTGAGCTCGGGCAGGACGAGTCCGACGGCCTTGGCGGCACCGGTGGAGGTCGGGATCATCGACAGCGCCGCGGCGCGGGCGCGCCGTAGGTCCTTGTGCAGTGTGTCGACGCTCGGCTGGTCGCCGGTATAGGAGTGGATCGTCGTCATGTAGCCCTGCTCGATGCCGAACGCCTCGTGCATCACATAGGCCACCGGCGCCAGGCAGTTCGTCGTGCACGACGCGTTGGAGACGATCGTATGCTTGGACTCGAGCTTGTCGTGGTTGACGCCGTAGACGACCGTCAGGTCGACGCCGTCGGCGGGGGCCGAGATCAGCACCCGCTTGGCACCCGCTTTGATGTGATTCTCGGCCTGCTCGCGCTTGGTGAAAATGCCGGTGCATTCCAGCGCGATCTCGACGCCCAGCTCCTTCCACGGCAGCTTCGCGGGGTCGCGCTCGGCAGTGACCTTCATCTGGCCGCGCCCGATATCCATCCAGTCGGGACCGGTCGTGATCTCGCCCGGGAACGGCCCGTGCACGCTGTCGTGCTTCAGCAGGTGCGCATTCGTCTTCACCGGGCCCAGATCGTTGATCGCGACGACGGTGATGTCCTTGCGGCCGGACTCGTAGATGGCGCGCAAAACGAGGCGGCCGATGCGGCCAAAACCGTTAATGGCGACTTTGACGGGAACGGACATTTCCTAGGCCTTTCGACTTTTTGGTTCAGCGAAATTTTGCGACAGCGGGCAGGCTAATTCGACGGAGATTACAAGCGCTTTCGCACCTCCGCACCACGATTTTCTGTGTTCTTTGCGTGACCCGGGCGCGGGTCAGGCATGCCGATTTCACAGCAGCTTCTTGGCGGCTTCGGCGACCGCTTCGGCGGTGATGCCGAAATGCTTGTACACGTCGGGAGCGGGCGCCGACGCCCCGAAACCCGACATGCCGATGAAGGCGCCGTTGCCGCTGAGATACGGCTCCCAGCCCATGCGGATCCCGGCCTCGACCACGACCCTGGGTCCGCGCACGCCGCCGAGGACCTCGCGCCGGTATTTCGCGGTCTGCGCCTCGTACAGCGACACGCAGGGCATCGAGACCACCGCGGCGCGGATCCCCTCGGCGCCGAGCATCTCGCGCGCTTTCATGGCCAGCGCCACTTCCGAGCCGGTTCCGATCAGCGTCACCTGACGCTCGCCGTCCGCCTCGGCCAGCACATAGCCGCCTTTGGCGCACAGGTTATCCGGCGTGGGTGCGGTGCGCAGCGCCGGCACATTCTGGCGGGTCAGGGCCAGGAGAGTCGGCCCGTCGTCGCGCAGCAACGCGGCTTCCCAGCATTCGAGCGTCTCGACGGCGTCGGCGGGGCGCATCACCTGCAGATTGGGGATCGCGCGCAACGCCGCGAGATGCTCGACCGGCTGATGGGTCGGGCCATCTTCGCCGAGGCCGATGGAGTCGTGCGTCATCACATAGACGACGCGCTGTCCCATCAGCGCCGACAGGCGGATCGCCGGCCGGCAATAATCGGTGAAGACCAGGAACGTGCCGCCGTAGGGAATGAAGCCGCGATGCAGCGCGATGCCGTTCATCGCCGCGGCCATGGCATGCTCGCGCACGCCGTAATGGATGTAGTGGCCGGCCACCTTGTCGCGCGACACCACCGCCTGGGCCTTGGCCTTGGTGTTGTTGGAGCCGGTGAGATCGGCCGAGCCGCCGAGCAGGTCCGGAATCGACCGCGTCAGGACTTCGAGTACGTTTTGCGAGGCGACGCGCGTGGCAACGGCCGGCTTTGCGGCGCAAATCTCGGCCTTGTACGCCGTGACCGCACCCAGCCAGCCCTTCGGCAGCTTGGCTTCGATGCGGCGCCGGAACTCCGCGCGCTGCTCCGACGGCAGTGCCGACACGCGCCGCTGCCAGGCGGCGCGCGCCGAACCGCCCTTGCGGCCGATCGCGCGCCAGCGCTCGAGAATCGGTGCCGGCACTTGGAAGGGGGGATGCGCCCAGCCGAGGCGCAAGCGCGTGGCCTCGATCTCGGACGCGCCCAGCGGCGCCCCATGCGAGGCAGCCGTCCCGGCCTTGGTCGGCGCCCCGTAAGCGATCGTCGTGCGGCAGGCGATCAGGGTCGGCTTGTCGGCGCGGCGCGCGGCCTCGAGGCAGGCCGCGATCGCGTCGGGATCATGACCGTCCACGGCCAGCGTATTCCAGCCGCAGGCGGCAAAGCGCGCCAACTGGTCGTCGGAGACCGCCAGTTCGGTCGGCCCGTCGATCGAGATGTGATTGTCGTCGAAGAGCACGATGAGCTTGTTGAGGCGCAGGTGCCCGGCGAGCGAGATCGCTTCGTGGCTGATGCCCTCCATCAGGCAGCCGTCGCCGGCAATCACGTAGGTATGGTGATCGACGACGATCTCACCGAACTCCGCCGCCAGTAGACGCTCGGCGATCGCCATGCCGACCGCGTTGCCAAGCCCCTGGCCGAGCGGACCGGTGGTGGTCTCGATCCCCGGCGCAAAGCCGTACTCGGGATGGCCCGCGGTCTTCGAGCCGAGCTGACGGAAGCGCTGAATCTCCTCGATTGTCATCTCCGGATAGCCGGTGAGGTAGAGCAGCGCATAGAGCAGCATCGAGCCGTGGCCGGCGGACAGCACGAAACGGTCGCGGTCCGGCCAGTCGGGTGCGGCGGGATCGAACTTAAGGAAGCGCTCGAACAGAACCGTGGCGACGTCGGCCATTCCCATCGGCATGCCCGGGTGGCCGGACTTCGCCTGCTCGACCGCGTCCATCGCCAGCGCGCGGATCGCGTTCGCCATGTCGGCGTGCTCGCGGGTCTGGGTCGTGCTGAGCGGCTTGGTGTCTGCGGCGGCGCTGGCGGGAAGGGGCGAGAGCGAAGCGCTCATCCGAATCCTGTCGGTGCAATGACGGTGGGGCGGGGGGAACATGACGCCGGCCCCCAGCCGCGTCAACAGTCTCGGCGCGGTGCTCAGCGCATCCCAGATCCGCGTCGGCGGTGCGATGTTTGACGCGCTGATAGCGCGGTCTTATGGTCGTGCGCGAGGCTGTTGACGAGTTTCGGGGAGATGACGGATGAGCCGCCTTGAACAAGCGCAGGCGCGCCTCGACGCGGCACTGCGACGGCTCGACTCAGCCATGCAGGCGTTGGAAGCGGCCTCGCGAGTCGCGACGGAGTCGCGCGACCGCCAGATTTCTTCCTTGATCGCCGAGCTCACCGCGTTGCGGCAGGAGCGCGACTCTTTGAACGCCGTCGCCGACCAGGCGGCGAGCCGGATCGATGCCGTGATCGACCGGCTGCGCACGACCGGAGCCGCGTGATGGCGCAGATCACCGTCAACATCCACAACCGCGCCTACCAGGTGGCGTGCGAGGACGGGCAGGAGCTGCACGTCCAGAAGCTCGCCGCCTATATCGACCGGCGGGTCAGCGAGCTCGCATCGACGTCCGGCGTTCCCGGTCCGGCCGGCCAGATCACGGAGAGCCGCCTGCTGGTCATGGCGGCGCTGTTGATCGCCGACGAGCTCGGCGACACCTATGACGAGCTCGAGGAGCTGCGCCAGGCGCCGCCGAAAATGGTGGCCGATCCGGCGTCGATCAAGGCAGCGGACGAGGCTCGCGCCGCCGCCTCCGCCGCCAAGGCCCAGTTGGCCGAAGCCGAGACTGCGTCGCGCGCGGCGGTGGCCCGCGCGGCCGAGGCCGACGCGGCGCGACGTGCCGCGGACGAGGAGGCCGGCCGCGCGCGCGAGGCGGTGACCGGCCTCGAGGCGCGGATCACGCAGGCGGAAGCGGCCCTTCAGGCCGCGCTGACCCACAACGCCGAGCTCGAGGCCAAGCTGCGCGAAGGCGAGGCGGAGCAGGCTGCCGTGCGGGCGACGATCGCGACCTTGAGCGCCCATGCTGACGATGCCGTCGCCGATCAGGGGCAGATCGCGGTAGGACTGGAGCAGCTGGCCACGCGCGTCGAAGGCATGGCCGAGCGGCTCGAGCGTGCGGCACTGCGTTAAGGCGCTTTAACCGCGTTATTTGTCGCCTTGTTCCGCCATCGTATCAGGCTTAAGTTCTGCCTTGGACGGGGCTGCGGGGCGCGTCAGGCGACAAATCCCTGGGGCCTATACGTATACTCTAGGGAGCTGTCCCTACCGGACCCGTGGGTTCGGCACACGGCGCCCACCTGCTTACGCAGGGCCGCAGAGGATACATACCGCCAACGGTTTCTGTGGCCCCGTCCAGCTTCCCCTCGCCGCGGCTGTCGCATTGACCAACGACGTCACAGAAGAAAAACGGGCGCTGCGGGTCAACGCCGCCGAAGCCCGCCGGATGGCGCACAGGGCGGACACGGACGGCCATGCCGGGCGTGCGGCGGCGGCTCATTTTTTCGCCTGGGTGACGGTGCCGGCGCCGGCGGTGATCGGCGGCTACTGGCCGACTGGAACCGAGATCGATGTGCGGCCGTTGCTGGTCGCACTGCACGAGCGCGGTCACGTCTGCGGGTTGCCCGCCGTGCAGCGTGGCCAGCCGCTCACGTTCCATCGCTGGCGCCCGGAGGACAGGCTGGTGCGCGGAGTGTTCGACATTCAGGTGCCCGATCATCACACGCCGACGGTCGATCCGGACCTCCTGCTAATGCCGCTGCTCGCGTTCGACGCAAAGGGCATGCGCATCGGCTATGGCGGCGGGTACTATGACCGGACGATCCCGGCGATCCGGGCCCGCAAGACGCTGCTGACGGTCGGCATCGCCTATGCGGCCCAGGAGGTGGAGCGGGTACCGGCCGATAAGTTCGACCAGCGGCTCGACTGGATCGTGACAGAAAAAGCGGCGCGGTTCATCGAGCGGCGGCGGTTCCCCTGGTTGCGGAAGTTTTTGAGTTCATGAAGGTTTTGTTTTGCGGCGATATTGTGGGGCGGTCCGGGCGCGAAGTCGTGCTGGCCCGCGTGCCCGAGCTGCGCCGGCGCCTCGACCTCGATTTCGTGTTTGCCAACGGCGAAAACGCCGCCGGCGGCTTCGGCATCACGGCGGCCATCGCGCGCGAGTTCTACGACGTCGGCGTCGACTGCATCACCACCGGCAATCATGTGTGGGACCAGCGCGAGATCATTTCGCATATCGGCGGCGATCCGAAGCTGCTGCGGCCGATGAATTTTCCCAAGGCGACGCCCGGCCGGGGAGTCGGCACCTATACGATCCGCGGCAACCGGCAGGTCGTCGTCGTCAACGTGATGACGCGGCTGTTCATGGACCCGCTGGATGATCCCTTCGCGGCGCTGGAGGCGGCGCTGGCCCAGCATCGGCTGGGCGCCGGCGGTGCGGCCGCCATCCTCATCGACGTTCACGGCGAGGCGACGTCCGAAAAGCAGGCGCTGGGGCACCTCGTCGACGGGCGGGCCTCGCTCGTCGTCGGCTCGCACAGCCACGTGCCGACCGCCGATTCCCGGGTCATGCCCGGCGGCACCGGCTATCAGACCGATGCCGGCATGTGCGGGGACTACGATTCGATCATCGGGATGAAGAAGGCCGTCGCGACCCAGCGCTTCGTGCGCAAGATGCCGGGCGAACGCCTCTCGCCAGCGGAAGGACCGGGGACGTTGTGCGCCGTCTATGCCGAGCTCGACGACGCGACCGGCCTCGCGCGCAAGGTGGCCCCGGTGCGGATCGGCGGCGCCCTTCTGCCGGCGCTGCCGGAGTGATGGTGCCGCCGTCCCAACTTTGTCGCTGCCCAAGCCCCTCGGCTCGCCCATATACACGGCGACGGAGCGTGGCGGGGCGCCCCATTCCCGCCATATTGGTTTTGTTAGCTGCGCCGATTAGGCCTATGAATTCGCACTAGATTTGGTATATGTTCCCAGTTTGATCCCATAGACGTTGCGGTGCTGCCTACGGGAGGCGGAGACGGCCGCGACCGACACGTTTTGTTTATTGCGGATGCGATATGGCCGGTCATTCCCAGTTCAAGAACATCATGCACCGCAAGGGCAAGCAGGACGCCAAGCGGGGCAAACTTTTTACCAAGCTGATTCGCGAAATCATGGCGGCGGCGCGCAACGGATTGCCCGACCCGGCGTCGAATCCGCGGCTGCGCGCGGCGGTTCTCGCCGCCCGCGACGCCAACATGTCGAAGGACACGGTCGATCGCGCGATCAAGCGCGGCTCGGGCCAGGACGGTGGCGACGCCTATGAAGAAGTGCGTTACGAGGGCTACGGCCCGGGGCGCGTCGCGATCATCGCCGAGGCGCTGACCGACAATCGCAACCGCACCGCCAGCGAAATTCGCTCCATCTTCACCAAGGCCGGCGGGTCGCTCGGCGAGACCAACTCCGTCGCCTTCATGTTCAGCCGGGTCGGCGAAATCATCTATCCGCTCACCGCCGCGTCGGCCGACGCGATGTTCGAGGCCGGCCTCGACGCGGGGGCGGAAAACGTCGAAACCGGCGCCGAGATGCATGAGGTCCTGACCGGGATCGACGATTTCGCCGCCGTGCGCGACGCGCTGGAGAAGAAGTTCGGCCCGGCGCGCAGCGCCAAGCTGGTGTGGCGGCCGCAAAGCACGGTCCCGCTGGCCGAGGACGCGGCGCGCGAGCTGCTGACCTTGCTGGAGACGCTCGAAGACAATGACGACGTGCAGACCGTCTATGCGAATTACGAGGTGGCCGACGACGTGATGGCGAAGCTGGAGGCCGCGACGTGAGGCGGATCGCCCGTGTCGCCGCGGCCGGCACCGGCCTCGCGGCGGGTCTGCCACGGCCAAGGGGGAGCCATGCGATGCGCGTGCTGGGTCTCGATCCCGGGCTGCGCGTGACCGGATGGGGGATCGTCGAAAGCGAGGGCGCTCACCTTCGGCATGTGGCCAATGGGCGCGTCGCCACCGACGACGCCCGCTCGCTCGCCGATCGCCTGGTCCAGCTCCACGACGGTCTGGCGGCCGTGATCGCGCAATACGCGCCGGAGGTGGCGGCGGTCGAGGAGACATTCGTCAACAAGAACCCAAGCTCGACCCTGAAGCTCGGCGTCGCCCGCGGCGTGGTGCTGCTGGTGCCGGCGCGGGCCGGCCTGCTTGTGGCCGAATACGCCGCCAATGCGGTGAAGAAGTCCGTGGTCGGCGTCGGCCACGCCGCCAAGGAACAGGTTCAGATGATGGTCCAGCGCCTGTTGCCGGGCGTCGCCCTGGCGGGGGCGGACGCCGCCGACGCGCTGGCCGTGGCCATTTGTCACGTGCACCATGCCGCGACGGCGCATGCCTGGTCGGTGCGTGTCGCCGCGTCTGCCGCGCAGATCGGAGCCGCGCGATGATCGCCAAGCTCACCGGCCGCCTCGATTCCGTGGGCCGCGACAACCTCGTGGTCGATGTCGGCGGCATCGGCTATCTCGTCCGCTGCCCGGCGCGTACCCTGGCGGCACTGCCGCCGGTCGGTGAGACGGTGAGCCTCGCGATCGAGACCCTGGTTCGTGAAGATGCGATCGAGCTCTGCGGGTTCACCGACGCGGCCGAGCGCGACTGGTTCCGGCTCCTGATGACTGTGCAGGGCGTGGGCGCCCGAGTGGCGCTGTCATTGCTCTCGGCCATGACCGCGGCCGATCTCGCCGCGGCGATTTCCGCCGAGGACAAGACGGTGCTGACCCGCGCCGACGGCGTCGGGCCGAAGCTGGCAACCCGGCTCGCGATCGAGCTCAAGGACAAGGTCGGCACGATGACCATCGGGCGGGCGCTGCCGTCGGCACCGGCGGCCGCGGCCGCCGGGCTCGCCGGCGATGCCGCCGCGTCCGACGCCGTGTCGGCGCTGGTCAATCTCGGCTATCGCCGGATCGAGGCCACCGGGGCGGTCGAGCGGGCGATCAAGAAGCTCGGCAAAGGGGCGCGCGTCGAGGCGTTGATCCCGGCCGGGCTTAAGGAACTCGGCACGTGAGCCCGCCTTCGCTAAAGCTGCGGCGGGCGAGTCCCGTGCGCCGGATCTCCGGTAGGAGCGAAGGCGCATGAGCGATCTCCCGGCCCGCAAGGTCGCCCCGGAATTCACCGACGCCGACGCGGCCGAAAGCTCGCTGCGGCCGCTGTCGCTGGACGACTTCATCGGCCAGCGCCAGGCGCGCGAGAATCTGCGCGTGTTCGTGCAGGCGGCGCGGGCGCGCGGCGAGGCGCTCGACCACGTGCTGCTGCACGGCCCGCCGGGCCTCGGCAAGACCACCTTGGCGCAGATCGTCGCCCGCGAGCTGGGCGTCGGCTTCCGCGCGACCTCGGGCCCGGTGATCGCGCGCGCCGGCGATCTGGCCGCGATCCTCACCAATCTGCAGCCGCGCGACGTCCTCTTCATCGACGAGATTCACCGCCTGGCACCCGCCGTGGAGGAGATCCTCTATCCCGCGCTGGAGGATTTCCAGCTCGACCTGATCATCGGCGAAGGGCCGGCGGCGCGCTCGGTGCGCATCGATCTGCCGCCGTTCACCTTGGTTGGTGCGACGACGCGCTCGGGGCTGGTGACGACCCCGTTGCGCGACCGCTTCGGGATCCCGCTCCGGCTGGTGTTCTATGCGGCCGACGAGCTCGAGGCGATCGTGCGCCGCGGCGCGCGGGTTCTTGGCATCGACCTCACCGACGACGGCGCCGCCGAGATCGCCTGCCGGGCGCGCGGCACGCCGCGCATCGCCGGCCGGCTGCTGCGCCGGGTGCGTGACTTCACGGCAGTCGCCGGCGTCGTGCGCATCAACCGCACCGCGGCCGATCAGGCCCTGCAGCGGCTCGAGGTCGACGCGATGGGGCTGGACGCGATGGATCGCCGGTTCCTGCGCTGCATGGCGGACAACTACGGCGGCGGGCCGGTCGGCGTGGAAACGCTCTCCGCCGCACTCTCCGAACAGCGCGACACCATCGAAGAGGTGATCGAGCCGTTCCTGATCCAGGAAGGCCTGGTCTTGCGCACGCCGCGCGGACGGGTCCTGGGCGACCGCGGCTGGCGGCACATCGGCCTGATCCCGCCCGTCGGCACGCCGGCGCAGCTGGACCTCATGGGTGGAGCTGGAACCGGGGGCGACGATGCCTGAAGCGGGAGTGCCGCCCGCGCACGTCTTTCCGGTGCGCGTCTATTATGAGGACACCGACGCCGCGGGCGTGGTGTATTACGCGAATTACCTGAAATTCGCCGAACGCGCGCGCAGCGAATTCCTGCGCGCGCGCGGCATCGAGAACCGGGCCTTGCAGCAGGGCGCGGGGATCGCCTTCGCCGTTCGCCGGCTGTCGATCGAATACCTAGCGCCGGCGTTTCTCGACGACCTTCTACACGTCCACTCGCGGATCACCGGCGTGCATGGCGCCTCGATCGACACGGAGCAGGATGTGCTGAAGGATGGGCGCGAGATCGCGCGGCTGACGCTGACCTTGGCCTGCGTGGCGAAGAACGGCCGGCCGGCGCGGCTGCCGGCGGTGGTGCGACGAGCTTTCGGAGCAGACTCTTTCGGACAGGAGCAAGAGAGATAGACAATGGAAAATTCGGTTGATACGGCGGTCCTCTCGGGATCCACGGGGGCGATCGACCTCACGGTCGTCGGCCTGTTCCTGCATGCCGACTGGATCGTGAAGGCGGTCCTGCTGCTGCTGCTCCTGGCCTCCATCTGGAGCTGGGCGATCATCATCGAGAAGATCTTCCGCCTGCGGAAGCTGGACGGGCAGGCCAGCGATTTCGAGGACCTGTTCTGGTCCGGCGGGGCGCTGGAGGACCTCTATGACCGGGTCGGCGTGCAGCCACAGGATCCGATGTCGGCGATGTTCGGCGCCGCGATGCGCGAATGGCGCCGATCGGCGGCGCGCGGCACCGCGACGGCGACGCAGATGCGGGCCGGCCTTCAACAGCGCATCGAACGCGTGATGTATGTGACGCTCGGCCGCGAGATGGACCGGCTCGAGCGCTACATGACGTTCCTCGCCTCGGTCGGCTCGACCGCACCCTTCATCGGGCTGTTCGGCACCGTGTGGGGCATCATGAACAGCTTCCACGCCATCGGCGCCAGCAAGAACACCAGCCTCGCGGTCGTCGCCCCCGGAATCTCCGAGGCGTTGTTCGCTACGGCGCTGGGCCTCGTCGCGGCGATTCCGGCGGTGATCGCCTACAACAAGCTGTCGAGCGACTTGACGCGCTATGCCGGACGCCTCGAGGCGTTTGCCGGCGAGTTTGGCGCGATCCTGTCGCGCCAGCTCGAGGAGCGGACGTAAGACCCCATGGCTGGTCCCCTCGTTTCCGCCGGCCGAGCCCCCTCGCGCGCTCCTGGGCGCCGCAAGCCGCGGCTGGTCTCCGAGATCAACGTGACACCGTTCGTCGACGTCATGCTGGTCCTGCTCGTCATTTTCATGATCACCGCCCCGCTGCTGACCGCGGCCGTGCAGGTCGACTTGCCGCGCACCCAGGCCGCGCAGGCGACCGGGCAGGATGAGCCGCTGGTCATCACGGTGAACGCCGAGGGCAAGACGTTCCTGCAGGAGACCGAGCTCTCCATGGACGCGCTGATCGCGCGGTTGCAGGCGATCCTGCAGAACAAAACGGATCAGCGCATCTTCGTTCGCGGCGACAAGAGCCTCGCCTACGGCAAGATCATGGAAGTGATGGGGGCCCTCAGCGCGGCCGGCTTTCAGAAGGTGGCACTTGTCGCCGAAGTGCCGAGTACTCCCGCTGCGGCGCGGCCGACCCGGCCCGCGGCGCCGGGGCGCTGAGCCGTTCGGGGTACACCAAGGTGGAGGTCTCCTCCATGTCGCTGAACCGGGCGGTGGTCCTCTCCGTCCTGGTCCACGTCCTGGTGTTTCTGATCGCCTGGTTCGGCGTGCCCGAGCTCTTCCACGAGGACGTCATCGAGACGCCGCTGATCGTCGAGGTGCTGCCGATCGGCGAGCAGACCAACGCGCCGCCGAAGCCCGAAGCGCAGGCGCCTCCGCCGCAGCCGACTCCGCCTCGCACCGCCGCCGCCGGTCCCGCCACCGCCTGCACCTCCGCCGCCGACCCCGGCCCCGGCCCCACCGCCGCCGGTTCCGGCGCCGCGCGCCGAAGCCGTGCCGCCGCCTCCGCCACCCCCGCCTCCGCAACGGCCGGCGCCGCCGAAGCCGCAGCCGCCGCAATTTAGCCTCGACAACCTGCTAAAGGATCTGACGAAGAAGAAACCGGCACCGGCCTCGCCCCCTGCGGCACCGGCGCCGGCGCAGACCGCGGCGCGCAGCCAGAACACGCAGTTCAACCCGAACCTCCCGTTGTCGATGACCGAACAAGACGCGATCCGACAGAAGATCGTGAGCAACTGGAACGTCGATCTCGGTGCCCGCGGCATCGAGAGCTTCGTCGTGCAGCTGCGGATCTGGGTTCTCGCCGACGGCACCGTGCAGAATGCGAAGATCGAAGGGCAGGCGCGGATGGACGATCCGGCCTATCGCTCGTTCGCGGAAAGTGCAATCCGGGCAGCGTTGAAGAGCTCGCCGTTGCCGCTGCCCAAGGGCAAATCCGATCAGGTGACCGACGGCAATCTGGTTTTGGTTTTCAGCGCCAAGGACATGCTTGGCATAGGCGGCTAAAAGCCGCCGACGTTCATGAGAGGCAGAAATGCGTAGGTTGGTTTTCTTTTGTCTGGTGGTGACGGCGATCCTCGGCCCGCAGCCGGTTCGCGCCGAGCTCAGGATCGACATCACGCGCGGGCGCGTCGAGCCGATGCCCATTGCGGTCTCGCCGTTCTTCGGCGAGCGCCCGCAGGACGGCCAGATCGGCCAAGACGTGACCAGCGTCATCTCGTCCAATCTCGAGCGCTCCGGCCTGTTCAAGCCGCTCGATCCGCGCGCCTTCATTCAGACGCCGACGGCGTTGCGTAATCAGCCACCGCGGTTTGCCGATTGGCGGGCACTGAACGCGCAGGCGCTGGTGCATGGCAATGTCGAACTGCAGACCGACGGCCGGCTTAAGATTGAATTCCGGCTGTGGGACGTCTTCGGCGAGGCGCAGATGGAAGGCCGCGTCTACACCACCGCACCGCAGAACTGGCGCCGCGTCGCCCACATCATCTCGGATGCGATCTACAAGCGCATCACCGGCGAAGACGGATATTTCGACACGCAGATCGTCTACATCTCGGAGTCCGGCCCGCTGCAGCGGCGCATCAAGCGGCTGGCGATCATGGACCAGGACAGCGCCAATCACCGCTTCCTCACCGATGGGCGCGCACTGGTGCTGACGCCGCGCTTCTCGCCGACGGCGCGCGAGATCACGTATCTGTCTTACGTGAACAACCGGCCGCGCGTGTATCTGTACAACGTCGACACCGGCCAGCAGGAGATCCTCGGCGATTTTCCCGGAATGACGTTCGCGCCGCGGTTTTCGCCGGACGGGAACCGCGTCATCATGAGCATGGCGCAGAACGGCAACTCCGACATCTACTCGATGGACCTGCGGACGCGGCGCGTGGAGCGCCTGACCGACCATCCGGCGATCGACACCTCGCCGTGCTATGCGCCCGACGCCAGCCAGATCGTATTCAACTCGGACCGCAGCGGCACGCAGCAGCTCTACGTGATGGCCGCGAACGGCGACAACGTGCGGCGGATCAGCTTCGGCAACGGCCGCTATGCGACGCCGGTGTGGTCGCCGCGCGGCGACCTGATCGCCTTCACCAAGATCACCGAGGGCGACTTTTTCATCGGCGTGATGCGGCCCGACGGATCGGGCGAGCGGCTTCTGACCAAGGCCTTCCTGGTCGAGGCCCCGACCTGGGCCCCCAACGGCCGGGTGCTGATGTATTTCAAGCAAAACCCCTCGGACAGCCGCGGCCAGGGCGGGGGCAGCCGGCTCTATTCGATCGACCTGACGGGCTATAACGAGCGCGAAATCGCCTCCCCGGCCGATGCCTCGGACCCGGCATGGTCGGCCCTTCTGCCTTGATTCTGCCCGATTCCCGCTTGATTTGCCTCCTCATGCGGCTTATATTCCGCGCCGTCATTAACGGTTCGCGAATCCAACCCGAGTCGGCCGATTTTTGGCGCATGGGGTATTGCTGACCTTGGGGGCTTTCCTAACTAGATACCATCGGTTTCTTCTGAGATAGGGCCATCCAAGGCCTGTCGGTGCCCAGGCGACCGCGGTCCCCGCAGGTAAAGGATAAAAAAGAGGAGCTAAGGATATGCGTTTTAAAGTTCTGAGTATGTTCGCTGCGGTGCTGCTGTTGGCCGCTTGTGAAACGGCGTCCGATCAGTCTGCCAATACGGCCGGCCAGGGCGGTGCCACCGGTCAGGGCGGGGCATCGGGCGTTCGTCCGGGCACGGAAGAGGACTTGGTTGCCAATGTCGGCGACCGGGTGTTCTTCGACTTCGACAAGTCGGATCTGAAGCCCGAGGCGCGGCGCACCATCGAGCGCTGGGCTGCGTGGCTGAAGCAGTATCCCAACACGACGGTCACGATCGAAGGCCATTGCGACGAGCGCGGCACGCGCGAGTACAACCTTGCCCTCGGCGAGCGCCGTGCATCGTCCGCGAAGAACTTCCTGACCTCGCTCGGAGTCGATGCGCGCCGCGTGGCGACCATCAGCTACGGCAAAGAGCGTCCGGCGGTCGTCGGTTCGAACGAGGCCGCGTGGTCTCAGAACCGCCGTGGGGTGATGGCGGTGAACTGAGCGCTCGGTCCTTCGCGACCGGCCGCTGACATCGATATGGCGCCTGCCCGCTCCCCGTCCGGCTGCTGCCGGACGGGCAGGTCCCGGGCAGGCGCCTTTGTTTTGCCGTATCTGCATCCCATATAAGGGCGACGATGGTCCGCTCGGATGCCGCGTTCCCCGTCATGGTCGCGCTGGCAGCATTGCTGGTTGCGTCCACCTGGGTCGTTCAGCCGGCCCGGGCGCAATCCCAGGATGTCGGCGCGCTCAGCGACCGCCTCGAGCGGCTGCAGCGTGACGTCGACGTCCTGCAACGGCAGCTTGCCCGCCAGGGTGGGTCGTCGCGGAGCGGCTCCGCCGCCGCTTCTTCCGGCTCCAGCGACGTGTCGGCGAGCTTCATCGATCGCACCGAAAGCCGGTTCGAGAGCGTGGAGCAGCAGCTCCGCGATTTGACCGGCCGGATCGAGCAGCTCTCCTATCAGGTGACCCAACTGTCGAACCGGCTCGACAAGCTGGTCAGCGACGTCGACTTCCGTCTGAACGCCCTCGAAAAGGGCACGCCCGCCCCGGCGGGCGGTGCCGCGCCGGGCGCGCCGCCGCCGGCCAGTCCGGCACCGGCGCCGAGCCAGGGTTCGCTGGGGGCGCCGCAGGTTGCCCCCGGCCAGCAACGCCTGGTGCTGGTCCCGGGAGCACCGGGGGCGGCTTCGGCTGCGGGCGCCGCGACCCCGGCCACCGCCGTGGCGCCGGAGCTGCCGCAAGGCGCGCCCGAGGCGCAATATGAGTTCGCCTATGGCGTGCTGCTGCAGGCGCAGCGCGAGCAGTCCGATTTCGGCCGCGCCGAACAGGCGCTGCGCGCCTTCATCAGCGCCAATCCGACCCACCGCCTCGCCGGCAATGCCCAGTATTGGCTCGGCGAGACGTACTACGTGCGCCGCGACTATCAGAACGCGGCGGCCACCTTTGCCGAGGGCCTGCAGAAATATCCGAAGAGCGACAAGGCGCCCGACAACCTGCTGAAGCTCGGCATGTCGCTGGCACAGCTGAACCGCAAGCCCGACGCCTGCGGCGCCCTGGCCGAGTTGAACAAGCGCTTCCCCAACGCGGCACCGCAGATCAAGACCACCGCCCAGCGCGAGCGCACCCGCCTGGGCTGCGCCTGATGGCGGAGGCGGCCGCCTTGGCCGCCCGGGGCTCTCGGACGCCCCCCGCGGCACCCGTCACCGATCAGGATTTCGCCGACCGGATGGCCGATTTCGTGCCGTTCGAGCGGTCGCCGCGTCTGGCGGTCGCCGTCTCGGGCGGCGCTGACAGCCTGGCGCTGACGGTTCTCGCCGACCGCTGGGCGCGGGCCCAGGGCGGCGGTGTCTTGGCGCTCACGGTCGATCATCGGCTGCGGGCCGACTCGACCGCCGAAGCGGCCGAGCTCGCGACCTGGCTGTCGGGACGCGGAATCGATCATCAGGTGCTGCCCTGGACCGGCCCAAAGCCGGCGCAAGCCATCCAGGATGCGGCGCGGGCCGCCCGGCGCGACCTTTTGCTGGATGAGTGCCGGCGCCGGGGCATTCTCCACCTGCTCCTCGGCCATCATGCGGACGACCAGACGGAAACGCTGATCATGCGTGCCGCCGCCGGCAGCGGGCGCGACGGCCTGGCGGGGATGTCCGCCGTCGTCGAGTGGCCCGACGTGCGGCTGCTGCGGCCTCTTCTCGACCTGCCACGCGACCGGCTGGCGGCGACGCTATCTGCGCTCGGCCACGGCTGGATCGAGGACCCGAGCAACCGCGACCGCCGGTTCCTGCGGACCGTGGCCCGGGACGCGGCCGCCGGGGCACCGGATGCCGCGGCCACCGCGTCCAGCTTCGGCCGCGGGCGCGCGCACCGCGACGGCGAGATCGCGGCGGTTCTTGCCGCTGCGGTCGCGGTTTACCCGGAAGGGTGGGCGGCGCTGGATGGGGCCCGGTTGTCGGCGGCGCCGCCGGACATCGGCCGCCGCGCCCTGGCTCAGACCCTGATGTGCGTCAGCGGCAATCCCTATCCGCCGCGCGGCGAGCGGCTGGAGCGGATCTACGACGCGATCGCAGGTGGCGCGCTCGGCGCCGGCCGGACGCTGGCCGGCTGCCGCATCCTCGAGCGCCGCGATGTCGTTCTGATCGCCCGCGAAACTGCCGCCATTGGGCCGGATATCCACATCGCTGGGCCCGGACGCTACCTCTGGGATCACCGTTTCGTGCTCGACGTTGCCGCCGCGGAGACCACCGCGGGCCTCATCCTTCGCGGGCTCGGCAGCAGCGGCTGGAGTGCTGTCGCGGCGAAGGACAAGTCTTTGCGGGCGCTGCCGATTCCGCCAGTGGTGCGCACCACGCTGCCGGCGATTTACGACCTTGAAGGGGTCCGGCAGGTACCCCACCTGATGTATAGACGGCAAGGCGCCGATCCTGATAGCGTGAGGGTCGTTTCCGCCGGTTTCCGGCCGCGCCATGTTCTGGCCGGGGCGGGATTCGCGGTTTCTCCACGGCTCCGAGGACAGATTGGGCGGTGACTTAAGGGCGGCGACAGCCGCGGCGGCGACCGGGGGAAAACGTACTCGCGAATCCCGACTGTGAAGGCAAGGCATTCAATCCGTGAATAATTTCGGCAAGAATCTGGCGTTGTGGGTGATCATCGGCTTGCTGCTGATCGCCCTGTTCAATTTGTTTCAAGGGTCGGGCCCGCGCGGACCGAGTTCGCAGCTCGCCTACTCTGATTTCCTGGCGGCGGTCGACCGCCAGCAGGTCACCGACGTCACCATCCAGGGCAGCACCATCCACGGCCATTTCAACGATGGCCGGGCGTTCTCGACCTATGCGCCCAGCGATCCGAGCCTGGTGAGCAAGCTCACCGACCGCAACGTGCGGGTCAGCGCGGCACCGGTGGAGGAGGCGATGCATCCGCTGCTGTCGATCCTCGCCTCGTGGTTCCCGTTCCTGGTTCTGATCGGCGTATGGATATTCTTCATGCGCCAGATGCAGTCCGGCGGCGGCCGGGCCATGGGCTTCGGCAAGTCGCGGGCGCGCCTGCTCACCGAAAAGGTCGGCCGCGTCACGTTTGACGACGTGGCCGGCATCGACGAGGCCAAGGGCGAGCTGGAAGAAGTGGTCGAGTTCCTGCGCGACCCGCAGAAGTTCCAGCGCCTCGGCGGCAAGATTCCGAAGGGCGTGCTGCTGGTCGGCCCGCCGGGCACGGGCAAGACGCTGCTCGCGCGCGCGATCGCCGGCGAGGCGAACGTGCCGTTCTTCACCATCTCGGGCTCGGACTTCGTCGAGATGTTCGTCGGCGTCGGTGCCAGCCGTGTCCGCGACATGTTCGAGCAGGGCAAGAAGAACGCCCCCTGCATCATCTTCATCGATGAAATCGACGCGGTCGGCCGCCATCGCGGCGCCGGCCTCGGCGGCGGCAACGACGAGCGCGAACAGACCCTCAACCAGCTGCTGGTCGAGATGGACGGCTTCGAGGCGAACGAGGGCGTGATCCTGATCGCCGCCACCAACCGCCCCGACGTGCTCGACCCGGCGCTGCTGCGGCCCGGCCGCTTCGACCGCCAGGTCGTGGTGCCGAACCCCGACGTCGCCGGCCGCGAGAAGATCCTCAAGGTCCATATGCGCAAGGTGCCGCTGGCGCCGGATGTCGACGCGAAGGTCATTGCGCGCGGCACGCCGGGCTTCTCTGGCGCCGACCTCGCCAACCTGGTCAACGAGGCGGCGCTGCTCGCCGCCCGGCGCGGCAAGCGCATGGTGACCATGGCGGAGCTCGAGGACGCCAAGGACAAGGTCATGATGGGCGCCGAGCGGCGCTCGATGGTCATGACCGAGAAGGAAAAAGAGCTGACGGCCTACCACGAGGCCGGGCACGCGCTGGTCAATCTCCACGTCCCGCAGGCCGATCCGCTGCACAAGGTGACGATCATCCCGCGCGGCCGCGCTCTCGGCGTGACCATGAGCCTGCCCGAGCGCGACAAGTACAGCCTCAGCAAGATCGAGCTCACCTCGAAGATCGCGATGATGTTCGGCGGCCGCGTCGCCGAGGAGCTGATCTTCGGGCCGGAGAACGTGACGACCGGCGCCTCCAACGACATCCAGCAGGCCACCAACCTGGCCCGCCGCATGGTCACGGAGTTCGGCATGAGCGAGAAGCTCGGCCGGGTGCGCTACAACGCCAATGAGCAGGAGATCTTCCTCGGCCATTCGGTGACCCAGACTCAGAACGTGTCCGAGGCGACCGCCCAGCTCATCGACGAAGAGGTGCGGCGCATCGTCGAGACCGGCGAGGCGACCGCGCGCAAGGTCCTCACCGAGCGCGGCGAGGACCTGCACAAGCTCGCCAAGGCGCTGCTCGAATACGAGACGCTGTCGGGCGACGAAGTGCGGGCCCTCCTGCGCGGCGAGCCGATCGTGCGGCCGGAAGTCGACGAGCCGCCGAAATCGCCCGGCCGTCGCGGCTCGGTGCCGTCGACCGGGGCCGGCAAGGATCGCCCCGAAGGCGGCCTGCGGCCGGAGCCTCAGCCCGGCGCCTGAGCGGCGGATCGTGGCGCAGCGCGCCGTCAAGCCAATCTCCAGCGCCCCGGCCCGCACGGCCGGGGCGCTTCGTTTTGCGGGCTTCGATCTCGCCCGCCCGCTGATCATGGGCGTCGTCAACGTGACGCCGGACAGCTTCTACGACGGCGGCTATCACCCCGATCCGGCCAGCGCCATCGCGCATGGGCGGCGCCTGATGGAGGAGGGGGCCGACATCCTCGATATCGGCGGCGAGAGCACGCGGCCCGGCTCGGCGGCAGTTGATGCTGAAGCGGAGATCGGGCGCGTCGTCCCGGTGATCGAGGCGTTGTCGGCGGCGGGCGCCGTCGTTTCAGTGGATACGCGCCGGGCGGCGGTGATGCGTGCCGCAAGTTCGGCCGGGGCGCGGATCGTGAACGACATCACGGCTCTCAGCGGCGATGCCGACAGTGTCGCGGCGGTCGCCGAGACGGGTGCCTCGGCCGTGCTCATGCACATGCAGGGCGAGCCGGCGACCATGCAGAAAGATCCGCGCTACGTCGACGCGCCGGCCGAGATCGAGGCTTACCTCGCCGGGCGGGTGGCGGTGTGCCGCGCCGCCGGCATCCCGGCTGACCGTCTCGCCGTCGATCCGGGCATCGGCTTCGGCAAGCGTCCGCAGCACAATCTGGAGCTGCTCGCCGAGCTCGACCGTTTCCATCGTCTGGGTGTCGCGGTGCTGATCGGGGTGTCGCGAAAGAGCTTCATCGGCATGCTGTCGCGGGGCGAGAAAGCGCCGGACCGCCTTCCGGGCTCCCTGGCCGCGGCCCTTGCCGCCATCGACCGCGGGGCACACATCCTGCGCGTGCACGACGTGGGCGCGACCTTGCAGGCGCTGACGATCTGGCGGGCGATCGCCGACCATCGCCGCGCGGCGGGGGCGGAGTCCGATTAGGTCGGATCGCCGGCGGGCGACTCGCTGCGATCGCAGGTTGGGCGCCCGGGACCGCGCCGTCGTGCTTGGCCTCCTTGCCTCTTTTCGCCCATCTCTCCCAATACCGCTTGGCCCGCGAGCCCGCCCGGTTCGCCCTGGCATCCCCCTGGGAGCCAAGGATTTTTCGCTGTCGGCTCCGTAATGATCGGCGCGCCAGGGCCGCAAGATCGCGCACACACGTTTACCGGCGGTACGGTTCTGCTATAAGGCCGAGCAGAGTACAGGGGCGAGCCATTGCGTAAGCTGTTCGGCACCGACGGAATCCGTGGCTTGGCCAATGCCGAGCCGATGACGGCCGAGACGATGCTGAAAGTCGCGCTCGCCGCCGGGCGCTTCTTCACCCGCGGCGACCATCGCCACCGCGTCGTGATCGGCAAGGACACCCGGCTGTCCGGCTATCTGATCGAGCCGGCGCTCACCGCCGGATTCATCTCCGTGGGGATGGATGTCGTCCTCACCGGGCCGATGCCGACGCCGGCCGTGGCGATGCTGACCCGCAGCCTGCGCGCCGATCTCGGCGTGGTCATCTCGGCGTCGCACAACCCCTACGCCGACAACGGCGTCAAATTTTTCGGTCCCGACGGCTACAAGCTGTCGGACGAAATCGAAGCCGAGGTCGAACGCACGGTCGATTCCGGCGAGCCGCTGGCCTCGCCCGAGCGGCTGGGCCGCGCGCGCCGGCTCGACGACGCCGAAGGCCGCTATATCGAGTTCGTCAAGGCAACGTTCCCGCGCGGGCTGCGTCTCGACGGCCTGAAGATCGTCGTCGACTGCGCGAACGGGGCCGCTTACCGGATCGCCCCTGCGGTCCTTTGGGAGCTGGGCGCCGACGTGGTGACCATCGGCGTCGATCCCGACGGCTTCAACATCAATCAGGGCTGCGGCGCCATGGTGCCCGACGCGCTGCAGAGCCAGGTCGTTGCCCATGGTGCCGATCTCGGCATCGCGCTCGACGGCGATGCCGACCGGCTGCAGATGGTGGACCAGACCGGGCATCTGATCGACGGCGACCAGGTCATGGGCCTGATCGCCCGCTCCTGGCAGGAGGCGGGACGGCTGAACGGCGGCTGTATCGCCGCTACTGTGATGTCCAACCTCGGCCTTGAGCGTTATCTCGCCTCGCGCGGCGTCGGCCTGGTCCGCGCACCGGTGGGCGACCGCTATGTTCTCGAGGCGATGCGCGAGCGGGGCTGCAACCTCGGCGGCGAGCAGTCGGGCCACATCATCATGTCGGACTACGCGACCACCGGTGACGGCCTGATCGCGGCCCTGCAGGTGCTGGGCGTGCTCGTCGCGGCCGGACGCCCGGCATCCGAAGTCCTGCGCGTCTTCGCGCCGCTGCCCCAGATCATGAAGAACGTCCGCGTCAACGGCGGCACGCCGCTCGATGCGCACGCCGTCAAGGCGGCCATCGCCGCGGCGGAATTGCGCCTCGGGACCGCCGGGCGGCTGCTGGTGCGTCGCTCGGGCACCGAGCAGCTGATCCGCGTCATGGCGGAAGGCGAAGACAAAGGCCTCGTCGATCGCATCGTCGACGACGTCGCCGCGGCTATCGCGCAAGCGGCCGGCGCGTGAAAGGGCGCGTTCTGATCGTCGCTGGCTCTGATTCCGGAGGCGGCGCTGGCATTCAAGCCGACATCAAGACGGTCACGGCCCTCGACGGTTATGCCGCGACCGCTGTCTCGGCGCTGACCGCGCAGAACACGCTCGGCGTGTTCGGCGTCATCCCGGTGCCGCCGGATTTCATCGCCCAGCAGATGCGCCTGATCCTCGAAGACATCGGTGCCGACGCGGTGAAGACCGGCATGCTGCACAGCGCCGCGGTGATCGACACCGTGGCGGAAGTGCTCAGGACGATGGCGCCCAAGGTGCCGCTCGTGATCGACCCGGTCATTGCCGCGAAAGACGGAACGCGGCTTCTCGATCTCGACGCGGTCGCGGCGCTGAAGCGCACCCTGATGGTCGGGGCGGCGGTCCTGGTGCCGAACATCCCGGAAGCCGAGGCGCTGTCGGGCATGACGATCCGGGACGTCGATGACATGCGCCACGCCGCCCAGGCCCTGCTGACCCTGGGGCCGGATGCCGTGCTCCTGAAAGGCGGCCACCTCAATGCCGACAACGTCATCGACGTGCTCGCCACCGCCGACGGCATCGAGACCTTCGAAGGCACATGGATCAAGACCAAGCACACCCATGGGACCGGCTGCACGCTGGCTTCGGCGGTGGCGACGGGGCTCGCGCAAGGCATGAGCGTCGCGGCGGCGGTGGCGCGGGCGCGGGACTATGTCCGCCGCGCGATCGAGACCGCACCCGGCTTCGGCAAGGGCCACGGGCCGCTGAACCACGCGCATCCCGTCGAGTGATTGCAGCCGCGCGGAACGCGCCGGTAGACCGGCTCCACCCGCATCGTCATTCCCGCGCAAGCGGGAATCCAGATTTCTTTCACCACGGAGACACGGAGATCACAGAGGGACAGACGAGAGTTTCGTCTCCTTCTTCTCTCCGTGATCTCAGTGTCTCCGTGGTTGAATTCTCTGGATGCCCGCGTTCGCGGGCATGACGAAAAGTGAGTTGCATCGACCTATCCGGGGATCTGCTCTAAACCAGCGCAATCCCCCGGTCGGGCGGTTCACGCAGCACGGCGGTGATCGTCGCCAAGGCGCGTTCGAGCGTCGCCCGATCGCGCGCCGCCGACAGGCCGATACGAACGGCGTGCGGAACCGGCGCCCGGCCGACCGCGAACGCCTCGGCCGAGGCCACGCCGACGCCGCGCCGGCGGATCTGCGCCGTGAACTCCTCGCGCCGCCACGGCTCGGGCAGGGTCAGCCACAGATGAAAGCTGGCCGGATGCGTCGCCACTTCGAAGCCGGACAGCATCCGCATCGCGACATCCTGGCGCGCGATCGCCTCGGCGCGCTGAAGCTCCGCCAGGCGCGCCGCCTCGCCGCTGCGCACCAGCCGGCTCGCGACTTCCGCCATCAGCGGTGCTGCCATCCAGGTGGTCGCCCGGAATGTCGAGGCCAGCCGATCGAGCAGGGCGGTCGGGGCGCGCATGTAGCCGACCCGCAGTCCCGGGGCCAGGCTCTTCGACAGGCTGGTCACGTAGATCGAGGTCTCGGGATGGATCGATGCAACCGGCTTCGGACCGTTCGGCGAGAGGAAGCCGTAGATGTCGTCTTCCACCAGCATCACCCCGTGACGTTTGCAGATCTCGGCAACCGCCTGCCGGCGCTCGGCCGGCATCGTTGCCGCCGTCGGATTCTGCAACGTGGGGATGCAGTAAAGCGCCTTTGGCGACAATTGGCGGCAGGCGGCATCCAGCGCCTCCGGGATCAGCCCGTCTTCATCTATGGCCACGCCGTGAAGCCGGAGCGACAGCAACGCGGCCACGGATTTCATGCCGTAGAACGTGAGCTGCTCGGTGAGCACCACATCGCCGGGATGGGCCACCGCCGCCATCGCCAGGATCATCCCGTGCTGCGCGCCATTGGTGATCACGATCTCGCCCGGCGGCGCGGTGATCCCGGAGCGCGCCAGCCACTCGACCGCCGCGGTCCGGTGCGTTGGCAGGCCGAGATTGGTGGCGTACGAGAGCAGATGGCCGAGCTCGGGCGAGGCGGCGACGTCGGCGATGGTGCGGATGAACGCCGGGCTCGGCCGGTCGGGTGTCGGAAAGTTGCGGGCCAGGTCGATGAACTCGTCATCAGCGAGCGGCATCGCCGGGAGCGGCACGTCGACGCCGCGGTCGCGGATGAACGTGCCGCGCCCCACTTCCCCGGCGATCAGGCCACGCCGCTCGGCTTCGCCGTAGGCCCGCGTCACCGTGCCGACGGTGATGCCGAGCTTCCACGCCAGTTCGCGATGGGTCGGCAGGCGGTCGCCGGGTTTCAGGCGGCCGTTTTCCAGGTCGTGGGCCAATTGGTCGGCGATGGCGAGATAACGCGGTCCGGATCGATCACCGAGAGTCGGCACCCAATTTGTCATGGTGACAATATAGACGTTGACCAGGAATTGTGTCAATCGTACCCTAGACAATCAGGACAAAGTGCCCTGAATAGGCGGTCTCATGCCTGATTGTATCGATACATTCTCTGAGCTGCGGCCGTTCGAAGCCGCCACGGTGTGGCTGTTCCGCGGCGCGCTCCGCGCGCGCGGGCGGGCGATCAGCTGACGACGGCGGCAGTGGCGCGCCTGCTCGACTGGCGGTGGCGGGCCACGCAGCGCGACGTGTTGCGCACGTTGGATGACCGCATGCTGAAGGACGTGGGCCTCAGCCGCGCCGATCTCGAGCGCGAGCTGCAGAAGCCCTTCTGGCGCTGAACTGGCGGTGTGGCGATGTACATTCCGAAGAGCTTTGCGGTCGATGATCCCGAGCTCCTCCGCGCCATCATGGCGAGCCACGGGTTTGCGACGCTGATTTCGTCCGGTCCCGCGGGACTGGTGGCGACCCATGTGCCGGTGCTGTTCGAAGCGACGGCGGCAGGCAAGGGCCGAATGATCGCCCACCTGGCGCGCGCCAATCCGCACGGCGAGACGCTCGACGGCGCCGATGTGCTGGCGATCTTCCAGGGGCCGCACGGCTATATCTCGCCGTCCTGGTATGCGGCGCATCCGGCGGTGCCGACCTGGAACTACGTGGCCGTGCACGTCTATGGCCGCGCGCGGCTGGTGCGCGAGCCGGAGCGCCTGCGGGAGATCGTCAGCCAGCTGGTCGACATCTACGAGGGCGGCCGCCCGGCGCCGTGGCGCATGGCCGGACTTTCCGACGATTATTTGCGCGGCATGCTCAACGCCATCGTCGGCGTCGAAATCGACGTCGAGCGGCTCGAAGGCAAGCATAAGCTGAGCCAGAATCGGGATGCGGAGGACCGGCGCCGTGTCATCGCGGCGCTGGCGGACAGCGCGGATCCGCAGGATCGGCAGTTGGCGGCTTATATGACCGAGCACGCCCCGGCGCGTTAGGCTAGGAGGGATCCATGGACATGGCTGTGATGGATATCAGACCGACCATTCTCGAGGGACGGCAGGTGCGGCTCGAGCCGCTGTCGGCGGCGCATCACGAGAGCCTGGCGGCGGTTCTCGACCCGACATTGCTGCAATGGTTCCAGAAGCCGGCGACGAACGCGGCCGAACTGCGCGCTTTCATCGCGGCGGCGCTCGAAGATCAGGCCGCTGGCCGGGCTCTGCCGTTCGCGACGGTGGATCGGGCGAAAGGGCGTCCGATCGGCTCGACCCGCTTTGCGAACATCGATCGCCTGAACCGGCGCCTGGAGATCGGCTGGACCTGGATCGGCCGGATCTGGCAGCGCACCGCGATCAACACCGAAGCGAAGCTGCTGATGATGACGCATGCGTTCGAAACGCTGGGGGCCATCCGCGTCGAGTTCAAGACCGACGCGCTGAACACGCAGTCGCGGACCGCCCTGGCCCGACTCGGCGCGGTCGAGGAAGGCTATTTCCGCAATCACATGATCACGGACAGCGGGCGGATCCGCCATAGCGTCTGGTTCAGCGTCGTTGAGGCCGAATGGCCGCGCGTGAAGCGCGACCTGGAAGGACGGCTCGGCACCGGCCGGAGTGCCGGGCCGTGACCATGCGCTTGCCGATTTACCAGATCGACGCGTTCGCCAGCGCGGTCTTCAAGGGCAACCCGGCGGCGGTGGTGCCGCTGGAGTCGTGGCTGCCCGATGCGACGCTGCAAGCCATCGCTATGGAAAACAATCTCTCGGAGACGGCGTATGTCGTGCGCGAGGGCGATGGCTGGCGGCTGCGCTGGTTCACGCCCGCGGTCGAGGTCGACCTTTGCGGGCACGCCACGCTGGCGACCGCCCATTTCATTCTCACGCGCGTCACGCCGGGGTCCGAGCGCGTGAGCTTCGCGACCCGATCCGGCCGCCTCGAGGTCACGCGGACCGACGATGATCGCCTGGCCCTGGATTTTCCCAGCCGGCCCGCCGCACCGGTCGGCGATTCCGCGACAGCGGCCGCCGTCGCCGATGCACTGGGCGTCCGCCCGCAGGCCGTGCTTGCGGCCATGGATTACATGGCGGTGTTGTCCGACCAGGCGGAGGTCGCCGGGCTGCGGCCCGACATGGGCCGCCTGGCCAAGCTCGACCGCCGCGCCGTGATGGCCACCGCCCCCGGACGCGACTGCGATTTCGTGTCGCGCTTTTTCGCTCCTGGTGTGGGGATCCCCGAGGACCCGGTCACGGGCTCGGCGCATTGCACGCTGACACCCTACTGGGCCAAGCGCCTCGGCAAGACGGCCCTCGCGGCCCGCCAGATCTCGGCGCGCGGCGGCGAGCTTCTCTGCGAGGACCGCGGCGAGCGGGTGAGCATTGCCGGTCGGGCCGTGCTGTACCTCGAAGGCACTATCCAGATCTGACCCGGCGCGCGCCGCCTGCGGATGGCGGGCGGAACACACCCGGGTGGGTAGCCCCGCGACGTGTGCATGGCGGCTTTGCCGTGCTCACTGTCGGCGATTGATCTAGATCAATGAAGAGCGGCGGTACATCGCTAGGGTGTACGGGCCATGAAGGATCTCAAGATTGCGACTTCGTCGCAGTGCCGCGCCGCGCGCGCGCTGCTGAACTGGACCCAGGCGACGCTCGCCGAACGGGCTGGAGTTGCGCGCAAGACCGTTGCCGATTTCGAATTGGGCGAACGGCTTCTGCATGTGCGGACCCGGCGCGACATCACAACGACTCTGGAAAGTGCCGGAATCGAGTTCCTGTGGGGTGACGACTCCGGACCGGCTAATAAGGGTGACGGCGTCCGCTTCGCCAAGGGCAACAAGCCGGTCTGATTGCGTTTGATTGCTCCGGCGGAACACCCGCAATCGGGCGCTCTATCGCAGCCCCCGGTCGATTGCCGCCAGCAGGACGTTGGCCGGAAATCGCGATGATCTCGATCTGCGGAGCGAACCCATGGAACTTCCGGATCGTCCGCGCTTCCTGACTTCGCTTGCGGGCCGATTGTTCCCGGCCCCCCTGTTCAGGCCGCCGCGCCCTGGGTACTGTAGCGGCCCTCCACAATCCGGAACGACCCATTCCCATGTCCACGGCCAAGGCGCATAAAATCGCGGTGATCGAAGGCGACGGCATCGGTCACGAAGTAGTCCCTGAGGGCCTGCGGGTCCTCGAGAAGGCCGGACAGAAATTCGGCATCTCGTTTCAATTCAATAATTTCGACTGGTCGTGCGAGAAGTTCGCCAAGACCGGCCGCATGATGCCGGAAGACGGTCTCGACCAGCTGCGACAGCACGATGCGATTTTCCTCGGTGCCGTCGGCTTTCCGGGTGTGCCCGACCACGTCTCGCTGTGGGGCCTGCTCGTCCCTATTCGGCGGAGCTTTCTGCAATACGTGAACCTGCGGCCGGTCCGGCTTCTCAAAGGGTTGGAGAGCCCGCTGAAGGGTCGCGGCCCCGCCGACATCGACATGATGATCGTCCGCGAAAACGTCGAGGGCGAATATTCTCAGATCGGTGGCCGGCTCTACGAGGGCATGGACGAAGAGGCGGCATTCCAGCAGGCGGTGTTCACCCGCAAGGGCTGCGATCGCATCATGCGCTACGCGTTCGAGCTCGCGAACAAGCGGCCGAAGAAGCACATCACGTCGGCGACGAAGTCGAACGGCATCAGCATTTCGATGCCGTACTGGGACGAGCGGTTTGCGGTCATGAAGAAGGCGTATCCGGGCGTCAAGGCCGACCAGTTCCTGATCGACATCTTCTGCGCGCACATGGTCCGCCATCCGGACTGGTTCGACGTCATCGTGGCCAGCAACCTGTTCGGCGACATCCTGTCCGACCTGGCCCCCGCGGTGGCCGCCGGCATCGGCATCGCCCCCGGCGCCAATATCAACCCCGAGAAGGACTATCCGTCGATGTTCGAGCCGGTCCACGGGTCGGCGCCCGACATCGCGGGTAAGGCCATTGCCAACCCGATCGGACAGATCTGGTCGGCGGCCATGATGCTCGACCATCTCGGCCATCCGGAGGCGGGTGCCGCGGTGGTCAAGGCGATCGAAACGGTGATCGCCGAGACCAGCCTGCGCACCCCGGACCTCGGCGGCAAGACCAAGACGGGCGAGATGGGGAAAGCAATCGCCGATGCCATCTGACCAGGGCGCGCCCCGGCAGGACCTCTATCTCGACGAGCTGAAGATCGGCGACCGCTTCGAGAGCGGCGGGTACACGCTCACAGAAGCGGACATGATCGGGTTTGCGCTCAAATACGATCCGCAGCCGTTCCATATCGACGTCGAGGCGGCGAAGAAGACCCCCTACGAGGGGCTGATCGCCAGCGGCTTTCAAACCCTGGCGATCGGGTTTCGCGTGATGTACGCGACCGGGTTCCTCAAGTCGGCCAATCTCGGCGGCATCGGTATCGACGAGCTGCGCTGGCTGAAGCCGGTGCGGCCCGGCGACACCTTGCGGACGGTCACCGAGATCAAGGAGATTACCCCGTCGAAATCGAAGCCGGACCGTGGCGTCATGAAGCATCAGGTGCTGGTGTTCAATCAGCGCAACGAGAGGGTGCTGAGCGGCCTGTTCGTCATTGTCGTCAGGCGCCGCCGGCCCGGAACACCTTGAAAACACGCACAAGTGCGGCCCGAATTCACGGTTTTTTAACGAATTCGGTATGTCATAACTGAGGGGCGAGGGATCGGTTGGCTGATCCGCTCGGCAAGGCGGGGAGGCCCATGCTCAATCTCGACTGGCGCTTTTTTCCAGTCTTCGACAGCCTCGATCCGGCGAATGCCTATCGGGGCGCTTACGATTTGGGACTGGTGGCGACCTCGCTCGCCATCGCGATCCTGGCCGCCTTCGTTGCGCTGTCGATTTCAGGCCGCATCGTTGCCGCGACGACGGCCCGCGCGCGTTACGCGTGGGCGAGCGCCGGTGCCATCAGCATGGGCGGCGGGATCTGGGCGATGCACTTCATCGGGATGCTCGCCTTTTCGCTGCCCTGCGGCGTCGCGTACGACCCGGCGGGCACGGTCCTGTCGATGATCCCCGGCATCATCGCCAGCGGCATTGCGCTCAACGCCATCAGCAAGGAGACCGAGCCGGGACTGCCGCGGCTGACCGTGAGTGCCGTCCTGATGGGGGCTGGCATCGGCGCCATGCATTATTCGGGAATGGCCGCCATGCGGCCCGAGGCGCTGCTCCGCTACGATCCGGCGCTCGTCGGGGTGTCGGTCGTCGTTGCGATCGTGCTCGCCTTCGTTTCGCTGAGCATCCGCGTTCGGTTCCATCGCGCCAACACGCCGGACCTGCTGGCCACGATCACCGCGGCCTCGGTTATGGGCTGCGCCGTGGCCGGCATGCACTACACCGCGATGCAGGCGTCGATCTTCTTCCCGCTTCCGGGCGCGCCGCTGTCGAGCATGGCGCTCTCCCCGACGTTGCTGGCGCTTCTGATCACGCTGTTCACGATCCTGATCGCCTCCAGTACGCTGGTCGCGACATTCGCCGGGCGGCAGAACGAGCTGGCGTTGAGCCTGCGGGCCGAGGTGGCGCGGCGCGAAGACATCGAGCAGGACCTGGTTCGCGCGCGCGAGCAGGCGGAGGCCGCCAACCGCGCGAAGTCGCAGTTCGTCGCGACGATGAGCCACGAAATCCGGACCCCCATGAACGGCGTTCTGGGGATGACGAACCTGATCTCGTCGACCCCGCTGAACGAACGCCAGCGCCGGCTGGTGGAGAACCTGTCGCGCTCGGGCAAGGCGTTGCTGGCGACGATCAACGACATTCTCGACTTCTCGAAGATCGAGGCCGGCCGATTCGAGCTGTTCGAGGTCGATTTCGATCCGCGCGAGGTGCTGGCCGAGGTCACCGACCTGTTCAGCGAGCCGTGCGCCAGCAAAGGCGTGGAATTCGTCTATTTCGTCGACGAGCAGATTCCGTCGAGGGTCCGGGGCGACCCGGTGAGGCTCCGCCAGGTCCTGATCAACCTGGTCGGCAACGCCATCAAATATACCGACCGCGGGGAGATTCTGGTCGAGATGGCGATCGCCGAGAGAACCGAGGAGCATGTGATGCTCGCCTGCTCGGTGCAGGATACCGGCATCGGCATCGCTGCCGAGCAGCAGGCCAAGGTCTTCGATTCGTTCTATCAAATTGACAACGTGATGTCCCGCGCCCGCGGCGGATCGGGCCTCGGGCTGACCATTGCCAAGCATCTCGTCGATATGATGGGCGGCACCATCGGACTTCACAGCGAGCTCGGCCAGGGCTCGCGGTTCCATTTCACCGTGCGCGCGCGGCGCTCGGCCGGCCACGAGGACGCGAACGCCGGCTTGCGGCGGATCGCATCGCGGTTCCGGGTCATGCTGGTCGACACGAATGCGGTCAGTGCCCGCGTCCTGTCGCTCTACCTGAAGAGCTGGGGCGTTCAGAGCGCCGTCTATACGGCGGCGGCGGCCGCGCGCGCCGGCTGGGACGAGGCGCTCGCCGCCGGCAAGTCGTTCGACGTTGCGATCATTGACGTGAAAGGCCTGGGGATGGCCGGCATCGATCTGGCGCGGCACGTCCGTGCCGAAGGCCGCGAGGGCAAGGCCAACGTCATCGCCCTGGTCGCCATCGACAGCTTCACGGTGGACAGCAGCCTGGAGCGGCTCGGCGTGTTCGCGACCCTGATGAAACCGGCGCGCCCGTCGGAGCTGTTCAACTGCCTGGCGGCCATTGCGTCGGGGACCAAGCGCGGGGCCGCGTCGCTGTTCCCGACGCGCGCTCAGCGCACCAAACACCCGCAGTTCGAGGCGCGGATCCTGGTGGTCGAGGACAATGCGGTCAACCAGGAGGTTGCCGTCGGCATGCTCGAGGGTATGGGTTGCCGCGCCGTGACGGCGCCGAACGGCAGCGCGGCCGTGCAGGTCTTCGCCCGCGACCGGTCGTTCGACCTGATCCTCATGGACTGCGAGATGCCGGTCATGGACGGATTCGAAGCGTCCCAGCGCATCCGCGATGTCGAGCGGGCGGTTCCCCATGGCGACGACGACCGCGGCCAGTGGCAGCGCATCTCGATCGTGGCGGTCACCGCGCATGCGCTGACCTCGGTGCGCGAGCGCTGCCTCGCTGCGGGCATGGACGACTTCCTCGTCAAGCCGTTCGACGAGGCTCAGCTGGCCGAGGTGCTGCGGCGCTGGCTTCCGTACCGCGAGCGCGCCCCGTTGGAGAGAGCGCCGCCGACCGTCGCCACCCCGGACCCTCAGCCCATCGACCTGGCACGGATCGAGGAAATCCGCGCCATCAAGGGCCAGAACAGCGCCACCCTGTTGCAGCGCGTGATCTCGCAGTTCACGGCGACGGCGCCCACCCTGGCCGCCACGATCCGCACCAAGACCGCCGAGGGCGATTGCGAGGCGCTGTGGCGCGCCGCGCACAGCCTCAAGTCAAGTGCGGCGGCGGTCGGCGCGCAGCTGGTCTCTGGGCGGTGCGCCGAGATCGAGGCCAAGGCCCGCTCGTCCGGCGCCGAGCCCGTGAAGACCCTGCTCGACGCGCTCGACCGCGAGCTCGCTGCCGCCACGCGCAGTCTCCAGCAGCTGACCTGATCCGGATCGCCGGCGGCTTCGGCGGCCGGCCTTGCGCTGATCCGCGGTTCCTTGCCGACGGTTGAGATTTCCTCAGCGCTGCGCTGCAAAAAATTGTTGTTGCGCGGTGAGGCGGACCTCTCTAAAAGCGGCGCCGGGCCAGAGCCTCCCAACGGGCTCCGGCTATTCTGGAAGGAATAGCGAGATGACCACAGCTGCCAAGCCGGCCACACGGCCGCATTTTCCCCATTTCTCTTCGGGCCCCTGCGCCAAGCGTCCTGGTTGGACGCTCGCGGCACTCTCCGATGCCTGCGTCGGCCGGTCGCACCGCTCCAAAAGTGGCAAGGCCAAGCTCGCCGAGGTGATCGACCGCACCCGCGCCATCCTCGGCGTGCCGAAGGATTACCGCATCGGCATCGTGCCGGCCTCGGATACCGGTGCCGTCGAAATGGCCTTGTGGTCGCTGCTCGGTGCCCGCGGCGTCGACATGCTGACCTGGGAGAGCTTCGGAGCCGGCTGGGTGACCGATGTCGCCAAGCAGCTCAAGCTCAAGGACGTCCGCATCCTTGAAGCCGGCTACGGCACGCTTCCCGACCTCAAGCAGGTCGATCCGGACCACGACGTGGTGTTCACGTGGAACGGCACGACGTCGGGTGCCCGCGTCCCGAACGGCGCCTGGATCAAGGACAAGCGCGCCGGGCTCACGATCTGCGACGCGACGTCGGCCATCTTCGCCATGGATCTTCCATGGACCAAGCTCGATGTCGTCACCTACTCCTGGCAGAAGGTCCTGGGCGGTGAGGGGCAGCACGGGATGCTGATCCTCAGCCCGCGCGCCGTCGAGCGCCTGCAAAGCTACACGCCGCCGTGGCCGCTGCCGAAGATCTTCCGCATGACCCAGGGCGGAAAGCTGATCGAGGGCATCTTCAAGGGCGACACGATCAACACGCCGTCGATGCTGTGCGTCGAGGATGCGATCGACGGCCTCAAATGGGCCGAGCGCATCGGCGGCCTCAAGGCGCTGATCGCCCGCTCGGAAGCCAATCTCGCGGCGATCGAAGCATGGGTGGCGAAGGCCGGCTGGGCCGGATTCCTCGCCGAGGACAAGGCGATCCGCTCCTGCACATCGGTGTGCCTCAAGATCGTCGATCCGGCGGTGACGAAGCTCGCCGCCGAAGATCAGGCTGCGGTGCCGAAAAAACTGGTCGGCATGCTGGAGGCGGAGAAGGTCGCTTACGACATCGACGCCTATCGCGACGCGCCACCCGGCTTGCGGATCTGGGCCGGCGCCACCGTCGAACAGCGCGACCTGGAGGCGCTGTTCCCGTGGCTCGACTGGGCCTACGCCCAAGTGCGGCCGAAGGCCGCCGCGGCCTGAACGGAGCCGTCAGCACTCAGCACTCAGCAATCAGCCGGACTTGCTGACGGCTGATTGCTGAAAGCTTCTTCGCTCGAAAGGAATCGCCATGCCCAAGGTCCTCATTGCCGACAGCCTCAGCCCGCGTGCCGTCGCCATCTTCAAGGAACGCGGCGTCGATTGCGACGTGAAGACCGGCCTGAAGCCGGACGAGCTCAAGGCGATCATCGGCAACTACGACGGTCTCGCCGTCCGCTCGGCCACCAAGGTGACCGCCGACGTGCTGAAGGAGGCGCGCCAGCTCAAGGTGGTGGGGCGGGCGGGCATCGGCGTCGACAACATCGACGTCCCGGCGGCGACCGCGCGCGGCATCGTGGTGATGAACACGCCGTTCGGCAACTCGATCACCACCGCCGAGCACGCGGTCGCGATGATGTTTGCACTGGCCCGGCAGGTTCCGGCGGCCGACCGGTCGACCCAGGCGGGCAAATGGGAGAAGTCGCGATTCATGGGTGTCGAGCTCACCGGCAAGACGCTTGGAATCATCGGCTGCGGCAATATCGGCACCATCGTCGCCGACCGCGCCCTCGGTCTGAAGATGAAGGTTGTCGCTTACGACCCGTATCTGTCGCTCGAGCGCGCGCAGAGCCTGGGCGTGGAGAAGGTGGAGCTCGACCAGCTGCTGGCGCGGGCGGATTTCATCTCGCTGCACACGCCGCTGACCGACGCGACGCGCAACATCATCGATGCCAAGGCGCTGGCGAAGACCAAGAAGGGCGTGCGGATCGTCAACTGCGCTCGCGGCGGCCTGGTGGTCGAGGAAGACTTGAGGGCGGCGCTGGAGTCCGGCCATGTCGCGGGGGCCGGCTTCGACGTGTTCGTGACCGAGCCGGCGAAGACCAGCCCCCTGTTCGGGCGCGACGACGTGATCTGCACCCCGCATCTCGGCGCGTCGACGACCGAGGCCCAGGAGAACGTGGCGCTGCAGGTCGCCGAGCAGATCTCGGATTTTCTGTTGAGCGGCGCCATCGTGAATGCCGTCAACATGCCGTCAGTCAGCGGCGAGGACGCGCCGAAGCTCAGGCCATACATGACGCTGGCGCAAAATCTCGGCAGCTTCATCGGTCAGCTCGCCAACCAGACCATCAACTCGGTGCGCATCGAGTACGACGGCCAGGTGGCGCTCCTGAACACCAAGCCGCTCACCGCTTGCGTGCTGATGGGCCTCTTGGCGCCGCAGCTCGAGACGGTCAACATGGTGAATGCGCCAATTCAGGCCAAGGAGCGCAACATCAACGTGCTCGAGGCGCGCACCGAGAACGCGGGCAACTACAAGACCCTGATCCGGGTCACCGTGACCGAGGGCAGCCGCACACGGACCATCGCCGGCTCGCTGTTCGGCAACGACAACCCGCGCATCGTCGAGATCGACGAGATCCGCATCGAGGCCGAGTTCTTCCGCGACGTGCTCTACATCCGCAACCAGGACAAGCCCGGGTTCGTCGGCAATCTCGGGCGTACGCTCGGCGATTCGGGCATCAACATCGCGACCTTCCACATGGGCCGCATCGCCGTCGGCGGCGACGCGATCTGCCTGGTGCTGGTCGACCAGCCGCTGACCGAGGCGGTGCTGGCCAAGGTGCGCGCCATCCCGCACGTGGTCAACGCACGCGCGCTGACGTTCTGACGCGGTTTAACGCCCCCAGTCATTATCGTCATCGCGAGCGAAGCGAAGCGATCCAGATTCGCTGGATTGCGTCGTCGCTGCGCTCCTCGCAATGACGTATAATCGGACCGCTCAGGAGGATCGCCTCGTGACTAAGAACGGCATGCCACCGGTCCATCCCGGAGAGTTCCTTGCCGAACTTCTCGAGGAACTCGCGCTTTCGCAAAGTGAGTTTGCGCGCGCAATCGACGTTTCGCCGATGCGTATTTCCCATGTGATCAAGGGTACGCGGCCCGTCACGGCCGAACTCGCTCTGTTGTTTGGCCGGGCGTTTGATCAGTCGCCCGAATACTGGCTAAACCTGCAGGCGGCGCATGATTTGAGATTGGCTGAAACGGCAATCGCGAAGCAGCTCAAGAAGGTCGAAACCCTCGTCGATAGCTGATCAGCCGACCTGCGCTGCGATGAGTGCGTCGGCGGCCTCGGCGAGGTGGAGGGCGGGGCCCGACGGGCCCATGATCTGGCCGCTGGCATAGGCGCCTTCCATCAGCAGGAACAGCTGGTCGCCCAGCCGCTCGGGCTCGCGCGCCCCTGCTTCCGCCGCCAGCCCGCGCAGGCGGTCGCGGAGCTGGGCCTTGTTGGCGGCGGCAACGGCGCGGCCCGGATGGCCCCGCTCCGGAAACTCGGTCGCGGCGTTGGTGAACGGACAGCCGCGATAATTCGGACGCGTGCTGCGGCCGGCCACCGACTTGAACAGGGCGATGATCTGCTGCCGCGGTTGCCCCGGATGGCGCGCGACCACCTCGTCCCACCACTGCCAATACGTCTCGTTGCGGGACTTGAGATACGCTTCGACCAGGGCGTCCTTGGACGGAAAATTCCGGTACAGGCTCATCTTGGTGGCACCGGCGGCGGCGACGATCGCCTCGACGCCGACCGCGCGGATGCCCTGGCGGTAGAACAGATCCATGGCGACGTTGAAAATGCGCTCGCGCGCCGGCTTGTCGGCGGGTGCGGCGAGGTCGGATGGAACGGTGGCGGACCGGGCGGACATGGGCCTCATCTCCAAAGTGCTTGACATGTTACCGACCGCTCCGTAGCGTGTCAATCACAAGAGACGTACCGGTCAGTAACATTCCAATTTAATCAGCCTCCTAGGGGTTTCTAATGCAGCTCGTCGCGCGTTGGATTGCGCCGCGGTTCCACTATGGCTGGGTCGTGGTCGGCTTGACCTTTCTCACGCTGCTGGCGGCAGCCGGCGTGCGGGCCACGCCGAGCGTCCTGATCATTCCGCTCGAGCAGACCTTCGGCTGGGACCGCGCGACCATCTCGATGGCGCTGTCGGCGAGCCTGTTCCTGTTCGGCTTCATGGGGCCGTTCGCCGGGGCATCGATGCAAAGCCTGGGCGTGCGCCCGACGGTGCTGACCGCCTTGACCCTGATCGTGATCGCGGTCTTCGCCAGCACGTTCATGACGGCGCCCTGGCAATTCGTCGTCACCTGGGGTCTTCTCGTCGGCATCGGCACCGGCTGCATGGCGCAGGTGCTGAGCGCCACTGTCGCCAACCGCTGGTTCGTCCAGCGGCGCGGCGTGGTGATCGGCTTGCTGTCGGCGAGCACGGCCACCGGGCAGCTCGTGTTCCTGCCGATGCTGGCATCGGTCGCGGAATCGATCGGCTGGCGCGCCGTCATCTACATTGTGGGTGCGGCGGCGGCGCTGGTGATTCCACTCATTTATTGGTTCATGCCGGAGCGGCCGTACGACCTCAGATTGCCCCTCTATGGCGGTGTCGCGGCGGAGGCCCCGCCGACCCGGATCAGCCACAATCCGATCGTGGTCGCCTTCCAGGCCCTCGGTCGCGGCGCCAAGCACCGCGACTTCTGGCTGCTGTTCGGCGGCTTCTACGTCTGCGGTCTGTCGACCAACGGCCTGATCGGCACGCATCTGATCGCGGCCTGTTTCGACCAGGGCATCCCCGAGGTGAACGCCGCCGGGCTGCTCGCGATGATGGGCGTCTTCGACCTCATCGGCACGACGTTGTCGGGCTGGCTGTCGGACCGCTGGAGCAACCGCTGGCTGCTGTTCTGGTATTACGGCCTGCGCGGCCTGTCGCTGATCTATCTGCCGTTCACGGGCTACACGTTCTACGGGCTGTCGCTGTTCGCCGTGTTCTATGGCCTCGACTGGCTGGCGACCGTGCCGCCGACCGTGCGGCTGACCAACGACATCTTCGGCAAGCAGGACGCGCCGATCCTGTTCGGCTGGATCTTCACCGGCCATCAGATCGGCGCCGCCACGGCCGCGTTCGGCGCCGGGTTCCTGCGCACCTCGCTCAACACCTATCTCGAGGCCTTCGTCATCGCCGGTCTCGCGTGTGGCGGCGCGGCTCTGATGTCGCTGGCGATCGGCCGCCGACCCAAGGCCGGGGTGCCGGCGGGTGCCGCCGCAGGCGCCGCCGCTCGCTAGGTCCGCGCCCGTTTAGGAGCGGGCGGGCCTAGGAATATAGGCGAGGGCGATCCCCGCCGCGCGCCAATTAAGCTTTGCCGAAGCCCGGCAAACCGGCTAATCAGGCGCGCCCGTTCCCTTTAGAATCGTGTCGATGGGGAATCGATGACCGAGCTTGCCCGGCGCGCGCTGCTGCCGGCCGGCCTGCGCGACGTTCTGCCGCCCGAGGCCGACCACGAAGCCGATGTCGTGAACCGCCTGATGGCGGTGTGCACGGCGCGCGGCTACGCGCGCGTGAAGCCGCCGCTGGTCGAATTCGAGGACAGCCTGTTGGCCGGCTCCGGGGCCGCCATGGGGCCGAGCACGTTCCGTCTCATGGACCCGGTGTCGCAGCGCATGCTGGGCCTGCGCGCCGACATGACGTTGCAGATCGCGCGCATTGCCGCGACCCGGCTGCGTCGGCTGCCGCGCCCCTTGCGCCTGTCCTATGCCGGCCAGGTGCTGCGGGTGAAAGGCGACGAGATCCGCCCGGAGCGGCAGGTCGGGCAGGTCGGCGCCGAGCTCATCGGCGCGCAATCCGCGGCGGCGGATGTCGAGGCGGTGCTGCTGGCGGCCGAGGCGCTAGAAGCGGTCGGCATTCCGCATATCACGGTCGACCTGTCCTCGCCGCGCCTCGTTCCTGCGGTGATTGCGAGTGCCGACCTCGAGGAAGCGGCGGCGCGCAAGCTGCGCGAAGCCCTCGACCGCAAGGATCAGGCGGCGGTCAAGCGGCTGGGCCGCGGCATCGGTCAGCTGTTGATGGACCTGCTCAAGGCCACCGGCCCGGCGGCCCGCGCGCTGCAGGCCTTGTCGCGGCTGGACCTCCCGGCGGACGCGGCGGCCGAGGCGCTCCGGCTGAGCGAGATCGTCGGCCGGCTGCAGTTCGCGCGACCCGAGCTCAATCTCACCGTCGACCCGGTGGAGCTGCGCGGCTTCGAATATCACACCGGTATCTGCTTTACCTTGTTTGCGCGCCGCGTGCGCGGCGAGCTCGGCCGCGGCGGCCGGTATCTCGCGGGCGAATCGCTGATGGCCGGGCAGGGCGAGCCGGCCACCGGCTTCACGCTGTTCATGGACACGGTTCTGAGCGCCTTGCCGGAGCCGGCCCCGCCCCGGCGCCTGTTCCTCCCCTTCGGCACGACGCCGGCCGAAGCGCGGAAATGGCGGCAGGAGGGTTGGATCACGGTCGAGGGGCTCGACGCCGCCGAGGCCGTCGCCGAAGCGAAGCGGCTCGAATGCTCGCATGTTCTGGTGAACGGCGCGCCGCGCGACGTGAAGTAAGGAACGGCCATGCCAAATGTGACAGTCGTCGGCTCGCAATGGGGCGACGAAGGAAAAGGCAAGATTGTCGATTGGCTGTCGGAGCGCGCCGACATCGTGGTGCGCTTTCAGGGCGGTCACAACGCCGGCCACACGCTGGTGATCGACGGGGTCGTCTACAAGCTGTCGCTGCTCCCGTCGGGCGTCGTGCGCAAAGGCAAGCTGTCGATCATCGGCAACGGCGTGGTGGTCGACCCGTGGGCGCTGGTTCAGGAGATCGAGTCCATCCGCGGCAAGGGGGTCGAGATCACGCCGGCGAACCTGAAGGTTGCCGAGAACGTGGCGCTGATCCTGCCGCTGCACGGCGAGCTCGACCGGCTGCGGGAGACCTCGCGCGGGGTCGAAAAGCTGGGCACGACCGGGCGCGGCATCGGTCCCGCTTACGAGGACAAGGTCGCGCGGCGCGCGGTGCGGCTCTGTGACCTCGCCGATCCGACGACGCTCAAGACCAAGCTCGACGACCTATTGCGGCATCATGACGCCTTGCGCCGCGGCATGGATCAGCCGCCGATCGACCGTGCCGCCATGGAGCAGTCGCTGGCCGCCGTGGCGCCCCGCGTGCTGCCGTTCGCCCACCCGGTGTGGCAGCTCCTCGACGACGCGCGGCACGCCAACAAGCGCGTCCTCTTCGAGGGTGCGCAGGGCGCCATGCTCGACGTCGATCACGGGACCTATCCCTACGTGACCTCGTCGAACACGGTCGCGGGGGCGGCCGCCGCCGGTGCGGGCGTCGGCCCCGCCGCCACCGGCTACGTGCTCGGCATCACCAAGGCCTACACCACGCGCGTCGGCAGCGGTCCGTTTCCGACCGAGCTCACCGACGCGGTCGGCCGCGGGCTCGGCGAGCGCGGCAAGGAGTTCGGCACCGTCACCGGCCGGCCCCGCCGCTGCGGCTGGTTCGACGCGGTGATGGTCCGCCAGGCGATCCGGGTGTCGGGCATCCGCGGCATCGCGCTCACCAAGCTCGACGTCCTCGACGGCCTGCCGGAGCTCAAGGTCGCGGTCGCCTATAAGCGGCACGGCCAGACGCTGTCCTATCTGCCGGCGGCCGCGGTGCAGCAGGCGGAGGTCGAGCCGGTCTACGAGACGCTCGCCGGCTGGCAGGAAAGCACCAAGGGAGCCCGCTCCTGGGCCGAGCTGCCGGCGACCGCGGTGAAATATATCCGGCGGATCGAGGAGCTGATCGGCGCTCCGGTGGCGCTGCTGTCGACCAGCCCCGAGCGCACCGACACCATCCTGGTCCACGACCCGTTCGCGGACTGAAAAAGTCCCCTTGGCGCGAACCACGTCACGCTTTCGTCATGCCGGCGCCCCTTATCTTCGCGCCGTCGGCGGCCCGAAGGCCGGCGACGCAGCGCAGCGTCGGCATCCAGGAAAATTCAACCACAGAGACACGGAGATCACGGAGACAAAACAGAGTCTCTCTGTCTCTCTCCAAACTCCGCGTCTCCGTGTCTCCGTGGTTAATTCTGGCTTTGGGCCGGCTCCATTCCTTTGGCCCGGAGCACCGGGGCGGCGTCCGGGCCGCTCAGCACGGCGAGGAGGGCGGCCGCGGTTTGCGGCTCCTTCGCGGCGGCGCTGACGCCGCCGACCATCACCACGTACTCCTGAAGCGGGGCCGGGAACTCGACGATGTCGACCCCGGCGACCGCCTTCAGCTCGGAGATCAGCTGCACCGCAAGCTCGGTTTCGCCGCTGGCCGCGAGCTCGGCGGTGAGGCCGCCGGCGACGAAGCGCGATTTGCGATCCACCGCGTCGGCGATGCCGAGCGTCTTAATCAGATGCGTGAAGTGGATGCCGCTGGCGCCGACCCGGGTGCGGGCGATGGATTTTGCGGCCAGGAGGGTGCGCTTGAATCCATCGACCGTCGCGGTGTCGGGCTTTGCCCCGCCGGCGCGCACGGCGAGCCCGCAGCCGACCCGCGCAATGGTGCGCGGCGAGCCGCTGACGATCTTCTCTTGGGCGATCATCTCCGCCATCACCGGCGGCGTCAGGATCGCGGCGTCGAACGTTTCACCGCGCGCGATGCGCTCCTTGAGCGCGTTGGCGGGATCGAACGTGATGGCGAGCGTGTGCCCGGTGCGGCGCTCGAACTCCGGCGCCAGATCCAGGAGCACGGCGCGCACGCCGTTGGAGGAAAAAACCGTGATCATCGGGCCAGCCTGCGATCCGACAGCGGGAGTTCCGACAGCGGGAGTTCCGACAGCGGGAATCCAGGCTAGCGCAACGGCGGCGGGGCTCAAAGCGCCGCGCGCGGAATTCCGTCGGGCGCACCCGCGTCAGACGCGCCGTTCGACGCCGCTGCCGGAAGCGATGGCGCGCCACGCCTCGGCGTAGCACTCCTCGGCGTAATTCGCGAGGAGCTCGGAATCCCTCCGGCTGTTCAGGTTCCCGGCCACCCGCTCCGCGGTCGCCGCGCGGCGCATCCACAGCTTGGCCGTCAGCGGCAGGGTCTCGTCGCCTCGCGATGGCCAAGTCTCGAACTCACTCATCGGTTCCTCCGGATGGCAGCGCGCCCTGATTGCGGGCTTACACATGGGCCATTGTCGGGGGCCGTCCATCCCAGTACGAGCGACATCGGAGGGATAAAATCAGGCCGTTGTGACAAATCTGGGGCGCGAGCGGGGTCGGGCGGGTAGGCAGTTAATGAATTCTTTGCCATACTCGCCGTAAGCTTTAGGGCTTTAGTCTTAACCTGGGCGAAGGCCATCTCGAGCCATGGCGTCCGACGCGCAAACCGTTGAGCGAGCGGCCAAGCCGCCTGCCCCCAAGGCGGCGGCGCCGGCCAAGCCGGTATCGCTGAAATCCGCCGGCGGCCGTCAGGTCACGCTCCAGGACCGTTACGTCATCTTCCCCGATCGCCCGTATCCGGAGCTGACCACGGCGCAGACGCCGGCGGTCGTCGCCGAAGACCCGATGACGCCCGGCGAAGTCCGGGCCGCCCTGATCTGCCATGTCGATCCCCTGCCGCGCATCGACGTGATGGACAAGGTCAAGGGCCTGGCGCGGCCCGGCCTGACCCAGCTCGCGGCTTTCGGTGCGGTCGACTGGCCGGGGACGGACGGCCAGCGTCTGGCCGTGATCATCAACCCGCCGCAAGGCGGGCGCCTGGTCCCCTCGGGTGCGGTGAAGTTCACGCCGATGGGCGCCGATCAGCTGCTGGAGCAGGTGGTCCGGCCGGTGGTGACCGGCTTGACCGAAATGTTCCACCGCAACCAGACCCATCGCGGCATCCGGCCGGACAACCTGTTCTTCGGCGATCCGACGCGCACCCGCATCGTTCTCGGCCAGTCGGTGACCGCACCCGCCGGCTATTATCAGCCGCCCGGCTTCGAGACGATCGAATGCTCGACCGCCGATCCCGACGGCAAGGGAACCGGAACCCGCGCCGAGGATATGTTCTCGCTCGGCGCCACGATGGTGTCGCTGCTGATGGGGCACGTGCCGGGCATGGGCCTCAGCGACGACGAGTTCTTCGCGGCGCGGATCGAGAAGGGGTCGCTCGACGCGTTTATCGATCCGCGCGAAATTCCGCGCGACCTCATCGACGGCTTGCGCGGCCTGATGGCCGATGATTCGCGCGAGCGCTGGACGCTCGAGCACTTCAAGAGCTGGCTCGAAGGCAACCGCGTGACGGCACCCCGCTCGTTCTCCGTCGCCCGCTCGCACCAGGGGTTCGATTTCGGCGGCAAGAAATACTGGTCGGCGCCGGCGCTGGCGCTGGCCCTCACGCGGAAGTCGGACGCCGGCATCAAGGCACTGGAGTCGGGGGCGGTGCTGGACTGGATGAAGAGGAGCCTGCCCGACAACACGGCCACCGACGCGCTGACCGCCGTGCTCGCTGAATACGAGGTCGCGGGCAGCGGTGCCAGCGATCAGGTCCTGCTCTCGAAGGCCTCGGTCGCCATGGATCCGTCGGCGCCGATCCGCTTCGGCGGCTTTGCGATGCGCATCGACGGCATCGGGCCGATGCTGGTCTCGGGTCAGCGCAAGCCGGGCGGCGTGCAGGCGGTCACGGAGACGCTGAAATCGAACATCCCGTCGTTCTGGCTCAGCAGCCAGCCCAAGCACGTCAATCGCGGCGTCGGGCTCAACGCCCATCTCGAGAAGCTGGGCCGCTGGGTCACCGACACCGGTCCGGGGGCTGGAATCGAGCGCTGCCTCTACGACCTCAATCCGAACCTGCCGTGCCGCAGCCCGATCACCGGCGGCCGCTGGGTCTCCGATCCGTCGCAGCTTCTGCCCGCCATCGACGCCGTCGCCTCGGCCGGCGGCATGGGCCGGCAGCCGATCGACCGCCACATCGCGGCGTTCCTCGCATCGCGATCGCACGCCGACACCACGCAGCTGCTAGGCCTGATGCAGCAGCAGGGCGTTGACGAGCACTCGGCGGTCGGCACTCTGCGCCTTCTGGCCGAGCTGCAGCAGAGCTTCAAGGCCAAGCCGCTGCCGGGGCTGGGCAACTGGTGCGCCGATCTGCTGAAGCCGGTGATCGAGACGTTCCATCACCGCAAGCGCCGCGGAAAGCTGCTCGAGGTGACGATGGCGGTCGCCCGGTCGGGCAATCTGCCGGCGCTGCTGAAGCTGATCGACGACCCGCAATTCAAGAAGGTCGATCGCCGCGGCTTTGAGAAGGCGAAAGAGGAATATGCGATGGCCGAGGCCGAGCTGTCGGCCCGCGAGAAGGGGACGGCCCGGCGGGTTGAGGATGCGCGACGCGCCGGGCGCGAAGCGGCGGCCTTGATCTCGTCGGGTCTGGCGGTGATCACCGTCGGCTTGATGCTGTTGATCCGATGGCTGTGAGCAAGGCCCCCGCCCCGCCGGCGCCGATCCCCGGCAAGCCGCCGCCCGATCTGGCCAAGGGCACCGGCAAGAGCGTCGTCTGGCTGCTCGGCGGCCTCGGCGGCTTTGCGATGGTGGCGATCGGTCTCGGCTCGCCGACCCTCCTGGTGTTCATGATCATCGGCTTCGCGCCGACCGTCGCCGCCGGCCTGATCGACCGCGATCCCGAGCGCCACGCCGCGATCGCGGTGGGGGCGATGAGCCTCGGCGCCATGATCCCGATGATCCTCGGCCAGCTCACCGCGCGGTCGGGGTCGGGCTACAGCGTGCTGTCGGATCCGTTCGCCTGGCTCACCGTCTACGGCGCCGCCGCGATCGGCTGGGCCGTCCACACGACCGTCCCCGTCATCGTGGTCATGTTCTCGGACATGCGCGCCGAATGGCGCCGCCGCGAGCTGCAGAAGCGCCAGGAAGAGCTGGTCGAGGAATGGGGCGACGAAGTCACGAGCAAGAAAACACCCCCCGCCCGCGCCCCGGCCCGCGCCACCAGCTCCTAACAAACCACAGCCCGACGCTTCGTCGGACACCAGATAACGCTCGCGACTGCGAGCGCGCGCCCTAATGGGCGCGGGAGCCAAGCGACGCGGATGCGTCGCGCCCGGCGTCTGAGCGCTAACGTAAACCGAACAGTCCGACGCTTCGTCGGACACCAGATCACGGCTGCGACTGCAGCCGCGCGCGCTTATGCGCGCGGAAGCCAAGCGGCACGGATGTGCCGCGCCCGGCGCCTGAGGGACTTAACAAAAAGCGCGCGGAAGCCAAGGACCGCGGATGCGGTCCGCGCGGCGTCTGAGCGGCTAAATCAATGCGTCTGCGCGGGCCGGCGCGCCGGCGTCTCTTCCGCCGCGTACGCCTTCATCGCCTTTTGCAGCTTCTCGAAGGCGCGCACCTCGATCTGGCGCACGCGTTCGCGGCTGACCGAGTATTTCTGCGACAGGTCTTCGAGCGTGGTCGGCTCGTCGCGCAACCGGCGCTCGACCAGGATGTCGCGCTCGCGCGGGTTCAGCGACTTGAGCGCGCGCTGCAGCAGGTGCTGGCGGCGCTCGAGCTCCTGGGCTTCGGCGAGCTTGATCTCCTGGCTCTCGGTGTCGTCGACCAGCCAGTCCTGCCATTCGCCCTCGCCCTCGACGCGCAGCGGCGCGTTCAGCGAGTGATCCTGGCTGGCCAGCCGCCGGTTCATGTTGACGACGTCGGCTTCCGGCACGCTCAGGTCCTGGGCGATCTTCTTCACGTGCTCGGGGCTGAGGTCGCCCTCTTCCATCGCCTGCATCTGGTTCTTCACCTTGCGCAGGTTGAAGAACAGCTTCTTCTGCGCGGCCGTGGTGCCCATCTTCACCAGCGACCACGAATGCAGGATGTACTCCTGGATCGAGGCGCGGATCCACCACATGGCATAGGTCGCGAGGCGAAAGCCGCGGTCCGGGTCGAACCGCTTCACCGCCTGCATCATGCCGACATTGCCTTCCGAGATGAGCTCGGAGAGCGGCAGGCCGTAGCCGCGGTAGCCCATCGCGATCTTCGCCACCAGGCGCAGATGGCTCGTCACCAGCTTGTGCGCGGCGTGCGAATCCTCGTGCTCGCGCCAGCGCTTGGCGAGCATGTACTCTTCCTCGGGCTCGAGCAGCGGGAACTTACGGATATCCTGCAGATATCGCGCAAGGCTGCCTTCGTTCGTCAGTGCGGGAATCGTGGTGGTGGCCATGACCTCGTCTCGCGTTAACCCTGGTATTGGCCCATCTCGGACCGGATAGGTCGCGTACCTGGCCCCCCTACCCAAATACAACCTGGGACGCCAACAGGGTCAACCCTGTCAGCCCCCAATCCGTTCCAAACTGTTTGGTAAGCTTTTAGTGCGGCCATCTTAGGGCAGAATGTTAAAATTTTCAACAGTTTATTAAAGCGAGTCTAGACTACCAATTAAGATACGGATATCGCTATAATACTTACGTGTGAATTGAAGTGCTTTGTGGGTGATCGGGTGGTCGAAGCCGAGGGTGAAAGCATCCAGTGCCTGGCGGGAAAACCCAGCCACGGCCTCGGTTATTCCCGCCGGCAGCCGCCGGCGCGGCACGGGGCGGCCGTAGACCGGATCGCCGATCAACGGATGGCCGGCTGCCGCGAGATGGACCCGGATCTGGTGGGTGCGGCCGGTCGCCAGCTCGCATTCGAGCAGGCTCGCCGCTCCGCCGGCGAAGGAGCGGATCACGCGATAGCGGGTGAGGGCGGGCTTGCCCCGCCCGCCGCGGACCACCGCCATTTTCTTGCGGTCGTGGGACGACCGGCCGATGGCCCCGGCGATCTCGCCGGCCCGGGCCCGCGGCGTGCCCCACACCACCGCGGCATAGACGCGCTTGACGCTGTGGCGGGCGAATTGCGCGGCCAGGCCGTGATGCGCCTGGTCGTTTTTCGCGACGACGAGCAAGCCGCTGGTGTCCTTGTCCAGCCGGTGGACGATGCCGGGGCGGGCGACGCCGCCGATGCCGGACAGGCTGGCGCCGCAATGCGCCAGCAGCGCGTTCACCAGCGTGCGGTCGGGATTGCCGGGGGCCGGGTGCACGACCAGCCCGGGCGGCTTGTCGATGACGATGAGATGCTCGTCCTCGTGGACGATGTCGAGCGGCAGCGCCTGGGCGGCGATCTCCAGCGCGGCCGTCGGTGGGAAGGTGATGACCAGGACCTGCCCTGATTTGACCCTGCGGGAGGGCTCGGATATCGTGCCGCCGCCGTCGGTGACCGCACCTGAGGTGATGAGCGCTTTCACGCGCGAGCGCGAAGGAGAGTCGCCGGGCAGCTTGGCGAGAGCCGTCGCCAGTGCCCGGTCCAGACGTTCACCGGCGCTGTCCGGGCCGATCGTCACCGTCACGGCCCCAGCTCCGGCTCCCGCGAGCGGCGTCGGCCGGCGCTCTTCCTGGATCTGCCCGTCCTCGATGTTCTGCCGTCCAACCATAGCCGGACACTGACCCACCGCATGCGCACGCTCAAGACCATCGTTGTCGCGCTGGGGGTGCTGCTGGTCGTCGGTTTCGGCGTGCTGGTGTTCGGGATGACCCAGAGCTGGCACCGGGTCGCCGTTCCCGCACCGACCGCCGCGGGCCCGGCGGCGCCTGCGGCCGCCCCCGCGGCCCTGCCGAATTGGGGCCGGGTGGTCGTGGGCATGGCCCCCGACGCCCATATTCAAAGCGTCACCCCCGCGGGGCGGGTCATCGTGGTCCAGATCGTCTCGGGGAATGACGAGCGGCTCCTGGTGCTCGACCCGACGAACGGCGCGGTGGTCGGGATCTTCGCGCTCGGCGAGCGGCCATGATCGTCATTCCGCCGGCCCAGCTCCGCCAGATCGCCGACGCGGCGGAAGCCGCCTATCCCGGCGAATGCTGCGGCCTGCTCGTCGGGCGCGCCCTCCCCGGCGGGGCGGTCGAGGTGACCCGGGTCCACGCCAGCGCCAATCTCGGCAAGCAGCGCGACCGCTTCGAGATCGATCCGCGCCTGTGGGTCGATCTGTCGCGCGCCCTGGGCAAGGGCCCGCAGCGGGTCGTCGGCCTCTATCATTCGCATCCGGACGGCCCGGCGCAGCCCTCGGCGGTCGATCTCGACGCGGCGTGGGGCGAGGAGCTGATCTGGGTGATCGTCGCCGTCGCCGGCGGTGCCGACGCGGCGGCTCGCGCGCAGGCCATCCAGGTCACCGCGCACGTGCTCGACCATGGCGGCCGGCAGTTCCGGCCGCTGGAGCTCCGCACCAGCGACTGGCATCCTTATCCGTCGCGCGATCTGCCGGACGCGCCGAGCCCCGACGCGAACAAGAAGGACCGCGCATGAATTTCTGCAGCGACAACACCGCCGGCGCGCACCCGAAGATTCTCGCCGCCTTGACCGCCGCGAACGACGGCGCCGCCATGCCGTACGGCAACGACGAGCTCACGCGCCGGGTCGAGAAGCGGGTCTCGGAGATCTTCGAGCGCGACTGCGCCGTCTTCCTGGTCAGCACCGGGACCGCCGCCAACGCGCTGTCGCTGGCCTGCATCACCCCGCCCTGGGGCGTCGTCTTCTGCCATCCCGACGCGCACATCACCCGCGACGAATGCGGAGCACCGGAATTCTATTGCGGCGGTGCCAAGCTGGTGGCGGTGGCGGGCGAGGACGGCAAGCTGACGCCGGCGGGTCTCGCCGCCGCGATCGATGCCGCCGGGACGGGGACCGTGCATCACGCCCAGCCGGCGTCGGTGAGCCTCACCCAGGCAACCGAGGCGGGAACCGCATACACGCGGCGCGAGATCTCGGAACTGGCCGACGTGGCGCACCGCGACCGCCTGGCGGTGCAGATGGACGGGGCCCGCTTCGCCAACGCGCTCGTCCATCTCGGCAGCACCCCGGCCGACATGACCTGGCGCGCCGGCGTCGACGTGCTGACCTTCGGCGGCAGCAAGAACGGGGCGTTCGCCGCCGAAGCGGTGGTGTTCTTCGACCGCGCCAAGGCCGCGGAGATGGGCTTTCGCCGCAAGCGCGGCGGGCAGCTGTGGTCGAAGATGCGCTTTCTCGCCGCCCAGTTCGACGCCTATCTGGAAAGCGACCTGTGGCTGATCAACGCGCGCTACGCCAATTCAATGGCGCGCCGTCTCGGCCAGGGCCTGGCCCGGCTGCCGGGGGCGCAGATCCTCTATCCGGTCGAGGCCAACGAGATCTTCGTGACCCTGCCCGAGACGGTCATCCTCGGCCTCGAGGCCGACGGCTTTCGGTTCTACCGCTGGCCGGACGACGATTCGACGACCGTGCGCCTGGTCACCGCGTTCAACACCGACCCGCGGCACGTCGACGCGTTCCTGGCCAGCGCCGAGCGCCATGTCAAACGCGTCGCCGCCTCGCCGACGTAGTTCCGACTCATCGATGCGAGACTCACCCCCCACCCGCTCGCTGTCGCTCGCGGCCTCCCCCGCAAGGGGGGAGGCGAGTGATTCACGCGGCACTTTCATTCACCTCCCCCTTGAGGGGGGAGGTCGGCGCGCAGCCCCGGGTGGGGGTGACTCCGGGACCGGTGATAGCGGGTATTAGGCCGCGGCCCATGCGCCTCTCGATCACCTTGCCGAGCCTGTTTCCCGACGATCTGGCCCGCACGCTTGATCTTCTCGATGCGCACACCCGCGCCGTCGACTTCGAGGTGGTGGTGGTCTCGCCGTTCGAGGTGAAGCGGCCGCGTGTCGTGTGGGTGCGCGAGGAGACGCCGCGGGGCAACGCGCCGGCGCATGCGGCGGCGTTCGCGCACGCGACCGGCGACCTGGTGGTCGCGATGTCGGACGACACCGCGCCGGTGCCCGGCTGGGACGCGCAGGCGATGGCGGCGTTCGCGGAGCGCGAGCGCGGGCATGACCTGTTCTGCCTCGGCCTCGGCTTGTCCAGCCGCTACATCGGCACGGTGTTCGGGCTCTATTATCCGTTCTTTCCGCTGGCGCGGCGCGGCGGCCTGGCGGCGATCGGCTATTATTCGGACGCCTATCAGGCGCATTTCGCGGATTCGGACCTGGCGCTCCGCATCTGGTCGGCGGGCGGGCGCTGCGAATTCTCCGAACGGCCGCTGATCGCCCTCGACACCGGGAACCTGCGCCCGGCGACCCGCAAGGGGAAGGCGATGGCGGCCGACATGGCGACGTTCGTCCAGCGCTGGGCCGGCAGGTACGGCGCCGGCTGGGACGTGAGCCATCTCGACGGGTTCCTGCTCGATCTCAATCCGTTGCTGCAGCTGAGCTGTGTGCGCGAGCGGACCGTGCGGCTGAACACCCCCCGGCTCAAGGAGCTCTACGACAACTATCACGCCAGCATGGCGAGCTGTCAGGCCGCGATCACCTTCCCGGAGTGACGGCGGCCGCGCGCGTTACGGAGAGATGCCGTGCTCGTGCAGGAAGCCGAGGAGCTCGTCGCGGTGGATCGCGAAGTTCAGGTTCTCCGAGCTCTTCGGCGCGTACTTGAACGACACCACGCCGATCACCTCGCCGTTCTCGTAGACCGGCCCGCCCGAATTGCCGTGGTTCACCGGCGCATCCACCTGGATGAAACGCACGCGACTGCTGCCGATGCCGTTCAACGGCGGCCCCTCGCGGACCTGGCTCACGATGCCGCGCGTGAGCGAGAAGAACAGACCTTCCGGATGGCCGACGATGTCGACCGTCGAGCCGACGACGATCTCGCCGGCGCCGATGTGGACCGGTGTCCCGGATGCATCGACCCGGACGATGGCGAGGTCGCGTGCCGGATCGTCGGCCTCGACCGTGCCGGTCATCGTGGTGCCGTCATAGGCCTTGACCTGGACGAATTTCTGGCCGTCCACGACGTGATGGTTGGTGACCAGGATCTTCGGTGTGACGAAGAACCCGGAGCCCAGTCCGTCGGCCAGGTGGATGACGACGACGGGATCGAAGCGCCGGTCGCGCGCCCGCTTCAGGGCGGGCGCCGCGGTGGCTGACACGTTGGTGGCGGCGAGGCTCCGGGTCGCCGCCTCCAGGGCCGCCCGAGCCTCGGCCCACGTCCCCTCGAAATGCTTCGATCCCTCGTCCGGCAGGACCTCGGAGATCGCGAGGGCCACCTCGCTCTTCTCCCACGTCTTGACGTCCTCCTCCTGCGCGAACCGGCCGTTGGCGCCGGTCGTGTCCTCATCCGAGATGTTGTAGGCGACTTTGAAATCCTTCTGTTCGTGGCGTGGAACGGTCCGCAGGCTCAAGCCGCCGGCCCGGTGCAGCGGTCCGCTGAAGACCTGCACGTCCAAGTCTTTTTTCGCGCTCACCGTCGCCACGTCGAAGGCATAGGCGCGAAACACCGGCTCGATGATGGTCGGCGGGGTCGCGCGAAGCTTGGCCGCGGCCTCGGCAAACCGGTTCTGCGCGGCGATCGAGGCGACGGTCGTCACGGCCTGGGTGAGCTGGTTCTGCCGACAGCCATAGGCGTTGCATACGACGTCGTTCGCCCCCTGAATCTGCGCCGCCCGGGACGCCGCCACCGCGTTCTGCGCCTGCTGCAGCTCCAGCACGGCGGCGATGTAGGCGGGGTTGGCCACCGTCTGCTCACCCGCCTTATAGCGGGACTTCTCCCGCTGGTAGTTTCCCATCTTGTGGTCGGTGTGCGCCGTCACGCCGATCGCCACGACGTAATCGGCCTCGATCGCGGCCGCACCTTGCGACAGCGGAATCTCTTTGACGTCGAACGGCACGTCGGACGTGATCTTTGTTTGGAACGGTGCCGTGGCGCTCGCGGCCGTCACCAGGGCCACCGTGACCGGCGGCTTTTCCGGCGCTAGCCGCAGCGCGGCCAGCCGAGTATGGAGTTGAACCATCTCGCGCAGCGACAGCCTGGATTTTTGGGCGGCCATCAGGTCGTAGGCTTCGCGTCGGAGCTCCTGCCAGACGATGCCGCTCTCGCTCGCATAGCCGCCCGCCGCGCGCAGCAAGCGGTCGCCCGCCGCCGGCGCCGAGGCATCGAACGAGCTGCGCAGCTTCTCGACCAGCTTGCCGGCGAGGTCGACGCGCACGGGATAGGCGGACAAGAAGTTGTCGCCGGAATAGACGTCCTCTTGGGCGAGAAGCGCCGGCGCCTCATCCACGAACCGGCCGGTCAGGCGAGACACCGCCTCGCTCAGCGCCGTCGCGGCTGGGAGGGTGCGGGCGTCGGAGACCAGAGCGATGAGCTGGTACTGGACGAGGGTGTCCCGGCAATCTGCAAACGCGCGTTTGACCGCCGGCCAGTCCGCGCGCGGCGCCGGCCAGGTCAGGCGCGCGCAGCTGCGGTTCGCATCGTCAAGCCGGGCCTGCCATCTGGCGTTGAGCCCCGCCGCGGCGGCATCGAGGGTGTCCTTGTATGTGTCCGCGTGGTCCCGAAAGAAGCTCCGTTCGCGGCCATACAGCTCCGCGGCACCCTGGAAGTCGCCTCGGCTCACCAGCGACTTCAGATCGTCGCCCTGGTCGTACAGGACGGAATAGGTCTTGCCGGTATAGGCCGTTCCCTGGACCTTGGATTGAACCTGGTCGAGCTTGGCGCAGCCCGTCACAGCGGCGAGCAAGATGCAGACGATGGATGTCGACAGCCACGTTCGCACGGCAGCCTCCCCTTACAGCGACCGTCCTGCAGGGCGCGGCGTGCCGGATCGGCGGATGCCGACCCGGTGGTTAACGTCGGCGGCGCCCCTGCAGGTGCGCCAATTCTACCGCAGCGCGTGGGACCTGCAACCACGGGGCGATCAGGCCGGTCTCCTGCTTCGAGCGGTCCGGCTTAAAGCCCTTCTACCACGAAGTGGGAGAGGCCGCTCCACTCGCGCGGAGGCGCGAGTGGACGAGATGAGGGCGAGCGTATAATTAGGGCCCATCGCGCAGCGATGGTAGGGGCAGCGCTGGGAGCAACTGTGTCTATCAGACCTTGGCAAATTTCCACGGCTGGTGGTCTCTGACCATGGCGTTGAGGGTGACGAGCATTTTGCGCATCAGGGCGAC